>Ga0070678_100000019_pt1 | contig 51607 bp, 49 predicted proteins | sample KBSM73metaG_FD_65647 | JGI IMG/M metagenome (GOLD analysis project Ga0070678, IMG submission 65647) | Miscanthus rhizosphere microbial communities from Kellogg Biological Station, Michigan, USA - KBS M7-3 metaG | ecosystem: Host-associated > Plants > Roots > Rhizosphere > Soil ...
CGCGGGTAAGAGTGTCACGCTGATCGCCGACGGGCGCGGACATTTTGTGACGACCGGTCAGATCAATGGATCTTCGGTCCGTTTTCTGGTCGACACCGGCGCGTCATTCATCTCACTCGCAAGCGGCGAGGCGAAGCGCCTCGGCATCAACTATCTTGAAGGCCAGCGGGCGTATATGTCCACGGCGAATGGCGTCGTGGCCACCTACAAAGTGAAGCTCGATGAAGTGCGGCTCAGCGATGTCACGCTCAATAACGTCGACGGTATGGTGCATGCAGACAATTCATTGCCCGTGGTGTTGCTCGGCATGAGCTTTCTAAATCGCATGGAGATGACACGCGACGGCGACAAAATGGTGCTGACCAAACGGTTTTAGCCGGTGGACCTGCAGTTCGAGCAACCGTCTTTAGCGCTCTTTTTCGTCCTGTCCCGCGAGTGACAGCAGGTGCCCGAACTTACTGCGCTTCGTCTGCAAATAGTTTCGATTGGAGGAGCGCGGCGGCACCTCGATTGCAACGCGCTCGGTGACAATCAAGCCATAATCCTCCAGCGCTTTCACTTTCTGCGGATTGTTAGTAAGCAGCCGGACGCGGCGCACGCCCAGGTCGAATAGTATGTGTGCGCCGACTTTGAAGTCGCGCATGTCCGCCGCGAAACCAAGCGCGTGATTAGCCTCCACCGTGTCTTTACCCTGGTCCTGTAGAGCGTAGGCCCGGATCTTGTTCAATAATCCGATGCCGCGGCCCTCATCGAACATATAGATCAGCACGCCGCTACCCGCTGCGTCGATCATGGTCATCGCCGCTTCGAGCTGCTCGCCGCAGTCGCAGCGCTCACTGCCGAACACATCACCGGTGAGACACTGTGAGTGCAACCGGGTCAGCGTCGGCTGGTCAGGGTCGATCTCGCCTTTCACGAGCGCCACGTACAGCGTCGTCTCAAGATCATCGCTGTATACCATGAGCCGCCAATTCCCGGCGGTCCGCGTTGGCAGCACCGTTTCCGACTTACGTCTTATCTGGCGCTCATGCTTGCGGTACTGAATGAGATCGGCGATTTTCAGTATGGTCAGGCCGTGCCGCGCGGCAAATTTTTCGAGATCCGGCATGCGTGCCATGCTGCCGTCGTCGTTCATGATTTCGCAGATGACGCCCGCGGGCTTCAAACCGGCCAGCCGCGCGATATCGACCGCCGCTTCCGTGTGCCCGCGCCGGGCCAGAACGCCGCCCTCCAGCGCGCGCAAAGTCTGCAATCGGCCGGGACGAATGAGATCGCCCGCCTTCGTTTCAGTGGCGATAGCCACCGCGATCGTGCGTGCGCGGTCCTGCGCGGACATGCCTGAACCAACGCCCTCGCGGGCATCGATCGGCGTCGCGAACGCGGTGCCGAACTTGCTTTGATTTCCGGAATCGTCAGCAAGCAGCGTAAGGCCAAGCTCGCGCATGCGTTGCTCAGTCAAAGCAAGGGATATGAGGCCGCGGGCGTGGGTAGCCATGAAATTAATCGCTTCCGCCGTCGCGCGTTCCGCGGCGACGAAAAGATCACCCTCGTTCTCACGATCCTCGTCGTCGACGAGAATAATCATCCGCCCCCTGCGCACATCAGGCAGGACGCGTTCGACGATGGATTCGCTCGTCGAGGTCATATTCGTCACGGGCCGACCGTCAATCGCTGCCCTTGGAAACCAGACGCATGAACTCGGCGCGCGTCCGGTCCTGCTGAAATTCGCCCGTGAATGCGGATGTAGTTGCGATCGAATGCTGCTTCTGAATGCCGCGCATGACCATGCACATGTGTTGCGCCTCGAGCACCACTGCCACGCCCAGCGGTTTCAGGGTCTCGTGAATACAATTACGGATCTCGACCGTCAGCCGCTCCTGCACTTGCAGGCGGCGAGCGAAAGCGTCAACTACGCGCGGAATCTTCGAGAGCCCGACAATGTATCCGTTGGGGATATACGCGACATGCGCCTTGCCGAAAAACGGCAGCATATGATGTTCGCACAAGGAGTAGACCTCGATATCCTTGACGATCACCATCTGCTGGTACTCTTCCTTGAACATCGCCGAGCGCAGAATGGCGGCAGGATCGAGATCTTTGCCGTGGGTAAGAAACTGCAGTGCTTTCGCTACACGCTCGGGCGTTTTGACGAGGCCTTCGCGCTGCGGATCCTCGCCAAGATCGTGGAGAATGTTTCGATACACGGAAGCAATGCGCTTTACCGTCTCCGAGTTGTACTGATCGATCTTTTCGTAGCCGTTGGTCTGCTGCTCATCGTGCGGCACGGCCGGGTTGTCCATGGAATCGTCTCGACAGGAAAATTAGAGCGTACGAGTATACTACCCGCCTAGTTTCGCCCGAATCGAAGCCAGTACCCCGTCCTTATCGAGGCCGCAGCTCGCGAGCTGCAATGCGTGATCACCGTGATCGATAAAACGATCCGGAAGTCCGAGTTGCAGCACTGAAATCCGGGTGCCCCTGCGCTGCAACGATTCAAGCACCGCGCTGCCGGCGCCGCCCATGATGACGTTTTCCTCCAACGTAACCAGGAGGTCATGTGCTGCGGCGAGTTCCGCGACCAGTGTATCGTCGAGCGGCTTTATGAAACGCATATTCGCAACGGTGGCGTCGATCTCGTCTGCGACCTTCATTGCAACGTGCACCATACTGCCGAAGGCGAGGATTGCGATCTTCTTGGAAAGCAGCGCGATACGTTTGCCGTTGCGGCGAATTTCGCCTTTGCCGACCGGCAGCGCTTGCATGTTTTTCTCCACCGGAACGCCCGGACCTGCGCCGCGCGGATAGCGTACCGCCGCCGGAGAATTCAACTGAAAAGCGGTGTACAGCATCTGCCGGCATTCATTCTCGTCCGAAGGCGCCATCACGGTCATGTTGGGGAGACACCGCAGGTACGAAATGTCAAAACTGCCGTTGTGCGTAGCGCCGTCAGCGCCGACGAGACCGCCACGATCGATGGCCAGCAGTAGCGGCAAATTCTGTATCGTCACATCATGTATGAGCTGGTCATACGCGCGCTGCAAAAAAGTCGAATAAATGGCGACGACCGGCTTGTAACCTTCGCACGCGAGACCCGCGGCGAACGTGAGCGCGTGCTGCTCGGCGATGCCGACATCGAAATAGCGCTCCGGATACAATTCCGAAAACCGCACCAAGCCGGACCCCTCGCGCATCGCGGGCGTGATGCCGACCAGACGTTTGTCCTGTGCCGCCATGTCGCAGAGCCAATCGCCGAATACCTGGGTGTAAGTCGGTTTTGTGCCGGCCTTCGCTGCCCCGACAATGCCATCGTCGGGCGCGAACTTCGACACCCCGTGATAGAGCACCGGATCGGCCTCGGCGAGTTTGTATCCCTGGCCTTTGCGTGTAACGACGTGCAGAAACTGCGGGCCTTTGAGCGCGCGTATGTTGCGCAGCGTCGGTATCAGCGCATCCAGATCGTGGCCATCTATGGGACCGATGTAGTTGAAGCCGAACTCCTCGAACAAGGTGCCGGGCGTGACCATGCCTTTGACGTGCTCCTCGGCTCGCTTTGCGAATTCACCGAGCACCTTTGTGCTGGCGCGCTTGGCGACCGCGTAGAAGCGCCCCGACATCAGTTTCGCCAGATACTTGTTGAGGGCACCGACCGGCGGCGAGATCGACATGTCGTTGTCATTGAGCACAACAAGTAAGTCGCTGTCGCCGTCTCCCGCATTGTTGAGCGCCTCGAATGCCATACCCGCGCTCATCGCACCGTCACCGATGATCGCGACGCAATGCCGCGCAATGCCGGCAAGCTTGCTCGCGACCGCCATGCCATAGGCCGCGCTGATGGAAGTACTCGAGTGCGCAGTCCCGAATGTGTCGTACTCGCTTTCCTCGCGGCGCGGGAAGCCCGACATGCCCTGCCACATACGAAGGTTTTGCATGCCGGCGCGCCGGCCTGTGAGCACTTTATGGCCATACGTTTGATGGCCGACGTCCCAGACCAGGCGATCGTGCGGCGTGTCGAAAACATAATGCAGGGCAATCGTGAGTTCTACCGTGCCGAGATTCGACGACAGGTGTCCGCCGGTCTGACTAACTGAATCGATCAGGAACTCACGCAGTTCGACAGCGACCTGCTGTAACTGCTTGCGATCCAGCGCGCGCAGGTCGGCTGGATTATTTATGGTTTGCAGTAAGTCGTACATGGGCAGCAGCGTCGCTATGCGCGACGGTCCAACTCCAGGCGTTCAAGCGATGAATTGTTCCGGCGCGAAGGAGATTGCTTGGACATCGCAGATACCGAATGGGCGTACATCGCTAGAATTTACGCAGTACGATGAAATCCGAAAGTTCACGCAGGCGCGTCGCGCGCTCGCCGAACCGCTCCAAGGCCGCGCGCGCCTGCTCATGCAATTCCGCCGCGAGCCGCCTGGACTCCGCGACACCCACCGCGCTCACGTAAGTAGGCTTGTTCTGCTCAGCGTCCTTACCCGCTGTCTTGCCAAGCGTCACGGTGGTAGCCTCGGTATCGAGCACGTCATCCACGACCTGAAACGCGAGACCAATACATTTAGCGAAATGGTCGAGTGCCGCCAGTTCTTGCGCCGAGAGTGCGCTGCCGCAACGCGCTCCCAACACCGTTGCGGCTCGAATCAGCGCGCCCGTCTTGTGTATATGCATGAATTCAAGCTCAGGCAACGTGAGCATTGCACCGACTGATGCAAGATCGATAGCCTGGCCCCCCGCCATGCCCCGCGAGCCCGCGGCGATCGCCAACAGCTTGATCATCTCGAGCTGCTCGGTCGCGTTATCCGCCAGCCGATACTCGGCCAGGAGCTGAAAGGCGAGGCTCTGCAGCGCATCTCCGACCAGCAGCGCGGTCGCCTCATCGAATTCGACGTGACACGTCGGTTTCCCACGCCTGAGCACATCGTCATCCATCGAAGGCAGATCGTCGTGCACGAGCGAATAGGCGTGTATGAGCTCCACCGCTGTCCCGGCAATCGTTACCCGTTGGATATCAGCGTTTGCTACCTCTCCAGCGGCGTATGCGAGCAATGGCCGCACGCGCTTGCCGCTCCCTAATGCGGCATAACGCATGGCCTCATGCAGCCGCCGGGGCGCGATGTCGACGACCGGCAACGACGCCTGCAACTGTGCTTCGATACGTTGCTGATGCGCAGCTACCCAGCTCTGAAAATCATTCGTTATCGTCATCGTCAGGCGCGAAGTTCCTGAGCGCGCCGGCTTCCAGCATTTTGACCTGCTGCTGAGCATCTGCTAATTGTGCCTGGCAAACCTTCAAAAGCTCGGCGCCTCTTTTATATGCACTGAGCGATTCTTCGAGTGACAATTGCCCGTCCTCCATGCGAGCGACGATGCCTTCCAGTTCCGTCAGCGCGCTTTCGAATGTGGGGACAGCGTCCGGTTTGACGGGCTTCGACATCAGGGGGAATTGTATGGCCGGCGGGAAACTGCGAACATAGCGCAATCAGAGGCTTGAGGTCAACGCAGGTGTAAGGATACGCCTCGGGACGCGACTGATTGCAATTGCGCGGCTTGAGCGGGCCTCGCGACCTTAACCGCGTCCGCGGCGGGCGGTATCCACGACATCGCGATTGCAAGCGATAAGGAAGCTTGCGAATATGCGGCTGTTAAATCTGCGATTGAACTATGAAACCTAAGATGGAGAAACGTTGATGCGTGCGGTGCTGCCGCTGGTCAGGGAGTCGGATTTTCCGCAAATACGCCGCAAGCGGCTTGATACGCTGCAAGTAAATCTAGGCTACAAGTGTAACCAGTCATGCGTGCACTGTCATGTGAACGCGGGGCCTACGCGAACGGAGATGATGACACGGCCGACTGTCGACGAGGTGCTTGCTTTTCTGCGCGCTTCTAAAGTGCGTCAGCTCGACATAACAGGCGGCGCACCCGAGCTCAATCCCAATTTCCGCTACTTGGTCAGCGCCGCTCGCGAGTTCGGAGTGCACGTAATGGATCGCTGCAATCTGACGATACTTTCGCAGCTCGGACAGGAAGATCTCCCGGCGTACCTCGTGCACAACAACGTCGCTGTCGTTGCATCGCTGCCGTGCTACCTCGAGGAAAACGTCGACCGTCAGCGCGGCAAGGGGGTGTTCGACGCAAGCATCAGCGCTTTGCAATTGCTTAATCGTCTAGGTTATGGCCAACCCGGCTCAGCGTTGCAGCTTTCACTTGTCTACAATCCGCAAGGTCCTGTCCTGCCGCCCGCACAGGCACAACTTGAAGCGGACTACCGTGCGCACCTCGGTTCCCGTTACGGCATCGTCTTCAATGAACTATACGTTATTACGAACATGCCCATCCAACGCTTCGGCAGCACGCTGATTTCGAAGGGCCAGTTCGAACACTACATGCACCTTTTGAAAAATGCGTTTAAGCCCGCGAATCTGGATGCGGTCATGTGCCGCAATCTGGTCAGCGTTGACTGGCGCGGTTATACCTACGACTGCGACTTCAATCAGATGCTCGGACTGCCGCTCGCGCATCAGGGACGAGCGCGCACGCACGTCAGGGACTTGCTGGCCGTTGATATCGAGCGCAATCCAATCATGGTCGCGGATCACTGCTACGGGTGCACGGCAGGACAAGGATCAAGTTGCGGCGGAGCGCTGGTGGATTAAACGACAGCCCGCAGATGCCGTCGGAGTGCGCTTCTTCAAGCATCTATCGGCGGACTGCGAAAGCGCAAGAGGCGCCGCACCACCGTTGTAACGCATCGGCGTACTGACAGCGCGTTTTAGACACGCGCTTTTTCGAGACTCAGATAATGGATAAGAAAAAGCTTCTGATCTCAGTCGCGCTTGTTGTAACAATAGCAGCGTTTTTCTTCCTGGACTTGCAGCGCTACTTCACGTTGGATTACCTGAAGGCGCAGCATGCTGCCATCAACCAATATTACGCTGCAAACCCCCTCACAACGGCGGCGATTTACTTTGCAATTTATATTGCGGTAACCGCTTTATCGCTGCCCGGTGCCGCAATCATGACGCTCGCGGCGGGCGCAGTTTTCGGGCTGATATGGGGCACCGTTATCGTATCGTTTGCTTCGGCGATTGGTGCGACACTTGCCTTTCTAGCATCCCGATACATCTTCGGAGCATCGATACAGGCAAGATTCGGCGACAAGCTGTCTGCGGTCAATTCCGGTATCGCCAGGGAAGGCGCCTTTTACCTCTTCGCATTACGCCTTATTCCCGCGTTTCCTTTTTTCGTCGTCAATCTGGTGATGGCATTAACGCCGATCAACACAATTACTTTTTACTGGGTGAGCCAGCTCGGCATGCTGCCGGGCACGATTCTCTTTGTCTACGCGGGCACCGAGATTGCGAAGCTCGACTCATTGCATGACATCCTATCCCCGAGCCTGCTAATTGCATTCACAGTGCTCAGCGTCTTTCCGCTAATCGCCCGATGGTGTGTCGATGCGGTCAAGGCACGCAAAGTTTATGCGAAATGGACGCGGCCGCCGCATTTCGACTGCAATCTTCTCGTCATCGGCGCCGGCTCTGCAGGCCTGGTCGCGGCGTACATCGCCGCTACGGTAAAAGCGAAGGTGGTGCTCATTGAGAAACACAAAATGGGGGGTGACTGCCTGAACACCGGCTGCGTGCCATCCAAGGCGCTCATTCGTTCAGCCAGATTTTTATCGCATGCGAGACGCGCTCAGGAGTTTGGCATTCAATCTGCGGAAGTGCGGTTTGACTTTGCGGTGGTGATGGAACGGGTGCAGCGCATCATTCGCGCTATAGAGCCTCACGATTCGATCGAGCGCTATACGCGACTCGGGGTCAACTGTATCAGTGGGGAAGCGAAACTCACGTCTCCATGGACGGTCGATGTGACAACGGCGACAGGCAAACAAACTGTCACGACCAAGAATATCGTCATAGCAGCCGGCGCGCGTCCGATCATCCCTGCCATACCGGGCTTACGCGAGATTAATCCACTGACCTTCGAGACGGTTTGGTCCTTGCGAACGCTGCCAAAGCGATTATTGGTCCTCGGCGGCGGGCCGATCGGATGCGAGCTCGCGCAGGCTTTTGCGCGGTTCGGCTCGCGCGTCACGCAGGTGGAAAAACTGCCCCGCATTCTATGCCGCGAAGACGCTGAGTTTTCCCAGATGGTCGCCGCCCGCTTCACGGCTGAAGGCATCACTCTGCTCGCAGGGCACGAAGCCCGAAGGATCGAGACGGTCGACGGCGACAAATGCCTGATCGTCGAGAACAACGGCGTTGAAACGGCAATTGCATTTGACGAGCTGTTATGTGCCGTCGGCCGTATTGCGAACACTGCTCACTATGGACTCGAGGAATTGGGCATTCCGGTCAGCGCCAACCACACCGTCGATGTGAATGAATATCTGCGCACGCTTTATCCCAACATCTATGCGTGTGGCGATGTCGCGGGACCGTTTCAGTTCACGCACACGGCAGCGCACACCGCATGGTATGCGGCCATCAATGCATTGTTCGGCCGTTTCAGGAATTTCAAAGTCGACTATGCCGTCATCCCGTGGACAACTTTTACCGAACCCGAAGTGGCGCGCGTGGGACTGAATGAGCAGGAAGCAAAAGAGAAAGATATCGCTTATACAGCGACTGTGTTCCCGCTCAACGAACTCGATCGGGCTATCGTCGACGGAGAGGCGCACGGCCTCATTAAGGTGCTAACCGCTCCGCGGAGCGACCGGATACTCGGTGTGACCGTTGCGGGAGAACACGCGGGCGACGTTCTGGCGGAATTTGTTATTGCGATGCGCCATGGGCTCGGTCTGAACAAAATCCTCGGCACCATACATTCATACCCGACGCTGGCCGAGGCTAATAAGTACGTGGCCGGTGCGTGGAAACGCTCGCAAGTCACGCAGGGGCAATTGGATTTCGCTGCTGCGTTTCACGCGTGGCAACGCGATGAAGGAACCGTGTCGCAGGTTCTGGCGAAGCTACCCGGACTGATGACCAACAAGACGAGGCTTGAAGCGCAAGACTTCGCTACACATTGATGCAGCGCAAACCGCGAGGGTCCGTACAATCGCGAGAAAAATCGCATATGCAATTAACCGCTGGATTATGATGCGGGTAACACTCGTTCGCCGTACGCTATGAGATCCGCCCTCTCGATCATTATCCCCTGCCTCAACGAGGCTGCAGGCATCACTGCAACGCTTGAGCGCTTACAAGCGCTACGTGCGCGCGGACACGAAGTGGTCGTCGTCGACGGTGGCAGTGACGACTCCACTCTAACGTTGGCGCAACCGGGCGCCGACCAAGTGATCGTTGCACAAAGAGGCCGTGCGGCGCAGATGAACGCCGGCGCACAAATAGCTCGCGGCGACGTGGTGCTGTTTTTGCACGCGGACTGTGGCCTGCCCCTCGGCGCCGATCAGACGATCATCGAAACATTGCGCACCAGCGGCAAGCGGTGGGGACGTTTCAATGTGCGTCTCGACACCGGTAACGTTTTGCTGCGTCTGGTTGCGCGCATGATGAATCTGCGCTCGCGATGGACCGGTGTTGCGACGGGGGATCAGGGCATTTTCGTCGAACGCGAATTGTTCCAGTCGCTCGGCGGTTTTCCGGAAATAGCGTTGATGGAAGATATCGCGCTGTCCAAAAAGCTACGTTCGGTCTGTCGCCCGCTGTGTATCCATGAGCGCATTGTCGTTTCCGCAAGGCGCTGGCAGCGGAATGGCGTTGTGCGCACCATCGCGCTGATGTGGCGACTGCGCGTTGCATATTTTTTTGGCGGCGATCCACGCAAACTTGGCGCAGCTTATGCCGCGACACGTACGCAAAGCTGACACGCTCGTTGCCGTATTTGCGCGAGCGCCCGAAGCCGGGGCTGCCAAAACACGTCTCATCCCGCTGTTAGGCGCGGAAGGCGCCGCCAGCTTACAAAACGTGCTTATCCGCCACACCCTGGCAACTGCTACGGCTGCGGACATAGGACCCGTCGAATTGTGGTGTGCGCCTTCGGCGCAACATCCGGTTCTGTGCGAATGCATCCGGCAATACGGTGTCGATGCGGTCACACAGTGTGAGGGTGACCTGGGCGTTCGCATGCAGCACGCCGCTGCGGCAACGCTCGCCATAGCACAGCGCGTGCTGATTATCGGGACCGATTGTCCGGCGCTCACCACCGAGGACTTACGCAACGCTGCCGCAGCGCTGAACGGACATAACGATGCAGTGCTTGTGCCTGCGGAGGACGGCGGCTACGCCTTGATCGGGCTTAAGTGGTGGGACGCCCGTCTGTTTCACGATATCGCGTGGGGCAGCGCGCAGGTCGTCGCAACAACACGGGCACGGCTGACCGCCATGCGCTGGCGTTGGCATGAACTCGCGCCCACATGGGACGTTGATCGGCCGTCCGATTACGAGCGCCTGCGCTCGAGCCAACTCATTCCGAATCTCGACCAGGCCGTGCACACGCCCATCCTGCACTGAACTGGCTCAATCGGACGTCACGGAACCCGCGCTGCTACGCGGGGTCAGACTGCTTTCGGACACGTCTGCGAATCTGCAGCGACTGCTTGATTCTTCAGTAAGTTACCCCTGCAGCGATGTGCCCCGTCGCTGTATCAAAACCGCGCATTGCCTTTTGGCGGTAATCAGGGGACAATCTGCATCGGGTAAGGGCTTGTTATAGAACGCTTTTACTTCCCCGTCACCGTTCGTTCACCTCCATTCAAAATTACACGTTGCATGTCAGATCTGGCCAGCCAGAAGGCGCTAACTCATACCAGTCCGCAGCTTCCTATCTCGTGGTACTTCGATCCGGACGTCTACGCCAAGGAACAGCAAGTATTGTTCGATCGCGGTCCCGGTTATGTGGGCCACGAGTTACTCGTTCCCAGCACTGGAGATTTTCATGCGCTCGAACGGCTCGATAACGCCAAAGCGCTCGTACGTAACGCGAACGGTGTCGAGCTTATCAGTAATGTGTGCCGCCATCGGCAGGCGATATTACTGAAAGGCCGCGGCAACACTCGCAAAAGCATCGTATGCCCGATCCATCGATGGACGTATGGTCTTGACGGGAAGCTGCTGGGCGCACCGCATTTTCCCGGTAATCCATGTCTCGACCTCGCGCGCACAAAACTCCAAACGTGGAACGGACTGCTGTTTGACAGCAGGCGTGACATCGCCCGGGATCTTTCGAAGCTCACCGGTAAGGCAGAATTTGATTTCTCGGGCTACATGCTTGACCGGGTGCAGATCGACGAATATGCATGCAACTGGAAAACATTCATCGAGGTTTACCTCGAGGACTACCATGTCGTGCCATTTCATCCCGGTTTGGGTAATTTCGTCTCGATCGATGAACTCGACTGGGAATTCGGTGATTGGTACAGCATCCAGACCTGCGGCGTAAAAAAAGGTTTGAGCCGGCCGGGTACGCCGGTCTACGAAAAGTGGCACGATGTCGTGTTGCGTTATGGCGGCGAGGTGCCTGCGAGGGGCGCGATCTGGCTCACGTACTATCCCAATGTGATGGTCGAGTGGTATCCGCACGTGCTGGTCGTCAGCAGCATGGTGCCGCGCGGACCGGAGGCGTGCACGAACGTAGTCGAGTTTTATTATCCTGAAGACATCGTGTTGTTCGAGCGAGACTTCGTCGCTGCCGAGCAGGCGGCGTATGCAGAAACGGCAGTCGAAGACGGCGAGATTTGCGCGCGTATGACGGCCGGGCGGCGGGCGCTTTATAAACAGGGAATCGACGAAGCCGGTCCATATCAATCGCCGATGGAAGACGGCATGCTTCACTTCCATGAATTCATTCGCAGGGAACTGTCTGCTGCATAGGCCGCATAGTGTCGGTGCTGGTGCTGCGCTGACATCACTTGCACCTGACCTGTTCTGACCTTGCTCGATGTACACGACTATCATCTCGCACGCGGAGCTCGCTGCGCACCTGCACGATCCTGACTGGATCGTCTTCGACTGCCGACATGACCTTGCAGATACGGAAGCCGGCCGTCGGGCGTACTCGACGTCGCATATCGAGGGCGCCCGCTTCGTTAACCTCGACAACGATTTGTCAGGCGACAAGACCGCGACGAGCGGTCGACATCCGCTGCCCGATGCCGAAGCTTTCTGTGCGCGCATAGCAGCGCTCGGAGTACGCAGTCAGAGCCAGGTCGTTGCCTATGACGACGCCGGCGGCTTTTATGCCGCGCGTTTTTGGTGGATGCTACGGTGGGTGGGCCATGAACGTGTAGCCGTGCTCGATGGCGGTTTTGACACGTGGACCAAAGAGGACCTGCCGGTCACAAACCGCTCGCACGCACGCGAAGCGGGCGATTTCAGCGGCACGGCGCGCGACACGCCGGTCGATGCAGCGTACATCATGAATCAGATTGGAAGCGACGCTTGCCTGGTGGTTGATGCGCGTGCGCCCGATCGCTTTCGCGGTGAGAACGAAACGCTCGATCCGGTCGGCGGACATATCCCCGGGGCCGCAAACCGGTTGTGGAAAAACAATCTGCGCGTCGACGGCCGATTCAAGTCGCCGGCGACGCTCAAATACGAATTCACACAATTAATCGGGGAGCGTCCGCCGCGTGCTGTGATACATCAGTGCGGCTCGGGCGTTACAGCCTGTCACAATCTACTCGCCATGGAAATCGCGGGCCTTTCGGGTTCAAGACTGTATCCCGGCTCATGGAGCGAATGGTGCAGCGACCCGCTGCGGCCGGTGGCGCGTTGAGCTTCCATTAATCAGTCGCTCGCAGGGCCCTGCTTCCCGGACGGTTTCGCCGGTCGTTCGTTCGCATACGCCCGGCTAAAAAGTAGCGGGCTGCGGCTCGACTCCGGTTGCCGGATTTTCATAGAGCGAAGGAAAGTAGCGCACTTCCGGTACCGCGCTGTTGGGAACATTCGCGGCGGCCGATACGGTCGCCACACTCATCGACGCGTTAAACCAGATCCCTGTAGCGGCGGCGAGTGTGAAAACAACCGCCATCACCGTCACGACCCACCGACTAGTCGTCGCTTGGAGGTCACGCGCCGCCTCTTCTGTCACGTCTTGCTTCGTGCCATCGATCATTTTGAGCCGTCCACTGGTTGCATTCATGCGCGTCTCCTTTATCTGCTGCCGGACGCCGCGCCGGCATCGCGTAATGAAAAATAACTGGCTACATGCATCCAGTATGAGGAAGCGCCGTGATGGATTGAATACAACAGAAGCCCTATGCATAAAGCGCTATATGCCGGCGGCTAAGCGCTCGACGCTAAGGCGGGTGATAGGAAGCGCGGTAAACTTGTAATAGACTACAAAGCCCACAAGACTTAATCGACTTCGCATGCGGACGCGAGACAGATCGATGAGCGGAGAACGCACTTGAAAATATTGATCGTCGACGACCACCCGCTGATCCGCGAAGCGTTGCGCCAGGTGCTGACTGCGCTCGATAAAGAGCTCACCCTGCTCGAAGCGCAGACCTGCGCTGAAGCGCTCTCGATGGCGGACCGCAATCCGGATCTTGACCTTGTGCTGCTGGATCTCGGATTGCCTGACGCTGCGGGCTCCGATGCGCTGACACAAATGCGCGAGCGCTTTCCAAGTATTCCGGTGGTCGTATTGTCGGCGTCCGAAGAACCGCGCGTCGTAACCAGTGCGATCGATGCCGGTGCGATGGGCTTCATACCCAAGACCGCGTCGAATCAGGTTCTGCTGAATGCCTTGCGGCTCGTGTTGGCGGGCGGTGTTTATCTACCGCGCGAAGTATTGCTGCACGGTGCCGATAACAGCCGTACAGGAACGGAAGCGGCGGCTGGTCCGCGCGCAGAGGATATCCGCCTGACCGCCCGACAAAGAGACGTGCTCGCACTACTGGTGCAAGGAAAACCGAACAAGCTCATCTGCCGCGCGCTCGATCTCGCTGAAGGCACCGTGAAGATCCATGTGACTGCGATTTTGAAGGCGCTCAACGTTTCCAACCGTACGCAAGCGGTAATCGCCGTCAGCCGGCTCGGCCTTAAATTGCCGCGCGCCTGACGTAAACCGCGCGTGCGCTTATTGTGAATGCCCGTAACGAGGTGCAACCGCTGGCGCCCGATCGCCCCCTAAGCGACCTCATCAACGCTGAGCAAATCGACATGCTGTACCGTCAGTCGCCGACGTCGATCGTCGGCAATATGACGGGTGCATTGGTGCTTGCCGGTGCGTTTTACTCGCAGCGCCCGACATGGTTGATTGCGAGCTGGGTCGGGTGCATGGCGGTGCTGCAGATCTCGCGCCTTATTCTGTACCTTCGATACCGTCGCAATGGCTTACGCCAAAGTGATGTCAGCCGCGCTTTCGTCACGTGGACAGCCGGTGCCGGAGTTACCGGGCTCTTGTACGGATCCACTGCCGTGCTCTTCTTCATGTCCGGCCATGATCTTTATCAGGCCCTGCTCACCGTCCTGATATTCGGCATTACCGCCAGCGCGATTCCCTTAATCGGCTGCTATATACCTTCGTTTTACATGTTCACGTTTCCCGCATTGATTCCTTTCGTCGCCCGCAACCTCTACGAGGGCGATACACCGCACCTTGTGCTCGGCTTGATCGAGGCGGCTGTCATGCTGGGATTCGCGTCGTTTGCGCGCGACTACAATCGCATGCTGACCGAGTCGCTCAGAAACCGGTTGGAGAAGCAGGCGCTCGCCGATCAACTGGCCGCACAAAACGTTGCGCTTGATCAGGCGCGCATCGTATCCGAGCAGGCCAATCGCTCGAAGACACAGTTTTTCGCAGCCGCCAGCCATGACTTGAGGCAACCGCTCCACGCGATGGGCCTCTTCGCGTCAGCCTTGACAGAACAGGTGCGCGAACCACGTGCAGCCGCCGTCGTGACAAGCATAAACGCGTCCGTGCAGGCGCTTGAATCGCTGTTCAACGAACTGCTTGAAATCTCGAAACTTGATTCCGGCATCATCAAGCCGCATGTCGTGCAGTTTCCTCTCAGCCGCGTGTTCGACCGCCTCCGCAGCGAGTTTGCGGCGGAGGCTGCGGCCAAACATCTGGACCTTCGTGTGGATCAGGTGAATGCAATTGTTTCAAGTGATCCGGTTCTCCTCGACCGCATCATGCGCAATCTCATCAGTAACGCCATTCGCTATACATTGCGCGGACAGATCGCGGTGACTGCAGAGCCGTGTCCCGCGGCGCTGCGCATCAGCGTGCGCGACACCGGTATAGGCATCCGACCGGAAGACCAGCAGCGGATCTACGACGAATTCATGCAGTTGGGCAATCCGGGGCGCACCAGCAAGAAAGGGCTCGGACTTGGCCTTTCCATCGTGCAGCGCTTAGCCTCTCTACTCGGTTACGCCATTGAACTGCAGTCGCATCCCGGAGAAGGGTCCACGTTCTCATTTGAGGTGCCGCTGAGCAGCGGACAAGCGTTGCCCGAACACGCTCCAAAGGCTGACGCGAATTCGCGTGCGGACCTGGGCGGCATGCTGATCGTCGTGATCGACGACGAGAGTGCGATCGTTGAAGGAATGACAGTGCTCTTAACCGGCTGGGGCGCAGAGGTTATCGGTCTGACCTCGGGCGAGGGCGCGCTGGACGCCGTATACGCGGCAGGAAAAATTCCTGCTTTGCTTATCGTAGACCACCGGCTCGGTACAAACGAAGACGGTATCGCTCTCGCTCAGCGTTTGCGCCGCGAGCTCGACCCGGAGATACCGGCGTTACTGGTCAGCGGCAGCATCACGCCTGAGCTTGCCGAGCAGGCGCGTATTGCGGGACTCGATTTTTTACTGAAGCCGGTCACCGCAGATAAGTTTCAGAAAGCGATCCAGGCCGCCCTGCGCCTGCACGAAGCACAGGCCGGTTAAGAGCCCGCTAAAGATCCAGGTCAAAGCGATTGCTTGCCGACCTCGTTCTTGGAATTCATTTTTTGTTCGTGATCTTCGTCGTTGGTGCACTGCCAGCGGTTTGGATAGGCGCGGGCATGCGCTGGCGTTGGGTCAAGAATTTTCGGTTTCGCGCTGTTCACCTCGGCGCGATCATATTCGTCACGGCCGAAGCAGCCGCCGGTGCCGTTTGTCCGCTCACGATGCTGGAGGCTCAGTTGCGGCATGAAGTCGCCTCCCGCAACTTCATCGGCTACTGGCTGCACCGTCTGCTTTTTTACAGTTTTCCCGAATGGGTGTTCATTACGGCGTATTCGGTTTTCCTAATACTGGTGCTGGTGACGTGGTACTTCGTAGCGCCGACGCGACAGAAATGAGCGCCGCAACGTCTCCGGCGCCAAGCCATAGCACTAGCCGAGCATATCCGCCCAGATGTTTTTTGCCCATGACAGAGCGTAAGTGCCTTCGAGCTCGTTTGCTTTGTCAGATAACCCGCCGGCGCCTTTGACCGGCAGCATCGTTTTTTCAGTAGGCTCGTAGCTGTGCACCGACGCTACATGCCCGACGTTGCGGTCGTCGATAAAGCTGTAGCAGGTATTCACCATCATCGGCGCGGGATTTACCGGCTCATTCTTGATTAGCGCGATCACAGCCGCCGCACAGACTTTCGCGTGCTGATTCGCCATGTGTCCCGACTTCGGCATCAAGAGCGCCGACAACGTCGCGTCTCCCAGCACGTGGACACCCGGTACTTTTACGGACTCCATAGTTTGCCAGTTCACGCCGCACCAGCGATTATTTGCCGTGATGAGACCGGTCATCTGCGCGATGTCGCCGGCGCGATGTGGCGGCACGACATTCAAAACATCACCGCTGACATCACCGAACTGCAGCTTCGCAGTCATGGTCTTGACGTCGACATCCTCCAGTTCGCTGTTTGGACGGTAGTCGATCATGCCCTTGTAAGGACCGTTCCATGCCGCCATGAACAGCGCCTTTTTCGAGATCACGTCTTCGTTAGCGTCCAGGATGATTACCTTGGACTTGGGCTTCGCGCCTTTGAAGTAGTGCGCGACCTGACACGCGCGCTCGTATGGGCCCGGCGGACAGCGAATCGGCGCTTTCGGAATATGCAAGACGAAAATGCCGCCGTCGCGAATGGCTTCGAGCTGGGCGCGCAACGCAGCGGTTTGCGGTCCGGCCTGCCACGCGTGAAGAACCCGCCGTTTTGCATCGGCGCTCGCGAGGCCCGGCAGCGTGTCGTACTGATAGTCAACGCCCGGTGCCACGATAAGCCGGTCATACGTGAGCGTAGTCGCCGAAGCAAGCCGGACTTCGCGCTTTACCGGATCGATCGCGACCGCCTCGTCGCGTCGAACCTCGACACCGTATTTCGTGAGCCCGTCGTAACGCAACGTTATGTCCGAGAGCTTCATTGCACCGCTCAAGACGAGATTACTCAAGGGGCATGAAATGAATTCCGCATTGCGTTCGACGAGGGTCACCGCAATATCCGGTGACCACATACGCAGATATTTGGCTGCGGTCGCGCCCGAATAGCCGCCGCCGATAACCGCCACGCGGGCTATGGTTCGCTTACTCGCTCCGTTGCCCGCGCAGCCGCCGATGGCAGCAAGCCCTGCGGTCGCCGCAAGCGAGGTAATGAAGTGACGTCGATCGAGGTTCACCGCAAACTGCTATTTTGGTCTTGCCGCGAAATACGCCGCCAACGTGTCGAACTGCTCGTCGGTATAGCCCTTGGCTAGCTGCTGCATAACGGTCGCCGGTCGAGTGCCCGCCTTGAACGCACGCATCTGCTCGACGAAGTAGACTTTACTCAAGCCCGCGAGCGAGGGAATGTTTCCTAAAGCACGGCCGTCGGTGCCATGACAGTTGCTGCACGTGGCGGCAAGACTCCGGACTTGCCCAGAGTCTTGTGCAATCGCGCTGCGCGGTTGGAGACTGACGAGGAGCAATAGCGCCGCAGTACCGGCCACAAACCTGGCTGCCATCACTCCTCCATCTACGTGCTGCATCGACGGGGATGGAGCAACACCGCCGATGCTAGCGACGCGTCGCCCTAACTAAACGACGCTGGCCGCTGTTTCCTCGTCGAATACCAGACGCACTTTTTCGCTTGCGTCGATGTCGACCGTGACCTTGCCGCCATTCGCAAGACGCCCGAACAATAATTCGTCGGCAAGCGCGGTGCGTATCGTGTCCTGAATGAGACGCGCCATGGGACGTGCTCCCATCTGCGGGTCGAACCCCTTCTTGGCAAGCAGATCCTTGAGCGCAGTGGTGAAGGTGGCGTCGACCTTTTTCTCGTGCAACTGTTCCTCGAGTTGCATAAGGAATTTGTCGACCACGCGCATGATAATTTCGCGATCGAGCGCCGCGAACGAAATAATCGCATCGAGCCGGTTGCGAAACTCCGGCGAGAACATGCGCTTGATTTCTGCCATTTCATCGCCGGCTTGCGCGGACGTGGTGAATCCCATCGTTGTCTTCGACAATTCAGCGGCGCCCGCGTTGGTTGTCATGATGATCATGACATTGCGGAAATCCGCTTTGCGTCCGTTATTGTCGGTCAGCGTGCCGTGGTCCATGACCTGCAGCAGAATGTTGTAGACATCCGGGTGCGCCTTCTCGATTTCATCTAACAGCAGCACGGAATACGGATGCTTGGTAATCGCCTCGGTTAGCAAACCACCCTGGTCGAATCCGACATAGCCCGGCGGCGCACCGATCAGCCGCGAGACCGCATGGCGCTCCATATATTCAGACATGTCGAAGCGGATGAGTTCGACACCCATAATGTACGCGAGCTGGCGCGCGACCTCTGTCTTGCCAACGCCGGTCGGGCCGGAGAACAGGAATGCACCGGTAGGCTTCTGTGGATTACCCAGGCCGCTGCGCGACATCTTAATGGCCGCCGACAACGCATCGATTGCTTTGTCCTGACCAAACACCACCGCCTTCAGATTACGATCGAGGCTCTTCAATTGCGAACGGTCATCCGAGTTAACGCTTTGCGCAGGCACGCGCGCAATCTTAGCGACGATCTCTTCGATCTCGTGCTTAGTAATTACTTTCTTCTGCTTCGATTTTGGCAGTATGCGCTGGGCCGCACCGGCTTCGTCGATCACGTCGATCGCTTTGTCGGGGAGATGCCGATCGTTTATATAGCGCGCCGCCAGTTCGGCCGCTGAGCTTAGCGCGGACGATGCGTACTTGATCCCGTGGTGCTCCTCGAAACGCGTTTTGAGGCCGCGCAATATGGACACCGTCTCAGCGATGCTCGGCTCAACAACATCCACTTTTTGAAAGCGGCGGGACAGCGCATGATCTTTCTCGAAAATGCCGCGGTATTCCTGATACGTAGTGGCGCCTATGCACTTCAACTGACCGGTCGAAAGCGCGGGCTTGAGCAGATTTGATGCATCGAGCGTGCCGCCCGAAGCGGCGCCAGCGCCGATCAAGGTATGAATTTCGTCGATAAAAAGTATGGCGTGCGTGTTGTCGAACAACTGCTTCAATACAGCCTTTAGGCGCTGTTCGAAATCACCCCGATACTTCGTACCCGCAAGCAGCGCACCCATGTCGAGCGCGTAGACGGTACATTTGGCGAGAATCTCCGGAACGTCGCCTTCGACAATGCGGCGTGCGAGGCCTTCGGCGATCGCCGTTTTGCCAACGCCTGCCTCACCCACGAGCAGCGGATTATTCTTGCGCCGTCGGCACAAAGTCTGCACGACACGCTCGAGTTCCCGTTCGCGCCCGATCAGCGGATCGATTTTGCCGGCGAGCGCGAGCGAATTAAGATTGAGCGTGTAATTTTCGAGCGCGCCACCCGGCGATTGCTCCTGTTCGGTTTCCGCTTCGCCTTCGCTCTTGCTGGGCGATGCCTGCGGCACCTTGCTGATGCCGTGCGAGATGAAATTAACGACATCGAGTCGTGTAACCCCTTTCTGATGCAGGAAGTACACGGCGTGGGAATCTTTCTCGCCGAAGATGGCCACCAGCACATTGGCGCCGGTTACTTCTTTCTTACCGGACGACTGCACGTGCAAAATCGCGCGTTGGATAACGCGCTGAAAGCCGAGCGTCGGCTGCGTATCAGTATCTTCAGTCGTGAGTATGGGCGTGTGTTCGGTAACGAATTCCGACAGCAGCTTGCGTAAGTCGTCGACTTCCGCAGCGCACGCTTTCAATACCTCCGATGCAGATGGATTATCGAGGAGTGCGAGCAGCAGATGCTCCACGGTAATGAACTCGTGGCGCTTCTGGCGCGCCTCCATGAACGCCATGTGGAGACTGACTTCGAGTTCCTGCGCAATCATCAGTTCTCCTCCATCACGCAACGTAACGGGTGCTGGTGCTGGCGTGCGTGGGCGGTAACCTGTTCCACCTTGGTCGCCGCCACGTCGCGCGGGTACACCCCGCAAACACCAGTTCCATCACGATGAACCTTGAGCATAATTTGAGTGGCCTTTTCGCGGCTGAGAGAGAAAAATTTTTGCAAAACCATTACAACGAAATCCATTGGAGTGTAGTCATCGTTAAGCAACAAAACCTTGAACATCGGAGGCAATTTAACCTTGGCCTTTTTTGCCTCCAAAACTGAATCATCGCGATGTCGAATCGCCATACTAAGTCACCGCCCATCTGCCTGCCTTCGCCTATCATTTTGAACATAATGCCAGATTTTTCAAGTGCCAAAATGGTTCATCTTAAACAAATCCTTGACTTCTTTTCGCAAATGGCCTAGAAAGCCCAAAGGTGTTTGGCTTCAAGCTCGATCGCAGTCCCGGATTTGTCGTATTACTGCATGACGTCCTTGAAACTCAAACAGTCTACGGAAATTTTTTTCGTAATTTTTTAGTTAAGAGGAACTGTAATATGGCAACAGGTACTGTGAAATGGTTCAACGATGCGAAGGGTTACGGCTTCATCACGCCGGACGACGGCAGTGAAGATCTGTTCGCGCATTTTTCAGCGATACAGATGGGCGGTTTTAAAACCCTCAAAGAAGGACAGAAGGTGTCGTTCGAAGTAACGCAAGGGCCGAAAGGCAAGCAAGCGTCTAACATCCAGGCTGCTTGATAACAATCCGCATTACCTGAACACCTAAATAAAAGCCCATTCGGCACGCCGAATGGGCTTTTTTTTCGCCGTAGACGCGCTCCCCCCGGCGCGCCGGGACGTGCGACTTAGCAAACTCGCGTGCTCCGACTTACCTAAAACACATGCGACGCGCGCTCGCCGATCGTTCGAGACGACGAATCTTGGCGCCGCGCTGGTTCGCGCATGTCTCGGCCGTCGTTTAATTCAACGCCAATAAATGCGATAATCCGCCCGCACGCGAACCAGCAACATCGAAAACCGGTTGCTACGTATACCGTGCCTCAATCCCCCGCAACGCCAGCACAGATCGCGAAACGCGCGCATCGCCACCGAATAATCAATCACATTCCAACGGAGATCCAGAATCATGGCTGACAGACTCGACTTGCTCAAAATTGCGCAGGAGGAACAGAGCGGCGATCTGTTCAAGGTGCTGGACGGTATCTATAAGCGATCGAAGGTTCAGCCGCGCGGATTCACCGACGCAATTATCTGGGAAGGCGGGAATGCAAGCGGCGGTGTGCAGCCGGTGGCGCACGCGTTTACCGACATGTTCGCCCTTAACGGGACGCTTATGGCGCTCGACGTGCTTGGTCTACCGTTCCTTGGCGTGCCGATGATGGCGCAGTTCCGGCACGATACCAAACTGGTGTCGCTCGAATGGTTCGGCAAGCTCGATTACATTTCGCTCAAGTGGTCGACTGCCGGCGATTTCATGGTGAATGAAAACGGCAAGAAAGTCGTCGTCGCCGGCAAATCCGCCAACGCGCCATTGCGCACGGCCGCAGGCGTCTATTGCAATGTCCGTCCCTACGGCACGATCACGAGTATCCGGTTCATGCCCGGTCTGCCGTATTCTCAGGATAAAAAGAAATTCAATGTAGATCGCAACACCGGCAACATCCATTCGGAGATGAACACACCCGGCGTGCGCATGGCGTACGCGGCGCGTCTCTTTTTGAAGATGGTGCATGAAACGGGTCAAATCGGACGTGTCGCTACGAAACCGACACAGGCTCAGGAAGATGCGGTCAACGCCGGAATTTTCCGCTGGCTGCTACAGGGAACGAAGTTCCAACTGAAACGCCGCTACTCGGTGGATGCATACGAAGAACACAAAGCGAATGTCGACGCCATCGTTGCTCTGCTGCCCAAAGACTTCAAAGCCGGGATGGAAAATTGGGGCGGCGAGGTGTACGAACATATATCGGACACGAACTTCGGCCTGCTGCTGCATGACATGATCCAGCAGCGCAAATGCATCGTATATGCGACGGACCTTGATGGCGATCGTCTGACCGATCTGATGGCTGACGCGCCGGATGTCCTGCGTGCGTGGGGACAGAAGGTGCTCGATCATGTGAAGCCCGGCACGGACATGAACAAAACCTGGCGCGACATGGGATTCACGATGAAGAGCGGCAAGGACATGACCAGCATCATGTACCGCATGGAGGGGGCGCCAATTTACGAACAGACGCTCGGCTCCGCCGATGCGATGCTGCTGCGTCTGCTGGATGGCGATGAAACAGTGGGGGGAGAAAAGCAGCCATACGACCCGCGGATTCATTTCGTGCTGATTAACGAAGCTTATAAAGCCGCGAATCCGGGCAACACAAAACTCGCCGAATGGCTTGATGCGCAACTGGCCACCTTTGACAAGATTTACAGTGGCAAGCGTCCGCGCTACCTCGACGGCTATAACAAACTGAAAGATGCAATCAAGCCGTGGGGTACTAAATAGCTTTCAGCCCGCTCAAGCGTGTCCGCTGCAACGCCCGCGCCCGCGGGCGTTGTCATTCTGGGGGGCGAAAGCGCTTCTTAATGGAACGCCGAGCCTACTATCCACGCCCTAGTAATCACTTTGATGGGTTCTAGTCGCTGGCCGACTTCACCGACTGCCCCGGGAGCGCTGAAAAGCGGCGCCGTCGGGCATATGTTGCGATGCATCAAAAATTGATATAATCCCGCGTCTCGAACCGGCGCTGCGATCGTTTTGCCGACGCGTTGTTCCTACATCGTAGCGCCGCACCGCTGATAGCGGTCGCTGATGGTTAGGTGTACTTGTGTGCACAACACCGCCGCATTGTGCTTCGCCGCATCGCTGATTAACGAATACAGGAGCATTGCCCATGAGCAGCTTTCCATCCCTGACGTCAGGCGTCACGATCCTAGGTGACGTCAACGCCGAGTACGCTGAAATTCTGACGCCGCAAGCGCTCGCATTCGTCGCGCGATTGCACCGTCAATTCGAGACGCGCCGACAGGAGTTGCTGGGGCGCCGGGCGTCGCGCCAAAAGGATTTCGATGGCAGCAAGTTGCCGGACTTCCTGCCGGACACGAAAACGATTCGCGATTCCGAATGGACAATCGCGCCGCAGCCCGCAGACTTGCTCGACCGCCGGGTGGAAATAACCGGACCGACGGATCGCAAGATGGTCATCAACGCCTTGAACTGCGGAGCGTCGACATTCATGGCCGATTTCGAGGACGCGAACTGCCCCACCTGGCACAACATGGTCGACGGACAACGCAACCTCCGCGATGCGCTCCGGCGTACGATCACGTTTGAACAGAACGGCAAGCAGTACCGCTTGAATGAGAAAACGGCGGTTCTCATCCCGCGTCCGCGCGGCTGGCACCTGGATGAGAAACATGTGCTCATCGATGGCAAGCCGGTGGCTGGCGGCATTTTCGATTTTGCCATGTACTTCTTCCACAACGCCAAAGAAGCGCTGGCACGCGGCAGCGGCCCCTACTTTTATCTGCCTAAGATGGAATCGCACCTTGAGGCGCGACTGTGGAACGACATCTTCAACATCGCGCAGGACGAGCTTGGAATCAAGCGCGGATCGATCCGGGCCACCGCGCTGATCGAGACGGTGCTGGCCGCGTTCGAGATGGACGAGATTTTATGGGAGCTGCGCGAGCATTCCGCAGGCCTCAACATCGGGCGCTGGGACTATATTTTCTCGTGCATCAAGAAATTCCGCGTCAACAAGGAATTCTGCCTGGCGGACCGCGCGCAGGTGACGATGACGGCTCCTTTCATGCGCGCGTACGCACTCGCGCTGATCAAAACGTGTCACCGCCGCGGCGCTCCCGCGATGGGTGGCATGGCCGCGCAAATCCCGATTAAAAATGATCCGGCGGCCAACGAAGCGGCACTCGAGAAAGTGCGCGCGGATAAGCTACGCGAGGTAACCGATGGTTGCGACGGCACCTGGGTTGCGCATCCGGGCCTGGTGCCCATTGCGAAAGCGATATTCGATGAGTACATGCCGACGCCCAATCAGTACTCGAAGCAAAGGCCCGACGTTACGTATACTGCGCGTGACCTGCTCGACTTCCAGCCGGAGCAGCCAATAACCGAAGGCGGCTTGCGCAACAACATTAACGTCGGTATTCAGTATTTGGGGGCGTGGCTTGCCGGCAATGGCTGTGTTCCGGTCTACAACCTGATGGAAGATGCGGCGACTGCGGAAATTTCGCGCTCGCAGATTTGGCAATGGATACGCAGTCCTAAAGGTGTCCTCTCGGATGGCCGCAAAGTCACCGTGGCATTGTTCCGTGAGCTGCTCGCCGATGAAATGCCGAAGATCAAAAGCTATCTGGGAGAGGATGGCTGGAATGCGGGCAGATACACCGAGGCCGCGCAACTCTTCGACGATATGTGCACCGGCGATTACGTCGAGTTCCTTACACTCCCGGCCTACGAGTGGATCACACGCGACATCTCAACCAGCGCCAACGCAATCGCCGCTTGAGATGGCGTCCCTCAAAATCCCCTCAGACGAGGGGATTTTTTTTGTACGCTGCTTGGCATGAGCCGCGTCATCCTGTTCAATAAGCCGTACGGGGTCTTGTGCCAGTTCCGGGCTTCGGCCGGCCGGCTGACGCTGAAAGACTTTATCAACGTGCCGGGGTTTTACGCGGCCGGACGATTGGACGCGGACAGTGAAGGCCTTGTCGCACTTACGAATGACGGCGCTCTGCAGCACCGGATAAGCGATCCGACGGGCAAAACTTCCAAGACGTATTGCGCGCAGGTGGAAGGTGCGCCCACCGCTGACGCACTTATGCGTCTTGGCAGCGGCGTACAACTTGGCGACTTCGTTACGTTGCCCGCTTCCGTGCAGGCGATCGAACAACCGGATTGGCTGTGGCCGCGCGACCCGCCTATTCGCTTTCGTAAGTTAATACCAACCTCCTGGCTTGAATTGACACTGCGCGAAGGCAAGAATCGCCAGGTCAGACGCATGACGGCGGCGGTCGGTTATCCGACGCTGCGCTTGGTGCGCTTCAGCATCGGCGAGTGGACGCTCGAGGGTCTGGCCTCGGGGAAGTTTTCATTCGTGGATGTTCGCTTGAGCAGGCGCGCAACACGTCGATCCCGGTAACGCCGCTGTCAACGTACTGCGCGATCGTGCGTTAACCGCAAAGGGTGCCGGGAGGTGTCCGTACACATTAACCTTTGCAAAGGATGGCATGATGAACAAGATTATCGCGACATTGGTCGCCGCAACGTTCGCAGTCTTCACAACCGGTTCTTTCGCTGCGTCGTCCACCGGCGGCACTGAGATGAAAGATGATACGAAGCCGCCGAAGACGGCGAAAAAAAGCAAAAACAAAAAATCGAAGTCGAAGAAAAGCACAGACGCAACAACAACGACAAAATAACTTACGCAATACCTATAAAAAGGCAGGGGCTTCCCTGCCTTTTTTATTGCGTGTGTGCTTGAGAGAGCGACTCGCGGACTTCGTTTGGAAACCGCCAGAGTGTGCGGTGCGCTAATTCTTTAACTGGAAGCGTATCGGCACTTCGACCGGATGTGCGATCGCCGTCTCGCCCCGGCGGGCAGGCACAAACGTCCAACCCTGCACTGCTTTCATCGCCGCTTCATCCAGTAGCTGCGCACCCGACGATTGTGCGATATAGATCTTGTCCGGAGTCCCGGCCGCGCTCACATCAACTCTCAACAGCACTACGCCTTCGAGGCCGAGCTTGCGCGCCACCGGCGGGTACGCCGGCCGCGGATTGTTCAAGTATGCAACGTTGAAATGCGGAAGCTCGACCGCTTCGGCGCGGCCCGGCGAGTTGATCGTCGTGTTTGCTTTGGCGACTACGACCGGGGCAGGCGCAGGCTCGACCGCAGGGGCAACCGGCACAACAGACGTTGCCACGTCCACACGCTCGACTGCAATAGGCGTCGGAGCGGCTGTATGCTGTATCGGCGGCACGGGCAGCGTCCGTTTTTGCGGCGCATGCGCGACGTGCTTGCGCTCGACGGGGGGCGGCGGCTCGACTTGGACTGCCGCCGGCGGTGGCGACGCCTCGAGCATTACGGTCAGCGGTACTGGCGGTTGTACAGTGACGCGCTGCCAATTCCGCAATGCCACGCCAGCTACAGCTGCATGCACAACAAGCGAAAGCACGATTGCCGGCGCAATGCTGGCTCGCGCATGACGGCCGTGTGTCGACTGCGAACGGTGTCGGCGATCGCGCATTCGATCAGCGTCGATACTGCGTTTGCATAATCGCGAATTATGCCATCAAAACAACATCAGCTTCAGGTTGAACGCGCGCTCGACGAGCCACATTCCGGCAAGTGCGCAGATCAGCATGGAACCGCCGATGAAGATGATGCGCTGGTAGAGCATCGTTCGCCTCAACCAGTACGCCGCAGGCAGGAAAGCGGTGACGATCGCAAGCTGCCCGGCTTCGACGCCGAGATTGAATCCGACCAGTGCGAGCAACAGCGCATCACGCGGCAAGCCGAGATCAGCCAGCACGCTCGCGAAGCCGAATCCGTGTATGAGTCCAAACGCAAATGCCACCATCCACCGACGGCGCTGAAAAAGCGGGAAAATGTTGTTGAGCGCTGCAAGCACAACCGACAGCGCAATCGCCGATTCGGTCAGACGCGTGGGCAGCGAGATGATGCCGAGCGCCGCAAGACTCAAAGTGATGGAATGCGCGATGGTGAAGGCGGTGACGATCTTAAGCACGTCCCAGAGCGCAGTCTTGAAGCGGGCTACCGGTTCCCAGCGCCTGCCGGTCAGCACCAGCACGGCGGGCAGCAGCAGCGACAACAAAAACAGGATGTGGTCAAAGCCGATCCATATGTGCCACACGCCCTCCCGCCCGTAATCCACGAATTGGCTGAATCTGCTCGCACGCGTTAATTCAAACGCTTGACGCGACGCTTCAGGACTGAATATCGCGGTGCGCGTACTCCCCGCGTACTGAAGGCGCAGCAATCCTTTGTGCTGCGGATCGATATCAAAGAAGAGGTTGTAGCCGAGTTCCAGCGAACGCCCCTCGCCCGGACAACCGGCGTCGAAACGCAGCACCGCATAGGCGCCATCACTATGATGGTCGACAAGATAATCAGTGGGCTGCGGCTGGCACGATGCGCCGTCGAGTGCGATCGTCAGCCGGGCAAGGGTGTATGCAGCGATTTCCTTTTGATGCGCGCGCAACTCGCCCCATGTGATATTGCCGTCGCCGTTATCGTCTAGACCGATGGCGAAATCGAGGTCGCGCAGGGCAATGTCCCATTGACCGCGAACGATGGCGCCGTCGACAGTGATCGATAAGTAACTATCGCTGGGTTTATGTGCTGTCGCCGCCGTCGCGAGTGCCCACAGTGCGAGTACCAAAAGGGCACGGCTCATCAGGATTTGCGCGGGCCCGTAAGCTGCTCGGCCACGCGACGCAGATACCAATCCTCGATGTTGGTTTTCGACATCCAATCAAGCACCGGTTGAGCTGCCTCGACGCGGTGCAATGCTGCCGCAGCTTCCAGAAGTACACGCGCGTCACGAGGCTCCCGCTGCACGCGCCAGTTGCTGATCGCGAGCCTCAAGGCGTCTTCCGGTTGCTTGAGGACCTGCAAACAGAAACGCGACTCTTCTTGTTCGTGCGTCGTGTCACCGCGCATGCGAGCGGCTGCATAGCGATCGAGCAAAGCCGCGCGGTGCTCACTCAAGCCCTTACTTTTGACGGCTTGCTCCGCCAGCGTAAGCCGCAATAACAATGGATCCGAGCGGGTCCAATCTTTAAGCAAGGTGATGACTTCCTGCGGGCGCTCATAGTCGAGCAGGAAGTCGGCGTAGGCGGCGAGAAGAAAGCCATCGATTATTCCAAATCCGAGTGCATCCTTGAAATACTGTTCCGCCTGCTTCGGTTCGTTCAGTCGCCACGCCAGTTCAGCGAGCCGTGTGAGCGTCCAAACGCGCTGCTCGTCCGTGGCGTCGCTCGTATTCGCCAGCGCGGCTCGCAGCGCATCATGACTCTGACGCGCGTGCCCCGTCAGTCCATCGATAAAGGCGACGCATGCGACCGCGATCAACTGCTCGGTGAGCGGTGCGAGCTTCGCGCAGTCACGACGCGACTCGTCGTAGTCCGCCTGCACGACATGGATGACTGCGCGCAAAGACCATGCGCGGGGTTCAGCGGGTTGGCGTTCAATGGCACGCTGGAGGTCAGTCAACGCGCCTTCGAAATCGTGTCGATACTGAATGAGCGTGGCGCGCATCACCAGTACTTCCGGCGGCGGTTGTGGCAGATCCCACCACGGCTTGAGCGTTGCCTGCGCGTAGCCGATGAAACGAGGATCACCCTGCGCGGCTGCCTGCTCGAAATAGCGGCGCGCGAGCTTTATCGCCCGCGCAAGGTTCTCCGGCTCGGCAGCCACCGCGCTGCGCAACTCGCGGATTTCCCGCATCGCGGGATCGTTCGGCTTGAACGGTAGCTGCTCGAGAATCTCGGCGTCGCTTTTAGGTAGGTATGGGACTGCCCACGAGGCGCAGGTTATAGAGAGCAGACACGAGAGAAAGACCAAGCGATAAAACATTCAGATGTATGACCAATCGCAGTCGTTGATCGCGCGGATAACGGCATGGAGCGGCGCTAATCATAATCGGATTTACAATTAGAAACAATGCGTTATACGGCACGCGTCAACCGATAAGGACCTTCGGACGTATTACTACCGTGGTCACGCATGCGGCCACGTTGGTTTTTAGTCAGATCTGATAACTCTAAGAGGAAATCTCAAATGAAGAAGTTGCTTGCTGCGTTGGTCGCTGGTGCGTTCGCTATCGCTTCGGTTGGTGTGTTTGCTGCTGCGCACACTGGCGGCGCTCCCGCCAAGGGCGATGAAATGAAAAAAGACGAAATGAAAAAAGACGCGAAAAAAGACGAAATGAAGAAAGACGCCAAAAAAGACGAAACGAAGAAGTAATCTCGTTTCCTCCCATGAAAGGCAGGGTTCACGCCCTGCCTTTTTTTATTGCCCTGAACTTAGGTGGATGGAACACCGAACGTGAATGCGGATGCCGCAGCGCCCCGAGCGCGCGTTTTTCGAGGCACAATACCCATCCGAGTTCGGAATACACCCAAGGGCAGGCGGTTTACACCGGCCGAGCGTTTACCGTCGCCCAACGGAGACGAGTCCGAATTTCATTCAACAACTCACGATTGGAGAGATGTCTATGAAAGCTAAAGATCGGTTCAGTGGTGCACTACGCATCGTAATCGCCGCCGCTGCGGTATTCATTGCCGGCTGTGCCGACATGGGTATGTCGGGCGGTCAGAACATCAAGGTCTCGCTTGATGGCAAACAGGAGTCACCGCCTGTTGCAACAAGTGCGACGGGCAGCGGGACTATCAAGATCGCCAGCGACAAATCGGTTAGTGGCAGTGTCACGACGACCGGTGTGGACGGTACGGTCGCCCATATCCACCAGGGCGCGGGCCCGGGAAAGAACGGACCTGTGATCATTCCGCTCAACAAGACATCGGCTAATGAATGGACCGTTCCGCCGGGCGCGAAGCTCACGGACGCTCAATACGATAGTTTCAAGTCAGGCGGCCTCTATGTGAACGTGCACAGTGCTGCAAATAAGGGCGGCGAAATCCGCGGAGACCTGAAGCCGTAGAACAAAGGCTGGTTCGGCTCGGAGTGTGCGCGCCTTATGGCGCGCGCACCGCCGATTCCTCTTGTGACCCGTGATCCGCTCGCGATGCGTTGTCGGCGCGCGCAAACGTCTCGTCACGTTGGTCTCAGGAGACGATTTGCTCTTTGCATTTCCATTGCCGCTGACCTGTCTGCGCGACGCTTCGCCACGCGTGTCATGCAGCAACGGTGGCAGTAAAATCAACACATGAACGCGCAACCCGAAATCTGGCGACCGCATGTCACTGTGGCGGCGGTCGTGGAACGCGATGGCCGCTTTCTACTTGTCGAAGAGCAAACGGACGAAGGCCCAGTTTTCAATCAGCCCGCCGGCCATCTGGAACCGGGGGAATCTCTGCTAAACGCAGCGGCGCGCGAAACGCTCGAGGAAACGGCGCATCACTTCACTCCAGACGCACTGCTCGGCGTCTATCACTATCGCCAGCCCGCCGGCGATACCACGTACATGCGCTTTGCGTTTACGGGCGAGATCACCGGCCACGACCCGGAGCGAATGCTGGACGCCGGCATTATTCGCGCAGTATGGATGTGTGCCGGCGAGATGAACGCGAATGCCAAGCGCATGCGCACGCCCCTCGTCATGCGCTGCATCAAAGATTACCAATCGCAGCGACGCTACCCGCTCGAGCTCATTACGTATTACGGCTGATATGGCGAAGGAACGAATCGTCGTCGGCATGTCGGGTGGAGTGGACTCGGCAGTCGCAGCGCTGCTTTTGAAAGAGCAGGGTTACGAAGTCATCGGACTTTTCATGAAGAATTGGGAAGACGATGACGACGAGCAATATTGCAGTTCCCGCCGCGATCTCGTCGATGCTGTGTCAGTCGCGGACAAACTGGGGATTGAGATCGAAGCGATCAACTTTTCCGCCGAATACAAGGAACGCGTATTCAGCGAGTTTCTGCGCGAATATCAGTCGGGCCGCACGCCGAACCCGGACGTGCTGTGCAATGCCGAGATCAAATTCAGATCTTTTCTTGATCATGCTATTGGCATGGGAGCTGCCCGCATTGCAACCGGTCACTATGCCCATATCCGCGAGGTGGATGGCCTCTTTCAACTGCTGAAGGCTGAAGACGGCACGAAAGATCAGAGCTACTTTTTGTATCGCCTGAACCAGGCGCAATTGTCAAAAGCTGTATTCCCGCTCGGCAACTTATACAAGCGCGACGTGCGGGAGATTGCGCGTAAAAGTGGTCTGCCCGTGTATGACAAGAAAGACTCGACCGGCATCTGCTTCATAGGCGAGCGGCCGTTTCGCGAGTTTTTGAACCGTTATCTACCCGCTGACCCGGGCGAAATCTGGACCCTCGATGGGCAGTTGGTAGGCCGCCATATGGGTCTCATGTTCTATACGATCGGCCAGCGGCAGGGGCTCGGTATCGGCGGCCAGCGCCGTCCGATCGAGGGGTGCGAGACCGTCGCTGCTGCTCAGCGCGCCGACGGCGATGCGTGGTACGTGGCTGCCAAGGATATCCCGAACAATCGTCTGCTCGTCGTGCAGGGACGCGATCACGACGCGCTGCTTAACACAACGCTGACCGCAATCGATCTGAACTGGATCAGCGGAACGTTACCGCATTGCAATTGGGTCTATGGCGCGAAGACCCGCTATCGCCAAAAAGATGCGCCATGCACGATTTCGCGGGTCGACAGCGAATCATGCGACGTCGAATTCGCTGAGCCGCAGTGGGCGGTAACACCCGGCCAGTCGGTGGTCGTCTATGAAAGTCGCGTTTGTCTTGGCGGCGGCATCATACGAGCCACTGAAGCCGAGGTCGCTGCTGCTTGACTTAGTGTCATGGCTGGGGCGGCAGCGTGCTTTTGAAAGGCGCCCGCCGCGCGAGTTTGTCAGAAAGCTTCGCGAGATTCGGATACATCTCGCGCCAATTCATTTCTGGCATGCGTAGATCGAGGTAGCCAAGCGCACAGCCCACGGCAATATCCGCGAGGCTATAGGCGTCACCACCGCACCAGTTGCGATTGCCGAGCTCATGCGACATCGCCAGTACTGCGCTGTCGACCTTGCTCTTCTGGCGCGTAATCGAGTCAGCGCTCTGCTGTTCATCAGGTCGGCGCTTCTCCATGATGATCGCAATTGCGGCATCGATGCAGCCGTCCGCCAGTGCTTCCCAGCGCAACACCTGTATGCGGTGCCGTGTGTCGTCAGGGATGAGCCGTCCAACGGGACTCGCGTTATCCAGGTACTCGACAATCACGCGCGAATCGAACAGCGTCATGTCATCGTCGAGCACGAGCACAGGAATCTTGCCGAGCGGGTTGTACTCGGGCACTCGCGAAGCCGGCTCGAGAGGATTGTCGACAAGCATTTCGTAATCGATCCGCTTCTCGGCAAGCACGATGCGGACCTTGCGGCTGTAAGGACTGACAGGCCCTGCGATCAACTTCATGTTGAATGAATTCTCACGACCTCACAACGCTTGGCTCGTCGCACTCAGTGGAATGCGCTGATGAATAATTATAGCATTCGACCCTTGTTTCCTCGCTCGAAAAGCACTGTCATGCACGCGCTCATGCTTGACGCGACATCCTTCAGGGTAGTAGGCTTTGACGCTCCTCCTCCACTCGAAACTTCCCTTCATGAATACGGCCGCCACAGATAAATTTATTCTATTTACGCAGCCCGGATGAAGTAGCTGCCTCCGAGCGAAAGAGTTTCTTTCGAAAAAAAATATCGACTTTGTCGCCGTCGATGTGCTGAACGATCCGGGCGGACGCGAGAAGTTGCTCTCTTTTGGCGTGCGCAACGTGCCCGTCGTCGCGCGCGGTGGCCAGTATGTATTCGGCCAGAATCTCGAAGACGTTGCTGAGTTTGTCGGCCTGCAGGGCACCGGTCACAAACCGCTGCCGCCTGAGCAGTTGATCAAGAAGTGGATTGCCGTTCTGCGAGCCGTTCAGCGCTATCTGCGGCAAATGCCGAGTGCGCGCATGAACGAAAAAGTCATCGACAATCGTGATCGCTCAATAAGACTCATGGGTCACCATGTGTTCCGCATAGGCGAAGCATTTCTCGAAACGGCGGTCGGCGGCGTCGAGTACGCCGTGCAACTTGCAAACGTTCCGCCGAAAGAAGGTACGTTCACGACCGGCGAAGAGATTGCACAGTACGGCGAAACCGTCATCAAGCGCTTACAGGAATGGTGGGATGGCCTCGGTGACAAATCTTGCCAGCAGAAAGTGAAGACGTTTTTCGGCATGCAACCGCTGTACATGTTGTACGAGCGCTCGACCTGGCATTCGGCGCAACACGGCCGCCAGCTTGCCGCCGTTCTGGAACGTTTCGGCATCGAGCCCAACGGGCCTTTAACCAAGGAAGATCTGGCCGGACTTCCACTGCCCGAAAGGTTGTGGGAGTAGAGAACGGCGACGCGGAACAGGGGCCCGCATCGCGGGATGTGACCGGCGACGTACTCCCGGCAGCCGACACTCGATGGCAAGCTTCACAAAGCCGTCCGGAGGCTGAGACCGGCGACGCGGAACAGGGGCCCGCATCGCGGGATGTGACCGGCGACGGACTCCGGCAGCCGACACTCGATGGCAAGCTTCACGATGCCGTCCAGAGGCTGAGAACGCCGACGCGGAACAGGGGCCCGCATCGCGGGATGTGACCAGCGACGGACTCCGCCGGCCGAGCGTTAATTCAAGTTTCAACGATGGCGCCGCAGCGCTGCCCAGCGAGCACAGACATCGCCCAGTAACGCCACGTGACTGCTGATACGTATAGCCGTTCGTCTACTGGTCGATCCGGATGCCCGCATTTTTGATGACCTTGCCGTATTTCTGAATTTCGCTTTTGATCAGTGCAGCAAATTGCTCTGGCGTGCTGCCGATCAGCTCGTTTCCGCCCTGCGTGCCGAGGCGGTCAATTACATCAGACATCTTCAACGCTTTCACCGTCTCGCGATATAAGCGGTCAACGATTGCTTTGGGCGTGCCCGCGGGTGCGAGTATCGCCTGCCATGAGCTCACCTCATAGCCTTTGAGGCCGAGCTCATCGAGCGTCGGCACGTCCGGCAGTTGCGCCGCCCGCCGATTCGCGGTTACGCCAATCGCGCGCAGTTTGCCGGCTTTGAGTTGCGGAAGCGAAGTGATCAGCGTATCGAACATCATCGGCAATTGACCGCTGAGCACATCGACCAGCGCTGCAGCGCTCCCTTTGTACGGCACATGCGTCAGCTTCGTGCCCGTCATCATGGCAAAGAACTCACCTGCAAGATGATTTGCACCGCCCGTGCCGGTCGACCCGTACGCGAGCTGGCCCGGCTTACTCTTGGCGAGCGCAATCAGCTCATCAAGATTTTTTGCCTGCACACTCGGATTTAAAACCAGTATGTATCCGTAATACGTTCCTTGCGACACCGGCGCGAAGTCTTTGATCGGATCGTAAGGCAGCTTTGTATACAAGCTCGGGTTCAACACGAAAGGAGCGCTGTTGCCCATGACGATCGTGTAACCGTCAGGCGGGGATTTGGCAACCAGATCAGTGCCAATGATTCCATTCGCGCCCGGGCGGTTGTCGATGATGACCGTTTGCCCCATGGATTCATAAAACTTCTGACCGAGCGTGCGCGCGAATATGTCGCCGGCGCCGCCCGCGATGTACGGCACGATGAACCGGATCGGCTTGTCCGGGTACTGCTGCGCATAGGCGCAAAGGTTAACCATCATCAGCAAGAGCGCGACTTCCAATTTAGCCAACATGTTCTCTCCCGTGATACGAACGGGCGCGCAACCGCCGCCAGTTTTTTGGAAGGTCGACAAGCTTGCTCACAGGCGGACCCTGAATGTGATTGCTGACATAACCTTTCGACTGATTGCGTCCCCAGTCCCCGGCGACCACGATACCGATCCATTCGGGATGCTGAAAGACCGGTATCAATCGGCCCGGATCGCTCGACTCCGCGTAAGCAGGCGGGAGCAACCCTTTCTTTACATGCTCATCGACACGAAAGCCGGTCTGACCGCAGTAATACGCATAGCGTTCGGCCTGTGACGCAGTAATCTTGACGTTGTCATAGAGATACCTGCGAATCTTCTCTTTGCTCCAGCCATCCTTCGCGAAAACGCTTGCAATGCTGGGGCCGAGCATAATCAACGGATGCCAGTTGCTGTACACCATGCCGATCGATGACCAATAGCCGCACGTGCGCTGCCCGATCACGTCCGCAATCAATTGCGCATGCTCGATCGCATTCTCGCTGCCGGTATATGTCGGACAACTGATAGCCACGACGCTTTGCACCGTGACGACATTTTGTCCGGCCTCGAATCCGCGATCGACGCTATACGGCTGCCAGCCGATTTCAGCAACATGTTCTTCGTTCTCAGCGGCGGCGACCAGAAAGCTTTGACCGATGCTGCCTTTATCTGCGCCTTCAGGCGCATGATAAAAGCCGCCGAGATTGCGCAGAAATAAGCGCAGAAAACGTCCGATGCTGGTGTTTGCCTGCTTGCCCGGCCGCATCACGCCCTGCCCGTGATGCAAACCAAGTTCTTGTGCGATCGGTCCGCTGACGATGATCAGCGATTCCCATCCGGGCGTCGAGCCCGCGTCCTCCACCTTGTACAGCGGATCTAACACCGCCGACACAACCGCGAGCAGCACAGGCATGTATTCGGGACGGCAACCTGCCATGACGCCGTTGACTGCGACGTTCCATACGGTCGCCTGTCGATTCGCCGTCGGACACGGCCCGATCACTTCGTCCGGCGCGTGATCGGTAAATTGAAGAAACTGCTCGACCCGGTCGAGCGTCGGCGGAATGAAGGGCAAACCATCACTCCACAGTTGCTCGTAGAAGTGCTCCTGCACTGAATCGAGTCCGCCGGTGAAGATGATGTGTCTCGGCGCCGGCTCGTCGTCGACTGCAGCAGCAGACTTGTCGCCCGTTGCCTGGGACAATCCGTTAATTATTTGCGGCACCAGTTCGTGCTCGACTTTTCGCTCGAGCTCCTGAGTGCTGTCCGTCATTGGGACACCGGGATATGCAGCTATCGGCATATCCGGCAGCCCGAGTCCTTTTGCGACCACCGTGGCCTGCTTTAGAAAGCCGGTGGATATGATCGAGACACTCGGATAGCCGGCTCTTTCTACCGCTGCACTCGCCCGCAACACGGCGGGCGTGCAGGCGCCTCAGGCGCCTATCGCAGAAATGACCGCATCGCAGCCGTGCTGCTTCAGCAGTTTCGGCACATCAGCGACGATCGCGCGCTGCTGTGGTCCGTGAACGTTGCCGAACACATCGTAGGTGACGAACTTGATGCCGGGAAAGCGCGCTTTGAGCTGGGCGCGCACCAGCGGAAAAATATCCTCGCCGCGAAAAAGATAATCCCAAAGCTCGCCGATCGTCTTCCCATTCAGATCTGCGATACGCGGCTCAGGCGCGCGCGTCTTGTATGCCGACGGCCCGAGCGGCCATACGACGTTGTAGACGGGCTCCGATGTGGCGCCGTTTGCGGGCATGCGGATCTCCTTCTAGCACTGGATGCTCTGCACGAGCAGATGATTTTCAGAATAGCATACCGTCGCCGTGAATCGCGCTAAACTACCGGCTCATCCCCAGCAAGCCGGCGCCGTGCGCGTCCCTCGTCATTACATGCCATCGCGTTTGAAACCCTTCGCCGCATCGCGCTATGTGGTCGCGCGTCCATGTTGAATTCCGCTGCTGCCGCGCGTCGCGCGCTGCCATCGGTCGACCGGCTCCTCAACGTCGATGCGATCAATTCTCTTGTAACGGAATACGGCAGGCCGCTTGTCGTTGAGACATTGCGTGCCGTGCTTGACGAGCAACGCTCCCTGCTCGCTAACGATGGAACTGCAGCGGCGGCGGATCACGATGTAATCACTGCCCGCTGCGCCCAGCGTCTGAAGTTACTCACGCGCCCATCACTGCGGCCGGTATTCAACCTGACCGGCACCGTGCTGCATACAAATCTCGGTCGCGCGCTCTACCCTGAAACAGCGGCGCAAGCCGCACTCGCCGCCATGACGCGTGCGGTCAATCTGGAATTTGATATCGGCGACGGCGCACGCGGTGAGCGCGATAGTCACGTCGAGGCATGGCTGCAACGCCTTACCGGCGCTGAAGCCGCTGTGGTCGTTAACAACAATGCTGCCGCTGTCTTCCTTGTCCTCAATGCGCTCGCGCTTAAAAAGGAAGTGATCGTGTCGCGCGGCGAGTTGGTGGAGATCGGCGGCGCATTTCGCATTCCCGACATCATGGCGCGCGCTGGCTGCAAGCTGCGTGAAGTCGGCACGACGAATCGCACGCACCCGCGCGACTACGAGCAGGCGATAAACGCACGCACCGCGGCGATCATGAAAGTGCATGCTAGCAATTACGCGATCCAAGGTTTCACAGCAGCAGTGAGCGAAAGTGAGCTCGCGTCGATCGCCCACAAAGCCGATCTTCCGTTCATCAATGACCTCGGCAGCGGTATGTTGGTCGACCTCAAGGCATATGGCCTGCCGCATGAGCCGACGCCGCGCGAAGCAATCAATGACGGCGCCGATATCGTCACATTCAGCGGAGACAAGCTGCTCGGGGGACCGCAGTGCGGTCTCATGGTCGGCCGCAAGACACTGATTGAAAAAATCCGCAAGAATCCGCTCAAGCGCGCGTTGCGCGTCGATAAGGTGCGGCTCGCGGCGCTCGAAGCGGTGTTGCGCTTGTATGCCGATCCTGAGCGTCTGACGCGCGAACTACCGACGCTGCGTCTTCTTACGCGCCCGCAGCAGGATATCCAGGCGCAGGCCGAACGTGTCTTGCCTGCCGTCGCCGGCAGTGTGGACGGACATGCGGATGCCAGGATCGTCGACTGCGTGAGCCAAATCGGAAGCGGTGCATTGCCAGTAGATGCGCTCCCGAGCGCCGGTATTGCCATCACACCGCGCGGCACCCGTAAGAGCGGTGCAGTTGATGCGCTGTCGGGGGCATTTCGTGCGTTGCCTGTGCCGGTGATTGGCCACATACGGGATGGTGCGCTGATTCTCGATCTCCGCTGTCTCGATGATGAGACCGGTTTTGTCACCCAACTCGATCAATTAACAGGTGAACGCTGAGATACCAGTCAGGGTTCACAATGCAAAGCTGCATGATCTATCTGTTACACAAAACAACTCCGTGGTCTTCTCTCTGCCCTTTATGGCTATAGGCTTACTTCAGTGAGATTGAAGAAGTGATTATCGCGACGGCAGGTCACATCGATCACGGCAAGACGACGCTCGTCAAAGCGCTGACCGGCGTCGACACCGACCGGCTGCCCGAGGAAAAGGCACGCGGCATTTCGATAGATCTCGGCTTCGCGTACTGGAAGACACCGCATAACGACACCATCGGTTTCGTCGATGTTCCCGGACACGAGCGATTCGTGCGCAACATGCTCGCGGGCGTATGCGGCATCGATTACGTCATGCTGATCGTCGCGGCGGACGACGGCGTCATGCCGCAAACCGTCGAGCACCTGCACATCGTCGATCTGCTCGCGATCGGTCGCGGCATATGCGTGATTACGAAGACTGACCGCATTGGCGCCGACCGTGTCGCTGAAGTGGCAGCCAGCGTGCGAGCGCTGCTGGCACCGACCCGGCTCGCTGGTATTAATGTGCTGCCCGTGTCCGCAGTCAGCGGCGAAGGTGTCGACAAGTTACGCGAAGTGCTCGCTGCAAGCGCTAAAGAGCATGGTCAGCGCGAACACGCAGGGCGTAATTTGCGTTATGCGATTGACCGCGTGTTTACCGTCGCCGGGAGCGGCACGGTCGTTACCGGTACTGTATTCAACGGTAGCGTCACCGTCGGCGACAAGCTAATGCTGTCACCCGACGGTCTCGAAGTGCGCGTACGCGGCATCCAGAAAGACGGCCGTGCGGCGCAGCAGGCAATTGCGGGTGAACGCTGCGCACTTAATCTCACCGGTGCGGACGTTGAACATGTGCATCGAGGCGATTGGGTCGTCGCGCCTCAGATTCATGCGCCCACACAACGCCTGGACGTGAGATTGCACGTGCTTGCAAGCGAAACGCAGGCCCTTAAACACTGGACGCCGGTACATCTGCATCTCGGCACAGCGGATGTTACCGCACGTATTTCGATCCGGCGCGGCGCGTCGATAGCGCCGGGCGCCTCCGCGATCGTCCAGTTGATCGCCGATAAGCCGCTCGCTGCACTCAACGGTGACCGCTTCATCGTGCGCGACCAGTCGGCCATGCGCACGATCGGCGGCGGTACGATCGTTGACCCGTTTGCGCCGGCAACCCGTCGCAATGCACACGCGCGCACGGCACAGCTTGCCGCCCTCGAGTCGCCGGATCCCGAGTCAGCGCTTAGTGCGCTGCTGATATGTTCGCCAGCCGGCGTCGACGTGGCGCAGTTCGAGCGCGCGCTCAATCTCGCGCCTGCACGCATGCAGGCGCTGACGAGCAGAGCCGGTATCGCGATCATCGGCAAGGAGCATCGCGTCGCTTTTCCACAGGCTGCGATCGACGCGATCAAGCAAAATACGGTGGATAGCCTGACGCGTTTCCACCGCGACTCACCGCAGGCGCTCGGTATCGAGATCGCTGTTCTGCGCAAGCAGCTCGCCCCGGCATTGAGTGCGGTCACGTACACAGCGCTGCTGCGCGACCTTGCGGACGAAAAGAAAATCGAGATCGCAGGCTCGTCGGTACGGCTGCCGCGACATATCGCAACTGACAATCCGGCGGACGAAAAAATGTGGCAGGCGCTGAGGCCGTTGCTCGACGGCGCCGGTTTCAATATTCTGCCGCTGCGCGAACTGGCACCCGCCTCTGGTATCAAAGAAGCGATCCTGAAGGACTTCCTGCATCGCAAAGCGCGCACCGGTGAAGTCATCAGGGTAACCCCCGAACGTTTTTATCCTCGCGCTACACTCGCCCAACTTGCGGCCGTCGCGCAGGTCGTCGCCGGGAGCGCTCCTGCCGGATTCAGCGCTGCGCAGTACCGGGATCGCAGCGGCGTCGGCCGGGGGCTTGCGATCGAAATTCTCGAATGTCTCGATCGTCTCGGCATCACCCAGCGCATCGGCGACGTGCGCAAGATGCGCAAAGATTTCGAGCCGATATTGGGACCGGCAACAGCTCCGCCGCCGCCGGCAGTCAAGCCACAAGCGGCGCCCAAACCGGCCGCACAACCGCAACGACGCGATCCACCGAGCCATTTCAAACGCTGAGAGGAACTTATGTCTGACAACTACGATGTCATCGTCATCGGCGCCGGCATTACCGGTCTTACTGCAGCGAAGCACGCGGTGCAAAACGGGCTTTCGACAGCGAACATCGAGGCGCTCATGTTCGGGGGCCTTGTCGTGAATATCAATGAGCTGGAAGGAGACACGACAGGCTCGGGGACCGATCTCGCGTCTAACCTGATGATGGAGATCACCGATCTCGGAGCGGCCAATTTGTCGGAGACGGTAACCGCCATTGCTCGAGACAGTAACGGTCTGGTTGTAACGACGGATGCCGGCGAGCATCGGGCACGCGCAGTGATCGTCGCATCGGGCGCAAAGTTGAAGCGCCTTGGCATCCCGGGTGAAGCTGAATTCGAATACAAAGGCGTCTCGCAGTGCGCCGACTGTGACGGGCCGATGTATAAAGATGAGGACGTTGTCGTCGTGGGCGGCGGAGATTCCGCCCTGCAGGAAGCACTCGTGCTGGCCGAATTCTGCAAGCGCGTGCACCTGGTGCATAGAGGCGCGAAGTTCCGTGCTCAACAGTATCTGATCGACTCGGTAGCGAAGCACAGCAACATCGTGCCGATGTGGAACAGTGTGGCCGAAGAAGTAATCGGCGCCGAGATGGTGAATAAAGTTCGCGTGCGCAATCTCACCGATGCAAAAGTGACTGATATTCCATGCACAGGATTTTTTGCTTATATCGGTCTGCAGCCAACCGCTGACTTTGTGCCCGCGGAAGTCGCGCGTGATGCGGACGGTCATGTGATTACCGATGACAAGCTCCGCACCTCGATACCCGGATTATTTGCAGCCGGCGCAGTGCGCGCTGGATACGGCGGATTGCTGGACCATGCGATGGCTGAGGGAACCGCTGCCGCGAAAGCGGCATGTGCAAGCTCCGCGGGCTAACGTGCGAATCGCATATAATTTGGCGGCAAACAAAACGGAAGGGAATCGCTCCCGGTGGGGCGGCCGGACTTCAAACCCGGTGAGGGCCGTATTCGGTTCTGTGTGGGTTCGACTCCCACTCTCTTCCGCCATCTCCCTCCAGTGATTTGACTCCGCACGCGCACAACTTAAAGGTCTTCTCGCGCGTGACGCGCACGGTGTTGCCGTTGGTACTGGCATGTGTCGAGAGCGCGGCGGCATTGGCGCAAGCGAATTATCCGTCCGGGCCGATGCGGATTGTCTCGCCGTACCCGCCGGGCGGCGGCACCGACATTCTCGGTCGTACGATCGCGCAGAAATTGAATGAGGCTGTAAAGCAACCGGTCATCGTCGAAAATCGCGCCGGTGCTAACGGCACGATCGGCGCCGCATTTGTTGCCAAAGCGCCGGCTGATGGTCAGACGATGCTCATCGTACCGGCGGGCTACGCCGCAAATCCGGCGCTATACAAAAGTTTGCCGTACGATCAGTCACGCGATCTTTCACCCGTTTCGCATTTGGCGTCCGGTCCTCTGGTGCTCGTCGTCCACCCGTCGCTGCCGGCGAAGTCGGTAAAAGAGCTCATCGCTCTCGCCAAATCGCGACCCGGCGCCATCAACGTCGGTTCAGCGGGTACCGGATCGTTGCCGCATCTATCGGCGGAGCTCTTCAACATGACGAGCGGCGCGAAACTCACTCACATTCCGTATAAAGGCTCAGGCGCCGCGATCATCGATGTACTCAGCGGCCAGGTTCCGGTTTACTTCATGAATATCCTGCAAAGCCTCTCGCTTATAAAGAGCGGCAAGCTGCGCGCGCTGGGCGTTACAAGCCCGCAGCGCTCCGCGATCGCGCCGGACCTTCCGGCGATTGCGCAGGCCGGACTGCCGGAATTCGACATGACGAACTGGTACGGATTGCTTGTGACCGGCGGCACCCCGCGCGACATCATGACAAAACTGCAGCAGGAAGTGGCGCGCATTCTCAACACGCCGGAATTGAAGGAGCGGCTTGCGGGCGATGGAATGACAGTCGTTGCCAGCACACCCGAGCAGTTCGTTCAGTTTCTCGCACGCGAGACGATTAAGTTCAATCGCATCATCGAAGCAGCCGGCATCAAAAATTCGCAATAACGGAGAACCCAATGCCCAGTACTAACTCGCGCGAGCCCCGCTTTGAAGTGATGTGGCCACTGAGCCGCAAGGCGGTGCAGCGTACCGCCGCTACGCCGCGTTTACCCGATCTCAACGACAAGACTGTGTGCGAATTGTGGGACGTCATATTCCGCGGTGAAACGATTTATCCGCTCGTGCGCGAATACATCCGCGCGCGCTTTCCGCGGGTGAAGTTTGTCAATTACACGGAGTTCGGAAATTTCCACGGTGCGCGCGAACATCAGGTGACCGCGACAATTCCCGAGAAGTTGCGTGCTCACAAGGCCGACGCCGTGATCGTCGGCATCGGCGCTTGAGGGAGCTGCACGCCCGCCGTGTTGCGGGCCGCAGCGATGGTCGAACGCCTGGGCATCCCAACCGCATCGATTATCGGATCGGGTTTTCTCAAGCAGGCGGAAGTCATCACGAAAGGACTCGGCGTGCCCCTCGCGATGGGCGTTTACCCCGGCGCGCCGATGGTCGACAGCGAAGAAGTGTTACGGCGCAAGGTGGAAGAAACGCTGGCGCCGGGATTGCTGATGGGTTTGACCGGCGAAGCGCCCCACGCGGCTGACGCGGCCAGCGAGCCCGAACCCGGTGACGTCGTGCTCAACGGCACGTTCGATGAAGTGCAGGAATACTTCTATCGTCATCTGTGGACCGATGGCCTGCCGGTCGTGCCGCCCACACACGAGCGGGTCGATGCCTTTCTCAGGTTCACCGATCGCAAATCCGACGAAGTCCTGCGCATTCTGCCGCAAGAGGGGCGCGAGGCATCGATATTGAGCATAGCGACGACGGGTGTCATGTCCGGTTGCCGGCCCGAGTACATGCCGGTGTTAATAGCAATCATCGACGCCATGTGCGACCCGATCTACCGCGTTGAAGATTCCGGATCGACACCAGGATGGGAGCCGGTGGTGATCATCAATGGGCCGATTATTAAGGAGCTCGACTTCAATTTCGGCCAGGGGATGATGCGTGTCGGCCGTCAGGCGAATAGCAGCATCGGCCGCTTCGTGCGCATGTATCTGCGCAATATCTGCGGCTTTCGCATCGCCCCGGGCGCCGGCGATAAGGGCAGTATCGGCCAGAGCTTTCTCGTTGCCATGGCGGAAGACGAAGACACGGCGCGGGAAATTGGCTGGCCGACATTCGCGCAGGACCGCGGCTTCGCCGCGGGTGAAAACGTCGTCACCGTGCACAGCGTCGTAAGCATTACTTCGCCGATGTACAGCGCAGGTGACCAGGCCGTTCAACACGTGCAGCAGTGGGCGGAAATCATGGGCCAGAGCTTTACATACTGGGCGCACACCGGCTTCAAAACCGGACTCTGGAATCCGCTCATCGTCGCCGGCCCGAGCGTAGCCGGCGTTATCGCGCGCGAGTGGAGCAAAGATGAAGTGCGGCGCTATCTGTATCAGCACGTTAAAGTCACCGCCGAACGGGCGACGCATTACGCGCGCATGACGAGCACGCCGACATTCAGCTTCGAGCACCTGGTTAAAGAGGGCATCCTGCCGCCCGAATACACTGCATCAACTGATCCCGAACGGCTTGTAAATGTCTTCATCAAGCCGGAGATGATCGGCATCCTCGTAGCCGGCGATCCGGGGCGCAATCAGTCACGCGCCTATATGGGCAATCATATTCAAGGGCCGCCCACCAGCCGCCGCATTGCGCTGCCGCGCGATTGGAAGCGTCTGATTGAACGAAGAGGTTGAACGGCTATCTGATAGGTTACGGCTCCATTAGAGCGTAAGTGCGAGAAGGAATTAAATGTTAAGCCGCACGAGAATGAATCTTGGCGTCGCATTGGCGGCGGCGTACAGCGTCGCCGTGCCGGCGCATGCGCAAAACTATCCCATCAAACCGATACGTCTCATCATTCCATTCGCGCCTGGCGGAGGCACCGACCTGACCGCAAGAGCGATTGCAATGAAGTTGACCGAAGCCTGGGGGCATACCGTCGTGCCCGACAACCGGGCCGGCGCAAACGGCACCATCGCGGTAGACATTGCAACGAAGTCGCCGCCCGATGGCTACACGCTCACCATGATCTCCTCCAGCCATTCGGTGAATTCATCGCTGTATAAGAGCCTGCCTTACGATCTCGTACGTGATCTCGCGCCGATCACACAGGCCACTTCACAACCGTATGCGCTGGTTATACATCCCTCGGTACAGGCCAAGTCGGTGAAGGAGCTGATCGCACTCGCGAAAGCGAAGCCCGACACGATGACTTACGGTTCCTCAGGCCTCGGCGGGTTGAGTCATCTCTCGGGCGCTCTGTTTTCATCGCTTGCGGGCATCAAGCTCATTCATGTTCCGTACAAGGGCGGCAATCCGGCGCTCAATGATGTCGTTGGCGGGCAGATACAGATGCTTTTTTCGACATTGCTGCAGGCGGACACTCAACTGAAGGCGGGCCGCGTGCGCGCGCTCGCAGTCACGACAAAGAAGCGCTCGACGGCGGCGCCCGAACTGCCGACGATGCAGGAAGCCGGTGTTGCCGGCTATGAAGTCGCGGGATGGTATGGCGTGCTTGCGCCGGCAAAGACGCCACGTCCGATCATCGACAAACTCAATACCGAGATCGTCCGCATACTGCACAGTCCCGATGTCCAGAACAGGCTGGCGGCCGACGGCTCGGAGGCGGTCGGCAGCACACCCGAACAATTCGGCAATCACATCAAATCCGAAGTTGCCAAGTGGGGCAAGGTGATCAGGGAAGCAGGAATAAAAGCGGAATGACGCGTAAGATGGAACGCCATCATTCTTAGAGCCGACGATTCGAAGTTGTTCGCCTTGATGTCGGTCACGTCAAAGTCTGGAGGTAACATGTCTCTCGCTCTAGAACTCGCCAATCGCATTACAGCCCTCAAGTACGCCGACCTGCCGCCGGCCGCGATTCACTGGGCGAAAGTCGGCATACTCGATACCGTCGGCGTGACGTTGGCGGGCAGTCAGGATCCGTCGGCGCAGATCGTCGCCCGCGCGCTTGGATCGGCTGGTGGGCCTGCCACCGTATTCGGCACCGACAAGCGGGTCAGCACGCTCGACGCTGCCCTCATCAATGGCACGGCCTCGCACGCGCTCGACTTCGATGACTGCAACAACACGCTGGGGGGTCATCCGTCGGCACCGCTCGTACCGCCTCTCTTCGCATTGGGCGAAGAGCACGGCGCAACCGGACGCGACTTCGTTACCGCTTACATCGCGGGATTCGAGACGGAAAGCAAAATCGCGTTGGGCGTCAATTTTTATCATTACACGCACGGCTGGCACCCGACTTCAACGCTCGGCGCGTTCGGTGCGGCTGCGGCGTGCGCACGCCTGCTGAAGCTGTCTGCAACTCAGACGGCGACCGCACTTGCCATTGCAGCATCGTTGGCATCAGGCATCAAAGCAAACTTCGGCACGATGACAAAGCCGATGCATATCGGACATTGCGGACGCAGCGGGCTATTCGCGGCGCTGCTGGCGCGTGAGGGCTTTACTGCGAATCAGATGGCGCTTGAACACAAGCAGGGCTTCTTCGAAGTGTTCAACGGCAAAGGCAATTACGATGCTGCCAAAATTCTGCCGGCGTGGGGTAATCCATTCGATGTCGTCGAGCCGGGAATTGCGGTCAAACAGTATCCTTGCTGCGGCAGCACACATCCGGCGATCGATGCGATGCTGCTGCTTGTGCGCGAACATGATGTGAAGCCGGCCGACATCACTCGCATCGATTCATGGACGCACACCCGCCGCCTTGAACATACGAACCGGCCCGATCCACAGAGCACTTTCGATGCGAAGTTCAGTGTCCAGTACTGTCTCGCGCGCGCAGTGCTCGATCGCAAGGTCGTGATCGCCCATTTCGAGGGCGATACGTTCCGCGAGCGAGCCGTACGCGAACTTCTGCCGCGCATCCATGCGGCGCCTTATACGACCGAACAATTTGCGGCGGACAATCACTTCGGTGCGGAAGTCAGAGTCACGTTGCACGATGGCCGTGTGCTGACACAAAAAGTCGATCAGCCGTTCGGGCGCACGTCCCGCAATGCTTTGCCTGCCGAGCTGCTCAAAGCAAAGTTCGTCAACTGCGCCCAGAGAGTGCTGCCCGCCACACGCGTCGAGCGTCTGTACGATGCCATCAATAACATCGATCAAATCGCTGATGTGCGCGAAATCGCCGCACTAGCGACCGCTGGACAACAAGCCGTACGTCGTCCGGTGATGGCGATTGACGCTTGAACCGTGCATTCGGCTTGAGACAGCGGATGATGGGGGGCGTTGTAAGCGCAGCGTCGCGCGCTGAATCAGCCTTTGTCCGGCATCGAAGCGGTGACCGATCGCTGTATCTTCTGCAGTCATGAGCGCGCGAATTGTGACGGCGAGTGTCCGCTTACTGCGTCCGACGAAACGTTCGCTCCACTCGAGCGAGCCTCTTTCTGGATTGGCGCATGGCAGATTCGCTCGTTGAACCGCCACCTTACTCATGGACACAGCCGCCGGCGCTAATCCGGAGCGCTACCTTTCGACGCTGCAGAAACTGCTGCAGATTCCCGCCGCAAACCTCAAAACAGCACTGACGCACGCGGCGAATGCCGTCTCGGAGGCGCTGGGGGCGGACAAGGTCGATGCCTTTCTGTACGACGACACGCGCGACTCGCTGGTGGCCATGGGCACGAGCACGCAACCGCTTTCAAACCTTCAGAAAAAGCTCGGTCTCGACGTCTTGCCGTTGTCTAATGGTGGACGTGTTGTCTGGGTGTACAGGACCGGTGAAAAGTATCGCGTCGGCGATTCGCTGAAGGATCCGGAAGAGCTGCGCGGCGTCAGAGAAGGCCTGGGTATCCGAGCGCAAATCGGCGTCGTGCTGGAAGTGGCAACGCAGCGCCGCGGCATGCTCATGGTCGCGTCTCTCAAACCGGATTTCTTCACCGATGCCGATGCGGTGTTCGTCGAGACTGCGGCACGCTGGGTCGGCATGGTCGCCCACCGCTCCGAACTTGTGGAGAACATCGAGCGACACGCGGTAGAACAAGGACGCAAGACCGTCGCCGAAGAGCTCATCACTGTACTCGCACATGATCTGCGCAATTACGTCTCGCCGGTTGTGATGCGCCTCTACCTGCTGCGGCACAGGGCAGAGTCCGAGCGGCGCGCGGCGGACATTGACGACATCAACGTATCGCTCCGCGGGCTGGCACGGCTCAATGCATTGGTCGCCAATCTGCTTGACGTCGCACGGCTTGACGAGGGCATGTTTCAGATCGACCTTCAACCCGTTGACCTCGTTGCCATGGTCAAGGAGGCGGCGGCCGTTTTATCGACGCCTGAAAACCAGATCTTAGTCGAGACGTCCGATGCAGTCATCGTTGCCGCAGACGCGGCACGTATGCGTCAATGTCTCGACAATGTGTTTACCAATGCCATCAATCATTCGCCGAAAAACGCGCCGGTGAGCGTTTTCATCTCGCGTGCGAGCAAAGATGGCCAGACGTGGGGAGTCGTGCAAGTGGTCGACGAGGGTCCCGGTATTCCGGAAGAGCTTTTGCCGCACATATTCGACCGCTTTGTTACCGGCCGCAAAGACAATAACGGACTCGGCCTCGGCCTCTACCTTGCCAAACGGATTGCCGCCGCCCACAACGGCGACCTCGAGGCTGACCGCTTCCCCGGCAAGGGCGCACGATTCACAATCCGGATTCCGCTCTTCGAATAAGAGCGTTTCGCGGCGCGGTCCTTCTCAGCGCTCGACCGGGAAGGACCCCACAAGTGACTTTCGATTACAGCGGCCTGATCATGACGCGGCGGAATTTTACGACGCCACCGCCGTATTGCAGCGCGATCGGTCCCTCCGGGTTCTTGCTGTCCTGCGCGCCCGCAACAGTCCGGATGCCGTTGAGCGTTACATCGAACTGCGAGCCTTTTGCCGTAATGTCGAATGTGTTCCACTGCCCGCCGGCCCTTGGCATTGGCGACACTTTTGCTACATTGACGATGGCACCGGTACCGTAGCTCGGGTCGGGGCGCTTATCGAAGATATTCACTTCATATGCATTGACCGCGGTGATCTTCTGCGGATCTGTGCAGCGTATGAAGATGCCGCTGTTCGCTTCGGCATCGACCCAGAATTCCGCCCGCAACTGGAAATCCTTGTACTTTTGTTTCGACACGAGGAAGCTCGTGTCCTTGCCGCCAAGATCCGCCTGCGCAACGCCATCCTGTAAGCGCCAGTTCGCATCTCCGAGGCGCGTCCAGTTGTTGAGGTCCGACCCGTCGAGGAGGGTGACCCAGCCGGCATCGGACATGCCCGGCTGATGCGCGCAACCCAACAGCGTACATCCAATCACAAGAAAACCCATGGTGATCACGGAAAAGCGCTTCATGACTATCTCCTCTCGGCAATGACAACTGATTTTAGATGCTACGCGGGTATTGTGAACTGCTTGCTCGCCGTGTCAATACATCGCGGCTGCTAAGTACAGCCGGTATGCCCTGTGCTAGAGTGACATACCGTTCGCCCTTTCGACTGTCCTGTTCCAAGGAGACGCTATGACCCGTTTCATTCGTTCCTGTCTGATTGCCATGATTGCAGCGTTGGTCTCGGCGCCGCTCCTGGCGCAGAGCTCGCTGGACGATATCAAGAAGCGCGGAACGCTGATTGTCGGCGTGAAGGCCGACTATAAGCCGTACGGGTTTCGTGATCCCGGCGGCGCCATTGTCGGAATCGAACCGGACCTCGCTGCGGATGTGGCCAAACGTCTCGGCGTCAAGCTCGAACTTGTGCCCGTCGTATCATCGAACCGCATGCAGTTCCTCGAACAGGGCAAGATCGATCTCATGATCGCGACGATGAACGACAAGCCTGATCGCCGCAAGGTTGTGTACATCGTCGAGCCGTCTTATTACTCGTCCGGCGTCAACATCCTCGCGCCGAAATCTGCAAAGCTGAAAGACTGGGCAGACCTCAAAGGCAAGAAAGTGTGCATGATCCAGGGCGCCTGGTACAACAAGCAAATCCAGCAGGACTATGGCGCTGACATCGTGGCCTTCAAAGGCACCGCAGAAGTGTACAGCGCGCTCAAGGGCAACAACTGCGTCGGATTTGTCTATGACGACACGCTCGTGATGGCGAATCTTCTCGAGCCCGAGTGGAAAGATTACGAGATGCCATTGAAGACCATACTTGATGACCCGTGGGGACTGGCCGTGAAGCTCGGCGACGAATCGTTCTATAAATTTATGTCGAATACGGTTGCTGACTGGCATCGCAGCGCGCTCATCGTACAGCTCGAGAAGAAATACGGACTACAAAACACTGCGTTCGCGATCAAGATGAACGCCGATTACAAAGGCAGGAAATAACGGCATCCATACCGGTCACAGGGCGCGGCACACACCGCGCCCTTTTGTTTGATCGACGCGCATGCATGAGTTCTTCGACTGGTTCCGCTGGCTCTACGATACGACCGGAATCAACCTCACGATTTTTTACGACAGCTTCGACCGCAGCCGTTTCATCAACGGTTTCTTCACCACCCTTGCACTGGCGTTTACCTGCGTCGTGCTGTCGGTCGGCGTGGGCATCGGCGGGGCATGGCTCCAGGGCTCGCGCCGGGCGCTGACGCGTAAAATCGTTTACTGGTACATCCAGTTCTTCCGCAACACACCGCCACTCGTACAGCTCTATTTTTTTTATTTCGGCGTCGGCCACCTTATCAAAGGTGCGGGCGGTGAGCCGCTTGTCTCGAATATCCAGTGGGCGATGTTTGCCTTGTCGCTGTATGCGGGCGCCTTCAACGTCGAGATTTTTCGTTCCGGCATCGAGGCCGTGCCGCGCGCGACGATTGAGGCTGCGGAATCTCTCGGTTTCTCGCGGCTGCGCGCATACGTGCTGATTGTGCTTCCGCTCGCCTTTCGCATCAGCCTGCCGGCGCTCAACAACAACCTCGTCAATCTTATCAAGACGACGAGCATCTCATATGCCATCGCAGTGCCGGAAATGCTGTACGTTTCTAACCAGATCTGGTCCGATTCGGTGAATGTGCCCGAGATGATGAATGTGTTGCTGATCTGCTACGTGAGTGTGGTCGGCATCCTGGTATGGCTCATGCACAAGTGGGAACACGCAATGCGCGTCCCCGGCTTCGGCCATGCATGAACGCGCAGCCATGAGCGCACGCTTGCTTCAATCGAGAACATCGCGCACTGACATGCCGGTGCTTAACATGGCCGCGTTCGAGCGAGCAGCGGCACTTGCGAGCAGGGGTGCGCGTCTCGAACTTCTGCCCGTGCACGCGATCGTCCTTGCCATGTGTTTCATGGTGAGTATCGGCATTGCCGAAGCACAGGTTCAAAGCGGCCACCCGTCGGTGCTGGCCACGCTATGGAAATGGACGCCACTGATCGTGAAGGGATTCGGATTCAACATCGCGATCAGTTTTCTCGCGATGGCCATCGGCACGTTCTTCGGCGCGTTTCTCGGCCTCGCGCAGATTTCAATGATGCGCCCGGTGCGCCGCGGCGCATGGTTCGCCACCCACTTTTTTCGCAATGCGCCCTGGCTCGTGCTGCTTTTTTACTGCATGTTCCTGCTGCCGTTCAAATTCACGCTGTTCGGCACGACGGTTCCCTTTCCGGACTGGATGAAAGCGACGCTCGGCCTCTCGCTGCCGGTGATGGCAAACGTATCTGAAATCGTGCGCGGGGCAATCCAGTCCATACCGACCGGACAATGGGAATCTGCTTACTCGCTTGCTTTCACACGCCGGCAGACGCTGTGGAAGATTATTCTGCCGCAGGGTATCAAGCGCATGCTGCCGCCCTGGATGAACGTGTATTGCATACTGGCTGTCGGCACTGTGCTCGCATCGGTGGTGGGCGTGCAGGAAGTCATGACACTAACCGGTGACGCGCTTTCTTCGGAAAATCGGCCGGAGCTGCTGATGCCGTTCTACGGCTTTGTGCTGCTGCTGTTTTTCGCCTATTGTTATCCGATTGCACGCTGGACAGTTGCAATGGAGCGACGCTACGCCGTAGATATATGACCACACCTTATATCAGCGTAAGTGAGATCCACAAATCGTTTGCGAATACCGAGGTCCTCAAAGGCATTTCTTTCGACATTGCCAAAGGCGAAGCCGTGTGCATAATCGGACCTTCCGGGTCAGGCAAGTCAACGCTGCTGCGCTGTCTGAACGGTCTGGCGGCGGTCGACCGCGGCACGATACGAATTGGCAGTCATAGCGTTCACGAAATCAGAACCGACCAGCAGAGGATTGCACTGCGCAAAGACGTATCGATGGTATTTCAGCAGTTCAA
>Ga0070678_100000025_pt1 | contig 48299 bp, 62 predicted proteins | sample KBSM73metaG_FD_65647 | JGI IMG/M metagenome (GOLD analysis project Ga0070678, IMG submission 65647) | Miscanthus rhizosphere microbial communities from Kellogg Biological Station, Michigan, USA - KBS M7-3 metaG | ecosystem: Host-associated > Plants > Roots > Rhizosphere > Soil ...
CCCCCCTAGAAGTAAGTAGGTTAGGAATAAATTCCTATGGACTGGGGTAATGATCATTCGCCCGGCGAAGGAGCCATACAAAACTGGGGTATGGCTCCATGTGCCCATTGGACAAACTCCCCCCATACCACCAATTTGGGTAGGTTTGTCATAGGTGAGTAGGGAACAGGGGCTTGTATTGGTCTGCAGGCATTTTTATAATGCTGGCCAAAAGAAAAAGCTGATGGGATAAAAAGCTCAATAAAAAACCCCTGCCAATTGCTTGGCAGGGGTTATTTTTGTTACTCGTCGGACTCTTCGTCCGACTCGTCTTCATCCGACTCCGACTCGCCCAAGCCCAAATCATCCAGATCGATGGTCGCATCGACCTTGATTGCATTGGCGGCGATTATCGCCTTGGCCTGTTCGATGGTGGCAGGGTGACGGGCCTTGGCCGCAACAATCATGGCGGCAATGGCTTCATCCGTCGCGCCGTCCGACTGTTCCTGAGTCAGTGTCGCGCGAACCTTGCCAATCGCGGCCATCTGTGCCGCTTCGGCAATCTTTTTCCACCATGCAGTTGCAATCTTATTGCACTGCGCAACCAGCGGCTCAACCCCACGAGTGCCTGAGCCACGAACCTTGACTTGGCCCGTCTCGATTGCAGTCAGCCGCTTCTGCACGGCTGCCATAATGATGTCTGCATCGGTCGACTTGATCGGTGCATGAGCATCATTCAGGGACTGGGTGGCACCGTAGTTGAACAGGTAACGAACCGTGTTCGGATATTTCTCAATCATCGAGTCCAATGCGGCCATATCGGCCGCATTGCCGTTACACAATTTAAGCGTGTCAACGGTAATGGTACGGTGCGCCTTTGCGATAGTGATAGAGAGTTGCATTGTCATTCCTTTCATGGTCAAACCCCCGATCGCGGATGCGTCGGTTTGTTGACTCTATTCGATTGCCAAATAACCCGCCCGCATTTGCGCGGCCGTGCCGAACGGTCTTTTCCCTTTCGACCTCACGAATATAGGCCGATATTGACCCAATGTCAATTCACGAGTCCGTGATCAATTATCACGAGTCCGTGATCGACCCAGCCTATCATGCCGATAGGCTGTCACCCAATCATGCCGTGAGCCTATCGTGCTATCATGCTATCGACCTATCATACCATCATACCATCAGCCTATCGTGTGCCATGCTGTATGGTACGCCACCCCTCGGTCTGTCACCCCTGACTAACACAACCCCCTCGGGAGTCCCACCATCCCTGCAGCCCTCGGGCCGGGGGTGGCCCCGCCGAGTGGGCCCGGCTCGCCCCCGCCAAGACCCCTCGCAAATTTTCTTCAACTTTAAGCCCATCAATATCCCTCTGTATTCACCCTTCGCCATGCGAATGGCCCATACAGGGCCGGTCACTTTCTCGTGAAAACCTTTATAAATCACTTGACAGCTCGAAGGAGCTGTGTCACCATACATTACTGGAAAAGGGATGGGAATGGTCAATACAGGCCTAGGCGTTTCCTTGAAACCCGGCCCGCCGGTCAGCCAACTTGACTCCACTTTCTTGAAGGAGATAGATGATGGTGATCTGGCTCTTCTAGAGAGCCAAGGTGGCCCGGCGAAGAGGTTGGGTGGCCTGCGTCGCCTCCGAGACACCCATCACGCCCTCGCACGGCTCATAGCCGTTGGAAGTTCTAATATCGAGGCCAGTGCAATCACTGGCTACGATCCCGGCTACATATCAGTTCTCAAGGCCGACCCGGCCTTCAAAGAACTGGTAGCCTATTACAGGTCCAATTTGGACCTGGCCCAGACCGACATAGTGGCCCGAATGTCTGGCCTATCGGCCAGTTTCCTCGCCGAACTCCAACAGCGGCTCGAAGATGAGCCGGAGAAGATGTCGAACAATTTCGTTCTCGAGGCGGTCAAGGTCCTCTTGGACCGGACGGGCCATGCTCCAGTGGCCAAAACCATCAATGTCAACGTTGACCTGGCCTCCAGGCTCGAAGCGGCCCGCCGAAGAGTTGCAACCACTGTTGACCACGAGCCCCCTCTAGGTGGTCAAACGGAAAGGTTGCTTTCCCCGGCCTCAGCTGATGTCATGGCGGCTGAGGCCGGGACCCAAGGCCGGAACGGCCACGCCGATGACTGAGCCCTTCTTCCCCTCAGCCAAAGAGCCCTTAGTCAAGGTCGGAACGACCCAAGGCGGCACCGCCGCCACGCCGACGCCCCTCCCAGCTTTGCTGGTCGAGGGGCCAGCCGTTAGCTCTAACGATGTTGAGCCCCTGGCTCAAGAACCAGTGCGGACGGCGCAGCTTTCTGCGCTAGGTGTGACCGGGCCAAGTGGCCCTCAGAAAAAGGAGAGAAAATGAGGAAACTTCTAGTCTTGGTGGCGTTGGCGGCCATCTGGGCCGGGCCGGCCTCTGCGAGCCTGTTGACCTTTTCCGTCCTGCCCGACGACGCGGTGGTGCCGCAGTCGCTCAGTCGTCCTTGTATTATTTGCGCCACGCAGCAGGCGCATAATCCGCCGCTGTTCGGGTTCAACAACTTCGTCTCCAACGGCAATACCCCCGGCGGCGACTTCTTCTCAACCGCCCTAGTGGGCGGTTCGCTGCCCAGCGGCGATGAAGTCGACGCCTTGCCCTACACCGTCGGCCAGATCGGCTCGGCGCTTCTGGACAATTTCAGCTTCGGCGTTGCCATCGATGTCAACTCGGCTGAAGGTGCCGATCCGATGACGCTCGACCTGTTCAGGCTGTGGCAGGTCGATGCCAGCAACAACAACATCAATCTGCTGAATTTCATCAACGGGCCCATCTCGATGCCTGACGTTCGCCCCGGTAACGGCAAGGGCGATTACCTCCTGTCCGGTTTCAATCTGGCAGGACTTGGACTCGGCGACCGCTTGATCTTTCAGGCGCAATTCTCTGGCGCAACCGATGGCGGCGAATCGTTCTACCTCGTCGCTGCGCCTAACGATGTGAGCGAGGTGCCGGTGCCGGCGGCTCTGCCGTTGCTCGGCAGCGTGGTTGCCGGCTTCGGCGCATTCGGTGCCTGGCGCCGCCGCAGAGAAAAAAGTGGACTAGGTGTGTCTGCGGTAAGCTAGGTGTTCAAACTGTTGGTGAGATGGTCTAACCGGGCCAAGGAGGCCCAAGTGAAATGACAAAGGTTCTTTACCAGGGTAAGTCAGTTGAGATGGTAAGGGTCGCCAAGACCGGCGACAAGGACTTCAAGGCGGAAGCAGGGGAGCAAGTGCTCCTTCGGCTCGCCGATGGGAGCGAAAAGGTCGTGCCGAAGGCAGAAACCCAGCCGGCTGGCTCGACTGAGCCGGGTCAGCCGGCTTAGCCGGAGGGCGCCGCGATGTCTGTAACCACGATCCTCATAATCGTTTTGGTTCTTATTCTTCTCGGCGCCCTGCCCACCTGGCCCTATGCCAGGTCTTGGGGCTATTATCCCTCGGGCCTGCTTGGCATTGTAGTGGTGGTCCTTTTAATTCTATTACTGACCGGCCGGCTGGCCTAGGTGTGTCAACGGTGGCCCGGTCGGGCCAAGAGGAGCTAAAATGGCAGTTCTTTATATTAGTGAGTTCTCTGGCTCTTATCAATCGAGAGATACTTTAAATCAGTCTCAGATTGGCCAGATGGCCTCGGTACCGCCGGTTGCTCAGCAGAACATCGCTATCGGCGGCTCCTCAACCCCTTCTAGCGCTTTCGGCACTTCTACCTCTTTTATTCGGGTTCATACAGACGCCATTTGTGCTCTCGCTTTCGGCGCGGCGCCGGTGGCAGTGGCTACTGCCTTTCGGATGGCAGCAGACCAAACAGAGTATTTTAGCGTGGTGGCGGGGCAAAAGGTTGCAGTTATCACGGCCACTTAAGGCCGATAAGGGGGTCTGAAAGACCTTGGCTCTTCAATTCGGTTTGTCAGGAAGAGGCTTTAGCCGGATGGGAGCCGCGCGCGGCAAGGGTGGGGCGTCTTCGCTGCCGCTGTGGCCAGCTCGCGATATCGTCCTTGGCCCGGTGCCGAGCGCGGGCGGTTCGAGTGCTCCGAGCACTTGCTACGTTTTCGGCGGCCGTCCGGTCTGGGAAGACGGCACGCTGACCAAGTTTCGGTGTTATTCGGGTGCGGTGGCAACGCTGAAGCTGAAGCAGTTCCGGCGTGCTGGCAATACGTTTACGTGGATATCCGAGCAGTCGCTGACGACGGCAATTGGGCTGAATACGTACAGTGTGGCTGGTGCGACGTTGACCGGGGTGCCGGTACTGGCAGGCGACTTCTTCGCGGTTTACTCAGCAACCGCTAATTTCGTCCAGTTCAAGTCGCCGACAGTGAGCGGTTTGGAATACTACGCCACCGGCTCGGATATGGTGACGAGCTTCACGGTGGGTGTTACAACGGCACCGACTGTAAGCACACAGTTGATGTGTGAGTTTACTGTCTCCGTTCCGGCTAAGCCAAGCGTTGCTGCTGTTGGGAACATTATCTATCTTGGTGAGCCTAGTCCGACAACGGGCACGGGTAATAGTCCCACTACCAATTCATATTTTGACGAAAAGCCGTGGGTGGTTCCAGCGAGATTGGAAACGCTTCAGGTCTATGCCGGAGCGGATGGCTATCTGATCTGCTTCATCCTTAGCCCTACTGCTACGGGGTATTCGAGCAGGGCTTTTGCGGTGGGATTGCTCTCTGGGATAAATAATCTTGTCGCCGGAACTGATTTTCCGATTGATGTGCTGATCCCTGCAGGTGGGCTGTTTGGCTATTGGCCTACAACGGTAGCCACGCGAATTGACACCAACACAAGCCGCTTGCTGCGGATACTTGATGGTACGATTGGGACAGGGCTGTGGCCGATAGCTACTATCAATGCATTCGCCCCGAGCCTTTCCAGCGGCAATCCGCAGGTTAAAGCCGGGTTCCGGCCAACGCAGGCTATCTCGCTGTCCACGACGATCATTGATCAGAGTTTTCCGACGGCTATTCCACCTTGGTTTAGCTCGACCAATTGGAGCGTGAGTAGTGGCAAGGCGGTAAACTCATCGACAGGCTTGCTTAATTCGATCCTCTATCGCTGCATCGCCACTTATGACAGCACGGTCACGGCTTATGTGACGTTTACGGGTGCGACCGATAAGTTTGCGGTAGTGAGATCACCAGCCACACCAGGACCAGCGGCGGGCTTTGGAACGGTTGGCACGGTTGATCTGAGCACGAACAAGATCGCCATCCTAAATACTTGGGATGGAACGAGTACGGTTCCAGCAGTCAAGACGGAGAAGGTCAGCACGCTGAGTCCGTTTGTGGTTGGGAGGGAGTATAAGGTTGATCTGATCCGGCTCGATAACCTCATGACGCTGACGGTCACCGATACGACCAACAGTGCGACGGATAGCTTGGTGTTCAATTGCTGGGCGGGTGGTGTGACGGTGGATTACACTGCCGGCCGGTGTTTCGGCCTTCCCGGCTTTGCGGTGCTGACAGGTATCGTGAATGTCTCTCGGTTCTTGTTCACGGTGCCGGTGGCACGGCCAACCGTGCTGCAAGTGGGCGATAGCATCACGGATGGGTCTGGGGCGACCTCGCAGGCGAATGGCTATACGGGATTGGTAAAGGCGGCGCTTTCCGGTTCCGCGGCGATAGCTGGTATTGGCGGTAGTGGATCTACGTATCCAGATAAATGCATGGAATTTATGGTTCGGCAGTTCCTGCCGCAATATGCAACGCTGCTGATTGGTACTAATGATCCTGTCTATGCCACTTGGCAGACGAACATCGTCAAGACAATTGAGTATGTGGGGATGTTGTCGGGATATACCACGCTGTACATCGGTGCGGTGCCGCCACAAGCCGCGAATAATATTCCAGAAGTGCAGATGAACCCGTATCTGCGGGCGAATTATCCAGGACAGATCATGGACTTCGACTATGCACTGACCACCGGCCGCACAGGCCTCGGCGCTAATCTGATTGCCGGGGATATGTACGACACGCTGCATCCCAATAACACTGGACATGCGGCGATGTATACAGAAGAGCAGGCTGATGTACCGTTTGTTTGAAAGGACTGAAGTCACCTCTGTGCCTACATCAGGGGCGGGGCCATGTCTGGTAAATGATTTTCATGGGTGAAAAAGACTGAGATGTCGATTGAGTCCGATCTCCTGGCCGACCTGGCTGGCTTGCAGAACGATCCGCTCAAATTTGTGCTCTGGGCCTTCCCTTGGCAAGAGCCAGGTACAGAGCTCGAGTTTGAAGATGGGCCAGAGCTCTGGCAGCGCGCGCTTCTCGCGCGGGTGCGGGACGGCCTTGCTGTTCGCTGGGCCATTCAGGAGGCCATAGCCTCAGGCCACGTTATTGGCAAGTCTGCTTGTGTCTCTTGGCTTATCCTCTGGGCTATCAGCACCATGGAGGACGCTCGGGGCGTAGTTACCGCCAACACCGAGACCCAGCTCAAAACTAAAACTTGGGCGGAGCTGGGCAAGTGGCACAGGCTTTTCATCGCCAAGTCCTTCTTCGACCTGACCGCCACGGCCCTGATCTCGAGAGATCCGGCCCATGAAAGGACTTGGCGGATCGACATGATCCCCTGGTCCGAAAGGAACACTGAGGCCTTTGCCGGCCTCCACAACCGTGGCCGGCGAGTCATCGCCGTTTTCGATGAGGGCTCAGCCATCCCAGACACCATTTACGAGGTGACTGAGGGGGCGATGACGGACTCGGAGACCCAACTCCTTTGGTTTGTTTTCGGCAACCCGACCAGAAACACTGGTCGGTTCAAAGAGTTATTTCCGGGAGGAAGTTTTGCCCACCGCTGGAACAGCTATCAAGTCGATAGCAGGTCTGTCCGATTTTCAGATAAGAAGAAAATCGCCCAGTGGATCGAGGATTACGGAGAAGACTCTGACTTTATTAGAGTCAGAGTTTTGGGAGTCTTCCCCCGAGCGGGAACGGTTCAGTTTATCCCCTCGGACCTCGTTGAACAAGCGGCGAGCCGCGATGTTGAGATTTATCTCCATGATCCTCTGGTCCTTGGGGTGGACGTTGCTCGCTTCGGCGACGATGATAGCGTTCTTTATCCTAGGAAGGGTCGGGACGGCCGTTCTCTCGGCTATCTCCGCCTCCGGCCGACTAACAACCGGCAGCCCTGGCTTATGATCCTAGCTGGAAGAATTGCCGAGTTGGTCAAGGAGTGGGGGGTGGATATGGTTTTCGTTGATGCTGGTGGCATCGGCGCGGGCCTAGTGGATCGATTGATCCAGTTGAATGTGCCCTGTATTGGGATTGAGTTCGGTCAGAAGGCTGACAGGCGCTTGCCTGAGAAAGATGAACAGGCCAAGTATGCCAATAAGAGGGCGGAGATTTGGGGCTGGATGAAAGAATGGCTCAAGGATGGAGCTATCCCCTCCGATCCGCACATCAAGGCCCAACTTGTTGGACCCGAGTATGGGTTCAATGCGAGGGATGAAATACAGTTGGAAAAGAAAGAGGATATGCGCAAGAGGGGGCTGGCCAGCCCAGATATTCCCGATGCGCTCGCGCTCACCTTCGCTTATCCAGTTATGCCCCGGCTCAGGCCGGGGTTGCCCGGTGTGCATAGCACGCCAGCGGTGCTGCATGAATATAACCCTTTTGCCTTGGAGGCTTTATGAGCGGTCTTTTTGGCGGCGGCGACACACCTGATCCGCCTCCCCCTCCGCCTCCGCCGAGGCCCCCTAACCAGCTCGGCGCGAAGCAGTTGCAGTATGCTGCTTTAAGACAAAAAGCCTACCCGCTTGGCGGCCTCCGATCCCTGATTAAAAATCAGGGGAAAATTCAGGCGCAAGGCTTGACTGGTGTGCCTCGCATCACTGGCGCGACGATTAAAGGTGGGCTGACATGAGAGTTATTGCTCTCGAAGACCATTTGTCCATGACTATGAACGGGCTGAAGGCCGAAAGGACTTCTTGGTGGCCTCATTGGTCGGAGCTGGCCCAGTACATCATTCCAAGGCGTTTTCGACAATTGGTGAGCCCCAACAACTATAATCGGGGCCAAGCCATGAACCAATTCATCCTTGACTCCACTGGCACTATTGCCGCAAGAACTCTTGCGGCTGGAATGATGTCAGGCATTACTTCTCCGTCTCGCCCTTGGTTTCATCTTTCCATTGAGGGCTTTGACCTTGAGGACAATAATCCAACCACTTTGTGGTTGAGTGAAGTCGAAAGGAGAATGAACAGGGTTTTTCAAGAGAGCAATTTTTACAATGCCTGCGCGATAATGTGGGGGGACTTAGGGGTCTTCGGCACCTCGGTGGTTCTCGTTAACGAGGACTATCAGGATGTAATTCACTGCACCAACTATACTTGTGGGGAGTATTATCTAGCTCTGTCAGATAGGAATGTGGTCGATACGGTTTACCGTGAGTTTACTATGACTGCCAAGGCGGTAGTGCAGTGGTTTGGCTACGAAAATTGTAGCCAAACTATCCAGAATGCAGTTGACACGGGTGGCAACGCCCTTCTTCAAGAGTTCCTAATCAATCATGCTATCGAGCCGAACATCGGCCGACATGAGGGACTGAAAGTCCCGAAGATTTTCCCTTATAGGGAGGTTTACTGGGAAGACATCGGCTCGGGGAAGCCAGGGAAGGTCTTAAGACAAACCGGCTTGCATGAGTTCAATTGTCTTACCCCTAGGTGGGATGTGACCTCAAACGATGCTTATGGCAGGAGCCCAGCCATGGATGCCTTGCCAGACATTAAACAGTTGCAACAAGAGACTAAAAGGAAGGGGCAAGCGATTGATAAAATGGTCACTCCGCCGGTGGTGGCTGACGTTCAGTTAAAGAACCAGCCCACAAGTCTCCTGCCGGGAGGGGTGACATATGTGGCTGGGATTAATAATGTGGGCGTCAAGCCTATTTACACAGTTGTGCCACCCATTCAAGAGCTGAAAGAGGACATCGGCGAAATTCAGCAGAGAATTAGGACCATCTTTTACAATGATCTCTTTCTGATGATTAGCCAGTTGGATACTGTTAGGACCGCGACTGAGATAGACAGTCGCCGAGCAGAGCAGTTGGTTATGCTTGGCCCGGTGTTGGAAAGGTCCAACAACGAGGCTCTTTCGCCCGCCATCGAGCGAACCTTTAATATAATGAACAGGGCCAAGCTTTTGCCTGAGCCTCCCAAGGAGATACAAGGGCGGAGCATCAAGGTCGATTTCACCTCTATGCTGGCAGATGCGCAGAACGCTGTTGCCACTGCGGCGATCGAGCGCACGCTTGCCCTCGCGGGCAATCTGGTTGCCATTCAGCCCGATATCATGGACAACATTAATACCGATGAGGCCATTCAGGACTATGGCAGGCGCTTACGGATTGATCCGAAGCTCATCCGGTCCGATGAGGACATTGCCAAATTAAGGGCTGCCAAGGCGAAAGCGCAAGCCGAGCAGCAAGCAGTTGAGGCCGCGCCAGATTTGGCTGGAGCAGGAAAGACCTTGAGTGAGACACAGGTTGGAGGTGGGATGAATGCCTTGCAGTATGCAATGGGAGGGGGGACTATTCAATGAGTGTCCGCGTTGGGCCAAGTTGGCCCAGTGTCCGTGTTGACAGGACTGAGCCCACCTCTGCGGGTCCAGACGGACCCAAACCACGTCTGGTAAATCGTTTTTATATATGAAAAGGACTGAAAGGTGAAGAAGGTTTCTGTAGCTATTTGCGTACCGGCGGGCATGAACTGCAAGACTCCCTTCGCCTTCTCTTTGGCGGGGATTGCCCATGTGACACCAGTCAAGCTGATGCTGGTGCGGGGCGAGTCTTCCCGCTCCGCAGCCACAGCGCGGAATGTGGCGATGGACAAGCTCGAGACCTTGGAGCAAATTCATGGAAGAGTCGATTATATTCTCTGGCTTGATGCAGATATGGAAGTCCCCCCAGAAACCCTTGGACAGCTCCTTTCTCACGATAGGGATATTGTTGGAGCGAGTTACCTACGAAGAGGTGAGCCCTTTGACCTCCTCGGAGTTCCCGAGGAGGGTGCAATTCAAACAGTTGGGCTGGCGAGATTTCGTCGCCTTCCCGCCGGAGTCCTGCTCGTGAAACGAGCAGTGTTTGACAAGGTTGGGCGGTGGATGATTTACGAGGATGCAGACCCAAAGAAGAGCTTTGGCGAGGATGTGATCTTCTGTGAGAAGGCCCGGGAGGCAGGCTTTGAGATCTGGTGCGATCTCGACTTGACCCGTAGGGTCATTCATTGGGGGGATCTGGCTCTCCAGGCCAAAGGTGAAGATAGCGAGCTCGCTCTCTTCGAGCGGCCATCAAAGATTATTAGGCTCGGGGGTCTGAATGGTTGACCTGGGCGATCCGATCCAGGTCCGGGATCGCAACCGCGATCTAAGAATGGCGGAGAAGACTCGGAAGGATATGATTAGTGCTATCATGGGGCTGAAGCAAGGACGGGCCTACTTCTATGAACTACTGGCTTTCTGTCAAGTGGGCCACTCGCCCTTCGCTTCCAATGCTTTAATCATGGCGCATTCTTGTGGCCAGATGAATGTGGGGCTGAAGGTGCAAGGGGATTTGATGGCAGTGGTGCCAGAGCTTTATTTACAAATGCTGAAAGAAGCGGACGAGCAAGAAAAGCTTGAGCCAGCAAAGCTAGAAGACACAAGTCTTTAAGGAGAAAAGTAGTGAGTGGTAACCCAGTTCCTTCCCCTACCCCGGTTTCCTCTCCTCCCGCTGGGGAGGGGAAGACTCCACCGGCAGCGACCGCACCAACCCCAGCTGCTGGTGCTGAGCCTCCGGCTCCGGTCCAACCTCCGGAGCCGGTTGGCTCGCTCATTGGGGAGGAGCCCAAGGAGACTCCAAAGGAGCCGGCGGCCCCGGTAGAGGAGTCTAAGGAACCACCCAAGGAACCACCTAAGGTTGCTGAGCCGGCTGGCCCGCCGAAGGATGGCAAGTATGAAGCATTCAAGCTCCCCGAAGGGGTAGAGCTGAACAAAGAAGAACTTGAGGCGGCGAGCAAGTTTATGGCCGAGGAGCTGAAGCTCCCGCAGGAGCGCGCTCAAGCGCTGATTGACTATCATGTGAGTGCTCTCACTAAGGAGGCCCAGGAGCCTTACCGGCTGTGGGAAGACACTCAAAGGAAGTGGCAGGAAGAGGTCAAGGCCGACCCGGTTGTCGGCGGGGACAACTTGCCGAATGTCAAGGTTAAGATCGCCAAGCTCTTGGATGAGTTCGGTGATCCCAAAGTTAAAGAGGCCCTCGCTTTCACCGGCGCCGGTAACAATCCAGCTATCATCAGGACATTTTACAAGCTCGCTGAGAAGCTGGTTGAAGGTACCTTTGTGCCTAGTGGCGGAGCCGGGCAGAGCCCTCGCTCTGCCGAGCAGGTCTTTTATCCCTCTATGTTCGAAGGAAAGAAATAAATGGCAACCTTGCCTCCAACCACTCGCGTCGCTCTTACCTTCGCCGACTGGGCGAAAAGGTTTGACGACGATTTGAAAACGGCCAGCATCGTCGAGATGCTGAGCCTGACCAATTCGGTCATGGATGATATGCTTGTCGTCGAGGGCAATCTACCCACCGGGCATAAGACCACCATTCGGACCGGCCTTCCGACTCCCACTTGGCGCTTGCTTAACTACGGTATCACTCAGTCCAAGTCGACGACTGCCCAGATCACCGATACTGTTGGTAATCTGGAGGCCCTCGCCAAGGTGGACAAGGACCTTGTTGCTCTCAACGGCGGCTCGGCAGCTTTCCGCCTGTCGGAAAGCCAGGCCTTCATCGAGGCCATGAGCCAGACGATGGCTACCACTGTTATTTATGGTAACGCTGGAACGAACCCGGAGCGGTTCACTGGCTTGGCACCTAGGTATAACAATACCAATGCCAGTGCTTCCAGCGCTAACGTTCTTGACGCAGGTGGTACAGGGAATGATAATACGAGCATTTGGCTAGTGGTTTGGGGTGAGCGGACCATCCACGGTATCTTCCCGAAGGGGAAGAAGGCCGGGTTGGAACATGAGGACCTCGGTGTCCAGCTGACTTACGATGAAAACAACGCCACTTATCTGGCGTACGTAGATCACTATAAGTGGGAGCTAGGACTGACGGTCAGGGATTGGAGGTATGCAGTAAGAATCTGCAATATTGACGTTTCAGACCTCATCCTGAACGCCACCGCCGCAGCGAACATGGTCAACCTCCTTGTCCGAGCGGTCTACCGCATCCCGACCCTCCCATCCGGCATTGCCGCCGCTACCCAGATGCAAGGCGGCTCGGGAGTGAGTGGCGCGGCGACGACCGGGGTGCAAGGCCGTGCGGCCATCTACTGCAACCGCACCGTCGCCACTTATCTGGATATTCAGGCCAATCAGAAAACCACGTTGGCTTTACAAAGCCAGACACTGGTGGAGGGCAAGCCGATCCTTACCTTTAGGGGTATACCGATAAGGATCGTGGATGCTATTCTCAACAACGAGTCTCGGGTCATCTAGTCCCGCCCCTTCAACCGGGCCGATAGGCCCTATAGGACAAACCAAATGTTGCTCGACGGCTTCAACCTCTTTTCCAACGGTCAGGTTCTGACCGCTACTGCTGACAGCACGAACGTGCTGGACATGCAGAATGCAAGGGACTTGGGGATCGGTGAGAATAAGACCCTCAAGATATTCGTTTCGACCGGAACGGCCCTTCTGTCCGCCGGTGCCACTACCACGACAGTTACACTGTCGGGCTCGACGGATGCGTCCACTTGGACCGTGATGGCGAGCAGCCCAGCTATCGCCAAGGCCGACCTCACTGCCGCTGGCGCGAGGATCTGGTCGATTGATATGCCTCGGCCAGTGGCGGGCCAAGCCCTGCCAAGGTACTACAAGTTGACCTACACGCTCGCCACCGGTCCTTTCACTTCCGGGACAATTAATGCTGGCATTGTGCTCGACGATCAGGCCAACGTGCAGTATCCCGCAGGTATCACTATCGCCAACTAACGTTGGCTGACTCGAACTCAAGGTGATTGAAATGGCAAGAGGAAAATACCAACTGAGCGCTGCTCACTATTTCCCTGGTGACATCTATATAGACTCAGGGATGCTGGTGGGAGATGATACACCCTACCCAGTGGAGGGTCCGCCCTCCTTCAATATGATACCAATGGACCCTGTGGCCCAAGCGGAGTGGGATGCAGCGAACGTTGCTGGGAAAGGCAAGCCGGAAATGCCGGCTTCAGCTCTTAACCCCACCGGGAATAATCCCTCTCAGGGGCCGAGGGCTCAGACAGGGACCATTTCTGGTCCAGGGGGCGTTCACGGCCCACGGGGTCTGGCTGAGCCACCGAGGCCAGTGACCTCGATTGAACAGGCCAAGGCAATGGCAGTTCAGGCTGCCATGATCCCTCCGGAAGAGATGGACAAGGCGATTGAGCAAGAACGGGCTCGGCTGGCCGATCTGGAAGCGGAGAAGGCTATGAGAGCCGACCGAGCTGCCGCTATCGAGAAGGAGAAATCGGCGGCCAAGGTCGAAGTGACTAAGGTTGAAAGCAAGCCGGTGGAGCCAGTGGCTCCGAAGCCTCCTGAGCCTGCTCGACCCGCAATCAAGTTCTAGCTTCCTCCCTGCCCTGGGGCGCAAATGCCCCTTCTTTTCTGAAAGAAAAGAATGATTGACCAGGGAATTGGCGTCGCCGAGCCAAACAATGCTGACTTACTTATGGGCAGGAATATCAATGATATTCTTGGCCTTGTAGGCTTGACTAAGCCTTACGGCGGCGCTCTCACAAACGACCCTACCGATCCTGTAAACGATATAGCTTTTGCTCCGGTTATCACTCGAGACAGCACCAATACTGTTACGATAGTCGCACCAACTGGGATGGTAAAACAGTTGGATGTGGCCTGGGCGCCGGGGCCAGCCTTGGCTGGTGGCCGAATGAGTGCGGCCGCTGTTGCCAACACAACTTATTTCTGTTTTGTTATTTACGATCCTACAAACGATGTATACGATTTTGGCCTTGACAGCTCTCCCACAGCTCCCACACTCCCAGCCAATTATGTTTATTTCAGGAATATTGGCTCGGTCCTCCGAGTTGGCGGAGCACTCCTAGCCTTTGTCCAGGACGGTGATTATTTCGCTTTGTCTACTCCTATCACTGATGTAAACGTTACTAACCCAGGGGTGGCCGCAGTTCTTAGAGCTCTTTCGGTACCAGTCGGAAAAAGGGTTAAAGCTAAGATTTTTGTAGCGTTTCAAACAACTGCTTTAGGTGATATGCCAGGGGGAATTCTGATAACCGATCCAAGCTGTGTCGACGTAGCTCCAACTTTAACTCTTGCAACAGTTGTTGTTGACGACAATGTGACAAAGTTAAGAGCTGGTGGCGCAATGGCAGAGGTTTGGACAAATACGGCTGGGCAGATTAGAAGTAGAGTGCAGGCCTCAGCTGGTGGAACAATCTTAAGGGTAAGCACTTTCGGTTGGACTGACCCCTTTAACTAAGGTCGAAGAGATGCCAAGCGAGGTCGACATTGCTAACAGAGCGCTGGCTCAAGCTGGCACCAGATCGAATATTGCAAGCTTGACTGAGAACTCGAAAGAGGCGCAGGCGTGCAATCTTTTGCTGGCCTCTACAAGAGACTTGGCTTTGCAGTTGGCTCCTTGGGACTTTGCAAGGGGAGCGGTGACACTGGGCCTACTTAAGGCCCGGCCTGGCACATTAGAAAACCCAACCATTCCCGCTTCCACCTTCTGGGACAGCACTACCCAGCCTACTCCCCCTTGGCTCTATGAGTATGCTGTTCCAGGGGACGGACTTTATATGCGGTGGGTGCTGCCGCAGTGGGCTGGCTGGAGAATGCCCGGCGGGCCAATGAAGTTTGCAAGGTCAAGTGATATTGGCGGGGGAGGGGGGAGGGTGGCGGTTGTGTTGACGAATGCTCCATCTGCCATTGGGGTTTATACGATTAAGATGACTGACCCGAATAGCTGGTCGCCGGTCTTTCAGGAGACAGTTGTGCTGGCTCTAGCAGCCAGACTTTCTATTCCCTTGTCAGGGGACAAGAGCTTGGCCAGTGGGAATTTACAAGCTGCTAACTATGCGCTTATGCAAGCAAGAGTAACTGACGGGAATGAGAACTTTGGAACAACAGTAGAAATTCTACCTGACTGGATAAGGGCGAGGGACTCACTCCCTGCACCCTACGAGCCTCCAGACCCACTAGTCTATGCTGGTCTTTTCCAGTTGCCATAAGGTTTGATATGCCTACCAATACAATGCAGTCCAGTTTTGTTTCGGGCGAACTTGCGCCGAGCCTTTATGCTCGAGTAGATATTGATAAATGGCATCAGGGCGCGGCCCTTTTGCGGAACTTCTTTGTGGATTATAGAGGTGGGGCGCGGAACCGAGCAGGTTCTCGGTGGGGAGGGAAGACACTTGGGCAAAATAATAATGTGAGAGTAGTTAGATTTGCTTTTAATGAAAGTCAGACTTATGCAATGGAGTTCGGCCATCTGTATGTTAGGTTTTTGAAGAACGGAGGATATATAATCGAGCCAGCCAAAACTATTACTGCCGCCACCAAAGCAGCCACTTGTAGAATTACTAGCGCCGGGCATTTAATTGCCAACGGTGACTGGATTTATATTGATGGTGTGGCTGGGATGGTGGAGCTGAACAGAAGGACTTTTGTTGCTTCCAACGTTACAGCTAATACTATTGATTTGCTAGATGTTTATGGTCAGCCGGTCAACAGTACTGGCTACGGAACTTATACCAGTGGTGGAACTTTAAGCCGTATTTATACCCTCGCTACCCCGTATGTAAGCGCTGATATTTTTAGCTTAAAATTTACACAGTCTGCTGATGTCGTCACAATAACTCACGTTAATTATGCACCAAGAAACTTAACCAGATTGCTTGATTATAGTTGGACTCTTTCACCGGTGGTTATCGGAACAACTCAAGCTAAACCGACCGGCTTGGTTATAACTAAGTCAGTTAGTGCTACAGGTACAGGCACACAATTCCGTTATGCGATAACAGCTGTAAGTAATACTAATGGAGATGAGAGTGATGAGTTGCAAGGAGTCGTAAATGTTAAGGATGTTTTTGAGTCAGTGGTTATGTGGGTTAGACTTGATTGGGCTAATGCGGCAGGGGCTGGATATTATAATATTTATAGGGCGCCTTACGGTAAGGGTGAGGCGAATGTCCCATCAACCGCTTTGTTTGGCCTGATAGGATCGAGTAAAGGTAGTGCTTTTGTTGATAAAGGTTTTACAGCAGATTTCTCTAAAACACCGCCCATAGTAACAAACCCTCTGACAGGCAATAACCCTGTCACTTCCACCTATTTTCAGCAAAGAAAAATTTACGGCGGGTCTTTGACCTTCCCTGAGACTTTTTGGACTACTCAGATTAGTCGATTTAACAATATGAATATCTCAACTCCTTTAAGGCAGGATGACGCTATCACTGCAACGCTTGCCTCATTGCAGGTCAATGCGATTAAGCATATGATCCCGATGCCTGGTGGCCTCATTACCTTTACTACCGGCTCGGTCTGGCAGATTAGCGGCGGAGGCGTAAATACGCCAATAACCCCCAACAACATCCTCGCCACTCCTCAAGGTTATAATGGGATAGGTGAGGTTCCTCCAATTCCCACCAACTTCAATATTCTTTATGTCCAGAGTAAAGGAGCAGTTGTTCGAGACCTATCCTACAATTTCTTTGTCAATATTTACTCAAGTCAAGATATCACAACTCTTTCGAGTCACCTGTTTATGGGACATAGGATAGTTGATTGGGCCTTCGCTGAAGAGCCCTGGAAAGTTTTCTGGCTTGTCCGAGAGGACGGGAAATTGCTCTCTTTGACTTATTTGCAAGAGAGTGAGGTAGTGGCTTGGGCGCAGCATGATACTGTAGGACTGGTGAAATCGGTTTGTACTATTGCGGAGGGGGGAGAAGATTATCTCTATATGGTAGTGGAGAGGTATAATCCTGTACACGGCTGGGTTAGACACTTGGAGAGAATGGAGAGTAGGGTTTGTGTGAATGGACTGGATGATGCTTGGTTTCTTGACGCCGCACTTGAGTATCCTTTAGTTTATTTGAGTGCAACTCTGTTCCCGCAAGCCGGCGCGGGGGCAGTGGGGACTGGTAGAGTTATGGTGGCGAGTGCAGCAGTTTTCACTGCTGGAATGGTTGGGAGATATATAAGGTTTAAAAGTGGGCTGGCGATCATAACTGCTTTCACCAGTACTACTCAAGTAACAACCCAGGTCCTTCAAGCTTTTCCAATGCTGGAAGATGGTATACCTCTTTATGCGTTAGCGGGAGAATGGTCTTGCACAGCGCCGGTAAGCGTTCTCAGCAATCTTGATCATTTAGAAGGGCAACAAGTTACCATACTGGCCGATGGCGGGGTGATCGGGCCGAAGACAGTGGTAAATGGGAGTGTTGATTTAGAGGTGCTCGCGAGTAGGATTATTTGCGGCCTACCATACAAGTCCCAGTTGGGAACGTTGTATCTGGATATGGGGACTCCTGATGCGCAAGGGAGAAGGAAGAGTATTCCGGCGGTGACGGCAAGAGTTGAAGCGAGTAGGGGGCTGAAAGCCGGGCCAACCTTGAATAGTCTGTATGAGATGAAGCTAGAGCCGAGTCAGATTTGGGGACTTGGCTCATCGTTAATTACTGACGATGTAAGATTGGTAATAGGGTCCTGGTTCAATACTAAAGGGCAGGTTTTTATGGAGCAAAGTTATCCCTTGCCTGCCACGATACTAGGGATCATTCCAGAGGTTTGGGTTGGTGATACGCCATAGTGTAGTAAGGGCCACGCCGGAACTGGTGGAACAGGTGTTTGATAATCTGAGAGAAGATGCGCGGGCGGAGATAGGTGGGTTTAGTAAAGAAGTGCTGATGAGAAGGATCTTTGAGAAGTCGATGTCTTTTGTGGGGCTGGTTGAACAAACTCCTATTTGTGCGTATGGGATTAGAGAGGCAGGGGTGTTAGAGCCGGCTGAGGTTTGGTTGGTTTCGACCCCCTTAATAGAAACCTTTGCTTTAAGGTTTCTGAGAGAGAATAGAAAGTTTATGGACTGGGCAGTAGGCCAGTACGGGGTGCTGGGTGGATTTGTTCAGGTTGGGAATGTTCGTTCCCAGCGCTGGTTGCGCTGGCTTGGATTTGAGCTGAAGCCGGAGGCCGAGCATAGTTTGCTGGGCCGAGTTTATCCCTTTGAGAGGAGACTTTTCTGATGGCTATGCTTGGCCTCATTGGAGGGGTAATTTCGGCGTTTGGAGCGATACAGGCGGGCCAAGCTCAGAAAGCCTCGGCGGACTACCAGGCTGCGGTGGCGCGGAATAATAAGATAATTGCGGAGCAGAGTGCTGTCTATGACTTGCAGTCAGGGCAAGTGGAAGAGCAAGCGAGTAGGATGAAGTATGGAGAAGCGATAGGGGAGGCTAAGGCGGCTCAGTCCGCCAGTGGGATTGAGACGGAAACGGGGAGCGCGCCGAAAGCGAGGCAGACTATTCAGCTCATGGAAGAGTTGGATGCTGCAACGATTGCAGATAGGGCAGGGCTGTCAGCTTATTATAAGAGGGTGCAGGGAACTAACTTTGAAGCGGAAGCACGCCTTCGAGAATTTGAAGGCAAGCAAGCTGTTACGGCAAGCTATTTTAGTGCGGCTGGCTCGCTTATAGGTGGGCTGAGTTCGATGATGGGGAGTGGTGGGGGAGGGAGTATGTTTGGTGGGAGTGGGAGTGTGGCGCCGAAGTGGAATGAGATGGCGAGCACTGGGCCGAGCTATGAACCGTTCAAGAGCACTTATGGGCCTTACAGTTCTGGCCCTTATCCAACAGTAAGGCCCAGTTATTACAGTGGTGGAACAAGGCTCCCAACAGTAGCTGGCTTCCCTGGTTGAGGTAAGAAATGGTTCAAGTTCCAATCGTTGCTAACCCCTCCGAGCTTCCCTCGAAGTCGAGCCCGGTCTATCAAAACCTCAATCCGAATGACTCGGCCTGGACGGCGGTGGGCCGAGCCATGCAAGGGTTTGGCGAGGATGTGAAGGGCTTCGGTGCGGTGCTGGCTGCTAATAACTTGAAGATGCAGAATGAGAGGGATGCGGCGGACGCGAACAATCAGTGGCTGAAGGCCTCTTTAGAGGCCGGAGAGGTGAATGCTGATTACTTTGCGAAAGAGGGAAGTAATGCGGTTGACGGTTATCAGGACTATACAAAGTCGCTGGAAGAGATAAGACAGAGACATTTAGCCCAGTTGGGCTCGGAGAAGGCAAAAAAGCTTTTTGATAATGACTTTACTCGGTCGGTGGTGACGGATATAAATGCTGGTGCTCGCCATGCAGCGACGCAAGGAAAGGTCTATGCAAGCCAGCAGAGCGAGGCAAGGGTGCTATCCGCTGTTAAAGACAGCGCTGCCCGCTTCGGCAGCCAAGAGGCCTTTGATAATAATCTAGGAATTATTGATAGAGAGACGAGAAGGAGAGGGCAGAGCGAGGGCTGGTCGGAAGAGAGACTGAACCTTGAGATAGGTAAGTCTCAAGGAGTGGCCTACGCGGCGCGCATTCGAGAGATGGCGATTTATAATCCTTTTGAGGCTGAAAAGCTTTTCAAAGATAATATGGAGAAGCTGGACCCAGACGCGGTGCCTGTACTGGAGGGGGCTATTCATACTTCGAAGCAGACAGTTGGAATTAAGCAGGTAGTGGGGAAAGTGTTTGGGCAGGGCGATATTGGAAGGCCCTCTTTGGTCAAGGGGATGATGAATTTAGAAAGGTATAAGACCGATCCGACAGCGGACTTGGTTCATGTGAGTCATGGACTGCAAGATGCCATGGCAAGAGGCATGAGTCATATGCCTGGCAATGTTGGCTTGAAGGTGACAGAGGGCTATACAACCAAGGGCCATGCTCCCCGCTCCAAGCATAAAATACCAGGGGTGGGCGCGATTGATTATACACTGACTGTGGATGGTAAGGAAATTCCTAATTCGGGGCCAGACACGACTGGTCTCTATGGCCGGTTTGCCAAGGCCACTTTGCTAGAGTTGAGAGCAAACCATCCAGAGCTGGTACAGCATTATCGCTACGGTGGAACGTTTGAGACCTCAAAAGGAAGTGGTCGAGCTGACTTGGGCCATATGGATGTTGGAGGAGGCGGCGGGCCGAGAATTGCTGGAGGGAGAGGAGGAGCAGGAGGGCCGAGGGTTGGAGCTGGACAGATAGAGGGTGGGGCTGGAGGGTTTCTAGGGAGGATTATAGGGACTGAGTCTAGTGGGAGGGGAGGGCAAGTTAGCCCGGCGGGCGCAGTTGGGATTATGCAGATTTTGCCTGCCACTGCCAGAGAGGCGGCGGCGCAGATGGGCATTCCTTACAGTTACGAGCATTTGCTCCATGATGACAGTTATAATGTGTCGATAGGCAAGCATATTTTGAATAGGCTATTGAATAAGTATGGTGGGAGTGAAGTACTAGCGGCGGCCGCTTATAACGCTGGAGAGGGAAGAGTTGATGGATGGTTTAGAAAGAACGGCGCGCCGAAGACTGCTGAAGAGGTAGCCGCGTTCGCTGCGACCTTGCCGGGGGAGACGCAGAATTATATACATAAGGTTATGAGCTCGGAGGGAGTGGGATATGATCCGGCTCCAGGCAAGGTTTATTTCCAGCAGAATTTGAATACAGGAACTGGTGCGAATGGTTTACCCTGGTCGGCAAGGGAGGCACAAATTGTGGAGGCCTCGGAGCAAGTGGCTCCGGGGGATGATGAGTTCTTACAGAAAGCTCTTTCGGCGGGCCGGACAAGATATAATATCGAGAATACAGCAAATGTAGAGGAGCAGCAAGCTGCTTATGATTTGGTTGTTTCGAGTGCTATTGGTAAGAGAATTACGAATGAAGAACAGTTGTTGGCAGATAAGGTGACTAGAGACGCTTACAATAAGTTAGATGCGGCACAAAAAATCTCGACCAGAAATCTTTTGGAGAGCCTGTCCAAGGACGACATACCTGAGACGACTCCAATGCAAGAGCGGTTCTTTCGCTATAGAGAAACACTGAATAACGGAACAGAGGAACAAAAGAAGGCCCTTCCCGATCCCTATGCCGACCCGCCCAAGGGCGAGCCGCCCTTCAGCAACGCGCAGAAGAAAGCACTGAGTGAGATTAGGACGGCGAAGAAGCCTGCTACGCCAGCAAGTGCGGCGGAGAAATTAACTGTTGAAAGTAAGTTTAACTTGCTGAAGCCAGCCTTGCAGGCCGCCGGTATTATTGTCCCAAGTAAGGACGAGACACCACAGACCCTAAATAATCTGGCCGCTTACAAGGGTCAATTCTCTTACGAATTGACCCAACTGGCGCAAGAGCTTGGGAGGGTGCCGACCGACGATGAGGCTATTAAGCTTGGAAGCGATTTACTCCAGAAGGTGAGCTTCACCGATAAGGGCTTCTGGTGGGGAGATCAGGTGAAAGAGGTGCCACTGTTTGTTATGAGTAAGAAAGATTTACAGAATTATTTTGATGTGAGTCCTGAGGCGGCGGAAATTCTGATGAAAGAGGAGGTGCCAGCAAGAGTGAGACAGAGTATTATTGAGTCAATAACAAGGAAGACTGGAAGGGCGCCAACCTCTGAGGAAGTTATTTGGAAGATTTACCAGCATGGCATGTTTGAGATGCAAAGGAATACTTCAGAGACAACGCCATGACCAACGCTTGGGATAGCAGTACGGAAGCGGTACTCGGCGGGCTTGCCAAGCCTCTGACTCCGTTCTCGCCGGAGAAGGCGGCGAAGAGTCAGAGGCTCGGAGCGGACATCGGCGTACCTCCGCCGATTATTGATTTGGACCCAGAGGGCTGGCAGAAGAGGATTGCGGATCAGAGGAATGCAGAGGCGATAAAATCGACTCCTGAACTCCAGGGGTATATAGCTAAAGACCCACTGAATGCCAAGGTGAGCCGCGATGACATGCCTGCTCTGGCTAAGGTGGCAGATAGAGCGGCAGCCGTTTTGCCAGTAGTGAATGACTTGCCGGCGCCAGGTGTTCCACCTGTGCCCCTGTTGGCGCGGCCAGATGTTAACAAGGACGATGTAGAAGAGGAGATCACAGGCTTCTCGGCCTCAAGGCTCGGCAAGGCTTTTGTGGAGGGGTTCTATCCGAGCTATGAGTTCGATGCTAACCCGCTTCCAGATGTGACTGATATGCAAGTGGTCCATCCGACTCCCTCGCAGGAGACTAGGGAGGGGCTGACTGAGCTAGGGTTCTTTGGGCCGGGCCCTTGGCAGCAGATCAATGAGGCGTTCTGGGGCAGGGCGCTTGATATGACAGACCTGTTCTTGAGGCTTGGTGGAGGTGGTATTCATCTGACAGCGGAGCTGGCCAAGGAAGCCGCCGAGACCTTGAATATAGTGGCTGGTGCGCAGGTAATGGACCCGGTTTCGTTTTCAAGGGCCATCGGCGGGGTTGTCGAGTCTGAGATGACAAGGCAGGGAGCGGAGCTTGGAGCGCCGCACTCGAAGGTGAGAGAGGCTACTAGATTTGTTATTGATAAGATTAAAAGTGATATTGGGAAGAATAGGGCTGTGGAGCCAGGTAGCCCTCCTCCGAAACCGCTTGCGCCTATTGAGATTGATGCGCTTGTACGTCAGGCCCTTCTTAACGCACTCTTTGATAGTGTTGAAGAGACTCAAACGAAGGGGCGGTCGCCGTCTTCGATACATGATTTCTCGGTGGAGGCGGTAAAAGATGCACTGGTGCTGGTGCCGGTGGACAGTGTTGGAAGAGTTTATGCAGAGAAGGGGGTGACACCGAAGGCGGGAGACGGGGTGCTTGGATTTGAGCCAAGCATCGCGGAGCAAATCGACCGAGCCAAAATGACTGGCGGAGATGTTAAAATACCCTTAGCTGGCTATTTGGCCCATGGAGATAAGGCTCTCCACGAGAGCCTTCAAGGGGATCTGAAGGTTGGGACAGGGCCAAGTGTAAATGAGGCGGCGGCGCTGGTTAAGGAGACGAAAGACTTAACGGCGCTGAGGGAGGAGAAGGCGGCGAAGCTGATTGAGGCTGAGCCAGCTGCACAAGTAAGTTATAGTCCAGCAGTTAAAATAGAGGATAAGATTTATACTGGTGGATCTCATGTAGATGCAATTGACAGAGCAGCAAAACAGCTTGGTGTATCCGAAGATGATATCATAGCTAAATATGGCAGAGACGACGCATTTAATAATCTTGATGGGTTTGTTAGCTCGGATGGTACCTTTTTAACTAGAGCAGAAGCATACAAAGCGGTTGAGGCCGAGCCAGCCAAGTTGGTCGAGCCGACTCCAGCCCAGCTTGAGCCCGCAACGCCAGTCGAACCGTTTATAGGTGATATGGTTCCTTCGCTCGGCGAACCGTCAATACCTATCTCCGAGGTGACCGAAGCCGATTTTACTTCCCGCTTCTCCCTAGTCAAGCCCAAAGGAGAGCCAGACAGCTACGCTATTATGAGAGATAATAAACAGGTTGGGTCTTTTAGAGCTAGCTTAGATCCAGCCGATCCGACTACAGTTAGGGTTATAGGGGTAGATGTTACGAACGCGATTGATAGACCTGGAGTAGGGGACCAGCGAAAGCTCTTGCGGGAGCTTCAGCGAGATTTCCCCACCGCTACCCATGTCCAGGGCCCTCGCCTTGGCGGCAGCCGAATGGGGACGAGTGCAAGGATTAAAATCCCAAAGCCGGAGGAATTAGTTCGTAAAGCCTTGCACATCGAGCCACTGTTCCAGGACGCTGCCGCAGCGGGGATGACGGAGAGGGAGTTCAAACTTTACTCCAACAACCTCAGAGATTATCAGAGGTTGGTGGCGGAGAAGAAAAGAGCGACAGCGGAGCGGGCCGCTCGTAAAGAGTTTAAAGTTCTCTCCGAGACGGAGAGGAAGAAGGCTGGAGAAGATTTTGATAACAGTAAAGTTATTGTAACAGAGGAGTTGATGAGAAGTTCGGGGGTGAAGTTCGATGATGCGGTGGTGGACAAGGCGACAATCCCAAGAGGTCTCACAGCCAGTGAGGCTAAAGGTGGCGTCCGTCCTGATGATATTGCTGGCTCTTTGGGCTATAGTACTGGGGCTGAGCTTCTACGCGATCTTGAAGGGCTACATCAAGACAGAGCGGGACTATCGCCAAAGGAATATAGGGACAGTGTCCTTGGAAGGAGAGTGAAAGAGAATGTGCCGGAGATGCCTGACTTTACAGATGAGGCGTTTTCGGAACCCTTATCAAGGGTTCTGTTCGATGATTTGAGAGTGATGCAGAGGCAAACGGAGGGGGCGGAGGGAATGCCACCTCTTGCTCTTGACGAATTGAAGTCAAGAGCGAGCAGAGAGTTCGCTCAGATACCAGTTAGAGAAGCCAGTGATCTGAAAGAGTGGGAAAGGTTAGTTCGGGAGAACGGAAGGAAGGCCGAATTGGCCTTGCTTTCGGGGGACATTCCCAAGGCATTTAAGTTCAAGAACCAGCAGTTGCTGGCCCATTTGATGGCGAGGGAGGCGATTAGGTTCTCAAGAGAGTTTGCCTTGCCTCTAGGCCAAGCCCTTCGGGCCGAAGCGAGAGAGGCCCGGCGGGCCGCGACGGAGGGGCGGGCCGCAGTCGAAGATGCCTTGTTGCCACCCGAGCCGGAAGCGCCGAAGTTGGCTCGGCCCGCTTGGACCAGCCCGACTGTTTTGTTAAAGAGATACAACAAGGCCAAGCCTCCAGAGAACATTGCTCAAGACTTTATTGACCAGATACAAGGCATTTTAACTCAGCACGGAGTTCCGATTAAGAGGGATGGAGGAGAGCTGGGTGCCGCTCTTCAAGGCAAAGATTTGAGAGATTTTGTAGCAGAAAAGAATAGGCAAGGTGCGAATATTCAGGTGGCCGATTTTGTTTATGACAGTAGAGGTGCAAAGAAACTAGAAGATATGACTGTTGACAATCATAGAGAGTTGTTTAGGTCGATAAGATCGTTGGACCATGCTGGCAGAGAAGAAATGTCGGCGATGAAGGGGGCAGAGAAGTTAAGGCTCGAAGAACTCGAGCAGCAGATAGTTGATAATATTAATTCCCTGCCAATGACTTACAAGCCGGAGTTGGGAAGAGCTGGCCAAGCAGTAAAGCATTTGAGATATCAGGGCGACGCCCTGTTGGTGCGGCCGGAGCAAATGCTTCAAGACTTGGATCTGAGAGACCCCTTGGGGCCGTTGACGCAGAGCGTTAACAAACTGCTGCAAGATGGAAAGCATTGGGAAAATGACTTGCATAAGTGGGCAACGGATGAGTTTAGAAAGTTTCCAGAGATTGAGCGGGCAGAAGAGTTGGTGGCTGATGTTCCTTTCAGGGACTCATTCACGAGCACAGATGGAATTGAGCCAGGTCGTCCCTATCCGATGAAAAGAATTGACGCTATTATGACTGCGGTGCAGATGGGGAATGAGAGTAGCGCGGAGATGACAGTCATTACCCTTCTCGGCGGGGAGGTGAGAGGGAAGACTAGGTTTGAACAAGGGCCGGAGAGTGCAATAAGGTTTGTGCGGGATTGGTTAGAAAAAACCTTGACTCCCAAGGATTGGGAGTTCGTGGAGGCGGTCTGGAGCCTTTATGATAAGATCAAGCCGCTTGAGGATTTGGTGTATGAGAGAACGAGTGGGGTGGCGCCGCGTACCCTTGCACCAACTCCCTGGAATGGACACTCTGGCGGATACTTCCCTATCATCCACGACCCTATCGGCGGCTCGATTGCCGCCAAGCGAGGCAACAGCCCCTTTGACTCTCATTTTCGGCCCACCGCCACCTCCACCAAGCACGCGAAGGAACGGACTGGCGTGTTTATGCCAGTCAGAATTATCGACGCCTTCGATACTGTGCCGGGGGATGTGCGGGCGCGTTTGCACGCCGTTGCGATGAAGGAGGCGATTGACAATGCTCATAAGATTTTGAGCAGGCCGAAGATTATTGAGGCTATGAACAAACACTATGGGCCAGAATATACTAAAGCCTTGTCCTATTGGCTCCAGGAGATAGCAAATCACTGGAACCAAGATGATGCGATGCTGGCTGGCTGGGCGGCGCTCATGAGAGGGGCTAGAAAAAATCTTATCATTTCGACATTGGCTCTGAATGCCAACGTTATCTTGTCTCCAAACATTGGGCCTTTTCTTAAGCAAGTCTTTACTTCCCCAGCAGACTTGAGAGGGAAGTTTAATAATCCAGAGTGGACCAAATTTATACTGGAGAACTCTGGTGAGATGCGGCACCGGATGGAGAATATTGACAGAGATATGAGAACGGTATTCGCTGATGCAATGGGAACTCGATCGAAATACTCTCAGTTCAGATCGACAGCTTCTCGCTGGGGGATGTATCTGGCAGTGAAAATGGATACTAAGCTGGCCATGCTGGAATGGGATAAAGAATATACCAGGGCGATGGAGACTGGAACGACTACTTTCTATAGAGGTGAACCAAGAAGTTTCACCCACGAGCAGGCGGTTGATGCTGCAGAACAGTTGGTTCGACTTTATTTTGGTTCCCACAGCACTTTAGATTTGCCTGGTATTATGAGAATGAGCGAAACCGCTAAAACTTTCGGGACTATGTTTTATGGCTTTCAGAATGTGATGTATGGAAGGACTAGAGATGTTATACAGTTGAGCAGGTCGGGCGCGAAGAGAATGAAAGAAGGGGATATGAAAGGGGCGAGAGCGGATTTCTCTCAGGCCCTTGCTGAGAGCTGGATGTTTATTGGCTTGACTGCGGCCTTCGGCTATCTCTATGCACCTTCAAGCATTGACGAATTGATTAAGAAAGGGAAGTATGGAGAGGCTGCCGGACATTTGCTGGCAGGGCAATTGATGTCGATCGTCCCTGGTTTAAGGGACGTGGGCTCAGCCCTTCTCGAGGGCTATCCAACCAAAGCCTCGCCTTTAACCGAGGCTGTTGTGCAGGCCTGGAAGGCAGGGAAAGATATTCTTTATAAGGATCAAGGCGAGCCAAGCACTATCAAGGATATTGCAACAGCCGCTGGATTGATTTTTGGGGTGCCAGGCGCTCGCCAATTTGGTCGAAGCGCCCAGTATATTTGGAATGCCACTCACGGCCACGACTCAGACCGTTATTTTACCGATTGGGTCAGAGGCCTCCTCTATGGAAAGGCGAAGAAATGACTGTCATAACTCAGGAGTCATTTGTAACCTACACCGGCAACGGCGCGACCACCCTCTTTCCGTTTGGCTTTATGATCCAGACGGGAGCGGATGTGGTAACGCTCTGGAGTGAGGCCACTGGGCCGGTTCAGCTCTCTCCTAGCGCCTATAGTATTACAGGTTTGGATAATCCTTCTGGTGGGTCAGTTACTTACCCCTTGACTGGGCCGGCTATCTCAAGTTCATATACTATTACAATCCAGAGAATACTTCCCGTAGTTCAAAGTACAGATATTTCTAATCAAGCAAATTTTTATCCTGTCGTTATCGAGGACGCTCTCGATTATCTAACGTATCTCTATCAGCAATTAGCCTTCTTGAGTGATAGAGCAGTGCTGGTTCCTATTGGCGATCTAAATCCTCCAGCAGATTATTTGAGTGATGTTCAAGAGGACGCTGCAGCGGCGGCAGCGGCGGCTAGTGCAGCGGCGGCTAGTGCAGCAGCAGCGGCCAGTAGTGCTGGACAATTGCAAGGATTTATTTATAATATTATGAGCTTTGGTGCAGTTGGTGACGGCGTGACTAACGATGCACCAGCGTTGCAATCAGCACTCAATACGATAGCTGCACTTCCACATGGCGGAAGGCTTTATTGCCCACCCGGTATTTATGCGCTTGCTGACTCAATAACCGGAAAATCGAATGTTGTCATAGATGGTGGCTCGGCTATTGCTCCATGGGGAGATGGGGCGACATTCTTGAATACACAGTCTGGCACATCGCCGATGTTTGCCTTTGCTAGTCTGGCGCATGGCTGGTGCTTCAAGAATATAAGATTGGACGGGAACAATAAAAACGCTCCAATTATCAGTGCTGTTGAAGGTAGTGGAGCAACGGCCTATGGAAGTTATGGTGTACAGATTATCAATGTTCAGTTTTATAGAGGTAGGCCAGCAATTTATGCACAGTTCAGCTTCGATTGGATTATCGAGAATTGCTTTTTTGATCTGTGTGGCAATGTTGCGACCGGTACTGGTTCGCAGGTTGCGTCAATTTATCTATTCAACGGCGTTAACACTGGTGGAAACTGTAATAACTTTCATATCATCAACAACTTTTTCGATACAACAGTTGGTTATGGAATTTACTCGGATGCGACTGGTGCGGCAGCAAATCCCAACTCACACCTATATATCTCTTTCAATCATTTCGAGGCGACCAGTGGTGTCGGAACGGGAGTTGAATCAGTATACGGCTGCTTGAGCAGTGCCTACATCTCGAATAATCTTTTTCAGCTTACATACAGTAATTTTATTACCTTCACCAATACAGTAGTTTCTAGTGGAAATCTTGTATCCTTCAATCGATTTTTCAATCCAGCTAATTATGCATTGTCGACAGCTTCTCGGTATGATTTAATTCAGGGGAATTTCAGTTATAAAAGTGGAAACAACGTCGCTCACTATCAGCTTGCTGCCGGTTCGGTGTCGTGCAGGGTTATCGGCAACACGATAACAGCCGGAGCGACGCCAGTAGCTGTGCTGAACAGCGGTACTTTCAATGACTTCTATGATAATACTGATGGAACTGAGCAAGGAAGAGCAGTCAAGTTCTGGGCGTCGGTGGGGGTCTCGGCAGGCGTGCCAGCGATCCGAACCTCTTACAACGTCACCAGCATCACTGATACAGGGGTGGGACAGTTGACCGTGACGCTTACACGGAACTTTGCTTCATCGAACTGGATGCCGCACGTCTCGGTGGGGGTTGGAGCAACTCCGGTTTATTGTAATTACGGCCCGCCAGCAGCGGGGAGCATTCTGGCAGTGTCTAGAGATAAGACGGATGTTCTGACCGATCCGGTCTTCTGGTCAGTGAGCGGAATGGGGTACTGATGAATTACTTGATCGAGCACATCGCCATCGTCAGGCAGAATGACGAGACTGCCGTTATGATGCTGCTGACTACAGGCCTGAGCGATGAGGATATCGCTGCCGAGGTCGAACGAACAGTAGCGGCGTGGAGCGAACATCCCGAGTGGCTGCCGATTAAAGGATGGAGCCGAATGGATACCACTGAGATTGTGGAGTATCATGATCGGCGAGAGAAGGCTTCGCGCAGGAAATAAGATGAGTCGGTATCAGGGGTCAGTGGCACTAGTTATAGCTATCACACTTTGTCTTGTGTTGGTGGTAGCAGTGATAGCAGCTGCACTCGGAGTAGAAATGAAAGAGCTGACAAGAGATACACTTATTGGCGTGATAGGAATGTTAGCAGGAGCGCTGATCAGTTATTTGGCAGGAGGAAAAAGATGAAGTGGACACCGGTGGAATTTCAGAAAAAGCTGATCGAGCATGGATACTCTCTTCCCCAGTATGGGGCGGATGGGTACTGGGGGGATGAGAGTGCGGACGCCTGTGCAAGATGGTTTAGGGATGGGACGGACTTGGGGGTGGCGCTGCCGCCGGTGGAGAGTAGTGGGATTGTGCCGATAGAGTGGATGCCAGACTGTGCGATGACCAAGGTCGTTGTTCACTGGACGGCGGGCAGCTATACAGTCAGCGAGGTTGACAAGGAGCACTATCACATAATTGTGAGTGGGACCAGTGAGCTCGTCAAAGGGGACTATTCCATTAAAGCTAATGTGAGTACCAACGATGCTGACGGGTATGCAGCGCATACGAGTCAATGTAACACTGGCGCGATTGGTATCAGCGCCGCTTGCATGGCGGGGGCAGTCGAGTCGCCTTTCTCTCCGGGTTCTTACCCTCTGCTCGAGGCTCAGTTCCTTACCCTTGCGGCGGCCACCGCCGACCTCTGTCGGAAGTACCGCATAGCGGTGAGCCCAACCACTGTCCTTCAGCACGGAGAGGTGCAGAAGAACTTGGGCATTCCCCAGAGCGGGAAATGGGATATCTGTAAGTTGCCTTGGGCGCCGAAGCTAACCTCAGTTGAGGTGGGGAATAAGTTTAGGACAGAGGTGAGCCAAAGGCTCTAGCCCTGAAGTTGTCTGGCAACTGGCTTGTAAAGATTACGCCCTTGAGCATCGTGGTCAGGGATCTCTAGCATGTTCGACCTGTACATGGTCTCAAGCACTCTCATAACTGAGTGCGCCGGCACCCTTTGAGATAGGTAGTGAACTATCCGGTGCTCAGGCAAAGGCTTTCGGTCTTTCATATAGGTCTGGAGAATGAAGTGGAAGCAGTCGTCCATTGCGGCCGTATCTCCTCCAGTCACCATCGACTTGAAGATATCAGGCATATAGAACTCTGCCTCGATGAGCCAATCCAAGGCTTGCTGGAAGTCCTTGACGGTTATGAGCTGGTTACCATCAGCTCTCGAGACATTAGCTACCATACAAAGTTTTAAGAGATGGGCATTTCTTCTAGAGGTGTAGTGGACGAGGCGAGGGTGATCAGGGATCGGCGGGCCACCAGCCTTTGCCCAGTTCTCCATAGCCGCTTGCGCGGCCAGCTCCCACTGGAATTGCCCATACATCTCTCCGATTATCTTCAAGTCCTCAGAAAGGGCTTTGAAGAGTTCGAAGTTCTTTGGGCGGGTCTCGAAGAGGCTTTTAACAATTCTTTCCGCAGAGAAAATCATTATGACTCGAGAGATGAAGCCTTGGTCCCAGGCTCCGGGTGGCATCAACTCATTCAAGTATGAAGGAGTTGTGGCGGCGATGATATTTACCTGAGAATTAGGGATGGAGATTTTGATGGACTTGGCTCGCCGAGTCTCCTCATAAACATCACAGTCATAAAGGTCAGTGAAACGGTTCATTATCTCTGCGTCATAGGCGGGGAACATGACAGACAACTCGTTCAAAGCTATGAGCAGAGAGTTGAACTCTACGTAGGGGGGAATGGCAGCGGGCCTGACAATCCTACGCTTGGCAGCGTTGAGATCGTCGGACAGACTAGCAGAAGTCATTGAGGTGGGGCTGACGTAGAAGTCCGAAACGCTTTTCCAGAGAGGGCGGACCGCCTCTTTGATTGGAAAGGTCTTACCTCCTCCAGGGGCGCCGACCAAGAAGACGAAGAGGTTCGGATAGAGGTTCGTCCCATAGGTATGCACCCAGAGACGCCTCTCCATTGCCCCGGCAAGAGTTGAAATAGCAGCCCAGCGAATGAATGCTAGTGGGGAGGGAGCACCCTCAAGATACTGAGTGAACCCCTCGATCCAAGATGCTAGTTTTCTTTTGCTCGGTACGAGTCCGTTTGTCATGGCCTCCCTTCCACTTCACAAGGCCGTCTGGGTTGTCTGGTCCCGCCGAGGCCCAGTTCCAGCCGACCTTCGCTTCGGAAGGGATAATTAAAGTACGCTTGTACTCCAACGGAACAGGGACTTTGATCTCCTCAAGCAGGACTGGAAGGACCTCATCTTCTTTTTCCTCTCTATATTGGACTAGAATAGCGTCATGGACTTGCAAGAGCAAGTCGCAAAGACCTGTTCGCCACACCTTCAACATTCCAGTATTCAAAATATCTCCGACCGACCCTTGTGGGTCGTAAGCTATGGCGGCGCGCTGAACATCAGCCTCATTTCTCCGGCCAAAGAACCACCTCCTCCTGCCCATTAAAGAAACGAGATAGCCATCTCTCCAAAGGGTATCCTTAACGTACTGATGCCACATAGGAATTTCAGGGAAAGCTTTGAAGTACTTGTACTGAAACTCCTTGATCGCTTCAAATGCGATTTTGGTGTGGGCCTGCATAGTGTGGGGCTGGCCCTCGTAATTACTTCCGTGCCCTAGCACCTTGCACATATGTCTTAATGAATGCTGACGGTAGAAGGGAGACTCGGCGAGGGCCTTGTCGATATCGAGCCGACCGGTCCAAGCAAGGTCCGGCTTGACCATCTTGGAAACAGAGGTGTGGAGGTCGCCGCTCTCGCAAGCGTCAAGATAGTTTCCGAGCCTAAATTTGTTCCAGCAGATAGCGCCGACCGCTCGGCTCTCCGCTTGCTCTAAGTCTATGTAAGCAAACTTCATCCCCTCATCTGAAATAAATATACGGCGTAAGAGCTCTTCAATATTCTGAAGGTTCCCGCCAGCTTCTTCGAACTCACTGAGAGAAGAGGAGAGTCGTCCAGTGTTTGTCCCACCGATATTAATTGAGGTTCGAATACGCCCGTCACTATCGACTCGAGTCTCGAGAGTGGTGACTTTCTTCCCGATGTCACGGAGTGTGAGTATGTGATTGATGAGCGGCTCCGCCATGAGATAATTCTGCGCAAGCTTCTCCAGCGCGTCGCGCCGCGTGGTGACTGCTCCGTGAAACTTCTGCTCAGGAAAACCCATGACCTCATAGAGAAGGACTTTAAGTTGGTCGGGGGATCGCCAGTTGGCTTCGGCGGAGCCGACTCCCTCTCTAATAATGCGATCAAGATTGTGAGCGACACGGCTCATTATCCCTTTGTACTTCGCTACAGCCTGATCTCGAGCCTGAAAATCGATCCTGATCCCTCGCATATTAACATCGAGAACAGGGCCTTGTAGATCACGAGAGAAAGCGTAAGTGTTAGAGCTAAGATTATCAAGCTGAGGAAGAAGATTGCCGAGTACCTCTAATGTAACGCAGTTGTCAAGACCGTTGTATATCCACTCGCGTTCCGTTTTGGATCGAGGAAGATCTTCAGTAATGTCTGCGGTCTGAAAGACTTTCATCTGGGAGGATCATTCCTTAAAACGTAAGTCTCTTGAAGGTCTCGGATGGCATAGAGGACCGGGAAGCCAGAAGAGTGGGCAAGTGCCACTTCCCCTCTCACCCCAAAACTCTCCTGCCAACCGTCAATACAGAGAACAATGACACCCCCTCCGCCTTTAATCATGGCCTCGTCGAACTTCAGCCAGAACTCATGATCAGTTGGGAGGTTGTAAATGGTGGCGATCTGATGACACTGGACGATGGGGCTGTAGACAATCATGTTGGCTCGCATGGCCCAGCCCATAAAAGCTCGAACGGATCGAAAGCGATCCTCCATAAGTTCTCGGGCCAGTTGACCGGTAAGGCCAACAGCACTGTAAGGACTGGCGACATACCAGAAGTTTTTGGGCTGTACCATTTCAAATCCTCGAGGGTTTCACGGCCTTCAGTACATAAACAATTGACTCGCCTTGTATGTCCTTGTGGACAAGATCGAAGTCGGCCTTGTACCAGTGTCGGTAGTCAGACATAGGGGTGATGCCGACTTGCTTCTTGTATTCCTCTTGACAAAGGAAGACGAAGGACTCGAAGGTGACGGCGCGGGAATGGCCCGGATCACCCCAGAGCCACGAGCTTTTCAAGCTCGGGGAAGTGCCAGCGAAGTAGCCGCCGGGCTTGAGAATGCGCCAGAAGTCTGACCACTGATCCAGAAAGAAACGCCAGTCGCCTTGCTTTCCTGTGTGCTCAAGCACCTCATAAGCATGGATTTCATCGAAGGTATTCTCCTCGAATGGGAGTGGAATGTTCTCGAGGTTCCAGACAACATCAGGGGAGTGGCCTGGATTGATGTCGAGGGTGGTCAGGTTTGACCACTCTTCTGTTTCGATCGCAAGCCTCTTGGAGAGATTGCGCCCACAGCCGAGAAGGAGTTCCCGCTTCATTTTTTGTTCCACGGTTTGAAGGCCTTGATGAATTCCATTGAGGGGAATTTACCCTTGAAGCAAATGGCGCGGTCGTCAAGAGTGACAAACGCCGCTGGCTTTTTGAGCGGCCACTCAATGTCATGGACCCAGGCAAAGTAGCCATGCGCTTTCGCAGCGTGGTCCTTGAGCCATTCCTGCATGGCTTCGATCCCTCCAATCTCCCCGGAGCGGGAGGAATAGATCGCGACGCGGAAATGCTCGGTGGCCTCACGGAGAAAGTCCATTGCGCCTGGGACGGGAGGGTCTATGACAGTGGATGGGCCGGACCAGCCAGACTTGTAGGAATGGATAACTCCATCGAAATCGACTACTAGAATTGGTTTCTTGGTCATTTGAAGTCCTCGTATGTATAACCAAGCATTTTCATTCTGGTATGAATAAGTCTATGATAGGACTGACTTGGGCACAAGATGAGATTATTGTTATTGTTGTTGTGTCTTTGTCCGTTTAGATGATGTACTACGGCTCCTTTTGGTATTTTCTTACCAAGAGCCTTTTCAACTACAAGAACGTGCTCGTAAAATTCTTTCCCTTTAACTCTATATTTTATATAACCTTGACTGTCTGTTGTTCCACCACCGTTAGGACCTCTTCTTCTAATACTTACGTCTCCGTGTGCCCTGAGTCTGTTGTAGTGCATACAGCAAAGTCCTAAGGACTGGACTGCTTTACCGCAGTTCTCAACTGAACAGATTTTATTCATGAGAATTATTCATCGCGTTTGTTTGTTTTTCTGTCACGCATGAGTTTCCATGCAGGTTCGTCGGTATAGACAGAGCCCAAAAATCCCAATCCTTTGGGGCTTTCCGGTTGCAGAGCGTGATGTAATAGCATAGAATCGTGCTCACAGTTGCTAGGGCGGATACCATAACCCCGATACAAAAAGTGCAAGTCGTAGAGACCATTCTGAAAGACCTTCTTGGCTGGGAGAGCGCAGATGTCCTTGACGTAGTTCCAAGCGCAGATCTCGGTGGAGAGGTCGGGCCAGTAGGACTGGCCTGGTTTTCTGGGGTCGAGGAAGGGGATAACGAGGGCGCGGTCAATTTGCCCTGCAAATCCTATGCAAGTTATCTGCTGGGCAGCAGTTTCAATATCGACGGCGATATACTCGGCTCGGTCCAGATACCTCGAAGCAAAGACTTCAATGTCCTCAAGGGTCTCGGGGATGAATATCTCTCGGTGGGGCCGTCTGACCTCAGGGAAAGCGCTCTCTCTTTTGGCCTTCGCCAAATCAACAACTGTTACAGCTCTATACTTATATTCGCGAAGCACCGCCGCAGGGTGAAAGGTCGGGAGGACCTTGAGTCCAGGGCAAAGGGTGGAGTGGAACACTGTTCCCCTGATCTTCGTTATACTTGTTTGACCGAAGAGAGCCCACGAAGGAGTATTGCCCAAGGCAATAATCAAATTAGGTTTAACTTCCTCTAATTCTTTTTTGAGTCTAGCAAGTTCAGTTTCGTACTTAGGCCACAAATATTTTCCTTGCTTTAACGGAGGGAGAGTAGAACCAGTTTCTTTCTTCAAACCGCATAAAGCTAATACATCGTTTTTAGAGTTAGGTCGAAGATTAAAAGTATTAGTGCAAAAGAACTCCGGATGACTAGCCCAGACTAAAGCAATATTTAAAGGGTCCCTGCCTTTCCTCCAAAAATCTTCAATGGAAGAATAGTCAGCTTGAGTTAATTTAATAAGACTAGCTTCATTCATCATAGTTAATAGTTCAACACCACTGGCACCAACAAACGGGAGGCGAAGTCTTTCTTCGTTCTCGCCGTAGGCTTCGCCAACGAGTGCTATTTTAGCTGGCATCTCTGTATGCCTTAACTACTGCAAGGGCTTCTTCCTCTGTCGCAAACGGACCAAATCTTTTAATAATACCTTCTATACGAAGTACAACCCTAAATCCATTTCTGCTTCTGTTTATAAGTGTTTTAGCATTTCGACTGTAATCAGAATTTAAAGCATTTATTCTTCTTGAGACTTTTCTCAGGTTAAATTTTCGATTGTTAAGACTGTCGCCATCTTTGTGATCGATAACAGTTTTTGTATTCTGTGCTGTAATAAAATTCATAATGTCATTATGCATAAAGATTGTTATGTTTCTATCTCTTCTTACAGCATGGAATTTACCATTCTTTCGTTTAACAGCATACCATTTATGTCGGGAAAGTTTTTCAGCGTCCTCGTTATCTACGAGAGCGAAAACTCCTTGAGTTAGAGGTAATTCAGTCCAACCTTCTTTTATAATTGCAGTTAAATTTCTTTTCATTTTAGCCTCTCGTTCGCTCTTTTGGCAAACTCCTCATTTATTTCTAATCCTTTAATATAATATGCTCCGAGATTTTTAGCTGCTCTTAAGGCTGATCCACTTCCAGCTGTTGGATCTAAAATGGATGTAGAGCCATCGACGAACATCTTCATAAAGTGTTCTAAGGCGCTCTGAGATTTCTCACTCATATGCGAGTCCCTAACAGAGGGAAAAGAGACTGCATTTGATGTAGCACGTACAATTTTTCGGTCGCCTCGGCTGCCAAATAGAGCTGTTTCATATATCCTTCGGGGGCCTCGCTCGGGATCGGGTAAGAGCCCAATATTATCCGACTTAACCCAAATAAGAGGGAACGGGTCGATCGAGAAGCCCATCGCCTGAAGGCGCTCACGTGTCTCTCCGTAAAAATTCATCGAGAACCAGAACAAAAGGTGAACACTCTCCTGAGCAATCCTTGGCAAGGCCTCTTGAAGAGTATCGACGAGCGACCAGTAATGGTCTTCGGTGTCGGCGTATGAACCAAGTTCTTCGTGATTGTAGCCTTGTTGTCGTTTGTCGGCGTTTATACCATAAGGAAAATCACAGTGAATAAGATTGAATAATGGCCCGGTATAAGTTTTATACCACTCTCTAAAATCAGTATTGAGAATTGTAGACTCTGGCTCTTCTTTCTTTGGGGTTCCTTCCATCTCTAAAATCTGGGCAACCACCTCGTCGCCCTTCCGGCTTTCGGCCCGCCGCACAATCCCTCGCGCTGTTGAAAAGCGCGGCGCGTCGGCAATTATAGAATTGCCAGCCTTGATCTCTTTGGCGACGGCCAGTTTTTCTGTGACTGTGCCCTCAGGCAGCAGCAAAGCAGCTGCTGTCGAGGACTGGGTCCAAGTGGGGTCGCGCTGGAGCATTATCGAATTGTATTCATCTATAGCTAGACATTGTTCCTGCCAAGTCAGGTCTTTCCTTCTGGTGTTCTCTTCAAGCTCAATGACTTTGAGCTCGAGTGGGTCAACCTCGTCAGCATATTGGCTCATCACATGAGTCAAGCCGAGCCACTTATGAGCGAGGAAACGGCGCTCGCCGGCGATTAGCTCGTGTGTGTCTCTTTGAATGACTATAGGGTGGATCAGGCCGATCTTCCGGATCGACTCGCCGAGGGCCTCAATGTCCTCTTGAGATATTTCTTTGCGCTGACGACCGGCGCGGTTGACTGAAATCGACTCGATCTCGATGGAGCGGAAGGTGCCGGAGGTCATGATTTCTTTCCTGGTCCGTGGTCTTCACTGCGATAGGCGAGGGCCTCGCCCAGGCTGATCTTGAGCCTGTCCCGCTCGGCCTCAAGCTCGGCGATGCGGGCGGCGGCATTCCGCAACAACTCTGCCATAGGCCAATGATCAGGCCCGCCATCTCTGAAATAGGCTTTTCGCTCGTTCAGCCGCTCCACCAGTGTTGCGTTGTCGCTCATGTTGTTCCCTTTCAGGGAGCGGTGTCCATGGGAGAGCACCGCCCCCTTCCTGACCAGACTTAGGACCAGTAAGGCCTGATCAGACTCTCATGGTCTTGGCAAGGTTCCCAAAAATCCTCTTGCCATCGTCAGATGGCTGATGGGAAACGACGGCGAGCACCTGTTTTCCAGGTGCCTCCATGCACATCTCCTTCATGCTTTTCTCACTCCCGTCAGGGTTCGTGGGAGCGATGCCAAGATGATCGACTAAGAACTCCTTGAGCCGGTAGGCCGACTCCTCGGTCAAATAGAACTGGAGGCCCTGCCGCCCTTTCAATTCTTTCCCTTGCACCCCGCCAAAGGCTTCGATCTCGCTTTGCGAGACGTCCTCCTGGGCAGCCAAGATCTTGGAGGGGAAGAAGATGAAGTCGGTCTTTTTGACCGAAGATTGGCCCATCTGGTACTGGCCTTGCAGGATTACAAGGTAGGTGCCGACGGGGAGGGCCTTGGGCTCCTCGACCTCCGAGGATTTCCGGTCGAGTATGCTACTGAAGTTTGGCATCGTCATGGTCCTTCTGCGGGGCGGCCCCGCTCTTGAGAAAATCGTAGATCAGCTTCGCCAAGGCCAGAACATCTTCGGCTTTAGTGAAGTGTACTCTCATTGCGAAGTCCATAGCTGTTATTCGCAATGTTTCCTCTTCCTTTTCTTCCATTAGGCTCCTTTCTAGAGATCACCTTCCTGTTTCTCATGCAAACGCTTGAGAGTGGAGAGACGCTTACTGGCAGCTTTAAGATTCGTTACTGACTCGGTTAGATAGTCGACAAACTCTTCATCAACCTGATCGTACTCGAACGTCTCCATAATGCCTTCAAGTCTCATGGAGATAATAAGTAATTCGCGGGAGAGTTTGGTCATGATCCTTTAGCCTGTTTGAAAAACTCGGCGAGGGCCACATCAGTCTGATAGATTGCGGGGGCCTGACCACCGAGGGGGTTCTTCAAGTCGAGCAGCGCTGTCGGCGCTGTCCTTATAACCTTTGATTTTCCGTCTGCTGAGCTCTCAGCCAGTAAGATGGTGGGGAAGTAAGTGGGAATGTCTGGGCCGAGGGCCGAACCCGGCCCTCTTGGGAAGCCCTTCATGATCCCATCCCCTCCCCTCTCTTGGTAAGTTATATGAGCGATAACAATCACGTTGGACTGGAAGCCATCACTTGTCAACATTGACAAGCCGGCTGCAATGGCGCGCTGCGCCTCGCCGTAGATGGCCCTGCCATCCTTTTCGCCCCCCTTCCCTGCCGGAGTTATGAACTCACCCCAGCGCATAGCAGCATCGCTCCATCGACTTAAAGAGTCGATAACAGCAACAGTCCCCTCGCCCCATTGGGCGGGGACAGTGCCATCTTCCCATTTATCGAATGCCTTGATTGCATCGTTGAAGGCCTTGGGTGTTCCGTCGACTATCGGTCCTACCGGGGAAGCCTTGAGCTTGTCTCTGAAGGTCATGAAGGAGACGTTCCCGATCTTATCGGGGCAAATTTGTTTAATCCGGTGGATCAAAGGGCTTAAAAGAGCGTCGAAGTCCCAAATCCTGACCTTGTAGCCTGCCTTGACAAGGCTCACTAGGGAGCTAGTCTTGGCTGTCCCGGCGTCGCCGAGGAGAAGGAGCTTGATGAACTTGGCGGAGCCGTGTTCAGTTAACGCTGGCATCGTCTACTCCTTCAGGAAGACAGAGGTCAAGTTCAACCAAGTCGCCAAACCTGGGCTTCAGTTCTTTCATTGCTTCCCTTGTAATGGGAAGCGCTATTATATTCTCTCCCCACCGTAGGGCTAGGAGAAAGTTGCCGTTCTCAATGGGGCTGAAGCCTTCGACTCCGACCTGGATGGTGGCGATGAGCTGTCTCATCTCTGCTCCAGTGGGTTCCAAGGGTGCTTGATGAAATCCGAGTCGAGCGCGCGCTGGCGCAGCGCTGGGTCCATCGAGCAAACCTTTCTAAACTGACAGCCCTCATACTTATGACAGGCTTGGGGGTTCATGGGCCAAGGGGCATCTATGCTCTCACGAGCCTGTTGGATCTGGAGAGGGAACCAATAGTGCTTCAACTCATTCAAGTACTCTTCCAACTCTTTGTCGGTGCGGTAGGATATAGTCCTGCCAAAGTTGGTTGAGCCGGTAAGAATTTGGGCGGCGTCAATCAGCACGCCCTTGATGGGCATCTTGTAGACGACCTTCCCGGCCAAGGTGTACTGAGTGACTTGGACGTTCGGCTTGAAGGTCTCGTAGTACCGAGCGCCCAGAGCGCTCCCGGTGGTCTTCCTATCTGAACAATAGAGGTCGCCTGCAAGAGAGACAAGCCGGTCCATGTGGCCTGTAAGGACATAGTTGTAGTCTCGGTAGGGACCCCAGTCGAGGGGCATTTGGAATGTCAATTCAACTGCTGCCTCGCCGTTGGCGAGTCGAACTGTTTCAGCTGGGTCGTTTTTGAACTGCTCAGTGTACCAAATGACCGAGCGAACAAGGGTCTCTCGGGTCTTCTTATCGTGGTCGCTCTCCCAGGGCTTGCCTTCAATCCATGTTTCGTTAAGGACGAAGCGGACAATGGCTCGCTGAGCATCATCGAAGTTTACTCCCGCGATCTTGTAGCGATCAAAGCGCTCAAGAGCAGAATGGTAGAGGATGCCGTAGAAAAGATGGATACTTTCGTGCTTGGATCTATACCCAAGCACCATTGCGTAGTAGTACTTGCGCCAGCATTCCTGCATCCATGATATACTAGTCTGATCCCAAGCCCACTGTATGGTTGTTCCTGGGATAAAAGGCGAAGGCGCTTGCTTATTTAACATGACGCTCTCCTCTGAGATAAGAGGAGATTGTTGCTGGAGAAAGACCTAAAATTAAGGCAATCTCGTTACCAGGAGTCCCTTGTGAATTAAGCTCGAACATTTGCTCAAGAATTTCGTCTGTAACCTTCTGAGTGTTCGGCCGAATAAACTTGTTTCGACCCTTCCGCATCATGTCAGCAGTATTCTCTGCTGGAGTTCCTAAAAACAAATGCTCTATATTTAAGCAGTTCCGAGTGTCGCAGCTGTGACAGACTTGCTTGTCGTGAGGGATTGACCCCTTGAAGAAGGCCCAGATGAAGCGGTGTCCTCTTGTAGTTCCGCCTTCTCGACCACCAACTCCAACATTGACATAGCCCTTGGCATTAGGTCTGAGATGGCTGATCAAGCAGCCCTTCTCGTTTCGAGTTGCACGAGTGAGAAGCTCGTGTACAATTTGCTCTTCGCTTCTCTGTCTCATGAGAAGGCCCACTGGATTTGAGTGCCGGGAATGAAAGGTGAGGGGGCGTTAACCCCCTTCACCAGTTCCCCAGCTGGGGGGTGGCTATTCACTGGGGAAAGCGTTGATGGCGTTCTCAAGGGCCTCGGCGGCCTCGCCGACGTAGGAGTCGGCGTCCTCCCAAGGGGAGGTGGAGTCTTCTTCGCCCTCTTCGGGCTCAAAGTTGTCGACCTCAGTGGTGGTCTGCTTATGCGCGTCTTGAAGGTCGACGAGCATGGCTTCCAACTTCTTCCTAAGCTCTTCCATAGTCATGGTCCTTTCGCCCTTAAATGATGTCATCCAGCAGACCCAGGGCTTTTAGGTCAACTGCTGAAACCTTATCCTTCTTGTCCATGGTCCTCTTGGACCCTGGCGCCTTGGCGCCGAGGTTGTACTGGGCGCGCGCCTCTCTATAGCGCGCTATGATCTGATCGAGGTCAGCATCACTCATGTCCTTGGGATCGGTGGCGAAGAGTTCGGCCAAGGTGCTCATTCTTCCACATTCCTTAGAGTGTTTTTAGCCAGCTGCACGGCCCGCCCTGCCCTAACGTTTGGGTCAAGGTCAGCTATCTGATGCAAGGCGCCCTCAAGCATCATCTCTCTTCGAGAGCGAGCCTTGGTGAATTGACTCAGTTCGAGAAAGAGCCGGTCGATTGTTGAGGTTTCAAATGTTGGCAATTTCGACCTCCGGCACCTTCTCGATTTGTCTCTCAGCGAACTTGGCGTCGAGCCTATTCAAGTGGTTCCGAATAATCAGGCGGATCGCCGCCCCTGCGCCAGACTTTTGGTAGTAAGTCTGGAGCCGTTGAAAATCACCCTCAAATAAATTGAGGGTAACCTTGTGAAGGGGGAGTGAGTCTCTCATGGACATTCCTTTATCAGCCAGACCTGGCCTCGCTCTTCAAGAGCGATCACTTTGATGCTGAAGAACTCATGGGAGGTGGCCTTGGCGGCGATGAGAGCAGCCATTAAGGCTGCTGGTTGTTCGGTCTGCAAGATAATACCTTTCGGTGAGGAAAGGGCTTGGTAGAGCCATTCGATCATAAGGACTGTTCGATCATAGCGAGACAAGCCAGAAGACTAATTGACTCGGCGCAGGGCACTTTGGGGAAGGGCTTCACGCCGCCGACTTGCCTCGCTATGAGCGAGGAGGGGGAAAGGGGCAGGGCGAAAGGAAATAACTCCCTGCCCCCTCTTCCCGCCTTAAGCGGCGGCGACGTCGGGCTGGATGTCAGACAGAACATCACCCATTTCCGCCGAGGCGGCCTGAGCGATCCTCTGCTTCTCTTCCACCCGCTGCTTTGCCACTTCGCGGAACTTCTCGCCCTTTGGCGAGGCGAGAAGGGTCTCGATGGCCGTATTCACGGCCTTGGCGTCGGCGGAGATCTTCTTCTCGGCCAGCTTGGCCTTGATGGCAGCTCGGGCAAGGCCGCGCGCCTCGACCTCAATCGGGTCTCGAGAGACCCCGCCACCCTCGCCCCTGACACCGAACTCGTAGTCCTCATCATACTTGGAGATCAGGGGCTGGAGGTCCTCGCCGTCCTTGGCCTCCTTCACCTTCTTCGCAAAGTTATTGCGAATGTTCTCATGCCTGGTCTGGTTGAGAGTGTGGGCTTCGCCAGCAGTGAGCGGGCGGCCGAGTTCGCCCTCAACGTACGGGGAACTGACAACGAACTGCTTGCCGGCAATGGTGATGTTCTGGGTCTGCACGTTCTTCTCCTTTGGCCCCTTGGGCCGTTTGGGTTACCAAACCAATATGGCATGGGCTGCGCCCATTGTCAAGAACTTTAGTCAGGGGGATATGGTCGGTTCGCCGGGCGAAGGGTCCATACAGTTCTCACAAGTCCTCTAGGATAAAGTTGGCCAGCCCGCCCTTGGTGATCCTCAGTTCGGCCGAGCCGTCGCTGTTGGCGACCTTCTGGATAAAGAGAATGTCCCAAGAGGACCGGCCGTGCATAGGGTGGTCGGCGGGGTAGATTGCAGTGGAGTTCTTCCGGTCGAGGACCCTGACTCGGTGCATCCGCGCCCTAGTGGCTGTCGCCACTGCTGAGTTGGCTTCTGGGCTTCCGCTCTTAAAGGTGATGCGGACACCCTTCTCGCTTTGGACTGCTCGGTCCAAAGCCTGTTTGACGTCCTCTTGAGCTAGGTCAGAGGTGTTATTGCTCATGGGCGTAAGGACTCCAAGTCAACCTTGTAAAGGACTCGCTTGGCACGGGTCTCAATGACATATTTCAAGTTGTACTCCTGTTCCAGTCCTTCCCCACCCCTTTCTCTGGCCCATTTGCTCGGGACGAGAAAGGGGTTGAGGTGGTAAACAGTATCGAACTCGAGGCCCTTGGCCTTGTGGCCACTCATGAGCTGAATTGGTCCAGCAGTGCTGAACAAATGTTCAGCGTAGGCGATGGCGGCGCCGAGGGTCTCACCGAACTCCCCAAAGACCCGAAGGCAGTCGGCCTTGTCGGCCACTCCCTCCTTATTCTTCCGCTTCGCCATCGTCTCCGCTTCCCAGCGGTTGATAGCGTGGAAGACTTGCTCACGAGTGAGCGACTCATCTCCGAGCTTCTTCATGGTGCGGATCAGGCCAGGGCCAAGGTCCGTCCCTATCAGACGGACGCCTCTGGAAAACTTGAGGAGGGTCAAGGCACACTTGAGCAAGGGAGCGTTGTTCCGGCAAACGATGGCTGAGCCATCTGGAATTTCGCTGGCCTTCCAGAGTTCCTCACCGGTCATGAGGCCACCAGACTTGTTGAAGATCTCCCCTTGAATGGCCCAGGGGGCCCATTTAAAATGGGGCACGCGCCAGCGGACGTTCTCGACCATCCTTATCGGACACCTAAAAGTGACCGATAAGGTCAGCTCTGTCATATTGAACCTGGCCTTTAGTCTGCCCATTGATCGAGTGTCTGCTCCTCTAAAAGCATAGATGCTCTGCCAAGGGTCGCCGACAGCAATAAGACGCCTTGGCACGATCTTGTCGAGCAAAGCATGATTGAGGGACGAAAGGTCCTGGGACTCGTCGACCATGACAAGGGGAAACTGTGGGAATTGGCCGCCGAACAGAGTGGGCATGTATATCTGATCGTTGAAGTCAATTGAACCGGCATAGGCCTGTTTGATCCCTTCGTTAAGGAGAAAATCAACTAGCTCGATATCAACGTCTTCGTCGAAAGCCTCAAAGAACTCTTGCCTGCTAATCAAGTGATTAGCATTGGGATAGAGTTCATCAGGAATATAGCCCTGTTGCTTGGCAAGGTTGACTGCCTTGAGGACCTCAGGCATTTGTTCATAGACCTGAGATTTTTCCTTCCGGTTCATCTTGTCCATCAGGCCTTTCAGGCCGTTGTATACCTTGTCTTTGTCGAGGACCAACTTCTTGTTGGTGTATCTGGCCCAGACCCCATGGCCCAGACTATTGATAGTCTGCGCCTTGACGTGGCCGGGGAGTTTCTTCGCCATCTCTTCAGCAATCCTGCGATTAAATGCAATCGACAGAATTGGTTGAACAGGCAAGGCAGAACAAATCATCTCCAACGTACTGGTTTTTGCACATCCAGCTAATGCATTAATCAGCAGGGAGTCCTGCAAAGTCAATGCAGCTTCGATAATAGCTTTCTGTTCTTCTGTGGGAGTGAGTGTCATGGTGCTGCCTCATACGCTAAAATTGCTTCTGCCTTGGCCTTGAAACAGCCAAGATATTTTCCTCTCTTTCGAGCATACCACCTATCAGCCCTTGAATCGTAGCAAAGGCCTTTGTAGCCGTGAGTATTGTCGGCTCGGAGATCAGAGTTGAGTCCGTTCTCGCTGTGATCCGACTCGCGCAAATTCCAAGGGCGATTATTGGACGGGTCTCTATCAGCATGATCGAGAATGCCGGTTGGCCAGCGTTTACGAGTTAACAAGAAGACAATCCTGTGAGCGAGATACATTTTGTAGTTGACACAGATGCGTCTGTATCCGGTTTTGTCTTGATGCCCTGCTTCCATCCCAGGATAAACTTTGGGCTTGGATATTTTCCAGTAGAGTTTGCCTGTCTCTTCATCGAGGTGAAACAAACTCTCGAAGAGTTCAAAATCTGTCATTTCCTTTTCCTTTGGCTTTGGGGCCACTTGGCCCAGGCCGGACGGGCCTTGGTCGGCTTCCGACTAACCTCTGGCCCGTCCGGGGCAGTTTGAGCTAACGAGGCTCCCTTGGGGAGTAGAGTCCCCTGCTCATTCGGGCTTAGCGCCCGAATACTTGGCCCAAAGGGCCTTGGCCTTCGGCTCATTTGAGGCGGGAGAAAGGTATTGGCTCTCTTCCCTGCCAAACCGAACACCTAGATCGCCGTTCGAGAGAACGTAGACATCGTACTTGCCTACGGTGCGGAGGCGGTTTTTGTAGCGCTCTCGATTGTAGAAGGGGTCGAGGGCGTCGACGAACTCATCGAGGTCAGGAATGTAGGCCAGCTCACTGGCCCAGGGATTGAAGTCATGGAAGTGTGGCATTGGTTTAGTCCTTGAATGTCTTAAAGGCCTCAATCCAGAAAAGGATCGCGCCTAGAGTTATAACACCAGTTATGAAGTTGAAGGTCATTCCTGTGCCCCCTTGAGCCGGTCAACCGGGTTCGGCTCATAAGAGTTCCGCTCCTCCGCGTCGCACCAAGCAAGAGCCTGGGCGAGTGCCAAGCTGAGGCTTTCGGCGCTGCCCTCCCAGACAATTGGGGGAGAGAGGCCATCGTTGACCTGTTGGTCACTGACGCCCTCGGCGTCCCGGATGACGAGGGTGATGGCGAAGCGCTTATGTCTGCCATAGAGCATTGGTTGTTCCACCTTCTCGATTTGAGATTTGCCCCAAGGGGCATACCAAATTGTGCCCTCAAGGAGACGGCCGTAGATGTCAGTCTTGTAGGGCATTAGTGCCCTCCGTTAAGATAGAGAAAGAGAACGAAGAGAGCGGTAACAACGTAAACTGCAAGATCCCAGGGCATTAGAGTATTCCTAATGCCTCAAGATCAATGTCTGGGCCGTCAAGGCCCAGTTGAGCCAAGTCAATCTCGGTGGCCTTGACTGAACCAAGGCCACCTGGCTTGAGTACCGCCTTGTAAGGCGGGAGGGCCGGCACAGCCTCTCTGGCCAGCTTCCCGATGCAGTCCTCGCATCGAGGAGTGATGTTATGCTTGTTGACGAACTCGACTGGCAGGTCGTACATCCGCTCCGAGCCAGTGCTCGGATGGTAGGCCCTTCCGGCCGCGCCGGCTCGGGTGACTGTCCAGAGCTGGCTCATCCGGCTCACACTCCCACAACCGTTGCAGGTTGTGGTGTAAATGTGCATTGAATACCCCAAGGGGTAGCCGGGCGGCGTCCTTCTCTCAAGGGTCTCGAGCCTTGAGCGGCTCGCCGTCAGAGCTGGATGCTCCTTGGTTTGGAAGATCATGGTTGTTTCCTTTCTTTGAGCTGGCCCCATTGAGGGCCAAGAGGCCAGCGGCCTCAAGATCAGCCACCACCAAAGTGGCCGCATAGGCATAGAGGGTTTCTGCATGGCAGGGCCTGTCAGGCCCGCAAAAGCATGGACCATGGGCCTTGCAGAAGGCCCTGGCCACCACACCTCGCGCTTGCACAAGCGAGGTGATGCGGCCTAGCTCGGCCTTTAAGGCCGATCCGGTTGACATGGAGTCGGTACCCATTTTCGCCCTTTGCGAATGTTGTAGGTGTGACGCTTTGCGTCATAGCCTCGAGGATGGCGGGCGGCGCACTCTTTAAAGGTGTCGCCCGCTACCTCTTCACCAGCCACCTTTGGCCCGCTTGCGGGCTTGGTGCCGGGCCTTTCTGACGGAATAACGACTGGCCGAGGGGCCAGCCGGTCAAGTGCGGCTTGCCAGTCGGCTGGCATCTCCGGCACCTCATCTGAGTTCAAGCACGAGGTATAGGCTCGAAGCCAGAGGGCAGTGACCACGCTTTGAGAAAGCGTGGCCGCCCAAGGGCGACAAAGGTCGGGGCTGGCAGTCAATAGAGCCAGCCCGGTCACACCTAGAAGGAGAGGAGTCATGACTGCCAGAGCCGATCATACATATCGGCTGTACCGAAAACCATCTCGTTCTTGAAGTCCGGGGCGAAGCGAGGGGCAAAACCTCTGTTGACGTGATGGGCTACGAACATATCCCTCCACGCCATCGCGTTCTCTATAGTGTCGCCTTGGCGCGAGTCGCGCGCCGTCCAGACCTCGACGGTCTCCTTCGAGACCGGATCGAGGCAGTAGAAGTCCCGGCCGTCTTGCTTGACGTAAAGAGTGGTTGTCATGGTTCTGGTCCTTGTTTGGCCCAATTGGGCCTAGTGGAAAAGAGTGTAGGCGATGTCGATCCAAGCCAATAGGCCGAAGGTCAGGGCGAATGTGCCAGTGATTAAGTAGAGGAGAGTCATGGTTGTTCCTTTCAGCCTGTAAGGCTGGTTCGCCCGGCGAGGGAGCCAGATGGGCCTCGCCGGGCAGGGGCCTACAGGCCCAATTGGGCCAGGTCGATCTCGACCGGCTTCGGCCCGGCCAACTCAGCCAACAGAATTGCCTTGAACTTGTCGCTGGCTGGCGTTGAGCCGGTTGCCGTGCGGCCTCGTCGCACCGAGCCAGCATAACCGAGGTACCAGTGGTTAGGATCGGCTGGCTTGCCATAAACGATATACTTGTCCGTTCGCGCCTCGATGCGGCGATAGCCGCGCTTTTCGAGGGCGAGCGCATAGCGATCTTGAAGGGTTTTCATGGTTTCTTTCCTTTGGGCCATCAGGCCCGGCCAAACGCTGGTCGAACCTCGACCAACCCCGAATTATACCATCGACTTGAGTCGTTGTCAACATGTTTAGGCAGGTTTGTATGGATCGCCATCAGGCGATGCAGGCCCGTCGATATCAGAGATGTCAATGGGCCTGGCTTTCGTCCCTCTTCGGGACGAAACGAAGTCGTCCTTTGAAAGCTGGTAATTGAGGAAATAGGGGTTGGAGTCAATGATGTTTCTTAGGCCTTGTAAGGCTTGGCCGGGATTGCCACCTTTAATCACCAAATAGTAGCAAGCGAAAAAGATTTGGCTCTGACCATTTTCATATTTGAAAACAGGCCGAACTGGCCAACCTTTGATCGGCGCCATTCTATTCTCGAATTTAAACCTTTCATGTTGCTTCCATGTGTCCTCGAGGACTTGACGAATAAGTTTTAGCCTTGTGCCTTGACTAATCCCTGACATATTGAAGTAATCGAGGCAATCGCAGATTGCTGCTTCAAGAATTGGGGGCTGGGTTTCGCCTTGCATTGATTTTCTCCTCTGTTCGGCCCGCCCATTATACCATATCCTTGCGACTTTCGCAAGGATGTTAGTAAGCTTTGGGGTATGGCTCTTGCCATAGGGATCACTAGGTAGTAGGAAACGTTGGTTTTAAATATCAGAACTGATGTTTTAAACATGAGTTTATACCTAGACGCCTATGATAAACCTACGCCAATCCGCCATGGGGGGGGTGTTTGGAAAACAGGGGTGTTGGCAG
>Ga0070678_100000028_pt1 | contig 46262 bp, 46 predicted proteins | sample KBSM73metaG_FD_65647 | JGI IMG/M metagenome (GOLD analysis project Ga0070678, IMG submission 65647) | Miscanthus rhizosphere microbial communities from Kellogg Biological Station, Michigan, USA - KBS M7-3 metaG | ecosystem: Host-associated > Plants > Roots > Rhizosphere > Soil ...
TTCGTTACCGCCGCTGGAGTGCACGATCGAGAAAGGCAGCCGCCGCCCCGCGACCGCGCGATAATCGGCGTAGCGCGTCTCGACCTTGTAGAACCAGTCCTGCTCGACCGCGCGCGCCAGCTCGCCGGTCGCCGTGTCGAACCACAATTCGACCGGCTCGCCGCCGCGCGGGGTTGCGGTCAGCACCGAATAGCGCCGCCCCTTGTCGGTGCGCGTGACCGCCGCCCCGCGCTGTGCGCCGCCGAACCCGGCCTGCATCCAGCCGAACCGGGCGAGCCAGGCGCTGGTCTGCGTCCGCCGCTCAGCGAAAGGGCTGTCGAGCTTGTGGCTGCCGCCCGATCGGTCGATCCGCCAATGCGAGCGGCCGTCGAAAATGTCGCCGGTCCTGAACGCTTTCAGGTCGGTGCTGGTGGCGAAGCGGCCGTCGCCCAGGTCGTTGACCGATCGCCAGCTGCCCTGCAGCCCTTCCGCGGCGATCGTGCCGGTCGCGACCAGCGTGTCATGGGGTTGCCACTTGCCCGCCGGAGCGCTCCCGATCAGCAACAGCGCCGCTCCGGCGATCATCCAGTTCATCCGCACCATCTTCGTCTCCTTGGGCTCGCGCGATAGCGCAGCCTCGGGCGTCCGGTCTTGAACGGGATTAACATGACGGGCGGCCGACGCGACCTGAGAAGGCGGCAAACGCCGATGGTCGGAGAGCGCAACTTGACTTGCCTCCCCAAACTTACGTTAACGTAAGACAAGCCGGCAACCCAATCGCCAACGCAGAACATATCGGAGAGGATCACCCGCCATGAAGATCAAACAGCGGCTGGCCTGCGCCTTGTGCATCGCCGCCATGGCGGTGCAGTCGGGCGGCGCGCTCGCCTGGTCGAACCAGGGGCATATGGTGACCGGCGCCATCGCCTATGACGATCTGGCCAGGACCGATCCCGCTCTGATCGCGAAGATAGAGGCGATCATGGCGAACCATCCCGACAAGGCGCGGTTCGACCGCGCGCTGGCGGGGTTTTCGGGGGAAGCGCGGACTCGCCGGCTGTTCGAGCTGATGGCGCGCTGGCCGGACGATGCGCGCAAGGGCCCCTATGATCATCCCGGCTGGCATTATTGGCTGCGGCTGGTCCCGTCCCAGGCCGACCCCGCCAAGGTCCCGCCGGCGATGCTGGCGATGAGCACCGGAGAGGCGGCCGAAGCCTATCGGCTAAACCTCGCGACCGTGCGCGATGCCTATGCGCCGGCGGCGGATCGCGCGGTGTCGCTATGCTGGCTGTTCCACCTGGCCGGCGACATCCAGCAGCCGCTCCATGGCGGCCATCTGATCTCCGGCCGCTTTCCGCTGAGCGATCGCGCGGGCGAAAGCGCCTTCGTCCGGCCGGCGGAGGGTGCGACAGCGACCAACCTGCATGCTTATTGGGACAATGCGGTCGGCGGCGACGAGGACGATGACGCCAATGTCGAGGCGGTGCGCGTCCGGCTCGACCAGGCCTGGCCGCGATCGGCGCTCAAGGAATTGACCGGGAAGGCCGATCCGGACGCGTTCCGGTCATGGGCGGACGAGAGTTTCGAGCTGGCGCGGTCGGTGGTCTATAAGGGCGGAACCTATGAGGGTGCCACCACGGCGGCCGCGGCCATGCCGGTCCCGCCAGGATATCAGGCGTCGCTGCGCACCAGCGGCGAGCGTCGCGTCGCGCTGGGCGGCCATCGCATCGCCGATGCGGTGCGGGCGGCGCTGTCGAGATAGGATGCGGCCGCCGCAATAATCGGGCGCGCGTCGTTCATGCCGGAAAAGCGGGCGGCAGACGATTTGCGCTGCCGGAACCCGGCCCGCTCAATGCCGCGCCGGCTTCTTCACTGTTCCAGCCGGCTCGTCGGACGGATCGACCCGACCTAAATGCGCCCGGCGCTCGTTGATGCCCTTGTACAATTCCTCGAGCCGGTTGACGTCGGCCACCACCTCGCGCTGTTCGGTCAGCCAGCGTTCGGTCGCGTCATGCAGCGGCTTGCCGTCCTGGCCGTCATGCAGGGTGGCGCCCTGTTCGATCAGCCAGATCATGTCGTTGGCGCGCGAGCGCTGGCGGCGCAGATGCGTCATCCACTGCTCGACGATACCCGATGGGACGAGTCGATCCATCACGGTCAGCCCGCCGGCCGCGCGCGAAGCGCCAGCGCCCGTTCGACGGCGGCGAGGCCATCGGCGCTTTCGATCGCCAGATCGAGCGGCCGGCCGAGCCCGGCCTGATCGCTGTTGAGATAGTCCATCGCGGCGGCGGGGCCGGCGAAGGATTGCAGCGCGAACGAGACGACGCGCCCCTGACGCGCGACTTGTTCCGGCGTCAGGCGCGGTTGATCGCGGCGGCTGCGAAAGAACCGTTTCTCCTGGCGTTGCTCGGCCGGCGGCGAGGCATCTTCCGCCGCGACCGCAGGCTGCTCGGGCGCGGCGGCCTTTGCCACTACGAGCTCTTGCCCAGGGTTATCTTGACCGCGTTCTTGTCGACCGCGAGCGGCGTCGCGGGCTTGGGCTCGACCTTTTTGGGTTTGCGGATTTCACGGTTGCTGCGTTTCTGGGCCTTGGCCATGTGCTCTTCCTTCGTGATGGAGTGCCGGCCCGCGGCGCGGGCGCGGGTAGCTATCGATCAGCGGTGACGTGAGAATACGGGCACGCGCCGTGCCGTTTTGCTGATGATTTTCGATTTGAAGGCGCGGGCGACGATCGCCGTGTCGTCCATGTTCATCAGCACCACACGGGTGCCGCCGTCCAACAAGCTCTCGATCGCGCTGATCGGCACCTTGCGGCGGCCGCACAGGGCAGTCACCTCAGCCAAGGGGACGTTGAGATTGATGGCGCGGGACATGCGAGAACTCCTCGGCGGTTGAGCGGGAGCGTCGCGTCTCTCAGTCGACATCATGCCCGAAGCGTCGATGCGATGGCCTTTATATGGGGATGAAGGGCGGCAGGCGCAATGACGCGGCCGGGGCGGGCCCCGCAAGGTGGCCGAGCCCTCCCTCCGCCCGTCATGGTAAGCCGATCAGAAACCGAGGATTATTCATGTTCGACAGGAGCGGTTCAGGATCTGAAGCGTAGAGGACGCGCAAAGGATGGCCGATATGCGCGCACGCTCCGTATCAATTCTGCTGTTCGGAATAATCGCCACGCCCGCACTGGCCGCCCCTGCGGCGCAAGAGACGGCGGCCTGGGCCAACCGCCTGACCTGGGGCGCGTCCGCGGCGGACGGCGAGAGCGACAAGGCCGCCAGCAACCGCTGGCTGGACGCCCAGCTCAAACATCCCGACGACACGCTGCCGCCCGAGGCCGCCGCCCAGATCGCGGCGATGCGGATCAGCCGCACGCCGCTGGCGGCGCTGGTCGTCGATCAGGATGCGGCGAGCCGCTATGCCAACAAGCTCACCGACCCTGCCCAGCGCGATGCCGCGCGCAAGGCGTATCAGCAGGACATGAACGCGCTCGCCACCGAAGCGGCGACGCGATCGTTGCTGCGCGATCTCTACGCGCCGGACCAGTTGCGCGAGCAGCTGACCTGGTTCTGGTTCAACCATTTCAACGTCCAGGCGCAGAAGCGCGACATCCGCGCGATGGTGGGCGATTACGAGGACACGATCCGCGACCATTCGCTGGGCAAGTTCCGCGACCTGCTGGAAGCGACGCTCAAGCATCCGGCGATGCTACGATATCTCGACAACGATCAGAACGCGGCGAATCATATCAACGAGAATTACGCGCGCGAGATCATGGAGCTTCACTCGATGGGCGTCGGGTCGGGCTATACGCAGAAGGACGTGCAGGAACTGGCGCGGATCCTGACCGGTGTCGGGGTCGACCTCAACGCCACGGCGCCCAAGCTCAGCCCGCAGCGCCAGGCGCTCTACGTCCGCGCCGGGCTGTTCGAGTTCAATCCCAATCGCCACGATTTCGGCGACAAGCAATTCCTTGGCCACACGATCAAGGGAAGCGGCTTTGGCGAAGTCGAGGAAGCGCTCGACCTGATCGCGCGGTCGCCGGCCACCGCGCACCATGTCTCCGAGCAACTCGCGACCTATTTCATGGGCGACACGCCGCCCGCCGCCGTGGTCGATCGCATGACCGCGACCTGGCAAAAGAGCGACGGCGATATCGCGCAAGTGCTGCGCACGATGATCCGCGCGCCGGAATTCAGGCAATCGCTCGGCACCGTGTTCAAGGACCCGATCCATTATGCGATTTCGTCGGTGCGGCTGATGTACGGCGACAAGGTGATCGTGAATGCGCAGCCGATCATCGGCTGGCTCAACCGCATGGGCCAGGGCCTTTACGCGCGCGAAACGCCCGACGGCTATCCGATGGAGTCGGCGGCGTGGACCGGACCCGGCCAGATGTCGGTGCGGTTCGAGATCGCCCGGCAGATCGGCGGCGGCGCGGCGGGGTTGTTCAAGCCCCCCGCTCCCCCCGCCGCCGCGGTGTCCGTGGGCATGGCCGGGGCGTCGGCGCCGGCAATGGCTGGCTCGATGGCCTCGGCGATGACGGCATCCGGAGCGCCGCCGGTTGCTGCTGCACCAGCGTCGCCGGCCGCTCCGGTGCCGGCGCTCCCCAAGCTGCAGAACGCCGCTTATTACGGCGCCGTCGCTCCCGTGCTGGGCGGGCAGACCAAGACCGCGCTGACCCAGGCAAGCTCGCCGCAGGAATGGAACGCACTGTTCCTGTCGTCGCCCGAATTCATGCATCGCTGACGCGAACGGAGAACGTCTATGTTGCTCGATCGCCGTGACCTTATCGCCGGTGCCGCAGCACTGGCTCCGTTGATCGTCGCCGGGCGCGCGTTCGCCGCGCCACAAGCGGGCAGCCGGATGCTCGTCGTGTTCCTGCGCGGTGCATACGACGCCGCGAATATCATCGCGCCGACGGGGAGCGATTTCTATCACGCCTCGCGCCCGACGATCGCGCTCGGCAAGCCCGATCCGAACGACCCTAACGCGCCGATCGCGCTCGATGCCGACTGGAGCCTGCACCCGGCGCTCAAGGAGTCGATCTATCCGCTGTGGCAGAAGAAGCAGATCGCCTTCGTGCCCTTTGTCGGTACCGACGATATGAGCCGCAGCCATTTCGAGACCCAGGACACGATCGAACTCGGCCAGCCGATCGGCGGCCATCGCAACTATAATTCCGGCTTCATGGCGCGGCTCGCCGCGGCGCTGGGGCAGGACAAACCGATCTCGTTCACCGATCAGCTGCCATTATGCTTTCGCGGCGGCCCGGTGATTCCGAATATCGCCCTGGCGGCGGTCGGATCGAAGCCTGCCGTGCCGCCCAAGGATGCCGCGCTGATCACCGCGATGTACAAGGGGCAGCATAGCGGGACGAACGACCTGGGCAGTTCGGTCGCCGAAGGGTTTCAGGTGCGCGACACCGTGTTCAAGACCGTCGACGAGGAAATGAAACAGGCGAGCCGCGGCGCGGTCAGTCCCAAGGGCTTCGAATTGTCGGCACGACGGATCGGGCGGCTGATGCGCGACCAGTTCAACCTCGCCTTTGTCGATGTCGGCGGATGGGACACCCACGTCAACCAGGGCGGCGCGCAAGGCTATCTGGCGACGCATATCGGCGAATTGGGGCGCGGCCTTGCCGGCTTCGCCGATGAGATCGGCCCGGATGCCTGGCGGAACACGACGGTCGTCGTCGTCTCCGAATTCGGCCGCACCTTTCACGAGAATGGCGATAAAGGCACCGACCACGGCCATGGCAGCATCTATTGGGTGATGGGCGGTGGCGTGAATGGCGGACGCATCGCGGGCCCCCAGGTCGCGCTGTCGCAGGCAACGCTCAACCAGGGCCGCGACCTTCCCGTGCTGACCGATTACCGCTCGATGATCGGCGGGCTCGCGGCGCGGCAATATGGCCTGGCCGGCGACCGGCTTGGCACGGTGTTTCCCGCGGCCAAACCGGTCGACTTGCGTCTCATCTGAATGGGGGCGGGTTCGGGAGCGCGAAACTCGCGCGCCGCCTCCATTTTCACTCGATGATCATGCCCACCACGTGCCAGGCGCCACCCTCGCGCTCGAGCGTGACTGTCTCCACCGCGTCGGCCTTGTTGGCATAGCGGGCTCGGAACTTCACGGCCTCATAGCCATAAGGCGGCGCGGGGAGATTCTCCTCGCTGAGAAAGGTCCGCGAAATCACCGCGCCGAGAGAGGCGCGCATCTTTTCGGATACATCGGTCCAGACCTGCACGGTGTTCAGCTTGCGGAACGCGTTTCCGGTCACCCGATAACTGTCCTCCCAGCGATCCTGATCGACCAGCGCCAGCCATTGCCGCGCCGCGTCCATGACTTCCGCATTGGGCTTGGCGGCGGCAACGGGCGGCGGCGGGGGTGACGACGCGGCCTGAGGCAAGGTGACAAAGGCCAATAGTCCGAGAGCAAAGGTCATGAGCAATACTCCGATGACGATCCAGGGAAGGCGGACGACCCGCCCCGCGCCGCCGATCGGCGCCCTTCCCTGATCCGCGCCAACGCGGCTCGCGGCTTCCCCGATTCCTCTGTCCCCGAACAATTCGGGGGTCGGCGACCCCGGCTCGCCGCCCTCGGATTCGAACAACAAGCGCGCGGCTTCGCGGCTGCTGGACACCGCCATCTTGCGGCGCGCGTCGCGCAACCGTTCGTTGATCGTGTGGACCGAGAGGCCAAGGCTGCGCGCGATCGATTTGGCGTCGTGACCGCGGACGATCAGGCGAAGGGTCTGCTTTTCCTTCTCGGTCAGGGAGCCAAAGCCGTGTTTCACCGCCATGTTCATATCTCACCGGCCTAAGCCGGGCATAGGGTCGCAGCTACCCCGAAAAATTCGTACTTCCAGGAACGCAAACCGGGCACAGGATCGTTTTCAGCTTTGCAGAAACGGAGACTAGGCCGCCAACACCTGTCCATTCACCCGCACCCCGTCGAGCCGGAGGTCCCGGGTATGCGCGATCACGTTCCGCTCGCGCCTTCCGCTAAGCGATCGCGCTCGCGCGGTAATCCGCCCCCTTCGATAGACCGGCCGGATAAAATGAACCGATGTGAACGGATCGTTCGTCACCAGCGCGCAAGCGCTGGCATGGCATTCAGGGCGCTGATAGGAACATCCCGTTTTCAGGGGGATGAGTGATGGACAGGTTAAGAGGAGGTGCGCTCAAGCGGAACACCGTGGCCGCATTGCTCGGCCTTTCGTTAAGCGCGTGCGGCGGGTCCGACACGTCCACGCCGACGCCGACGCCTACACCGACCAATCACGCGCCCACCATCACATCGGCGGCCGCCGCCAGCGTCGTGGAGAATAGCGTCGGCGTCATCTACCAGGGGAGCGCAACGGATCCCGATGGTGACCCGATCACGTTGACCTTGTCCGGGACCGATGCGGCGTCTTTCACGATCAGCAGTACCGGCGAGGTGCGTTTCGCGTCGCCGCCCAACTTCGAACGACCGACCGACGCCGACGCCAACAACGTCTATATCCTTCAGCTGACGGCGAGTGACGGCAAGGCAAGCGTCAGCCAGGCAGTGACGATCACCGTCACGAACAGCAAGGAAGGCATCGACGTTCAGCGGGTCGTCAGCGGCTTCAACCACCCGGTCTCGATCGTGACCATGCCCGGCCAGAGCCAGCTCATGGTGGCCGAGCGTTCAGGGGCGATCTATATCTACGACCCGGCCACCCAAATGCGCACGCTTTATGCAACGGTCGACGGCCTGACGACCGCCGCCGGGCAAGGCATCCTCAGCATCGCCGTGCAGCCCGATTTCGCAACGCGGCATATCGTCTACGCGCTAGTCGCCCACAATGGCGGCGTCGGCGTCCGGCAGATTTTCAACAATGGGGGTCCGACAGGTTGGCTCGAGTTCAACATCGGCGCACACACAGCCTATTCGAACGACATCGGCGGGTGGCTGGGCTTCGGCCCGGACGGCATGCTCTATGTCGCGACCGGCGATGCCGGCGGAACCAACGACCCCAGCGGCAGCGCGCAGGATTCGGCATCGCTGTTCGGCAAACTGTTGTCCTTCTCGCCGGCTGCCTTCGACGCTTATTCAGGCGCGTCGGTCCCGCCGCCGATCAAGGCAAAACTGTTGGCGCAAGGGTTGCACTATCCCAGCGGAGGCACGTTCTACGCGAACGGCCTGCTATTGCCCGACCGCGGACAGTCACAGCGCGAGGAAGTCAACGCGCTGCCGCTGACCGTCGGCACGGTCGACAATCTGGGCTGGCCCTATCGCGAGGGAACCTACGTCAATCTGGCAGGCGAACCGGCTGGGCTTGTTTCGCCGGTGCTTGAATACCCGCATGGCAGCGGTACTTATGCCGGCCAGCAGATCGTCGGCGGCTTCGTATATCAGGGCAGCAACGCCTCGCTGACCGGCACTTATGTGTTCCTCGATGCCAGCGGCGCGGTCTTCACGGTGCCGCTCGTCAGCCTACAACGCGGCAGCACGTTTGCAGCCAGCGATTTCGAGCGGCGCGATCTGGACTTTACTCCGGCGAGTGGAACGATCGCGCAACCCGTCTCAGTGGTCGAGGACGGCACGGGTGCGATCTACATCGCATGTGACGATGGCGAGATTTTCCGAGTGACGGCGAGCTGACAACCGCATGCGACGACAAGCTATCAGCGCGCCTTCCTAGGCCACCAACACCTGCCCATTCACCCGCACGCCGTCCAGCCGCAGATCGCGCGTATGCGCGATCAGGTTGTGCTCGCGCGCTTTCCCCACGGTCACGTCGCGGATCAGCACGTCCTCGACCGGCGCCGCCTCCACCCCGACGATGCGCAGCGCGCGGCCGGTGTTGCGGCAGTCGACGCGCTCGACCACGAATTGCTTGTAGGTCGGGGGCGCGTTGCCGCCGCGCGAGCGGTGATAGGCGGTGGTGAAATCGATCAGCGTGTCGCTGTCGCGCACCTTCACGTCGCGCACGCGGACCTGGGCGATCGTGCCGCCGCGATCCAGATTGGCCTTGAAATAGATCGCCTGCTTGGCGTGGTGGACGTCCAGCCGTTCGGCGAAGATGTTGGAGGCGCCGCCCGACATCTCGCTGCCGATCGCGATCGCGCCGGCGATATGGGTCGACATCTGGCAATCGCGGATGACGACGTTGCGCGTGGGCAGACCGACCCGCCAGCCGTCCTGATCGCGGCCCGATTTGATCGCGATGCAATCGTCGGAGACGTCGAAGCGGCAATGTTCGATCAGCACGTCCTGGCACGAATCGGGGTCGCAGCCGTCCGAATTGAGGTGGTGGCTGACCACCGTGACGTTCCGCACGATGACGTTGGTCGAATAGACCGGGTGAATCGTCCAGAACGGCGAATCGACGAATTTGGGGCCGTCGATCAGCACGTTGGTGCAGCGGAAGAACTGAACGAACGGAGGGCGCAGGAAATGGCCAGGGCCGAAGCGGCGATCGGCGACAGGCGTGCCGGCCTCACCCATGTCGCGCAGCACCCCCTTGTCGTGATCCTGATGCACGCGCCACTGGAAGAAGCCCTGACCGCCCTGGCCGTCGCACACACCCTGGCCGGTGATCGCGACATTGGTGCAATCGCGCGCATAGATCAGCGGGGAGTAATTATAGACCTCGATCCCTTCCCAGCGGGTGAGGACGATCGGCAGCGTGATCTCCCCCGGTCTGCCGAAGCGGAGCACCGCATCGCGCTCGAGATGGAGCTCGACGTTCGAACGGAGATGGATCGCGCCGTTCATCCGCCACAGCCCAGCGGGGACGAGGACGCGGCCGCCGCCCGCCGCGGCGCAGGCATCGACCGCCGCCTGGACGGCGAGGTGCGCGGGGGCGCCATGCGTCGCGCCGTGATCGAGGATCGAGAAGGTCGCGGCGGGGAAGACCGGCGGCCGCATCCGCGCGACGATCGCGTCGGCGGTGGTCCAGTCATCGCGGGCGATATCGCGAGGATCGGCGGGCACGGCGGCGGCATGGCCGATCGCAGCGCGCGCGGCGGCGACAAATGCAACAGAACCCGCGACGAACGCGCGGCGGTCGACCATCAAAACCCCACCCTCTGCCGGGCACCCCGCGACGACGATGGCCGTCACGACACCTCAGCCGATTGCACCTTGGTCGGCACGCCCTGAAAGAGCGACGGAAAGCGACCCCGCGCCGACCCGATAGCGGCCATCCGACCCGCACCGCCTGCCCCCAGGCGGCGAGTCTCCGGGCGAATGACCGATCGTAGATGTACCGGAGCTTGCCGGTGGGGAATAGTGAGGAAAATTACGGGGTCTTGGCGAAGTGACGGAAGCGGCACCCCACCCCGAATGTCAGTATCTTCCCGACCTCAGGGCGTATCCTGCGGGACCACCGCCAGCGCCTGGATCTCTACCTTGGCACGCGGCTCGACCAGACGAACGACCTGGACCAGCGCCATCGCGGGAAAATGCCGGCCGATCGTGTCGCGATAGGCGCGGCCCACGTCTTTCTGGCGCGCGGCATAATCCTCGATATCGGTGACGTACCAGGTTAGCGAGACGAGATGCTCGGGCGCGGCACCACCGGCGGCGAGCACCGCGACCACATTGGCGAGCGTCTGGCGCACCTGATCGACCAGATCGTCGCTGTCGAATTGCTGCTGCGCATTCCAGCCGATCTGGCCGCCGACCGCGATCAGCCGCCCTTCGGCCGCGACGCCATTGGCATAACCGAGCGGGGGTGCCCAGCCGGCGGGCTGCAGGATGTCATGCATGATCGGCCTTTCGCGAAGCGGCGGCGGCCTGGCGCAGCCGGAAGCGCTGAATCTTGCCCGTCGCGGTCTTGGGCAGAGCGTCGACGAAGCGAATCGCGCGGGGATATTTGTACGGGGCGATCACTGCCTTGACGTGATCCTGGAGCGTTTTGACGGTGAGCGCGTCGGGCGTGGCATCCGCGATCAGCACGACATGCGCCTCGACGATCTGGCCGCGATCGGGATCGGGCGCGCCGATCACCGCGCATTCGCGTACCATCGGATGTGCGAGCAGCGCCGCCTCGACCTCCGGACCCGCGATATTGTAGCCGGCGGAGACGATCATATCGTCCGACCGCGCGGCGAAATGGTAGCGGCCGTCCTCATCCTGGCGGAAGCTGTCGCCGGTCAAATTCCAACCATCGCGGACGTAATCGCGCTGGCGCGGGTCGGCGAGATAGCGGCAACCGGTCGGCCCGCGCACCGTGAGCCGACCGACTTCCCCTACCGGCACGTCGCGCATGGCGTCGTCGACGATCCGCGCTTCGTAGCCGCCGACCGGTCGGCCGGTCGCGCCCGGCGCGCGATCGTCGACCCGGTTGGTGATGAAGATGTGGAGCAATTCGGTCGACCCGATGCCGTCGAGGATCGGCTTACCGGTGCGCCGTGTCCATTCCTCATAGACCGGCGCGGGCAAGGTTTCCCCCGCCGACACCGCGAGGCGCAATGAGGACAGATCGGCGCCTTCCTCCATCGCCGCCATCATCGCGCGATAGGCGGTCGGCGCGGTGAAGCTGATCGTCGCGCGGTGACGCTCGATCAGCTCGACCATATTGGCGGGCGAGGCCTGCTCGAGGAGGGCCGCAGCGGCGCCGAAGCGCAGCGGGAAGATCGCGAGGCCGCCGAGCCCGAAGGTGAAGGCGAGCGGCGGCGAGCCGACGAAAATGTCGTCTGGCACGACTTTCAGCACCTCGCGAGCATAGCCGTCGGCGATGATCAGCAAGTCGCGATGGAAATGCATCGTCGCCTTGGGCTCCCCGGTGGTGCCCGAGGTGAAGCCGAGCAACGCGACGTCGTCACGCCCGGTGCGGACCGCATCGAACCGCACCGGCTTGGATAAAGCGGCGCGGTCGAGCTCGGCATCGTGATTGGCGGTGCCGTCGAAGCCGATCACCTTGTTCAGGAATTTGCTTCCCTTGGCACAAGCGACGAGTTCGTCGAGCGCGCGCGTATCACACAGCGCCAGGCTCACTTCCGCCTTGTCGACGATCTTGGCGAGTTCGGCGGCGCGCAGCATCGGCATGGTGTTGACCACCACCGCGCCCGCCTTGGTCGCGGCAAGCCAGCAGGCAACCATCGCCGGATTGTTGGGCCCGCGGATCAGCACGCGGTGCCCGGGCGCGACGCCGTAATCCTCGACCAAAGCATGCGCGATGCGGTTCGACCAGTCGGCGAGCTCCTTATAGGTGCGCGCGCGGCCGTTGCCGATCAGCGCGACGCGGTCGCCATGCCCGGCGACGACCTGGGCATCGCACAATTCGACCCCGGCATTGAGCCAGTCGGGATAGTCGAACCCGTCGAGCAGCAGGTCGGGCCATTCCCCGGGCGGCGGCAGATTGGCGCGCGCGAAGCCGTCGATATGACCGGTGGGGCCGAGCACGATCAATCGCCCTCAAACACCGGCTGCCGTTTGGCGACAAAGGCACGATAAGCGCGTTCGAAGTCGCGCGTCTGCATGCAGATCGCCTGCGCCTGGGCCTCCGCCTCGATCGCCTGGTCGAGCCCCATCGACCATTCCTGGTTGAGCTGGGTCTTGGTGATGCCATGCGCAAAGGTCGGCCCGGCGACGATCCGCGCCGCCAGCGCCAGCGCTTCGTCCTCGAGCGCCTCGGCGGCGACCAGGCGGTTGTAAAAGCCCCAGCGCTCGCCTTCCTCGGCGCTCATCGTGCGGCCGGTATAGAGCAGATCGGCGGCGCGGCCCTGACCGATGATCCGCGGCAGCATCGCGCAGGCGCCCATGTCGCAACCGGCCAGCCCGACACGGGTAAACAGGAACGCGGTCTTGGCCGCGGGCGTGGCGAGACGGAGGTCGCTCGCCATCGCCATGATCGCGCCGGCGCCGACCGCGACCCCGTCGACCGCGGCGATCACCGGCTTGCCGCAACCGATCATCGCCTTGACCAGATCACCGGTCATCCGGGTGAAACGGAGCAGCCTCTTCATGTCCATGCCGACCAGCGGACCGATGATGTCGTGGACGTCGCCGCCCGAACAGAAATTGCCGCCATTGGGCAGGATCACCACGGCGTCGACATCGTCGGCATCGACCAGGCCGCGGAACGTGTCGCGCAATTCGGCATAGCTGTCGAAGGTCAGCGGGTTCTTGCGCGCCGGATTGTCGAGCCGGATGCGCGCGACGCGATCGGCCAATTCCCAGCGGAAATGCGCCGGCTTCAGTTCCGCCATCGCGGTCATGCGTCATTCTCCCATTGGCTGCGGAACGTGGCGAGCGTGGTACCGAGCTCGCGCGCGGCATCGGGCTCGATCGGGCCGAGCAATTCGTCGATCCAGCGCGCGTGCGCCGCCGCCATCGCGGCGAAGGCGGCGCGCCCGGCGTCGCTCAACCGCACGATCGCGGCGCGGCGATCACCGTCGCGGTGACTGCGCACGACCAGCCCGTCGGCGACGAGGCGCTCGACGATCCCGGTGACATTGCCGTTGGAGACGAGCAGGAAGCGCGACAGCTCGCCCATCATCATGCCCTGGGGCGCGCGGTCGAGCGCCGCCATGACGTCGAAGCGCGGCAAGGTGGTGTCGAACGCGGCGGCCAGCCGCTCGCGCAATTCGCGCTCGATCGCCCGCGTCGTGCGCAACAAACGCAGCCACAGCCGAAGCCGCGCGCGATCATCGTCAGGGACGTGGGCGAGCGCGCTCACCACGTCTCGCCGCCCGATACCGAGATCGCCTGGCCGGTGACCGATCCGGCGCCATCGCTGACCAGCCACAGCACCGCTGCCGCGACTTCCTCGGGCGTGACGAACCGCCCTTGCGGATTGGCGAGTGCGGCGCGCGCCTCCTCTTCCGACCGCCCGGTCTTGGCAGCAATCGCATCGAGCGAGCGCGTCAGCATCTCGGTTTCGGCAAAGCCCGGACACACCGCGTTGACAGTGATGCCGCTTTTCGCGGTTTCTGCGGCGAGCGCGCGCATCAGCCCGACCACGCCGTGCTTGGCCGCGACATAAGGCGCGACATAGGCATAACCCTTCAAGCCGGCGGTCGAGGCGATGAACACGATCCGGCCGCGGCCAGCTTTGGTCATCGGCGCTATCGCTGGCTGGACCGACAGGAAGGCGCCAGTGAGGTTGACCGCAAGGCTCGCCTGCCAGTCGTCGAGCGTCACCCGCGCGGCGGGTGCGCTCATCGCGGCGCCGGCATTGGCGATGACGATATCGAACGGCCCGCGCGCGGCTTGCGCCGTTTCGTACAATGCGGAGATCGATGCCGGATCGGTGACGTCGGCAACCACACCGTGAATGCGCGGGTGGTCGACCGCGTCGAGCGCTTCCCGCCGCCGCCCGCAGATCGTCACCTCGATCCCAGCTTCCGCCAGCGCCAGCGCGATCGCGCGACCGATCCCGCTGCCGCCGCCGGTGACCAAGGCATGGCTGCCAGTGATCGTCATGGCATCTCTCCGCGCTCGGCAAGGCGATAGAGCTGGTCGCGCCCGGCGAGATACGGGTCGGGCCAGCGTGTCCCCTGGTCGCCGAGCCGGGCTGCGGCATGAAGCGTCCAATAGGGATCGGCGAGGTGCGGCCGCGCGAGGCAGACGAGATCGGCGCGCCCCGCCATCAGGATCGAATTGACGTGATCAGGCGAATAGATGTTGCCCACCGCCATCGTCGCGATGCCGACCTCGTTCCTGATACGGTCGGAGAACGGTGTCTGAAACATCCGGCCATAGACCGGCCGCGCCTGGAGCGAGGTCTGCCCCGCCGAAACGTCGACGATATCGACGCCCGCCTCCTTCAGCATCCGCGCGATCGCCACGGCATCCTGCGGGGTCACGCCATCCTCGCCGACCCAGTCGCTCGCCGAGATGCGTACCGAGATGGGTTTGTCCTCGGGCCATTCGGCGCGCACCGCGGCGAACACCTCCAGCGGGAAACGCATGCGGTTGTCGAGGCTGCCACCATAGTCGTCGTCGCGGCGGTTGGTCAGCGGGGTGATGAAGCTCGACAGCAGATAGCCATGCGCCATGTGGAGTTCGACCATGTCGAAGCCGCAACGGTCGGCCATGCGCGCGGCGGCGACGAACTGGTCGCGCACCGCGTCCATGTCGCCGCGATCCATCGCCTTGGGGACCTGATTGGCCGGCGACCAAGGAAATGCCGAGGCGGCGATCAGTGGCCAATTGCCCGATACCAGCGGCGCGTCCATCTCCTCCCAGCCCAATTGAGTCGAGCCCTTGGCGCCCGAATGGCCAAGCTGGGCGCAGATCTTCGCCTCGGTCTCGGTATGGACGAAATCGACCAGCCGTTTCCACGCAGCTTCATGCTCAGGCGCGTAGAAACCGGGACAGCCCGGCGTGATCCGCCCTTGCGCGCTGACGCAGGTCATCTCGGTATAGACCAGTCCCGCGCCGCCTTTCGCACGCTCGGCATAATGCGCGAAATGCCAGTCGGTCGGGCAGCCATCAACCGCCTTGTATTGCGCCATCGGCGAGACGACGACGCGATTGGCGAGCGTCATGCCGCGCAGCGTGAACGGCGCGAACATCGGCGCGCGCGGGGCCCCGACCTTATTTAGTTCGGCGCCGGCCTGCTGCTGGAACCAGCCTTCGGCGGCGCCGAGCCAGGCATGGTCGCGCAGGCGCAGATTCTCGTGGCTGATACGCTGCGAACGGGTGAGCAGCGAGTAAGTGAACTGGACCGGGTCGAGGTCGAGATAGCGGTCGACCTCCTCGAACCATTCGGCCGAATTGCGCGCCGCCGATTGCAGCCGCAACACCTCGATCCGCCGCGCCTCCTCATAGCGCGCCAGCGTATCATCGAGCGGGTGGTCGGCATGGAGCTCATCGGCCAGCGCCACCGCGCTTTCGAGCGCGAGCTTGGTACCCGAGCCGATCGAGAAATGTGCGCTCGCCGCGGCGTCGCCCATCAGCACGACATTGCCGCGGTGCCACGTCTCGCACAGCACGCGCGGAAAACTGATCCAGGCCGAGCCGCGCAAATGGCCGGCATTGGACATGAGGGGATGTCCGCCGAGATGCGCGGCGAACACTTTCTCGCACGCCGCGATCGACTGCTCGCGGCTCATGTCGCCGAACCCGGCGCGCTGCCAGGTCTCTGCCGAGCATTCGACGATGAACGTCGCGGTGCCGGGCTCGAATTGATAGGCATGCGCCCACATCCAGCCATGCTCGGTCGGTTCGAAGATGAAGGTGAAGGCATCATCGAACGTCTGATGCGTGCCGAGCCAGACGAACCTGTTGGCATAGAGCTGGACGTCAGGCCGGAACGTATCGGCGAACGCGTCGCGCGTGCGCGAATTGAGCCCGTCGGCGGCGACCACCAGATCGTAATCGGCCGCCAGCGCCGCGGCATCGGCGACCTCGCTCTCGAACTTCAGCGCGACGCCCAGATCGCGCGCGCGCTCCTGCAGCAGCAACAGCAACCGCCGCCGCCCGATCCCGCAAAAGCCGTGCCCGGTCGACACGGTACGCGTGCCACGATGCACCACCGCGACATCGTCCCAATAAGCGAAATGCGCGCGGATCGCCTCGGCACTGACCGGATCGTTGACGGCGAGGTTTTGGAGCGTCTCTTCCGACAGCACCACTCCCCAGCCGAACGTATCGTCGGCGCGGTTGCGCTCGAACAAAGTGACGTCATGACGCGCATCGCGCAGCTTCATGCTGATCGCGAAATAGAGTCCCGCCGGGCCCCCGCCGACAATCGCGATCCGCATCCGACTCCTCGCCTGATTATCGTAGGAGGGTCGGCCTGCCGGGAAAAAGTTTCAAGCATAAAATATCGGCCGGTTCATTCGCCACAATGGCCGGGTACGGCGCGGCGGAAAGCCGGCCGTACCCGACGCCGATCAGAACTTCAGCCGTGCCGACACCTGGAACGAGCGCGGCGGCAGGTAATTGAACTGATCGAGCTGGCCATAGCCGTTCTGATAGCTGGTGCCGTTGATCGTCACGGTCGGCGCGCCCGACGCGCTGTTCGAGATCGCGGTGACCGCGCGGCTGTTGAACACGTTGTTGACGGTTACGCCGAGGCGAAGATTCTTGCCGATCTCCTGGCTGATCGCGAAATCGCCGATGCTGTAGGGCTTGATGCGATACAGCCGCAGGTTCGGGTTGCCGTTGAATTCGGTGGCATATTGCGGGCCGGTATATTTCTGGTTGAACGACAGGCGGAAGCCGCCGTTGCGATAGATGAACCCCGCCGCCGCGGTCGAGAACGGCGCCTTGGCGATCTGCGCGCCGGTCGTGACGCTATGCGCGTAATTGTACGATCCGTTGGCGAACAGGGTCAGCCCGGTGACCGGCATATAGCTGACCTGGCCCTCCACTCCCTTGTAGCGGACCTGGCCGATGTTCACGAGCAACGTCGTGTCGCAACCGACCGTGGTGCAAGTGCCGATCTTGTTGTTGACGTTGATGATATAGGCATCGGCGTCGATCGAGATCTTGTTGCCGTGCCACACGGTGCCGATTTGATAATTGGTCGTGGTCTGCGGCTTGAGGCTATCGAGCGCGGTCGAAAGCTGGCCCGAGGACGAGTAGAAGCTCGACAGATCGGGGACGTACATGCCCTGGGCATATTGGCCGTAAAACGACCAATTGGTCATCGCCTGCCAGTTGACCGTCAGGAACGGCAGCGTCTTGGTCCAGGTCGCGCTGGTATCGAGCGGCAGGCGTGTCTTCTGATTGACCGCGGCGTCGATCGAGCGGTTGAAATGGACATATTTGACGCCCGGGGTGATCGACAGGCTGGCGATCGGACGGAATTCGAATTCGCCGAACAGCTGATATTGGTTCCATGTCGAATGCTGAACATAGCTGAGGTTCGCTTGCGAGATCGGCGGCAGCGCATTCTGCGCCGACGTGCCGTTGCCGTTGTTGAATTTCTCGTTGTAGCTGGGCGTACCGGTGGTCAGGTCGAAATCGACCAGGTGACGGTCGGTGGCGGCCTGTTCATACCAGCCGCCGAGGCGGATCTTGCCCATCGAGAAATCGTAGTTGAGCTGGCCGATATAGCCGAGCACGCGATACTTGTTCATCTTGCTGTAGCCGAGGATGTCGGTCGCGGGCCCAGCCACCGCCTTGTACGGCGAGGCGGGCGTCTCCGCGCCGGAGAAGCCCGTGACCACATTGCCGGTGTTTCCCGACCAGGTATTGTTGGTGTAACCGTACATGTACGCACGGTTGTCCATCGAAAAGCCCGACCCGAGATCGCTCTGCAACCGCAGGTAAGAGAAATCGGTGGTCTTGTCGGTGCGGTTGTACTTCCAATAATCCTGCTGCGTCGGATCGTTGCCCAGGCCGTAATTGCGGCCATAGGCCCCGACGTTGGAGCTGGCGGCGCAATTCTCCCCGGACAATTGGGTCAAGGCGCTTCCGTCCGGCCCCACCGCAGCGTTGGCAAAGCCCGTAATCCCCTTTGTCGCGCTGCCGCAGGTCGCTCCCTTGAGCACGTCCGACTGGTAGTAATGATTGCGGTTCCACGTGCTCATCACGGTCAGCGTGTTGGCGCTGCCGATCGGCACCACAGCCTTGGCGTAGAGGTTCTTCGACCCGACCGGCGAATAGGTCAGCGCGCCGTCGGACCGCAGATACTGGCCGGTCACCACGATGCGCGTGCCGCCCAGGCTGTCGATCGCGCCCGACTGGAGTTCGGCGCGAGCGACGAAGGTGTTCCAATTGCCCAGGATCGCCTCGACCTGGCCACCCATCTCATCCTTCACACCGCGCGAATACATGTTGATGTTGCCGCCGAAGCTGGCCTGGCCGAGCTGGCTGGCATTGCCGGGACCGCGATCGACCACGACGGTCTCGATCGTGTTCGACGGGAAGAACGAGGTCGAATGATGGGTCGGGTTGTTGGTGTCGGCGAACGGGATCGAATCGTAGGTGACGTTATATTCGCCGTCCTGAAACCCGCGGATCGTCGCCTTGGTCTCGCCGAAGCCATAGCCGTTGCCGGCGCCCGAGATCGACACGCCGGGGGTCAGCGCGATCAGTTCGTTGACGTCGGCGGTCGCGGTGGTGCTGTCGATATAGTCGCGGCTGACCGCCGATTGCGGCTGGGTGGTGGTGAGCGACGCGGTGATCGGCGCGCTTTCGGCGGTGCGCGATCCGGTGACGATGATGTCGGACGAGGTCAGCGACTGCTTGTCATTGGCCTGCCCCTTTTGGTTGGCGCTGGTCGATTGGTCGTCGGTGGCGGGAGTCGATGCGTCCTTCGCGGCGCTGTTTGCATCGGCATCCTTGACGGGCGCTGGCGCCGCGGCGTCCGGTCCGGCGATCGCTGCGGCGGGAAGCAGGAAGGCGCTGGTCGCGGCGGCGGCGAGCAGCGTGGCACGGAAAGCGGTTCGGTTCATCATCATCCCCAGTTCGGCAAATAGGTCGGTTACGGTCGGGCGAGTTCGCGGCGCGCGGCGGCGACTTGATCGGCAAGGCGCGGATCGGCGAGCAGCCGGTCGGCGATCATCACCGCGACGCCGTGGCTGGCCTCCAGATCGGACTGGAAATGGACTCCGCAGATTTCGCGGCTGAGCGAATAATCCTGCGCCCGGGCGATGATCGCGGGCGCGCGGTCGGGCATCAGCCGGGCGAGCGCCCAGCCGACCGACCAGGCCATGCCGCCATGGCCGCTCGGATAGCCGCGATCGGCGACCTTCCCCTTGCCGCAATGCGCCATCTGAGGGTCGACGCCATAGGGGCGCAGCCGCCGGAAATGGTCCTTGCCCGCGCTGACGACGCGGTTGGTTTCCCGCTGAATCCGCGTGAGCAGCGCATAGGTAGCAGGGAGTTGCGCCAGGTCGCGACCTGCCGCCTGGTCGAAGGCGGTCGGATTCTCGGTTTCGCCGTCGCGCTCGGCCTGGGCGAGGCGCTCGGGCGAAGCGGCGGCGCGCACGGCCTTCACCTGCTGGAGTTCGATCGCTTCGAGCGGCGAGTTGTGCGGCGGCGGCGGCGCGAAAGTGCGGTCGGGCGCGAATTCGGCGGGGTCGAGCAGCGGCGGCGCGGCGTCCTTCGCGGCAGCGGCAGGCGCTGCCATTTGCGGCGGCAGCGGGTTCGCCTGGACGCACGACATGGCAAGGCACCCCGCCAAGGCGGACGGCACCAGATATCTGGCGATCATCAATGCTTCCCTTTTTTTGTCACCCTGGGGTCTGCGGGCCGGGGCACCGCAGGCATGAGTGGCCGCTAGGTGCGCGTGATGACGGTTCCGTGACTCACGGCCCCCGAACCGGCCGAAAGCACCAACATTGCAAACTTAGAATTTAGCCATCACTCGATTGTCACATTGCCGGTGCCAAATCCGCCCACCGTCCGGTCCGGCGCGGTCTCGTCATGCGAGGAGCCCAATCGATGTGGCTCAAGCGGCAACTGTTTCAGCTTCGCTGAAACAGACTCCAGGCGAATCGTTCGCCGGAATTCGCACGCGGACTTCCAGCCCCGGTGCGGCGTCGGCGAGATCAATCCGTCCATGATGAAACCGGACGATCGCCTGCGCGATCGCCAGCCCCAGCCCACTGCCGCGCGTCGTTGACGCCGTCGCGCCGCGCTGGAATGGGCGAGTCACGCGGGCCAGGTCGGCGGCGGCCAATCCCGGGCCATCGTCGCGGATCGTGATCACTGCCCCGCCGGCCTCGCGTTCGAGCGACAGCCGGGCGCGCGTTCCGGCGGGCGTGTGCGTCGCGACATTTTCGAGCAGGTTGATCAGCAACTGGTTGATCAGGTCCGAATCGCCGGTGATCGCGACATCGTCGAGCCGCCCGACTTCGAGCGTACCGCCGCGGTCGGCGATCACCGGATCCATCGTGTCGGCGACGTCCTCGATCAGGGGCCGCAGCGAAAGCGTGCCCATCGCCGAGGGGTGCCGACCGGTCTCGATCTCGGCGAGACGGAGCAACGCGTCGAAGATGGCGATGATCGACGCGCATTCGCGCTCGGCGCGCTCGAACGTGCCCGACAAGGCCGGGTCGGCATCGGCCGCGCCGCGCGCGAGCGTGCCGCGCAAACGGGTCAACGGCGTGCGCAAATCGTGCGCGAGGTTGCTCGAGAACAGCCGCTGCGCGCGGACCAGTTCCTCCATCCGATCGATCATGCGATTGAGGCTGTCGGCCTGGACCGCGAACATGCCGTCGAGCCGGTCGGTCGGAATGCGCCGGCTGAGGTCGCCCGCGGCGATGGCGTCGGCGGTACCTTGCGTCTCGGCGAGCCGGCTGGCGGTCAGGTGCGCGAACAGCAAGGTCGCCGACACCCCCATTACCAGCGCGACGAGCGAGATTGCCAGCACGACGCCGGGCAAGATCGCGTGGAGGCTGGCGGCCGCCTCGCTATGCTGGACGATCACCAGCAAACTGCCGCTCGGCAACCGCGTGGCGAGCGCGCGTCCTTCCTGATAGTTGCGGCCGCCGCCCAGGAAACGGACGTCGGAAAAGCCCGGCGACAGCGGCGCGATGTCGAGCCGTCCCGCGATCCGCGCGCCATCGCGCGAAAACAGGACATAGGTCCGCTCGCTCAGTACCTTGCGGCGTTGCCAGTCGAGGATCTTGGCCGCGACCATGGCATCATTCGCACCATGCCCATCGGCCGGCGCGAGATATTTGGCGGTGTGATAGCGCAACGACGCATCGATACGGCTGGACACCCAGGCGTCCGCTGCGCTGAAGCCGATCATCCCCACCGCAAGCATCGCGATCGCGAACGCCATGCCGACCTGGATCGCGAGCCGGCCAACCCGCGGGCACCGCGACAAGGTGCGCGGGATCAGGCGCACCGATCCGACCGCAAGATATAGCCGGCGCCGCGCTGGGTCTCGATCGGATCGCAACCCAGACCCAGCAATGCCGTACGCAGCCGGCTCATATTGCTCTCGACGATGTTGGTGGTCGGCGAGAAGGAATAGGCCCAGACGCTTTCGAGCAGCATCGACCGCGTGACCAGGCGGTCGGCATTGCGCATCAGATGCGCGAGCAGCGAATATTGCTTGCGGTTGAGCGCTGCCGAGGCGTCGCGATAGCGTGCGCGATGACTGCTCGGATCGAGCTGCAGCCGGCCGACTTCGAGCTGCGATCCTTCGGGCCGCGGCGCGTTGCGGCGGGCGATCGCACTGAGCCTGGCCGCGAGCTCGTCCATGTCGAACGGTTTGGCGAGATAATCGTCGGCGCCGACCTCCAGCCCCTCGATGCGATCCTTGACCGAGCCCAACGCGCTCAACATCAGCACCGGCACCGCATTGCCCTGGCGCCGGACATGGTCGATTACCGACAGGCCATTGATATCCGGCAGCAAGCGATCGAGCACGACCGCGTCATGCGGTCGCCGGTCGAGCACAAGGATCGCCTCGGACCCGGTCTGGGCGAGCGTCGTCTCATGGCCATGCAGGCCCAGGCCGGCAGTGATGTGCTCGGCGATCACCGGATCGTCCTCGACTATCAGGAAGCGCACGCCTGTCTCCGTCGTCCGGATCCTTCGTTGCGTCCGCCATATGACAGGCTCATGTCATGGCGGTGACTGTTTCGGGTCAGTTAGCGCCGTCGACCGGCGGTTCGGGTGGGTGGAGAACCGCCCGCTCGCGCGCGTCTTGCCGCAGCAACGCCCTCCCGCCCCAGAACAGCCCGAAACCGATCGCGAACGGGATGCCGCCGACGAGCAGTGGCAGCATGACGATCGAGGGATCGCGCATCGCCTCGCTGAACCCCATGAACACGACAATCAACGAGCACAGCCCGCTGCACGTCATGATCAGGATACCGACACCGAGCAGCAGGCCGCCGAACAATTGCTTCATCGATCCCTCCTCGCCTGTTCCCTTGCCCGAGCCACCACCGCCGCGCCTTCCGCGCCCGGGCGGTAGAAAGTGTTGTAGGTGTCGAACGGAATGATCTGTCTGTCGGGCGTGACGAAATGGACGCAGCTGCGCTTCACCGTCGCCAGGTCGAAATTGTAGCGATCGAGAAATTGCAGGATGACGACACGGAAACTGTTGGCATAGCCGAGTTCCTCGGGCACCAGCGCCTGGGGCAGGCAGCACAAAACGCCGGCCAGTTTCTCCTCGGTATTGCATTGCGTGGTCGCCAGGCTGAGCAGGTCGAGCACGCCCTGGCGCAGCGCCGGATAGGCTTCGTAGCTGATCGTGTTGGGACCGTTGAGGATCAACTCGCGCGGCAAGAGCGAGGTGATCGGGGTCACGCTGCGCCCATCGCGCAGGCCATAGCCGATGCAGATCTGGTCGGGATTGCACGGCAAGGGGATCATGTCCTCGATGCCGAACACGCCCGCTTTCACCACTTCGCGGCGGATCTGCGAGAGCAGCATGCGGTTGGCCTTGGCGTCGAACCCATCGTTGCGCCCGGCGTCCTGGACCGGCTGGAAGGTGACGCCGCGCACGCACGACCAGTCGAGCGCATGGTCGACGATCGCCGCGACCTCGTGATCGTTGACCCCGCGCTTGACCACCGCGACCAAGGTGGTCGACAGCCCGACGCGCTCTAGCTGTTCAAGCGCGGCCTGGCGGATGCGCGACAGCCGCGCCCCGCGAAGGTTCATCAGCGCGTCGTCGTTCATGCTGTCGAACTGAAGATAGACTTCGAGCCGGGGCGCGTAGCTGGCGAGGCGATCGACGAATGCCGGTTCCTGCGCGAGGCGCAGGCCGTTGGTATTGATCATGACATGGCGGATCGGGCGCCGCTTCACCGCGTCGAGAATCTCGAAGAATTGCGGATGCAGCGTCGGCTCGCCGCCCGACAGCTGGACGAGATCGGGCTCGCCTTCGCTCTCGACCAACGCGTCGAGCATTCCCTCGATCACCTCGAGCGAGAGATGCCCGCCATGCATGTCCTCGGCATCGGCGAAGCAGACCGGGCAGGCGAGGTTGCAGGCCGAGTTGATCTCGACGATCGCGAGGCAGCTATGCTGTTCGTGGTCCGGGCAAAGACCGCAATCGAACGGGCATCCCGCCTCGGTCCGGGTCTGGGTGTGCAAGGGGCGGTCGCCGGGCTTGAGCCAGTCCTTTTGCGAGCGCCAATAAGCCAGGTCGTCGCTGATCAGCGTCTTCTGCACGCCATGCGAGCGGCAGCGCTTGAGGTACCAGACGCACTCGTCCTCGATGATGACCTTGGCAGGGACGGTTTCGAGGCAGGTCTCGCACAGGCTCGTGGTCTGGCCGTGGAAGATATAGGGGGCCGCCTTGCGGTCAGGCGGGGAGTGGAGCGGCGCGTCCGCGAGCGATCCAGAGGAGTGCATAGGCGCTGAGTCCGATCATCACGAAGTGGAACACGTTGAACGGGCCGATCAGTGGTGGATAGGGCTTGAGGAACTCCCAGGCAAATCGCTGCATGGCATAGAACAGGACAAAGGCATGGAAGCCGTGCTCGACCGCCCAGCGACGACGACGGATCAGCGCGCGCCAATAGAGGGCGAGGAACAGCGCCATTGCCAGCGATTCGTAGATCTCGACCGGATGGCGCGACACGCCATCGCCAAGATCGACTCCCCAGGGAAGCGCGGTTGGCACGCCATAAGTCTGGTCGCCGAGCCCCGCGAACAGGCATCCCCAACGCCCGACGATGATGCCGAGCGCCAGCGGGATGACGAACGGCCCGCCGGTCGACCCGCGCACCCCGCGCGCCCATTTCCACAACTCGACCGCGACGATCGCGCCCGCCAGCGCCCCGGCGATAGAGTGCGACACCACCGGGCGCGCGTCGCGGAGCGTGTTGAGCGATCCCAGAAGCCAGGCACCGAGCGCGCCGCCGGCCGCAAGGCTGATGAAATAACCGGGCTCGGTCTGGCGCGCGAGGCCATCAACCGTGGCGCGGCGGTGACGATAGACCCAACGCGCGCCGAGGAACGCCGCGGCCCAGGCGGCGAGATCGCCGACATAATGGTACCAGGGCGCGGTCGGGACGTGGATCACGCGCGTTGGTAGCATGATCGACATGCGAGGCGAGAGTGGCGGCAGCTATTCCCTCTCCCCTTGTGGGAGAGGGAAGGGGCCCGCTCGCGTAGCGAGTGGGAAGGGTGAGGGGGAGTCACGAGCGATAACGCCTATGACTCCCCCTCACCCTTCCGCGCCTTCGGCGCTCCCTCCCTCTCCCACAAGGGGAGAGGGAAATGCGCCGCCAACCGCCGCTTATTCCCAGCTGATCGCGTCGTTCGAAAACCCGTCGCGCTGCACGCGGACCACGCAAAAGCGTTGGCCGCTCGGCGCGCGCATCACCACCCAGCGCTCCATTTGCGTGTCGATCGTCGCGCCGAGCTTCCGGAGGCGCTCGACTTCGGCGGGAATGTCGTCGGTTTCGATGTCGAGATGGATCCGGCTGTCATGCTCGACACGTTGGATCTGCACGCTGATCTCCCCTTCCGGGGTCGCGAGCATCCGGTAATTGCCCCGCGTGCCGGGATGATCCGGGTCGACCGGCCGGCCGAGCGCTTCCGCCCAAAAATGCGCGGCTGCGTCGATATCGTCCGTATTGCAGTCGATCAGAATGCCATTGATGCGCGATCTATGCACGACAACCCCTCCAATGCGGGCATGAGGCATGCGGCGCCTCCGCCATCGTATAGCGAACAGTTTAGGCCCTATCCTCCGTGGTTTACAATCAATGTCGAGCCGGTCGGGATAACCGGACCTTATCGATCGTTGCCGCTCGGCGGCGGGGCTATCGCATCATCGCGCGAAGCTGGTCGGCCGCGGCCTTCAGCGCGGCGGTATCCTGTTCGGCCTTGGCGATGGTCATCGCGCCCGTGAACAGGGCGATGACGACGTTGGCGAAAGCCTCCGGATCGGGAGCGTAGGACGCCTCGCCCGCTTCCCGGTCGCGGCGGATGCGGTCGGCGATGGCGTCGCGCCAGACGCGATATTCGCTGGCCAGGGCGCCGCGCAGATCGGCATCGGCCAGCGACAATTCGAGCGCGAGATTGCCGAGCGGGCAGCCGGCGACAGAGCCCTGCGCGTCGAGCGCGGCGGCGACCGTGTCGAAGGCCTGCAGGATGCCGATGGCGGCACTCGGCGCGTCGCGGACGGTGGCGACCCAGGTCTCGCCCAATTCGGCCGCGACCCGCTCGCCGATCACTGCCAGCGCGAGCGCTTTCTTGGTCGGGAAATGGTGGTGGAGTGCCCCGCCGGTCACGCCCGCCAGTCGGACGAGGTCATGCGTGCTAGTCGCAGCGAAGCCCGACGATTGGAAGGAGCGTGCCGCGACGTCGAGCACGCGATTGCGCAACCCGACAGGATCGTTGGTGCGGATTTTCGACCTGGCCATGACGCTCTTTCCTTTCCACCGACCATATTGGCGGGATCGAGACCGGGCAACCGGTCGGTCTCAGCGATGTCCGCCATGCGATCTTTGCGAAGGATTAACCATCCGGGGCCCATCATTGGACGACATCACGGATGACGGGCATGTTCGACCGTAAGATCACGATTTCCGACACGCAGAGACGGCGCCAGCTACTGCCGAGCGAGGTGCGCCTGTCGCTCGACGATGTCGATCGCTACGTCGTCGCCGCTGCGCGGGCGCGTGGCTATCCCGAGGAGTTCCTGACCGAAGCGGCGAGGCAGGTGCGCTTTCTGGAGGCGCGCGGATTGCCGGGCTTCGCCTCGTTCCGGCGCGAAATGCTGGACCATCGCACCGAGACGCTGACCCAGCGCGGCCGCGTCACGCGGCCGGATGGGCAGATGGGCGGGCAATGCCCGATGATCGAGGCACTGCGAATCGCCGAACGGTTCGATCGGATCCTCGCCTTGCCGCCCGGCCGCGAGACCGATTGTCCTATGCCCTCCAACCCATTGCTGGCGGTGCCCGTGCTGGCCGGATGCGCCGGATCGCGCGACATCGTCATGATGACGACCTTCTACATCCGCGAGCGGCCCGCGGCCTATGTGTTCGTCGATGGAGATCGCGCCGCGCTGCACGGGTCGTACCACGCGCTGTTCGAGGCCGATTCCTGGGGCATAGCGCGCTTTCCCGAGGAAACGCACGGCACGCCACCGCTGCGCGACGCCGATGTCGAGGCGATCGACTTTCCAGCGGACGCGCTGCGCGACCTGATGACGTTGATCGAAAGCCAGCCGTAACCGGGGGCGGCGCGTCGCGCATGGTCGCCACGCAGGTCTCGCCCAATTCGGCCACGACGCGCTGGCCGATCACCGCCGCTTTCCTTGTGGCGGCCGGCAAAGGCCAGGCGCGAGGAAGTGGGACCTGACGGGAAATTGCGATGCGGGGCCACCCGATGGGGCGGCCCGCACCTCACCCGCCCGCGTCGCCGATCAATCTAGCTTTCCGAGCAATTCGTGAGACGGCGCTGCGCGGCCCTGCGGGTAGTCCTTCGCACACTGAGCGTGGCAGAGCATGTTCTGCGCCGACGGCCCCGGCACGTTCTCGTCGCACCATTCCAGGCATCCGTCGAAGCTGCCGCCAGGGAGAATATAGGCCCCGCTCGCCGCGGGGATGAAGGCAGCGCCGACCACGACGCTCATAGCGATCATCTTCAGACTCTTCATGACAATTCTCCCAAAGGACCGACTACGTGCGCCGGTATGCGAGCCGAGGTTCGACTCGCGGTCGCGAAGCTGGTCATCGCGGCGACCGATGGTCAAGATTTCTGAATGAGTTACGTCCAGATCGGTGGCGATTCCCGGGGTCGTTGACGCTGACCAGCGCTACCAAAGGCGTTGCGCGCAAAGTCCATCATCGCCGCAGTACGGGTCGAGCTATTCCATCAACCCCAGCCCGAGCAGCAGGATTCCGAACAGGGTCAGGGTGATCGAAGCGAAGATCAGCAGCGCGAAAGTGCGCCACAGCGCCGAGAACCAATTGAGCCGATAGGCCCCGCGCAACTGGAAGAAGATGTGCACCGGCGGGCCGAACGCGATCAGATTGCCGTAGAGCCACGCCGGCGCGCCGATCGTCATCAGCAACGATATGGTGGTCGCCAGCAGCATCATGAATGCCAGCGAATAGGTCACGAAGATGGCGTGGTCGTAGAGCTTGAAGCGCCGCCGCCACAGAAACAGCAACGCCACGAACGGCACCGAGATCGGGATCAGCGCCCAGCTATATTTGTAGGCGGAGGATTGCAGCTTGTAGAGCGCGAGTTCGGGATTCTCGTTGGCTTTACGGATGCCCTTGTCGAGTGCGGGCCAGCCGGTGTTGAGGTTGCTCACTGCCTCCTTGCGGCCTTGCTCGGGACCCGCCGCGATGCTGGTGCGCGCGACCCGCAGTCCGTTGAGTGTCGCCTGATATCCGACGATATCGCCCTGATCGTCGTCATCGGCCTTGCCCTGGGCAACGCGCTGTTGGGCGCGGTCGAGTTTCGCCTGGGTGCTGGCGATCTCGCCATCGAGCTTCGCCAGTTTCTCAGCCTTGGTCGCCGGCGTTTTGTCGAAGTTGAAGTCGGTGCCGCTTTCCAGCGAATGGAAGGTCGCGAACATCAGGAAGACGAAGAACAGGAACATCGCCAGCGGCGACACGAAGCGCGCGCGCTCGCCATCGATATAGCGCCGCGTCAGCCCGCCCGGACGCGTGACCAGCATCGGCACCGTGCGCCACACCTTGCCTTCGAAATGGAACACGCCGTGGAGGAGGTCGTGTCCGATCGAGGTCAGGGTCTTGTGAACATGCCCGTTCTGGCCACAAGCATGGCAGAATGAGCCGATCAGCGCGGTGCCGCAATTGAGGCAGACGCCGTGCGCGCCCTCCCCGACTCCGTGTTCGCCCGCTTTCGGTTCGACCGCGCGCCCGATCAGCGCCCCGGTCGCGATATCGCTTGCTGCCGCAAATTCCCCGCTCATGGCGCGATGGATAGCATTGGCCGCGCGAAAGGCGATAGGGCTTTGGCCACCGGTTTCGGCGTGATAATCGGCCCGCCATGGAAACGACCGTCCACATCGAAATCGATCCCGTCGCGCTGATCGCGTCGATGGGCCGGCACGCACGTTCCGCAGCACTGGTACTTGCCGGGCTGTCGAGCGCGGACAAGGCGCGCGCGCTGGAGGCCATGGCCCGGGCGATCCGCGATGCCGAACCGGATATCCTGGCCGCCAACAAGATCGACATGGCCAACGGCACCGCCGCTGGGCTGTCGGCGGCGCTGCTCGATCGGTTGAAGCTGACACCCGAGCGCGTCGCCGCGACCGCCGACGGGGTCGCCACCGTGGCGACGCTGAAGGACCCGGTCGGCGAGGTCATCGACGAGATCGAGCGCCCCAACGGCCTGAAGCTGGCGCGCGTGCGCGTGCCGATCGGCGTGATCGGAATCATCTACGAAAGCCGCCCCAACGTCACCGCCGATGCCGCGGCTTTGTGCATCGGATCGGGCAATGCGGTGATCCTGCGCGGCGGGTCCGAGGCGATCGAGAGCAACCGCGCGATCCATGCGGCGCTGGTCCAAGGGTTGGAAGCGGCCGGCCTACCCGGCGAGGCCGTGCAATTGGTGCCGGTGACCGACCGCGCGGCAGTGGGCGCGATGCTGGCCGGCGAAGGCGTGATCGACATGATCGTGCCGCGCGGCGGCAAGGGGCTGGTCGCGCGCGTCCAGGCCGAGGCGCGGGTGCCGGTGCTCGCGCATCTCGACGGGATCAACCACATCTATGTCCACGCGTCCGCCGACCAGGCGATGGCCGAGGACATCGTCGTCAACGCCAAGATGCGCCGCACCGGCGTATGCGGCGCGATGGAGACGTTGCTGATCGACCGCGACTATCCGCATGCCGGTCAGCTGATCCAGAAGTTGCAGGCGGCGGGATGCGAGGTGCGCGGCGATCCGCTGCTCAAGCAATTGGTACCCGGCGTGGTGTCGGCCGGCAGCGAGGATTGGGATACCGAATATCTCGACGCGATCGCCTCCGCACGCTTGGTCAACGGAATCGACGAGGCGCTGAATTTCATCGCCGCGCATGGTTCGCACCATACCGATGCGATCGTCGCCGAGGACGCAGCCGTGGCCGAGCGCTTTCTGGCCGCGGTCGACAGCGCGATCGTGCTGTGGAACGCCTCGACCCAATTCGCCGATGGCGGCGAGTTCGGGCTGGGCGCGGAGATCGGCATCGCCACGGGGCGGCTGCACGCCCGCGGACCGGTCGCGCTCGAGGGGCTGACGACCTACAAGTGGATCGGACGAGGGACGGGCCAGATCCGGCCATAAGCGGCGCGGTCCCGCCAATCGCCGGCCGAACGAACCGGCCGAGCCATCACCTCAGACGTAAGGCGGACGGTGACGGCCCATTGGGCTGGTGGTGAAGATCTCGCAGCCGGTCTCGGTGATGCCGATCGAATGTTCGAATTGCGCCGAGAGCGAGCGGTCGCGCGTCACCGCGGTCCAGCCGTCGTCGAGCATCTTCACGTCGGGCCGTCCGGCATTGATCATCGGCTCGATGGTGAAGATCATTCCGGGTTTAAGCTCAGGGCCGGTGCCGGGCCGTCCGTAATGCAGGACATCGGGCGCATCGTGATAGACGCGGCCGACACCGTGGCCGACGAAATCCCGGACGACGCCATAGCGATGGCGCTCGGCATGCTGCTGGATCGCATGCCCGATATCGCCCAACCGATTACCCGGTTTCGCCTGCTCGATCCCAAGCATCAGGCATTCGTAAGTCACGTCGACCAGCCGCCGGGCCTTCACCGACACGTCGCCGACCAGATACATGCGACTGGAATCGCCGTGCCAGCCATCGACGATCGAGGTCAGGTCGATATTGACGATATCGCCATCCTTCAGCGTTCGCTCGCCGGGAATGCCGTGGCAAACGACATGGTTGATCGAAATGCAACTGGTATGGGCATAGCCGCGATAGCCGATATTCGCCGGAATCGCCCCGGCCGCGACGATCGCGTCATGGGCGATCGCATCGATCGCCTCGGTGCTGACGCCGGGTTGCACCGCATCGGCTAGCAAGTCGAGCACCGACGCGGTGACCTGTCCCGCCTCGCGCATGGCGGCGAAGTCCGCGGCGTCGTGGAGCTTGATCGCGCCGGTGCGGCGATCGGCGCCCTTGGATGCGGCGGCAACATAATGGGTCATCGAACGTCTCTACTGTCCAAACAGGCGCCGAAGCGCGATCGTTTGTGAGTATGACCGCGGATTGGCGGACGCAAGGTAGCGGCCGGGCGGCGGCTATCCGATCCTGACCAGCACCTTCGACTTGCACAGAATGCGGCCGACCAGGCAGCCGGTGCCCTTCAACGTGTTGCGGTCGACCAGCACGATGGTGCCGGAAAGCGTCTTGTTGAGGTCGGGGACGAACACCTTGCCGCGCCAGTTGCCTGCGGAATCCTGTCGGAAATCGCGAAACACCTGCGTGCCGATCAGGTCGTGCGTACCGCCGCGCCGGGCATCCGCGATCGCCTGATCGCTTGCCCAGACGACCGTGCCGCACACCGACTCGCCACACCGCTGGATGTTGATATGCATCGTGTCGCGAAGGTTGCGCCACGTGCCGATCGCCGCATCGCCTTCGCCTCCGCTGACGGGGCTAACGGTCAACAGGCCGATCATGACCAACAGAATCGCGCGCAACATTGTCCCTCCAGCGTCTCGTTCGCTGCCGCGATATAATTTCGGCGGCGACATCCGCCAGAGGCCGCCCGCGAGCATGGCGCCACAACACCGTGCGCCGAGCCTCGCTTTGGTGTAGGCAACCACGATGGCAGACGACACCATCATCCAGACTCCCGACGGCCCGATGACCTGGGCCGAGTGGAAGAAGAAAAACCCGATTCAGGTTCCGTCGCGCCGCACCAAGGGCAAGGACCTGCCGAACAAGATCAAGCGCCGCACGGGCGACTAGATCTCCGTGCGTCCCGTCGAGACCTTCGAACTCGTCCTGGTCCTGCTCGCCGGTGTCGTCGCACTGCATTGGGCCGCGCGGCGACTGAGGCTGCCGCCATCGACCGCCTTGCTGGTCGGCGGCGGCGCGCTCGCCTTCATCCCGGGATTGCCGCCCGTGGCGCTCGATCCGGAACTGGCGCTGGTGCTGTTCCTGCCGCCATTGCTGATGGATGGGGCGTATTTCACCGCGTTCGGGCGATTCCGGCGGCATTTGCCGGGGATTCTCTCTCTCGCCATCGGGGCGATCGTCTTCACCACGCTGGCGGTCGGGCTCGTTACGCATTGGCTCGTCCCCAGCCTGCCCTGGGCAGCGTGTTTCGCGCTCGGCGCGATCGTGTCGCCGCCCGACGCGGTGTCGGCGCGCGCGGTGCTGCAGAACGTCAAGCTCCCCCGCCGATTGTCGGCGCTGGTCGAAGGCGAAAGCCTGCTCAACGACGCGACCGGGCTGGTCCTGTTCCGCTTCGCCGTGGCGGCGACGTTGAGCGGCACGTTCAGCGCCGGTGCCGCGGTCACCAGTTTCTTCCTGCTCGCGCTCGGTGGCGTCGTGGTCGGGCTGGCGGTCGCGGCAGGCTGGCTGTTCGTGGTCAAGCGGCTGAAGGACCAGACGCTGATCATCATGGCCAACACCCTGATGTGCTGGGTCGCCTATATTGCCGGCGAGCGGGTCCATGTCTCCGGGGTGATCGCGACGGTGGTCGCCGGGCTGATGCTCGGCTGGTACCAGCATATCGTCTTTTCCGCCCCCGTCCGGCTGCGCGGCAGCGCGTTCTGGCAGACGATGGTGTTCATCCTCGAAGCGATCGTCTTCATCCTGATCGGCTCGTCGTTGCGCGGCGTTCTCGATCGCGTCGGCGGGATCGAGGCGGTCACCGCGACGATGACGATTCCGATTCTTGGCGTCGTGCTGACGATCGTCGCGGCGCGCTTCGTCTGGATCTTCGCCAATGACGGCCTGCTGGTGGCGCTTCGGGCCGCGGGACTGAAGCGCGCGCGACCGCTCGGCGTGCGGCAGGCGACAGTGCTGAGCTGGACGGGCATGCGTGGGGTGGTCACGCTGGCGGTGGCACTGTCGCTGCCCGCGGCGATGCCGGGGCGCGACCTGATGCTGGTCACCGCCTTCGCCGTGATCTTCGCCACCGTCGTCGTGCAGGGGACGAGCCTCGGCTGGCTGATCCGGCGGATCGGACCGGAAGACAAGGACCCGCCGGCGAAGATGACGATGGCGGAGACCGAAGCGGCGATCGCGCAGGCCAGAAACGATGCGGTCGAGGCGAATGCCTATGCCGAGGACGGAACGCTGATTCACCCGCAAATGCTCGAACAGTCGCGCAAGCGCCTGGCGGCGATCCAGCGCTACGCCGCCGACGCGGACACGTTCATGGAGAATGCGCGGCCGCATTTCGACGTCATCCTGACCGCGATCGCCGCCGGCCGCACCGAACTGATCCGCGTCCACCGCGCCGGACTGATCGAGGACGAAGTGCTGCAGGAGCTGGAGCGCGACCTGGATGTCGAGGAGCTGGGGATTATTTTGCAGCGGGGTGGGTAGGGGTGTTGCGGAGCCAATGACTAGCAAGTGGATCGAACGGAGATCGATTTTTCCTATCGAACTCGGGCCATCGCAACAGAATCGGCAATTTTGTTGCGCACTGAATGATTGAGAATAAGATACTTAACTTAAATAATGGCGCGTGCGCTTTAGTCTAACTCCGCTCCCCTACGGCTCCAGGGCCAATAAAATCTGCAGGGCTCGGCCTCTTTAAAGTAGCACCAGATAGAAGGGCTTTTATCTCTTCTAGACGTTCCCCGACCCATTCCCGCAGGAAATCCCGATCATCCTCCGCCATGATGTCCTGCCCTAAGCGCTCCGTCACATCATCGATAAGGAGACATGTCCCTTCCAACATCGTGCTTACAGCCACAAGGCGCCTCGCGGTTGAGTTGCTACCCTGGTCGTCCAATTCGTAGATCGGAAACCTATCCATCTCATCGATGATCGCTCTAATCATCAATGACCCGGCTTTTAGGTTTATCGCCTGCGGCAAAAAGTGCGCTGTAGTTCGATGAAAGCTTTCTAGACTTTCGTATCCATGCGCGAGAAGCCGTTCACTCGCATGTCTCAACTGCCTCTTGCGCCTCCAGTGGGGCGCGAAGGCCGTAAAATACGTCACCAACAAAGCAAGAATTGCCCCGGCGAACTGAGCCCATCCAGCCAACTTGTCGTGATTTTCGAGCCAGGAGACCATGTAGTTCATGGTGGTGCCTATTCCGTTGTCAGAGCCCGATCGCGAGGGCCTCTTGGAACCTCGGCGACCGAAAATTTATCCGCGCAACCCTATTGCTCATTCTGTTGCAGTTTAGGCGAGATATTGCTCCGGAATTCTAGCAATGCGGCCTGACCGCTCTGCGGACGCGCATTACTTCGAACCCCAACCCTGTTCCGATCCCGAACCGTATCGCTTTTTCGAGTGACGTTCCCTCAGACCCCACCCGCCACCAAACCATAAACGATCCTTCCCAACGCCCCGAGCAGCAATATCCCACTGGCCGCGAACTGGATCAGGAAGCCGGTGCTGCGCTTGCCCGGATCGGCCATGTAGCCAGCGGCATAGATCAGCCGCCCGACGATCCACACCACGCCCAGCCCGGCCGCGACGCATTCGTTCCAATAGATCGCGAACAGCCACAGCCCGCCCAAGAACAGCGGCAGCCCTTCGAGCGTGTTGAGGTGCACCCGCAATGCGCGCTCGAGCAGCGGGTCGCCGGTCATGGCGGGCGCCGCGATACCCGATTTGCCGCGCGCGCGGCCGACCTGCAGGCTCATGTAGAAATAGACCAGCAGCGCCACGATCGTGACGATCGCCGTCCAGCGATGTTCCATCATTGATAATTCCCCCTGAGTCGTTTTTAGCTTCGCTGAGTCGGTGCCGGCCCGCTCCCCCACCCGGCCGCCCATAAAATACCCTGTTGGGCGGCCGGGTGGGGGAGCGGGCCGGCACCGTAACCGTTTCAGCTTTGCTGAAACAGCGTCTAACCGTCGGCGCGCCGCCGCCGGTCGAGCGTGATCGCTATTTCGGCATGCCGCTGAGCCCGCTCGCCTGCCGCAGCGCGGCGCCGTCGAGGCGATAGCCGTCGAGGAACACCGTCCGCACATGGCGGAGATTGGTGAGGTCCTTCGACACGTCGCCATCGACCAGGATGATGTCAGCGGTCTTGCCCGGGGCGATCGATCCGACGCGGCCGTCCATCCCGGTCATCCGCGCCGGCACGATCGTCGCGGTCTGGAGCGACTCCGCATTGGTCAGCCCGGCCTGCTGATAGAGTTCGAGTTCGCGCACCAGCTCCAGGCCATAGCCATCGGTGCCAGCGACGATGCGGACGCCGGCCTGGTGAAGGCGGCCGACCAACCCCACCATTTTGTCGAAGCTCTTGCGGAAATCGTCACGCGTCAGCCCGCCGAACAGCGGGTAGCCCGGGATCTTCCAGCCGCGCACCACCGATGGCGGCGCGACGTCGGCGAACGGCGCATATTCCGGTGACAGCGCCGTCCCGTCCGAGGTCATCAGCGGCTCCCACACGGTCAGTGTCGGATCGATGATCGTCCCGCGCTTCGACAACTCGTCGTAAAAGGCCTTCATCGCCGGCGAGTCGAGATCGACGTCCTTGCCGTATTTGGCCGGCCCCTCGAGCCGCGCGGCGGTGTTGGCCTTGTCGACCACCTCCTGCGGCATCGCCTGCATCATGATGAAGTTGATGTGGGTGACCTCGTCATAACCCGCGCGCACCGCGTCGAGCGGCCGCATCCCGGCGGGCACATGGCCGTGGACGTGCAGACCGAGCTTGTGCGCTTCGGCTGCCGCCGGGGCGATCCAGGCCGGATTCATCGAGGTGTAGAATTTGGCTCCCCACAGGCCCGCCGCCTTGATCTTGTCGACCGCGGCGATTGCCTCGGCCGCCGACGAGACGGTCAGCGCGCCCTGCGCGGCGAGCGGGTCCTTGCGGTCGATGATCACCGAAATCTTGCCGTCGGGCGCGAGCAGATCGCCGGCGGCGCGGCGCTTGTAGATACTCAGCGCCTCGTCGATCATCGAACCGGGGCTGCGGTAATTGGTCATGCCCGTGGCGAGGTTCTGCAGCAGGTTCCAGTCGTCGCCGACATGCTGGTGCGAATCCCACAGGCCAGGCAGCAGCGTCTTGCCCTGGCCATCGATCACGACCACGCCCGCCGGCGCCTTGATCGACCCCGCGGCGCCGACCGCTGCGACCTTGCCGTTCGAGATCAGCACCGCGCGGTCGGGCAGATAGGTGCCCGCGACCGAATCGAACATCAGCACATGGTCGACCAGGGTCGGGGTGCGGTTCGCCGGCGCCAGGAAGCGGTGCGCGACATCGCGGACCATGTCGGCAGTCGCCTTGTCCTGGATGTCCTTGAGCTTGGGCCCGTTGGCCTCATACCCTTCGGGCAGCAAGGCCACCACGCCGGCATTGCCGAAGAAGCGATTGTCACCGTCGAGCCAGACCGGCGACGGGGAAAAGCCATAGCCGGTGATGAAGGCGAGCTTGACGGTCTTCTTGCCTTGCGGGCCGTCGATCGTCACCGGCTGGCCGATCTTGATGCTGGCATGGCCAGTCGGCAGCAGGTCGATACCCTTGTCGCCCGCCGCGACCAGCGCGTTGACGTCCATCTCACTGGCGAGCCAAGGGCCGCCATAAGTGTTGTAGCGCCGCGCGGCGAACGGCGCGGAGCCGGAGTCGACCGCGGTCTTCCAGTGCGCGACGCCACCGGCATCGACGTCGAAATTCTCTGTGGCGTCGCCCGAATCGGTATAGCCGCGGATCGCGATCGCCGATGGCCGCTTGTCGGGTGCCAGGGTCACGAGCTCGTCGGTTTCGGTGACCCAGCCGCGCAGAGACATCGACATGCGATAGGCGACGCGGCCGTCGGGCATGGTCCACGACCAGATGTCGCCATGCTTCCCGGCGGTCGAGCTGATCGTGTAATGGCGCGCACCGGCGGGCGGCGCCATCAGCTGTTCCTTGGGTGTCGAGGCGGCCCCGGCAATCGACGCAGTGGCAGCGAGCAGTGACGCGAGCAGAATCCGACGCATATCATCCCCCTGTGCAGGCGCACCGAGACTGACGCGGACCGCTCGCCGAGGCAACCGGATATCTAGTCCGGGGCGCAAAGCCGGGTTCACGTGCGGCCCGACTGGCGGACCGACCGGCGGCAAGGTGGAATTGAGGGCTGCATCGCGCTAGTTGCTGGGTCGAGCGGGTAAGGGGTGCTCGTAATGGGGGCAGGCGATGTCGGGTTTCGCGGTTCGGCTTGGAGGAGATGACGGCGCTCCCCTTCCGGATTTCTCACCGGAATTGCGCTTTGCCTTCGCGGCGGCCCGCTTGGCGAGCGGCAGCACCTCGGCTCAGCTGGATGGTGCCGCTGCAGAGGTCAGGGACTGGGATCTCGTCCATCGCGGGCTTGCGCATCATGGCCTGATCGGGCTGGCGGTTCCGGCGTTGCTGCGCACGGAGGTCCTGCCTGTTGCAATGCGTGCGGCGCTCAACGCGGAGCACGGCGCGCATGTCATCGGCGCGCTGCACAGATCGCGCGAACTGGTGCGGATCGCGCGCGCGCTCGACGCAGCGGGCATCCGGCATGTGTTCATCAAGGGTATCGCGCTGTCGATCCAGCTGTATGGCGACCCGGTCGCGCGGGGCGGGCGCGACATCGACGTGCTGGTCGAGCGCGACCGCACCCGCGACGCCGAAGCGATCCTGCGCGACCTCGGCTATGTGCCGCCGATCCACGCTTCGCCCGTCCGACCGGACGAAAACACGCCGCCCAAGGAAAGCGGATGGGTGCACGGCGAGAGCCGCATCCTCGCCGAACTGCACGATCGCCTCTGCGAGAATCCCGCACTGCTGCCCTGGGGCTTCGAGGCGCTCTGGGCCGAGCGCGAGATGGTGACGATCGCCGGCACGGCGGTGCCCTCGATGGCGCGACGGCGATTGCCCATCTATCTGGCGGTGCACGGCATCCGGCATGGCTGGCAGCGACTGATGTGGCTGGCTGATCTCGCCGTGCTGCTCGATTCCGATACCGCGTGGGACGAAGCCCTCGCCATGGCCGCGAAGGAGGGGCTGGAGGGGATGATGCTGCATGTCGGCTGGGCGCTACACCATTGGCTGGCGCGCCCGGTGCCAGCGGCAGTGCTGGCGCGCGGCGCGCGGCGGATCGATGTGCGGCTGCTCAACCGGCTGGTCGCGCAATTCCATGACGGGCCGGAATGGCATGAGGTGAGGCCGCGCAATTCGCTGCGCCGGTTCCTCGCCGGAAGCGTGTGGAGCCGCTCGATCACCTATGCGATGAAACCGAGCCGGCATTTCTGGGGCCGCCAATTGGCCTGGGACCTCAGTTCGCCCCAGGATCGCGCCGCGTTTGCTCTACCCAGAAGGCTTGGCTGGATGTATCCGCTGATCCGGCCATTCGGCTGGGCGATCCGGCGCCTCCGCGCCTGACGTCCGGACGGGCAAGATCATGACCTATCTCTACAGCTTCGGCGGCCTCCGGGTCCGGTCCCAGATCGAATTGCCCGGGTTGGTGCCCGTGGCCGATGGGGAGAGCGGATGGGTCGGCGACCTCGACTTGGCGGTCGAGACCGGATCGCCGGTCGATCATGACGCGGTCAGCTATGAATGGCGCAACGGCTATCGCCTGCGGCTGGGCGAGCGGGACGGGCGCTGGCTGATCCGCTCACGCTTCGACGGGAGCTACCTGATCGACCGGGATGGACGCGCGATGACTCTGGTCGCGGCGACCATGCCGCCCGATGCGGCGACGATCGAGGTTTTGTTGCGCCGTGTGCTGACGCGGGTGCCGATGTTGCAGGGGGCGATCGCGGTCCATGCCGCGTCGCTGCTCCAGGATGGCGGCGGAATGCTGCTGATCGGGCGCTCGGGCGCGGGCAAATCGACGCTCTGCGCGGCGCTGACCGTGCAGGACGGCTGGCAGATCCTGGGCGACGACACCGCATTGCTGTGGCAGCCCGACGCGCCGATGCTGGGCGCCGGCGCGAAAACGGTGTGCCTGTGGCCGGAATCGCGAGACGGGCTGGAATTGGCGGCCGAGCGGAGTGTTCCGCTCGCCACCGCCACTGGCAAGTCGCGTTGCACGGTCGTGGCAAGCGACCCTCCCGCACTGGTCCCGCTGCGCGCACTGATCTTTCTCGACCGCCGCGCGGACGTAGCCGAACCGCGGCTGGAGCGGCTCGGGATTGCAGAAGCGATGACGCTGATCGTGCCGCAGATCATCCATTTCAACCCGAACGGCGCCAGCGTGCAGGAACGCGTCCACGCCGTGTCGGGGCTGCGCGAATTACTCCACAGCCGCCCGGCCTGGCGGCTGGTCTATCCCAGCGACTATGCGTCGCTGCCGCAGGTCAAGGCGCTGCTCCGTCCACTGCTGACTCTCGACGCGGTTGCACGCGATGCTCAGTCGGCTATCGCATCGCGATGACCGATCGCGCCGCCCTGCTTTCCGCCCTGCTGCCCAAGGTGGCGGGCGATCCCCGCGGGATGATCGCGCTCGCCCGCCAGTTGATCGCGGCGGGCGAGCGGCGCCGCGCGCTGGAACTGGCGGAGCAGGTCCATGCGATGACGGGTGGCCGCGGCGAAGCCGGCGTCACCGCCGCCGAGATACTGAGCGACGGCGTCTATAGCTGGCATTTCGTGATCCCCTTCGATCGCGCCCGCAACCAGGCCTATGAACAAGCGCTGATTCGCGCGATCCGTCCTGGCTGTCGCGTGCTGGAGATCGGTGCGGGTAGCGGGCTGCTTGCGATGATGGCCGCACGGGCAGGTGCGCGCGTGGTAACGTGCGAAGCCGATCCCGCCATCGCGTCGGCGGCGCGCGACGTGGTCGCGGCGAACGGCTTCGCCGACCGGGTGACGGTCGTGAACAAACATTCCAGCGCGCTCGACCCCGATCACGACCTGGGTGGCCGGGCCGACATTCTGGTGTCGGAGATCGTCAGCAACGATCTGCTCAGCGAAGGAGTACTGGCGGCGCATGAGGATGCGGTCGCCCGTCTGCTCGCGCCTGGTGGCATCGTCATCCCGCCGCGGGGGACGATCCGCGTCGCGCTCGCCCGCGATCTGCGCGACCGGGCTCCGCGCCTCACCGAAGCGAGCGGATTCGACCTCCGCGCGTTCAATCGCCTCGCCGCGCCGAGCGAGATGATCCGCGTCGGCATGGAGCAGGTGGCGCTGTGCAGCGACCCGGTCGATCTATTCAGCTTCGACTTCGCCAGCGCCGAACCCCACAGGCCGGAACGGCGGGAGCTCGAAATCGCGTCGCAGGGCGGCCGGGTGGACGGGATCGTGCAATGGATCGCGCTCGAAATGGATGCGGTTGGCCGGTACGAGAATCGGCCTGAGCCGGGGGCCGCTTCCTGCTGGGGCGCCCTGCTCTGGCGGTTTCCGCAGCCGTTGGAGACGCGGGCTGGCGAACCGGTTGCGGTCGGCGGGGCGCATGAGCGGGATCGCGTACGGCTGTGGCAGGTAAATTGATTTGCCGAAGACGGAGTGCTAGCATGGTCTCCGCAATAAAAAAGGGGTGGGTATGATGGAAAAGCTTCCCAAGAACGACGAACAGACCGAGGTTAAGACCGAAGAGTGGGTGAAGCCCGAGATCGTCAGCTTCCTCCCGGCGAAGGCGGCCGAGGGCATTTCCTATCGTCCGACCGACGGCATCAGCAACCTGACCTGACGCACTGACCGGATTGAAAGCCGCGTCGGAGTGGCGCGGGGAGTGACAGGGGTTTCCCGTTGACTGACTGCGCCGCGTGATGACGGAATCCTCCGATCGCGCCCAGCGTGTTGTGCCCTATGACCTGGCGTCCGCGGCGCACGACTATCCGCAATGGGAAGGTTCGCCGCGTCGGACGGTGCTGCTCTGCACCCACCCGCGCTCGGGCAGCACGCTGTTGGGCGAAGCGCTGTTTTTCGCGGGCGGGCTCGGCTGCCCGCTCGAATATTTCCATGCCGGGTTCCGCCCTTCCTTCGCGCGGCGCTGGAACGCGCCCGACTATGACAGCCTCAGCGCCGCCGTCCGCCGCCACCGCACCTCGCCTGAGGGGACGCTGGGCGTGAAACTGTTCTGGCGCGACATCGAGGAGATCGGGCGCGATGCGGATCCCGCGCTGGAGCGCTTCGCCAACGTGCCGCCATCCGAAGCGCCCACCGGCTATTACGCGACTCTCGCCAAACATGTCGCTCGGCTCTTCCCCAATCCACAGTTCGTCCATCTGTGGCGCGAGGACAGGTTGCGCCAAGCGGTATCGGCGGTGCTCGCGGTCGAGACCGGGCGCTGGCGCTCGATTCCCGGCGCGACCCGGGAAGACACCTCCGCGACCGTGCCGTTCGACGCCGACCGGATCGAGCGGCTCATGAGCTATTCCGATTTCTGCCACGGCCATTTCCGCAACCTGTTCGCCGCGATGGACGCAACGCCGCATGCGCTAAGCTATGAGGCGCTGACCGCCGATTACGGCACCAGCGTGCGCGCGGTGCTCCGGCATCTGGGCAGCGATGCCGAACCCCGCGCGCCCCGGATGCGCCGTCAGGCGGATGGCGCCAGCGAGGCGATGGTGCTGCGCTACTTGCGCGAGCGGGCGATAGCAGTGCCCTCCGTGGGATGACCGCACCGATCCTGCCGCATCTGCGCATCCCCGAATTCCTCGATGCGGAAGCGCGTGCCACGCTGCTCGAATGGACGCTGGCCAACGAAGGGCGGTTCGTGCCCGCTCAGCTAGCCGGAGGGATGGTCAAGCCCGAAGCCCGCCGCGCACTGGTGCTCCGCGACCTTGGCCCGGTCGCCGAGCTGCTGGACGCCCGGCTGCGCGAGGCGGCACCCCATTGGTCGACCACGCTGCGATCCACTCCATTCGCAACGAGCGAGGTCGAACTCGAACTCGCCGCGCACAATGACGGCGCGCATTTCACGCTCCATGCGGACACCTATGCCAGCGCACAAGTCGCGCGGGGCGACCGGATGCTGAGCGCGGTCTATTATTTCCATCGTCGGCCCAAGGGGTTCGCGGGCGGCGCGCTACGGCTCCACCGGCTGGGCGCGGCGCCAGGCGATGCGGGGCTCGATATCGAACCCGACGACAACGTTCTGGTCGTCTTCCCGTCCTGGGGACCACATGAAGTGATGCCGGTCCGCTGCCCATCGGGCGCCTTTGCCGATTCACGCTTCGCCGTGAACGGCTGGATCTATCGAGCGCGAAGGTGACGCAGACCGCCTAGAGTTTGTTTCAGCAAAGCTGAAAAAGACTCTACTCCGCGACTTCCAGCACGCCGCGCTCGATCAGGTCCGCGACGAATTCGGTCACGTCTCGGCGGCATGCGTCGACATCCACCTGGTAGTTGGCTGCCATATGATTGCACAGCGCGCCCAGCGTCTGCGGCGCCTCGACAAAGGTCCAGATGCGGGTGCCGGTGCGGTTGAGCTGGAAGAAATAGCCCGAATCGATGTCGAGCAGAATCGCATCATCGGCGACGTCCGCGCTGACCACCGCCGCCTTGCGACGCAGCATCGTCCCATCGTCGATCACCGCCGTCCGAACCATGTTATGCCCCCTACGCCTCCAGGCCGAAGGCATGCTCCAGCCACATCTCGGTGGCAAGAGTGAACCAGACCGGGCCCCATGCGCTTTCGGGTATGGGGCCGCTCGATCCGCTCTTGCGCCACGCCTCGAACGGCGCGTGCATCGCCGCGATCCGCTCGGGCACGACCCAGCCGAGCTTGACCGCGATCAGCTCGTGCATCGGCCGCTGGCGCAGCAACTCGCCGATCGCGTCCACCTGGTGCGACACGAAATAGGATTTGGTGCGCCGCTGGCGGATCTTCTCAGGCAGCGTGCCCTTCATCGCCTCGCGCAACAGATGCTTGCGGGTGTTGAACTTGCGCAGATGCTCGCCGCCCGCGCCCATGAAGAAACGGGTCAGGCGCAGATCGTGAAACGGGTGCCGCACCTCGACCCCATGGCCTTCGGCAAAGGCGAGGACGGAATCGACCATCGTGTAGCGCCGGCCGAGCGAGAAGACGCTGTAGCGCGACTGCTGGTCCATTCCGCGAAGACCCGTGCGCGCGATCTTCTGGTGCCAGCGGTCCACCAGCCCGATCCGCGCCATCCAGTCGGGCCGGATCCAGTCGGGCTGGTCGAGGCGGAAGTCGAGATGGGGAGTCAGCAACGCCTCGCGATGCCTCCGGCTGGCCAGCGGCAGCAGCGTGCTGTGAAGTGTCCGACGGGCCTGTACATACCAGGGTGAATCCGGCCACTGCTCCGCGCCATGGCGGAACAATTCCCGCCAGCGGCCAGCCATGAACCGGTCCGGCCAGTGCGCCAGCGATCCGTTGAGCCAGTCGTCGCCGCCCTCCCCGGTCAACAGTACGCGCCGGCCGTTGGACTGCAGCGCCTTCAGCACCCCGCCCATCGAATCGAGGACATTGGGGCGCACCGGCAGCTGATAGGATTCGGCGCACCATTGCCGTGCGACATCGGCGTCGAAGCGGCGTGCGCCGACGACCTCGGCGGTGATTCCGAGATGTGCCTCGACCGCACTGCTCCATTGGGTTTCGTCATGCGGCTCGCCCGGGAAGCGCGCGGAGATCGCGCCGACCTGGCGACCGAGCCTGCCTTCGCGGAACAAGTGCGTCGCGCGGCATACGACCGACGAGGAATCGAGGCCGCCCGACAGCTGCGCCGTGACCGGTCCGTCGCTGCGGATCGTCGCCTCCAGCGACTGGTTGAACAGGTGATTGAACCGCTCGACATGGTCGTCGATCGATCGGTTCGACAGATCCTCGAAGGGGCCGCCATGCCAGTTCCAGCGCGACACGGAGCCATTTTCGAATCTAATCGCCCCGCCTTGCGGCACCCGCTCGATCCCGGCCCACAGCGTGTCCGTTTCCGACACGAAGCGCGCCGATAGATACTCGCCGATCGCACCCTCGTTCAGTCTGCGCTCGAACCCCAATCCCAGGATCAGCGCGCGCGGCTCGCTCGCAAAGCCGAAGGTCGTGCCGTCGAATGCCCAGAGCAGCGGCCGCCAGCCCATCGGCGAGCGGAACAGGTCGAGCTGACGCGAGCGCGGTTGCCACGCAGCGACAGCATAGTCGCCGACCAGGCGATGGACGAACTCACGCCCCTCGCGTTCGAACAGCTTGAGCGCGATCAGGCCGTCCGGCGCGTCGGTCAGCCGCGCGCCGTCTGCGCCGAGAAGCGCGAGCAGCTCCGCGCGATTGTCGAGGCGTCCGTCGAGCAGCAGGGTGATCCCGGAGTCTGCACCGACAAAGGGCTGGGTCTCGCCGCGAGCCTCGGGCGTCGTCGCATGGGCGAAGCGGATCATCCCCGCGCGCTCGTCGTGCCAGGTCTGCACACCATCGAACCCGCGGCGAAAGGTCGATCCCGCGATCCGGTCGAGAAGATCCGGCCCCAGCGGCCGGCCGTCGGAAAAGACGGCCCCCGCAATTCCGCTCATGCCGCGGCCTTACGCATCGACGAGCAGGCCCAGCCGGAGCGCGTCGGCGACGAAAGCGTCTACATCCGCCTGCAGCGCCTCGATCGGGACCCCATGCGCGTTGGCAAGGTCTGCCGCGACCTGCTCGATCGGCGTCTCCGCCGCAATGGCCGCCCAGATCGCCGCCGCCGAGCCGTTGAGGACATGATAGCGACCGTCGCGCGCGTCATATACGGCCATCTCTCCCGAAACGGGTGGCCAAGTCAGGTCGGGGGCGGGACGGATCATGCTATCTGCTCGCACGAGTTCGCCCCCTGCTTCAAGTGCTACCGCGTAGGAACCGGGCCGGGCACCACGCGGGGAAAAGCTACGGGCACGCTTCAACCTAGGTGAACGAGTCCAGCTCGTGGCCGACCGACAGGCGCACCAAAAAAGGGCGCCGGATCGCTCCGACGCCCCTTTCGGTACGCTCTACTCTCCCTCCCTCGGGCCGAAGCCGGGGAGGAATCTCAAATCAGGCGCTAGCCTGGGTCCGGCCGCCGCCCTGGCCACCACGACCCCGGCGGCGATTGCCGCCACGGCCGCGCGGTGCGTAGGGATTTGCCGGCCGCGCCTCGTGCGTCTTGCGCGGCGGGCGAACGCCGCGCGGGCCGCGCGGACGCTCGTCGCGCTCTTGCTGCGCGGTGACGGACTGTTTCGAACGGGTCGAGACGATCTTCGCCGCCTCGGCCAGGAAATTCTCCGGCAGGGCCTTGAGCGGGATCTTCTGGCGCGTCAGCCTTTCGATATCGCGCAGATAGGGACGCTCGTCGTCCGCCACGAAGCTGATCGCGATGCCGTCATTGCCGGCACGCGCGGTGCGGCCGATGCGATGGACATATTGCTCGGGCACGTTGGGCAGCTCGAAATTGATCACATGGCTGACGCCCGACACGTCGATGCCGCGCGCGGCGATGTCGGTGGCGACCAGGACCTTTACTTCGCCGGTCTTGAACGCAGCGAGCGCGCGCTCGCGATTGGCCTGGCTCTTGTTGCCGTGAATCGCGTTGGCCGGGATACCGTTGCCGCCGAGCAGGCGCACGACGCGGTCGGCGCCGTGCTTGGTGCGGGTGAAGACCAGCACGCGCTCGATCGCCGGATCGCGCAGGGTCATCGTCAGCAGCGCCTGTTTCTCGGCCTGGTTGACCAGGGTGGCGAACTGGTCGACGCGCTCGGCGGTGGTTGCCGCCGGCTTGATCGAGACGAGCGCCGGGTCCTTGATGAACTGATCGGCCAGCTCGCGGATCGACTGCGGCATGGTCGCCGAGAAGAACAGGGTCTGGCGCTGGCGCGGGACCATCTTCACGATCTTGCGCAGCGCGTGGATGAAGCCGAGGTCGAGCATCTGGTCGGCCTCGTCGAGCACCAGGGTCTCGATCAAATTGAGGCTGACGAACCGCTGCTCGATCAAGTCGAGCAAGCGGCCCGGCGTGGCGACCAGGATGTCGACGCCGCGCGCCATGTCCTGGCGGTTCTTGTTGATGCTGGTGCCGCCGAACACGGTCGCGACCGTCATACGACTGAACTTGCCGTAGGCGCGCGCGCTCTCGGCGATCTGGCTGGCGAGCTCGCGGGTCGGGGCGAGGACGAGCATGCGGCAATGCGTCGGCAGGACGCGCTTGCCGCTGTCGACCAGGCGCTGGATCGAGGGCAGCACGAAGGCCGCGGTCTTGCCGGTGCCGGTCTGCGCGATGCCGAGCAGGTCGCGGCCTTCGAGGACGTAGGGAATGGCCTGCGCCTGGATCGGCGTCGGCGTGGAATAGCCTTTGGCCTCGAGCGCGCGGACGAGCGGCTCGGCAAGGCCGAGATCGGTGAAATTGGTCATGGAAACCTTATGCAAAAATGCCTCTCGCATGTCCGATGGACATACGGGCGGCGGGGAGAAATGACACCCCGCGTGACTTGGGAAGCCTGTCGCTTAAACGACCGAGGCG
>Ga0070678_100000029_pt1 | contig 45879 bp, 42 predicted proteins | sample KBSM73metaG_FD_65647 | JGI IMG/M metagenome (GOLD analysis project Ga0070678, IMG submission 65647) | Miscanthus rhizosphere microbial communities from Kellogg Biological Station, Michigan, USA - KBS M7-3 metaG | ecosystem: Host-associated > Plants > Roots > Rhizosphere > Soil ...
CGCCACAACTGCTTGCCCGTTTCGGGATCGAGCCCATCGAGGAATCCGCGTATGCCAAATTCAGCGCCGGAAATCCCGGTGATCAGGACACCATTGGCAACCATCGGCGCGCCGGTGATCGAAAACCCTTCTTTCCAGTCTGCGATCTTGCTCTTCCATACCTGCTTGCCGGTCTTCTGATCGAGCGCAACGATGTGCGCGTCGAGCGTGCCGCGAAACACCTTGCCGTTGTATACGGCCGGTCCTTTGTTCGAAATCCCGCAACAGACGACGCGTGGTGTCTCCGGGTCCCAGTCGACCGCTGTGCGCCAGATCTGTTTGCCCGCAGCCACGTCGATCGCAACCGTATACTCGGCGTTGGTTGCGAACATGACGCCATCATAGACAAGCGGCTGCGCCTGCTCGCCGTAATTGCTGCCGAGCGACGTGCTCCATACCGGCACCAGACGTTTTACCGTTTGCTTGTTGATCTGCTTAAGCGCGCTGTAGCGATTCTGGTTATAGCCCATGCCATACGTCAGCACGTTGTCAGTGCTGCCGCCGTTTCCATCGCGCGCCAGATCCTGCTGCGTCTGCGCCATAGCGCTGCACGCCGCGAACAGCGCTGCGGCGAGTACTAATCTATTCATGACTCATCCTCTCGATCAATAAATACTTTGCGCGGTCGAACGACCCGCCTAGGCTCAATCATCAAACAAGGCAAATGTCCATACGGAACCACCGAGCGGCACTTGGGGAAGGCGCTGGCGGCTGGTGTAACCATACAAGCCGCCGAGTCCCGACAGAACCGTCACATATTGTTTGCCTTTATGCGTCCATGTGACCGGCATGCTGTTGACGCCGGAGCCGGTCTGGAACGACCACAAGGTTTCACCGGTGTCTGCATCCATCGCAAAGAATTCGCCGGTGTGGCGGCCATTGAACAGCAATCCGCCGCCGGTCGCGAGGATTGCAGATGCGACTTGATAATCCTTCAATGGCACGCGCCATTTTGGCTTCGCCGTCAGCGGATCGATGGCTTCGATATGCCCGACAACTTCTCCGGGCGTTAGCTGCGGGTATTTGTTTTCGATGCCCTGGTAGCGGAAGCCTGGCTTGAACGGGGCCAGATCAGTAAACCGGTAAGTTGAATAACCGTGAATGGTGTTCGCGTAGAGCAATCCGGTATTCGGATTGAACGCAGCATGCGGCCAGTTCTTGCCGCCGCGCGTGCTCGGCCACATGTCGATTGTTCCACCCGCTCGCAGCTTTTTCGAATCTTCCGATTCCACCGGCCGGCCCGTCGCCATATCGACGTGCGTCGCCCATGAAACCTTTTCGAATGCCTTGGCGGATATCAGCTTGCCGTTCGTGCGGTCAAGCACATACAGGAATCCGTTCCGGTTCATCTGCATGGCGACCTTGCGCGGTTGGCCATCCACCTTGATGTCCGCCAGAATCACTTCCCACACCGCGTCCCAGTCGTACACATCGTTGGGCGTCGCCTGATAGTGCCAGGCGATTTCACCTGTCTTTGGCCGCACTGCGATGATCGACGCAACGTATAGATTGTCGCCTTTGCGCGCGACCGGGTTCCACGGCCCGCCATTGCCCGTGCCCCAATACATGAGGTCGAGGTCAGGATCGTAGGAGCCCGTGATCCACGTGCTGCCGCCGCCGTTCGCGTAAGCGTCGCGCGGCTCCCATGTGTCGTGACCCTTATCGTCCGGGCCTGCCGTCGTGTAGCGCCGCCATAGATGCTTGCCCGTGTCAGGCTCCCAGCCGTCGAGGAAGCCGCGAATGCCGAATTCCGCGCCCGAAATACCGGTAACGAGCACGCCGTTCGCTATCAACGGCGCGACCGTCTGCGAATATCCTTCTTTCCATTCCGCCGCTTTCTGGCGCCACACTTCCTTACCGGTTTTCTGATCGAGTGCAACGACGAACGCATTCAGCGTCGTGCGGAATACCTTGCCGTTATAGAGCGCCACACCCTTGTTTGAAACGCCGCAACAGACGACGCGCGGCGTGTCCGGTTCGAACTCGACTGGCGTACGCCATATTTGCTTGCCGCTGAGCGCATCGATGGCGACAGTCCACTTGGCGTTGCTTACATACATGACTCCGTCGTAGATAAGCGGCTGCGCCTGCTCACCCAATTCGTTTTCGAGCGACAGTGTCCACACGGGTACCATCCGCTTGACGTTTCCCTTGTTGATCTGCGCAAGCGGGCTGTAACGATTCTGGTGGTAGCCCATCCCGTAGGTAAGGATGTTGTCACTGTTCTTGCCGTCGTTTTTCAAGTCGCTCAGGGTTTGCGCCGACGCGACATTAATACCGGTGAACAGCAATGCCGCTGCCATTGCGATGAATTTCATGTGAGGTCTCCTGTGCTCGAATGCGGTCTGCGCCGCTTGCGACCTGCCGGCATGGCCGGCAGGTTTTTACATGTTACAAACTTCGTCTTACGTCATGTAGCTTGGATCCACCTGCTCCATCCACCGGCGCACCGCCGCCCACACCAGCGCCGGCCCGTCGACGTCTGTCCCCTTATCAACTGTCTCTGTAGTCTGTCCCGCCGTTTTGCGCACCACATCCATCGGCGGCATGATCAACTTGGCACCGCCTGACTGCGCCATGATCTGTGTTTCGCACGCGAGCTCGAGGCGCCGCATCAGATTGAAAGCTTCGCCCGCAGTCCTGCCGCAGGTCATCAGCCCGTGGTTGCGCAGAATCATGACATTCTTTTTGCCGAGCGCCTGTCCGATGCGGGCGCATTCATCGACATCGTTGGTCACGCCTTCGACATCGTAGTAAGCGATCTTGTCGCTGAGCGCCATCGCGCCGAGATTGATGGGCAGCAGACCCTGTTCCTGACACGCAACGGCGACGCCTGCTTTGGAATGCGTATGAATGACGCACTTGATATCCTCGCGCACGCGATGCACCGAGCTATGCACGACAAAGCCGGCCTTGTGAACGGGATATGGCGACGGTACGACTTTGTTGCCATCGAGATCGATCTTCAGAAGGTTTGATGCGGTGATCTCGTGATAGAGCAAACCCAGCGGATTCAATAAAAAATGAACGTCCGGCCCCGGGACGCGCATCGAGATGTGGTTATAGATGATGCTGTGATGCCAGCCGAGATGCGAAACGATTCTATAAAGACATGCCAGGTCTACGCGGGCCTGCCATTCTTCCGGCGAACATTCGATTTTCGGGGTGGGCTGCAGTTTTAATTGGGCCGACATCGCGACTCCTTGAAGTGGATATGCCTGATAACTGGGGGAGTGACGCGTGCCGGTTGAAACCGGGCCATCGCGTCGTGCATTGATTCTATACTCAGACAGCAGTTTGGGGTGCGCGAAAAACAAAATGCCGCGCTAAAGGTATTCGCCTTTCATTGGAGCGCTTATGATGGCGCGAGACTCCAAGCGCGCCGTCCTGGTGCAACCGCAGCAGCCTCCGGGAGATGACATGATGGGACCATCGGTTCGATCTGCACGCGCTCTGCTGATGCTATGTCCGTTCGGCATGACGATGTCGGCACTTGACGTATGGGGTCAATCCTACCCGTCGAAGCCCGCTCGCATGATCGTTGCCTTCGGCGCCGGCGCGACAACCGACATCGTCGCACGCATATTTGCAAACAAGCTGAGCGAAGTGTGGGGTCAGCAACTGGTCGTCGAAAACAGACCGGGTGCGGGAGGCGTGATCGGCCTCGAGTCCGCGGCGCGGGCGACACCTGACGGATACACGCTTGTTCTATGCGGAATCAATCAGGCCATTTCCGCCGCGCTCTATAAAAAGCTTCCTTACGATCATTTGCGCGATTTCGCACCGGTGTCCTTGGTCGCCACACTGCCCAACATACTGGTGGTGAATTCTGCGGTCCCCGCCCGCACCGTAGGCGAATTCGTTGCGTACGCGAAAGCCAACCCCGGCAAGATGAAATATGCGTCGTCAGGCATTGGGGCGTCGCCTCATTTGACGATGGAACTGTTCAAGACAACGTCCGGCATCAACCTCGTGCACGTGCCATACAAGACGATGGCGCAGGGTGTTACCGATCTTCTCGGCGGGCACGTCGATGCGGCGTTCAACAACCTGCCCACTCAACTACCGAACGTGCGCGCGGGCAAGATGCGCGCGCTCGGCGTGACTTCTGCGAGGCGCTCCGAGCAGTTGCCCGATGTGCCGACCATCATCGAATCAGGGTATCCGGATTTCGAAGTAACCGTGTGGCAGGGCCTCTGCGCGCCAGCCCGCACGCCGCCGGGGATACTCACGAAGCTGCACGCGGACGTCATGAAAGCGCTGGCCGCTCCGGATTTGCGGCAGCGCTTTGTCGAACAGGGTGTGGATTCAGCGCCGTCGTCAACGGAAGCATTCTCGGCATTCATCCGCGCGGAAACGGTGCGCTGGGGCAAGACGGTCCGCGAGTCCGGCGTCGTCGCTCAATAAAGCCGGACGTGGCATGAATTGCCAATCTACGCTTCTTGCCTTGACCCAGCGCTTATTGTTCGCGATTCGCTAGTACGACCCCGGCACACTAGAAGCCGAGCCGGTCGGGGAACTATCTCTGAAAAGTCTTCAACGGCCCGTCTCAGCGTGCAATGTGCTTAGGCTGCGCACGGAGCTTTCGAACGCTTGATGGTGAATCCGCGCGCATTGCCACTTACGACTTACGACTTACGCTCTTTGCGCACGAAGCCGCCGAGTTTTTCTTTCCACTCGTTTGAGTGCAGGCAACCCACCCACGCTTCATTATCGAAACGCAGACCGGCGGTGAGTCCCGTTTCCTGCGACTGATTGATCGCGGACTTCGCCTGGATGACCGCGACGAGCGGGTTGGCGGCAATGCGCTTCGCGAGCGCCATCGCTTCCTCCATCAACTGTTCCTGCGGGACGACTTTGTTGACGAGTCCGAGCTCTGCTGCCTCGTGCGCGTCCCAGCGCCGGCCCGTGAGTATCAGTTCTTTCGCTTTTTGAATGCCGATCAGGCGCGGCAGTCGCTGGGCGGCGCCGCCACCCGGGAAAAAGCCATGCGTTACTTCGGGCAGCGAAAAGATCGCGCGGTCCGACGCGATACTGATATCACATTGCAGCACGAGCTCGAAGCCGCCGCCCATGCAGTAACCGTTGATCGCTGCAATCACCGGCTTTCTGAGGCTGGAAAGCACTGTCGTCCATTTCGCCTGGATGGTAAGGCGGTCATGCACCATCGTTTCGGTGCTGCGCGCCGCGCGCTCCTTTAAATCCGCGCCCGTGCAGAAAGCTTTGTCGCCGGCGCCGGTAAAGACAATCACGCGCACATCATCGCGCAAGTCGAGCTGAGGAAATAGCAGCATCAGCTCCGATCGCAACTGCGTGCTCAGTGAGTTCATTGCTGCGGGACGATTGAGCGTAACGGTGGCTACGCCGTCGGCGACATCAAGAAGATAGAGCTGAGCAGCGGTGTCCATCGGTAACCTTTGTAAGTTGGAAGTCTTGCTCGAACATCATTCGACAGTGATGTCGTTTGCCTTGATTACGCTCGCCCACTTATCGAATTCGAGTTTCATATGAGCACCGAACATCTCGGGTGAGCCGCCGGCGATATTGACGTTCACATCATCGAGACGCTTGCGAATCCGCGGATTCTGCAATGTCGCATTGAATGCGGCGTTGAGCTTCTCGATGATGGCACGCGGCGTGCGCGCGGGCGCCATCAAGCCAAACCATGCTTCGACCACAAAGTCGTCGTAACCGGTTTCCAACATGGTTGGAATGTCGGTCAACTGCGCAGAGCGCTGTTTTCCGGTGACTGCGATCGCCCGCAGCTTGCCGCTTTTGACGTGCGAAATAATGGCAGGCTCGTTTTCAACCAGCATGTTGATTTGTGCACCCGCAACGTCAATGATCGCCGGGCCCGAGCCTTTGTACGGCACATGCACCATGTCAATCCTGTCTCGATACTTGAGAAGCTCTACTGTCATATGCGGCGAGTTGCCTACGCCGCCGGAGCCGAACGTGATCTTACCGGGTCGAGCGCGCGCCATCGCCACGAGGTCTTTAACATCTTTCGCAGGAAACGCCGGTGTGACGACAAATACGTTCATGACACCACCGATCAAAATGATCGGTGCGAAGTCTTTCGTGAGATCGTATCCGGTGTTCTTGACCAGGCTTGCGCTGATTGCACACGTGCCGACGGTGCATTGGGACAATGTATAACCGTCGGGCGCGGCGCGCGCAACCGCGGCCGTACCGATGAGTCGGCCCGCACCGGTACGATTATCGATAATAACGGATTGACCCAGCGGCTCGGCTGCGCCGTCTGCGATGATGCGCCCGACGAGATCGGTAGAGCCGCCGGGGGCAAACGGCACGATGATGCGAATCGGTTTATCCGGAAATGTCTGCGCAGCTGCCGGCGCGGCTGCGATGCCAACAATCAACGCGATGAGAGAATAGGAGTTCATCGAGCCACTCGTCATGCTCTCAAAATTCACGCAGCTTTATATACACCACACGCTCGAATCAATCGCCGCTGAGCGTGCAGCCCGACCTTACGGCATCCGGATGTCCGTCGAACGTTCTCAGTAAGCCCAGACTTTGGAAGCGCAAGTACAGTTCACGGCACGCCCATGCATCGGTCGCCGCATAGGTAATCTGCGCCGGCGACAAGTCATGCACCGCCCAGTTTGATGTCTTCGTTCCTTTTGGTATACGGAATCCAAGCAGGATGCCGGCGAGATTCCGCACGCCGGTCTGCTTGAGGCCAGCGCGGCGCGCTACGCTGCCAAGATCGACCATGTTTTTTTCCATGAAACTAAAAACGGCCCGCAGCGGACGCAGATCGTCAGCGAGCGACACGCCCGCCTTCACGACGCTCTGTGACTCGAGCAATTCAGCAATAACCGGAAAAACCTCCGGCCGGCGCAACTGGAACAAGTAGACGGCGCGGGCGGTCGCAGCTTGCACGAGACACGGTAGATAAAATTCCCCCTTCCTGAATGCAGGGCGCGTCTCGGTGTCGAAGCCGACAACCGTTTCTTGCCTGAAGTCCGCGAGCGCATGCTCGAGGTCGGCCGCCGTTGCAACGAGACGCACGTCGCCTTCATAGCGGCGAATCGGCAACCCGGCCAGCGCCTCGCGCGAGATTGCACGGCTAATCCCGCTATGTAACGCATTGGTCGCAGAGGAGCGCATGGGTTACTGGAGGATAGCGCATTTCACAGGCATGACGTCTCACGACACTACGGACAAGACGTTGACCGCAGTCACGCAGACAACCGCGTGGCGGTAGACCTCAAAACGGGTAGCGCAGCGAAGACGTAGTTGACACCGCAGGTCGGGAGCCGGCCAACCGCGTCGGATTGCGCCCACCATCTGCGGTGTCCTTCTGGTCGCTATTTCCCGGTTTGCTTTCGAAAGCGAAGTCTTTCTTGTCGCTGCCTGCGCCTGCGCGGATCAGCGCCTGATACCGCGCGTACTCATCGCGCATCAGTTGCGTAAAACCATCCGGAGTACTTTGCGGAGTCGACTCGGCGCCCTGCCGGACGAAGAGTTCGCGCAACGCCGCTTTGTCGAGACCCCGCACAATATCGCCGTGCAATTGCTCCACGATACGGCGCGGCGTTCCTCTCGGCGCCACGATGCCCGACCAGCTGTCGATCTGCGCCTCCGGCAACCCCGCTTCCGCAATCGACGGCACATTGGGCAGCGCCGGGCTGCGCTGCTGAGTCATCACCGCCAGTGCGTTCATTCGTCCCTCGCGTACCGACGCCAGCACGGAAGGCAAGGTAAACACCGCGTAATGCATGCGGCCGAGGCCCATCTCGATAACGCAATCGAATAAATTACGGAAGGGTACGTGCACCGCATCGATGCCCAGCGCGCGCGTGAACAACTGGCCGGCAAGATGCGATGCGGATCCTATACCCAGCGACGCATAGTTGAGTTCGCCGGCGCGCCCTCGCGCGTGAGTAACGAAATCACGCGGCGTGTGCATGGCAAGCGCCGGTGAAACCACGAGCACATTAGTGATCGAGGCGACGTGCGTGACACCGACGATATCCGCGAGCGCGCGATACGGAGGCTGGTCGTGCATAAGCTCGGTAATGATGCGCGTGACATCGATCATGCCGAGCGTATAGCCATCGGCATTCGCTTTCGAGACCATCGTATTGCCGATCAGTCCGCCGGCCCCTGCGCGGTTATCGACGACGACGCGGCGTCCGTAGAATGCGCTTAACTCATCACCGACCGTGCGCGCAAAAAAATCACTGGCGGTTCCAGGCGACGATGCAACGATGATGCGGATGGGCCGGATTGGATAGTCCGCCAGCGCGGGCGATTGTGCGGCCCCTGGATTCGCGGCGGCGACCGCGGCCGACGCACATATCGCACTGAGCGAAAAGACGTACGAAATTAAACGCAACAACCGGGATGCAACCATGGCAACGGTGTCTCGCCTTAACCCGATAATGTGACTGCAGGGCGTAGAACCTGAGCACGATAACCCTCGAAGCGGCGTGCATCAAGTCCGAACGGCGCCGAAACCCCTTTCCTTCGCGTCCCTGGCCGTGTCAGCCCTTGGACGAGGAAGCAGCGTTCGCTTGAACGAAGTCTGCGAAGCCGCGCATGAAGTTTCGCAGCTGCGTCTGCATTGCGTCATCTGCCATATCGCCGGACTGATCGAACACTTTGCTCGCGCGCGACACCAGTAAGCGGCCGCCAAACCACGGCCGCGTGCCAAGCGTGCGCAGTACCGGGAGCCATGCGTTCTGAGCCAATATAGTTCCAAAACCGCCGGGTGACGCACCGATCACAGCGACCGGCCGATTGCCGAACACTTTCGGGATGTCGGACGAAGGACGCGAAAGCCAGTCGATGGCATTCTTGAACACACCGGGAATTCCGTTATTGTATTCAGGTGTTACCAGCAGCAAGCCGTCGCACGCAACAACCTGCGCTTTCAGCTTTTGCACGCTTTCCGGCAATCCGCTCGCACTCTCAAGGTCGCCGTCGTAGAGTGGAATGCCGCGTATGGAGCCGATTTCCAGGCTCGAACCATCAGGTATCGCCTTCGCAGCGCTCGCGAGCAACCGCGTGTTGAATGAACCGGCGCGCAGGCTGCCGGAGATGCCAAGAATTTTTGTCATGGGAGAGATCCGTTAGTGGCGTGTTAAGTCGCGATGTTTGACTGCGTCGTTTAGCGCGCGCTCTGTCACGGAGCAAGTCCGTCGTAGAATCATCGCCACGATTTCCCGGCTTAGTAATGAGAAAACTCGCATTCACGATCGTGGTTATGTCGTTGAGCTGCAGCGCCGCCAGTGAGTGGGTGGTGGTTGATGACAACGAGGAATACATCGCATATGCCGATCGCGCCACCATCTCACGCGAGGCTGATCGCGTGCGGATGGTCGATCTGGTCGACCTCAAGACGCCTCGCTCGTCGCCGAACGGCAATCCGCATTCATCGTCTCGTGCAGACAGTGAATTCGACTGCGAAAACCCGCGCATGCGAACGATTGCATTTTCGTTATTTTCCGGCGGGATGGGCAACGGCGATCTCGTCGAAACCATTACCCGATCCGCCAGCTGGCTGACGGTGACACCCGGAACATTGCTAGCCATGCTGCGCGAATTCGCGTGTGGTTAGGTACCGTTCAACAGCCGTCACACCGAAAAGCGAGCGGGCGATATGGCTATTCGCGACACGGAATTCCATCATGCCGGGCGATGAAGTGAAGCACCTCCTGCGCGCACATCGCGGGCGCGACGATCTGCAGGCTATGCGCATTCAGGGGAATGCGCATCATCGTCAGATTGCGTATCTTCTCGCGCAACAGATCGGTGTGCTCGTCTTTGGTAATCACGCCCGCCGCTGGGTAAATGCCAAGAACCGGGGCGGAAATTTTCGGCAGATAGGGCGCGGCGTCGACTGTTGACACAAAACGGTACATTGCAATCAGCACTTCCGCGTCGGACTTCCCCATTTCGTCCAGCGTCCATGCGAGCAGTTTGGGATCGGCATTAGCCGGAAAGCGGCGGCCGGCATTGGATGCCTCTAGCCAGCCGCGCGAACCCATCTTGCGCAGCGCCGTGACGCGATCCGGGTGTCCGGCGAGCGCACTCACTTTATCCTCCTCGCTCATCGCCACCGGAGAAGAAATGATACTCAGCGTGCGCACGCGTTGCGGAAATTCGGCAGCAAACGCCATTCCCAGTGTACCCGCCGAAGATTCACCACAGTAGTGGGCCGAGTCAACGCCGAGATGATCGAGCAAATCGGTGAAGTCCTTCAAGTACGCTTTGAGGCTTATGCCGCTATTCAGATCGAAGTCGCGGCTTGATCTGCCGAGCCCGCGCAGGTCGAGCCGAACGACCCGATAGAACCGGCTGAGATACGGCACCCATGCGCGCCAGAACACCGACGAGCGCGCGTAGCCGTGCTGCAGCATGATGCACGGCGCGGATTGTTTCCAGGCGTCAGTGAAATCGTCGAGCTCGTAATAAAGATCCGGCTCGCCGGGTCTAGTAAGAAGAGGCAAAAGTTAGTCCCGCGAAAGTAGTGGCAGAGTGAATTGATGCTGTGAACCGGTGGGCCGGCCTGGCAACCGGCCCGCACGCCATTGTAACCTGCACGATAATCCCGGCATGAGCGGCAACATACCATCGATGACAACATTTCCTCTTCGGTGCATTACCCTTTTATTTGCGTTGGCCTGCGCGCCGTGCGCTGCGCAAACATTTCCTGCGAAGCCGGTGCGCGTCATCGTGCCTACCTCACCGGGCGGACTCATCGACATCGTTACCCGGCTCGTCGCTCAAAAGATGAGCGAGCAAATGGGCCAGGTTGCAGTTGTCGAAAATCGATCCGGCGCATCGACCAACATCGGAACGGAAGCCGTTGCGCGCGCGCCCGCTGACGGCTATACGATCTTATGCACGACGCTGACGCTGGTGGTAAATCCGTCAATGTTTTCAAACCTGCCGTTCAACGCCGAGAAAGACTTCGCGCCGGTTTCTCTTCTGGCCGCCGCGCCATATGTCATCCTCGTGCATCCGAGCGTGCCGGCGGTTTCAATCAAGGAGCTTATTGCGCTTGCGAAAGCCCGTCCGGGGAAGCTCAACTACGCGTCCGGCGGCAATGGCACGAATTTTCACGTTGCCGCAGAGCTTTTCAAGCACCAAACCGGTACCCAGATCGCACACGTGCCTTACAAAGGCGGCGGTCCGGCGCTCGCATCCGTGTTGGGCGGAGAAACGGATATCACCATCGCATCGCTCGGCGCGGCGTTACCACACGTTAATTCCGGGCGTGTGCGGGTACTCGCCATCACGAGCGCGGAGCGCTCTTCACTGATGCCGCACATACCGACCGTTGCGGAATCCGGTGTGCGCGACTACGTATTTACGAGCTGGGTCGGCGCACTTGTGCCGGCTGCCACGCCGCCCGCAATCGTTGCGACGCTTAACAGCATCGTTGTGAAGGCGGTGCGCTCACCCGAAGTCGCGAATCGGCTGGTGTCCGATGGCACGCAGATCATCGGCAGTTCGCCGGAGCAGTTTGCGGCGCTAATCAGGAGCGAGATTCCACGCTGGGCGAAAGTCGTGAAAGCGGGAAATATCCAGCCGCTTTAACAACGTTAGTGGCCGCACTGAGCTGCGTATCAGGAGGAACGCAATTCAGGTATGACCCATAGCGGCGGCTCACCGCGAGCCACACGCTCGATATTGGCAAAGCTGTGGCCAAAGCGCTTCGGCCAGCTCTCCCAGGTTGGACCCGCAGCATGCGGGGACAACACAACGTTCTGCAGGGTGAACAACGGATTCTGAGGATCCGGCGGTTCCTGATCAAACGTATCTAGTCCGGCCGCGAAGATCCGCTCTTCGCGAAGCGCCTTGTACAACGCCGCCTCATCGATAAGCTCTCCGCGTGCGGTGTTAATCAGGATCGCATCACGCCTCATCAAGGCAAGCGTTCGCTCGCAGATCATGTGGTGGCTCGATTCGTTGGCTGGCGCGTGCAGCGTTACAACATCGGACCTGCGGAACAACTCGTCACGCTCGCAATACGTCATGCGCAGTCTAGTGGCGTCTTCGGCCGAGAGCCGGACCGGATCGTAATAGAGCAGCTCTACTTCGAATCCGCTCAGCCGACGCGCGATCGTTTTGCCGATCATGCCGGCGCCGATAATGCCAACCGTCTTCCCGGCGAGTTCATGCTCCTGCTCCTCGCCGAGCTTACTTGATTTCCACTGGCCCGCGCGCACGAGGCGGTCGAGCGCCGGCAGTCGACGATAGACTGCGAGCATCAGCATGATTGCGTGCTCGGACACCGCATATGAATTGGCGCCACCGTTATTGGCGAGGGGTATCCCGCTTTTACGCAAGAGACCGATATCGATGCCGTCATAGCCGGCGCTCAGCAACTGGATGAGCTTTACCTTGCGCAGATGCGGGTAATCATCGGCCTTGAGCGGCTGCGCGCGCGCGAAGCCCATCAGAAAGTCAGCGTCTTTGAGTTGGTCGACACGGCGCTCGGGTTCTTTGGCCAGAATCTCGACCGAAAAGCCCGCCGGCACGAGCGCCTCTCCAATTGCCCATGCCTTCGCTGATATGGCCGGAGAAAATACAATTTTCATTCGATGACCTTTCTGACGACGGCTGTTCCAATCCGTCGTTCGCTACCTTTGCGGTGTGATCCACGAATAACTTGCGCTACTCGAAGATAAGACCCTGGCGAATCTGCGTTTATATCTATCTCACACCGCACGCCACCGCGGCATGAGGCGAAGCGCATTGCCGCGGTCAATCGCTTCGAGTTCGGCGGCGCTAAAGCCATAACTCGTCAGCCCGACCACTGCCTCCGAACCCGGCCGATACGGAAAATCGGTACCGAACATGACTTGCGAAACGGGCGCCAGCTTCAGTAACGCCGCGAGCGCGCCGGCGTGATTCGCCTGCGCCGTGTCGTAATAAAATTTCCTCACTTCGTGCGCAACGCCGTTGGGAAGCACTTTCTGACGATCTTTCAGTGCCGCTTCCTGCCGCGTATACCGGCTATATAGAAATGGCATCGTGCCGCCGCCGTGCGAGTGGATCCACTGGATATCGGGGAACCGCGCGGCCGCGCCGCTGAAGAGCAGCGTCGCAATCATGCGCGACGTATCGGTTGCATACTCGATCGCCGAATTCTGGATGTACTGCGCAACCGGATTGCGGCAGCAGTCGACCGACAACGGATGGTTGTAGACAACAGCCTTGCGCCGGTTGAGCTCTTCCCATATCGGCCAGAACTGTGGATCGCCGAGATACTTGCCGGCATAACTCGTCATCAAGCCGAAACCATCAGCCTTGAGCACGTCCATCGCATATTCGATTTCGCGCAAGCTGCCTTCGACATCGGGCAATGGCAGCGTCGCAAAAATGCCATAACGCCCGGGATAGTCGCGCACGAGCGTCGCTGCATAGTCGTTGCTTTCACGCGCAAGGCGCCGGCCGAGCGCAACATCGCCGAACCATACCTGCGGCTGCATAAGTGAAGTGATCGATGTCGCGATTCCGTTCTTATCCATATCTTCGATCGACCTGGCGGGCGACCACGGCGGCGGATTTTCGCCTTTGATATGCGTCGGCAATTCGGCCACATACTTGGGCGGTAGCAGATGGTGATGAATGTCGATGCGGTGCGGCTTCCCGCGTGCAGCTGCCGACTGGCCTGCGTCCGATGCACAACCCGGCAACAGTGCACTGGCGCCGAGAGCTGCCAGTCCGCCGAGAAACTCTCGGCGGCCATTTACGGCAGCGCAAGTGTTGCTATCTTCAACATCGATTCTTTTTTTACTGTCGAACATCGTCAATGCATCCTCCTTTAGCTGATTATAACTATGCGCATCTCAGAGCTGCCTCAACAACCCACGCCGGAGATAGCGGTATCGACGCCAAGCGGATTAAATTTTTACGCCGTGCGGCCAGCACTTGACGCTGGGCGGGCCGTGCGTGTTGCTAAGGTCGCCCGAGCTCACGACTTGAAGCCGGGATATGCGCTCAAGAATACCGCATCGCATGCGCCGGCGTCCAAGCCCGCTCACCCGTCGCGGCGCATCGTGCTACGCTTGCGCAAAACGATAAGGCTCGGAGGACACGATGCAGTGCTTGCTGCGATTTGGTTTGCTTTACCTTGCTTGTGCATCGTGTGCGGCACTCGCGCAGCAGTATCCTGCACGGGCAATTCGCGTGCTTATCCCATTCACCGCTGGCAGCGCGGCGGACATCATCGCGCGCGCGATGGAACCGCAGATGCGCGAAAAACTCGGACAGGGCTTTGTCATCGACAACCGTGGCGGCGCGGGCGGCAACATTGCCGCGGAAATGACGGCCAAGAGCGCGCCCGATGGTTATACCGTGATGATGGGTACGATCGGCACGCACGCGATCAATTACAGCTTGTACTCGAAACTACCATATCACCCGCAACGCGATTTCACGCCGATCGCATTGGTGGGCGATAGCCCCAACATCCTCGTCATCAATCCCTATGTGCCTGCCAAATCGATCAAGGAACTCATCGCGCTGGCCAAAGCGCGGCCGGGACAGTTGAACTACGGTTCGTCAGGCGCCGGCACATCGGTGCACCTTTCGGCGGAGCTTTTCAGCAGCATGGCCGGCGTCAAGATGGTGCACGTGCCGTTTAAAGGCGCAACTGAAGCGCTGACCGCATTACTTGCCGGTCAGCTCGATTTGATGTTCGCAAGTCTGTCCTCGGCGATTCCGCTCGTGAAGGCGGGACGACTGCGTGCATTCGCAGTCACCGGCGCTCAGCGCTCACCGTCCATTCCCGACTTGCCGACAATGTCTGAAGCGGCGCTGCCGGGTTATGCCGCCGCTGCATGGTACGGACTGCTTGGTCCGGCCGGCATGCCTCCGAATACGGTCACGACACTCAGTGCCGCGGCTCTTGCCGCCCTTCAAACGCAGGAGGTGAAAGACCGTCTGTTTGCCTCCGGCGTTGAAGTGCATCCCGGTGCGCCGGAGCAATTCGCGCAACTCATCGATAGCGAAATCAAAAAGTGGGCGAAGGTCGTGAAGGATTCGGGCGCCAAGGTGGATTGAAAACAAGAGTCGGGACTCGAGAAAAAAAGTCAGGAGAAAAAATCGATGCGGAAAATTCGAATTCCAATCATTACAGCGCTTCTGGCGTGCGCATGTGTCGTGCATGCGCAGCAGTATCCGGCGAAACCGATCCGCCTCGTCGTCGGCTTTGCTGCGGGCGGACCAAGCGACGTTGCAGCGCGCACCATCGCGCAAAAGCTTACCGAGAAATGGGGACAGCAGGTCATTGTTGATATCCGTCCCGGCGCGGGCGGCAACATCGCGAGCGAGATCGTCGCCAAAGCGCCGGCGGACGGCTACACGCTCCTGGAGCCGGCTTTCGCGCATGCGGTCAATCCCTTTCTGTATTCGAAACTGCCGTTCGACACTTTGAAGGACTTCGCGCCCGTGCTGCTGTTCGCATCGATAGCCAATGTCCTCGTGGTCCATCCGTCGATACCCGCGCAGTCCGTAAAAGAATTGATCGCCTTCGCGAAAACACGGCCCGGTCAGTTAAGTTATGGTTCCTCCGGCAACGGCACCGCGTCGCACCTCGCCGGCGAACTGCTGAACCTCATGGGCGGCATCAAAATCGCGCACATTCCCTATAAGGGACTGGCTCCGGCTCACACCGAAGTGATGGGCGGCCAGATCGGCCTGCTCTTCGATGGCATCGTCACCGGCATTCCCGCCGTGAAAGCCGGACGACTGCGCGCGCTGGCCGTGACGACCGTCAAGCGCTGGCAGGGCACTCCTGACATACCGACGATGTCTGAAGCCGGCTTGACCGGGTTCGAAGTGAACTCGTGGTACGGATTGATTGCGCCCGCCGGTACGCCGCGCGAAATCATCATGAAGCTCAATACCGAAGTCGCACGCTCATTGCGCGAGCCCGATGCACGCGAGCGACTCTACTCGATCGGCGCCGAGCCGATGAACAATACGCCCGAGGAGTTTGCGGCGTACATCAACGCCGAAATGGCGAAGTGGTCGAAGGTCGTGAAAACGGCCGGGATCCGCGCCGATTGAATGCTATTAGCAGCGCAGACCTATCTGATCCGATTACAGCGGAATAGCAGCCATCTAATCAGTCTTGCGTTTTCCTGCCGGCGACGCATTAGCTCATCACTGCGCTGCGCCTTAGCTTCGTTTCTTTTTCCGGCCAGCGCTGAGTTCCGCGCGTACGATCGCTGCGCCCGCAGCCAGCGCTTTGAGTTTTGCGAGTGCGACCTCGCGCGGCAACGGCACCATCCCGCAATTCGTGCATGGATAGAGTTTCTCGGGCGCGACGAACTTCATGGCCGCACGTATTGTGCGCGCAACCTCTTCCGGCTTCTCTATTTTCTCAGTAGCGACGTCGATGGCGCCGACCATCACGTCCTTGCCTTTGAGCAAGCCGATCAGTTCGAGCGGCACTTTCGAGTTATGGCACTCGAGGGACACCTGATTGATCGTCGAGCGCGCGAGCAGCGGAAAGGTGCTTTCATACTGGCGCCACTGTGACCCGAGCGTTTTCTTCCAGTCGACATTCGCCTTGATGCCGTAGCCGTAACAGATGTGAACGGCCGTCTTGCATTTCAAACCATCCGCTGCGCGCTGCAAGGCGTCGATTCCCCACGACTTGACGTCGTCGCGATAGGCGTCGACATTGAACGCGGGCTCATCGAACTGAATGACGTTGGCGCCGAGCGCTGCAAGCTCGTGCGCTTCCTTATTGAGAATCTTTGCGAACGCCATCGCGAGCCGGCTGCGGTCCTTGTAGTAGCGGTCGAAGAGCGTATCGATGATCGTCATCGGACCAGGCAGTGTGTATTTGATTGGATGGGACGTCTCCGCACGCAGGAGTCGCAGGTCGTCATTGTGTACGGGACGCGGGCGCGACACCGGTCCGACGACCTGCGGCACATTGGCGTCGTAGCGCTTGCGGATGCTCATCTTCACGAGATGATCGAAGTCGATCCCTTTCAGATGCTCGAGATAGCCGGTTACGAAATGGCGCCGCGATTGCTCGCCGTCAGTGATGATGTCGATGCCGGCTCGCTCCTGGTCGCGGATCGCAAGCCGCGTCGCATCACGCTTGCCTTCGATCAGGCTGTCGCCGTCGAGCAGCCAGGGCGCCCATAATTGTTTCGGCTGAGCGAGCCACGCGGGCTTCGGCAGGCTGCCCGCGATCGTCGTCTGCAGCAGCAGATTGTTCATGTCCGGCTCCCGCGATTTTGCGTTGATTACGTCAGCGCACTATAGATGCGCCGTGCGGCAGCGAACAACGCACGGTCGCCGTCATGTTTACCGATGATCTGTGCGCCGACCGGCAAACCGTGCGGTCCTTTGAATACCGGCATCGTCAACGCGGGCACATGCAAGGTGGTCCAGATCAGGCAGGGCTTTGCGTTGCCGGTGGATTCCAGCCCAAGGGGTGCTTCGCCGGTTGCCGCGGCCGTCAGCAGCACGTCGTAATCGTTCATGAGGGCCGCGAATGCGTGACGACATTTTGCAGCGAATGCACGTGCGTCGCGATAGCGCTCGAATGTGCACGAGAGACCGCTTTGCAGGCGTCCTTTGCGCAGCGCGTCGCTGAGTTTGTCCCAGTGATGCTCGATCTCGTAAGTGAAATTCCGCGAAAACTCGAAGCTCGAGATGGCGAGGTGAGTATCGACGAGCTGTTCGAATTCAGCAGACAGGTTTACATCGCTGACTTTCGCGCCCGTTTTTGCGAGCTTTTGCGCCGCATCCTGCAGCAGCGCCTGCGTATGTGTTTCAACTTCCGGCCACAAGTGCGTGCGGCAGAAACCGACGCGCAAGGCGCCCGCATGTTCAGGCACAGGCACCGGTTGCTCACCCACTAACACATCGCGGTAGAGTGCAATGTCCTCGACCGAGCGGGCGATCAGTCCAAGCGTATCCAGCGAACCTGCAGCTTCGCGCACACCTGAACAGCGCAGATCACCATATGTCGGCCGATAACCGAACGCGCCGCAAAATGACGCCGGGCGTATCGTCGAGCCAGTGGTCTGTGTGCCGATCGCGAGCGCCACCATACAGTCACCGACAGCCGCGGCAGAGCCGCTCGACGAGCCGCCCGGTGTTCGCTTGGGATCGAACGGATTGCGTGTCTTTCCCGGAAAGCGGTTCGCGAACTCGGTCGTCACCGTTTTGCCCATCAACACGCCGCCCGCTTTGCGTCCAAGAGCGACACACGCAGCTTCATTGCGCGGCTGGTGTCCTTTGTAGATAGGCGACCCGTATTCCGTTGGCATGTCGCTCGTATCGATGATGTCCTTGATCCCGAACGGCACGCCGGCAAGCGGTCCGCGCCGCCCGCTTTTATCCAGTGCAACTGCCTGAGCAATCGCCTGCTTCGGATCGAGGTACTGCCAGGCCTGCACCGCCGGCTCTCGTGCCTCGATGCGCTCGAGACACGCACGCACTACCGCCTCGCACGTTGTTTGTCCGCCGTTGATGGCAGCGACGATTTCGGTTGCAGTCAGCTCGTTCAGTTTGAGTTTTGATTTCGGTTTCGTTGCCGGCATATCCATGACGCATCCTTCGATAGACGTTACTGAGGTTTGAGACCGATCTCGGGTATCAGGCGGCGATACCGATCGTATTCAGCCCGCAACAGTTTCGCATACGATTCGGGCGTCGTGTCCACCGCCGGCTCGCCGCCCTGCCGCTCGAACCGCTCACGCGTATCGGGCTGCCGTAAAATCGTGACGATGTCTGCGTGCAGTTTCGCGATGATTGCGGTTGGCGTCTTCGCCGGCGCAACGATGCCGAACAGGGTGTCAACTTGCGCTGAAGGCAGTCCCGCCTCGGCCATGGTGGGCACATCAGGCAACGCCGCGAAGCGCTTTGCACTGGTTACCGCGAGCGCACGCAGTCTTCCATCGCGTATGCCGGGCATCGCCGCCGGCGCAACGTAGACAAAATAATGCACGCGGTTCGCGTACATCTCGGTATATGAATCAGCGATCGTCTTGAATGGCACGTGCACGGCTTCGAGCCCCGCCGCGCGATTGAAAATTTCGGCAGACAGGTGTGCGGCGGTGCCGGCGCCAATCGAGGCGTAATTAAATTGACCGGGCCTGGACTTCACCAGCGCGACAAATTCCTTTGCTGTCGTGGCCGGCACGGCCGGCGCCACGGCGAGCACGCTGGTGATCGATGCCATCAGCGCGACCGGCGCAAAGTCTTCTATCGAACGATACGGCGGCGTCTTCTGCAACAAGGGGGACACGATGAGCGACGAAGACGCAATACCGATCGTGTAACCGTCGGGTGTTGCAGACGCAATCAGGCTTGCGCCAATCAGGCCGCCCGCTCCCGCCCGGTTGTCAGCGATCACCTGCTGGCGATACAGATCAGTTAGCGACTGCGCCACAGTGCGGCCAAAGTAATCGCTGCCGCTGCCCGGTGAGGCCGGGATGATCATGCGAATCGGATGCACGGGATACGATTGAGCTACCGCGATGCTGATGGTGAACTGTGCGCAGAGAACGAGCGCTGACCGCAATATCGCTGTCATTGAATCGCTCCGACGTTCCCTGTCACCTTTTATTCTCTGCTGGCACACGTAGCCGTGGCGTGTTGGCGTGAGTGTAGAACAAAATGACTACGTGTCCGCAATTGCTTGCCCATACGATCAAATCAACTGCAGGCGTGATCTATCCGCCGAGCTCGTCAGCAAGCGCCCTTGCCCTGCGTGCGCCGGCTGATTATGATGGTTTCGGATAGCCCTTATACCGCCGACAATACTGGCGGTCCTTCCGCCTTACATCCAGAGGAACACAATGTCCGCTCTCAATCTAACCATAATGTCGCCGCTCGCCGTTTATCTCGACGAGATGTCCGACAGCAAACTTGCGCCGCGTCCAACGACGCTCGATGGCAAAGTCCTCGGGCTGCTGCCGAACTGGCGGCCGTCTGCGATTCACATTCTGCGCTCGCTCGGCGACTTGCTGCAGGAACGCTATAAGCTCAAAGAAGTCTTTATGGAGCAGCCCGTGCGGGAGTTACCCCTGCGCGACGGCAAACTGCTCGATACCATGAAAGAGCGGCTCGATGGCCTCGTCGAGCGCTGCGACGTGGTCATCACCGCCAGCGGCGACTGAGGGTCGTGCACGACGTGGTGTAGCCACGTCACACCGGCTCTTGAAGAACGCGGCATTCCCGCAGTGATGGTCGTTACCGATATGTTCTCGAAGTTTGCCCGGCGCATGTCATCGACGCAGGGATTTCCATACGTCGTTATCGCAGAGACGCCCAATCCGATTCGCCAGCTCGAGCCTGAAGCGCTGCGGCCGCGCGCGAACGCAATGATTCAAACTGTGATCGACGGATTGACGCTGCCACCAGCGGAGCTGCAGTTGCGCATGAAGGACCGCATTAAAGAAATCCACCCACACGGCGTGCCGCGCTCAACGGTGCCGGTATGACGCAGGCGCAGACCCAGGTACAAGCGGAATCGGTCGCGGACCTCCTCACGCGCAGCTACGAGCACGCGTATGAACAGGGGTGGACTGACGGTCTGCCGATTATTCCGGCGACGCCTGAAGCGGTTGAAAAATTTGTTGCCGCAGCGGGCCGACCGGCCGACGATCTCGTGGCGCTGCTGCCGCCGCGCAAAGGCCGCGCGACAGTCGAAGTGATTGCCGTCAATGCGATCATGGCCGGTTGCCGTCCCGAGTACATGCCGGTGCTGATTGCGGCTGTCGAGGGCGTCACTGATCCAAGCTATCCGCTGGAACTCATGCAGGTCACGACGAATCCCATGACGCCGTTCCTGCTCGTTAACGGCCCCGTGCGCAACCAACTCGAAATCAATTACGGGACCGGCTGTCTGGGACCGGGATGGCGCGCTAACGCGACAATCGGCCGCGCCTTGCGCCTCGTGCTCATCAATGCAGGCGGTGCTTTGCCGGGTGTTTATTCCAAGACCAGCTTCGGTTCGCCGCTTCGCTATTCATACATCTGCGGTGAAAACGAGGAAGAAAATCCGTGGACACCGTTTCATGTCGATCGCGGCTTCAAGCGGGAGGACAGCACGGTGACGGCTTTCAAAGCGTCGAACTTCTGCAACATCTCCGGCGGCGAGGGTGTGGGTGCTGAAGAAATTCTGCGCCAGATCGCCACGAACATGCCGCCGATGTATGGCGGCGGCGACGGTGTGCTGCTGCTCGTGGGCGTCAATCACGCTCAGTCCCTGCACGAAGCCGGGCTCACTAAACGTGATATCCAGCAGCGTCTATGGGAGATGGCTCGACTGCCGATCTCACATTTCGCGGAAGCGTTCTCGTCGACTGAGCGCGGCGCCGGGCGCGGCGACGACAAAACAGTGTGGCGTGCGCGCAGCCCCGACGAGATTTACATCGCTGTCGCCGGCGGAGCCGGTCCGCAAAATGTATATATCGGTGCGGGAATGCCGCAGACGCGGTTGATACGCGGTTTGTAGCGAACGCCGCGTGATGTGCAGGGCGCGTGGCATTGCCGCCAATAGTTTCATTGGTGCGGTGGTTTTGTTCTGCAACGTCGCCGCTGCAGATACGATTGCATATCCGGAGCGCCCGGTGCGCTTCATCGTGCCATTTCCGCCGGGCGGTTCCGACACTGTCGCGCGCATGATCGGCCAGAAGCTCGGCGAAGGCTTCGGTCAGCAGTTCGTTATCGATAATCGCGCCGGCGCCGCCGGGACACTCGGCGCAGCGATTGCGGCCAAAGCGCCGGCCGACGGCTATACGATCATGTTCACAACGGCCTCCTTCGGCATCAGCGCGAGCCTGTATCGAAAACTGCCGTATGACTCGTTGCGCGATTTTGCGCCGGTGGGACTGATCTCTAGCGGGCCGATGATCGTTGCGGCACATCCTTCCGTGCCTGCAAATTCAATCAGCGAATTGATTGGGCTCGCGAAAGCGAAACCCGGTGCGCTCAATTTCGCGTCCACCGGCACCGGCGGCATCACACATCTTGCTGCTGAGCTGTTTGAAAACATGGCAGGCGTACGCATGACACATGTGCCATACAAGGGCAGCGGCCCCGCGCAAACTGATCTGCTTGCCGGCCAGGTACAGCTCATGTTCGACGTCATAGGCGCGGCACTGCCGCATGTGAGGGCAGGAAAAGTCAAAGCGCTTGCCGTGACGAGCGCACAGCGCTCGGCTTTAGTGCCTGATCTGCCAACCGTCGCGGAAGCGGGCGTGCAGGGCTATGAGGCAGCGACCTGGTACGGCGTCCTGACGCCGCGCGGCACGCCAGAGAGTGTAGTCGCGCGGCTTAACGAGCGGATCGTCGCAACGCTCAAAACCGCGGATTTTAGAGAACGCCTTGCCGTACTTGGTTTCGAGCCGGTGATAAGTACACCACGGGAATTCGGCGACTTTCTGCGCGCCGACATTGCGCGGTGGGCACGCACCATCAAAGAAGCAGGGATAAGGCTCGAGTAAGCTGCAAGCCGGATGCTCGGCGTAACACCGCGTGCTTCAACACACCGCCGTTAGGTCCAATCTGCCCTCAAGCATGGGCGGACACCAATAATACGCTCCCGTAACCGGACGCGAGAATCCGAACAGCGCATCAATGACGCCATCTTCGGCGCCCACCATGCGGTTCAATTGCGCCGCAAATGCAGCAGGCGTATGCCCGAAGGCGACGAACATGAGTCCTGCGCGGGTCGCATCATTCCATGGCATAGAGCGGCGCACAACGAACGCTTCTGGTGCGAAAGTTTCCTGCGCCGTGCGCTTCACATGCGACGATTCCGGAGCATCGGCAAGTTCTTCATTGTCGGACTTGCGGCGTCCAATCGCATTGTCCTGGTCATGCCGAGTCATCGCTCCGAAGCGATCGAAATTGTGCACCCACTGCTGCACAGCGGCGAAGCTTGCACCATCGAGTCCAATGCCATGGCCTTGAACGATTGCCGCTGCAATCGCCGCATCGTCATGCGGATTTTCAGTGCCGTCTTCGTACCCGGTCAGATCGCGGCCGCCGTCATGACGAAATGCATCGACCGCACTATCGAGTACGAATGCTTCTGCCAGCGTTTTCTCGATCAAGCGGCTGCGATGGAATAAGTCGCCGCGATCACTTCCACGCAACCAGCACCAGAGCGCAGCGGGCGTGGACGGCACCTCGAAGCCATCGCCGCTACAACGCGGAAATGTCTGCATATCGGTGATAGGTCTGCCAAGCGCACGCAGTAGCGGTTCACCGAGACCGGCGACACATGCTTCACCGTCGATAATTGCGGCTAGATGATGCAGCGCCTTCCGAGCGTCGCCGCCAGGCATCAGCGTAAACGTGAGGTAGCGACCGCTCACGGGGCCCGCAGCAAGAATCCCCGGCTGTGATGCGGTCACGATCGGGGCGCCGAAAACAGCCTACGCCGTTCCATAGCGCTTGAGCGCAGCCTTATCGAATTTGAGCCCGAGGCCGGGCTTGGCGGGCACGATGAGCTCACCTTTCACCGGCTGTGGAACTTCTTCGAACAGTTTCGCCGACCATGGCATGTACTCGACGGTCAGTCCGTGCGGAATCGCTGCAACGAGATGCACTGATATTTCCGGGCACAGGTGATTCACGACGGGAACATTGAACGCTTCCGCCATACCGGCGATCTTCATCCATCCGGTGATGCCGCCTGAACGCAGCACATCAATCATTACGATATCCACCGAGCGCGCTTCGAGCATGTGGCGGAAGGGCGCGAGACCATAGACATATTCGCCGCCTGCAACCGGTGTCGCCAGCGCCTCCGCGACGCGCGCGAGTCCGGCATAGTCGTCATGCGTGGTCACGTCCTCGAGCCAGAACAGATTGAATTGCTCAACACGGCTGCCGATCGAGATGGCCTGCCGCACGTCCCAGCGCTGATTGATATCGCACATGAGATCGATGTCCGGGCCGATGGCATCGCGCAGTACGCGCATACGCTCGACTTCTTTGTCGGCACTGGTGTCACCGGGCAGCGCAAGCTGCGTCTTCATCTGGCGAAAGCCCTTCTCGACCAGCTTCGCTCCCGCCTTTGCCACGGCGTCCAGCGGGAAATGGCGCATGAGCGCGCCGCTCGCATAGGTCGGTACGCGCTGTCGATATCCGCCGAGCAGGCGCGAAAGCGGCAGGTTGAAGACCTTGCCCTTTATGTCCCATAGCGCGATATCGATGGCAGCAAGCGCGAGCGTGAATATCCCGCCCGGACCGCTCATGCCGGCCGCAGCGCGCAGCTTGCCCACAATGGCCTCGATGTCGAGCGGATCTTCGCCAACTGTGAGCGCGCCCAGCGTATCGATTGCCGTTTTCAGCGCACCCATCAAGGCGCCACCAAAAAAACTAATGCCGATACCTTCCACGCCCTCGTCTGTTCGAATGGTGAGCGCGACAAAGTCGCGTGTGGCGCCTGCTACAGCCGGACCGCCGGCAAGCGGCTCGTCGGCGGGAACGCGCACGATTTGCGATTCGATGGTTGTAATTTTCATAGGTATCTTTCCGGGGCTCGTTTATACAAGTTCAAGTAACGGTCAATCATTCACTGCTTCGCAATGCTGACTTTTTGCGGCAGCGTTTCTTCGTCGCGTCGCGGCTCATACACGATGCCATTGCGCGCCGCCCAATGAATGACAGGCCAGAAGAGCGGCACGATTGCGACGTCTGCAAATGCGATGCGCGCGGCTTCGCGCAAATCGGCATTGCGCCTGGCGTCGTCGAATTCACCGAGTGCTCGTTTCAATACGGTATCGAACTTAGCATTCGAGTAACGCGACCGGTTGAATGTGCCCAGTGAAGCGCTCGGGTCGTAAGTCGCGAGAACGGTCGTCAATCCGATTGCCGAGTCCGGCGTGGTGGTGCCGAAACTGAAGATGAACGCGCTGTATTCGCGCTTTGTCGCGGCCGACGCGTAGACGTTGTACGGCAACGCGAACACATTGTTCACTTTGATGCCGCCGCGCGTCAGCATCTGCCCCAGCGCCTGCGCGAGATCGGCATCGCGTGGGAAACGGTCGGCGGAAGTATGGATGGTGATGCCGAAACCTTGCGGGTAGCCTGCCTCAGCCAGCAGTTTCTTAGCTACGGCGACATCCGGTTTGAGCGGCACGAGTGCCGGATCGTAGCCACCCAGACCCTGCGGCACCATTTGTCCTGCAGGCTCGCCGGAGCCCTCGAGCAAACGATCGACGATCGCCTTGCGATCTATCATCAGCGAAATCGCGCGGCGCACACGAGCGTCCTTGAGCGGATTTTTATCTGTGGGCTTGCCGCTGGCGTCGGTGACAAACGGACTGCGATCGCGATCGGAATCGAGCGCCAGATAAATCAGTCGTGTCGAAGCGATCGAATAGACTTTTACCTTTGGACTGGCACGCAGCTGCTTGACGTTATCGGGCGAAACCAGATCGATCATGTCTACGTCACCCGCAAGCAAAGCCGCTGCACGCGCCGCATCTTTGGGAATGAAGCGCACCGTGACATTCTCGAAGTCAGGCTTGGGTCCCCAATAGGCGCCAAACCGCTTGAGCACCAGACGCTGTCCCGGTAACCACTCCACGAAGTGGTAAGGACCGGTGCCCGCCAGGCCCTTGCCCGCGTTGAAGTCAGCAGTCGTGAGTCCACTAGCGGACTTGCGTGACATGATGAACGCACGGCCGATTTGCTCCATCAATTGCGGCAGTGGCTGCGCCGTTTTGATCTGCACCACGAGACTGCTCAGAGCCTTTATTTCGGTAATGCCTGCTACCGCGCTCGAGAACGATGCCGGACTATTCGGCACGTCACGTGCGCGCTCGAGCGAGAAGACGACGTCATCTGCGCTGAAATCGGTCCCGTCATGGAATTTCACTTTTTCGCGCAGCTTGATTTCCCATGTCGTCGGGTTTACGACGCGCCACGTTACCGCGAGCCCGGGCTTGATCTGGTTCGCCGCATCATCCTGCACCAGCCGCTCGAACATGCAGCCCGATGTGCTGTAGTTGTTGTTGGTGCGGCCGAAGAGCGGATCGAGCGACGACTGCTCGACGGCGCGCGCAATGACAAGATCAGCAGCGATGGCCGCGTGCCAGCATACGGCAGCCAACAGCAGCGCAGCGAATAGTCGGATCAGGATCATGAAGATTGCAACGGCGTTAATGCATGCAGCGGCACAATGGGCAATACAACGTGCGAAGCGCGTTTGCGATCGAGATAGATGGTATTAGTCGCCACACGTTTCATCGTTGCCCGGCCTTCGGGCTCGCCGGTGTTGAAGTTCACGTCGTAACGCGGGAAATTACTCGATGAGATATCCAGGCGGATACGATGCCCGGCCTTGAACAGATTGCAAGTTGCGAACGGCTCGATCTTGATTTCGTAAACCTGGCCCGGCGTCATCATTGCCGGACGTTCCCATGAATCGCGATAGCGGCAACGCAGGATGCCATCGCATAGATTCATCGCGAAGCCACGCGGATAGTCCTGATTCGGCGGATGCACATCGACCAGCTTCGCCGTGAAGTCGGTATCGACGCACGTCGATGCAACGTGCAGACGCACAACGACAGGTCCGACGACGGCGACGTCTTCCTCGAGTAGTGGCGTTTCGAAGACCAGCACATCATGACGCGCCGCGAGCGGCAGCCCGGGGTGCTGAACGCCAAAGAAGCGCTCATCTTCGCGCTGGTCGAATGCGCCGCCCACGAACACCGGCGCGCCGGAAGTAAGCGGTCCACCCATCGTGGGCACGGGATCACGCGGATCGAAATCGTACGATCGCGGTTGCGCGTCTGCAGCAGGCATGCCTGTATCGAGCGAGCCATCTGCGTGTAGATAGTAGTTGGTGTATTTGACTTCGGGCAGCGGCCAGTCAGTGCCGGCAATCCAGCGACCGCCGTGATCGAGCCTGCCGGCGGCATTGCGACGACCGGAACCGCCGCCCATGAGGAAAAGCCGCACGGCCGGTTCACGGTCGACCCCGTTGTCGACACCCTTCAGCCAGTGATCAAACCAGCGTTGACGGAACGCGCGCCAGTGCGGCGCGAGATTATTATCGATTGTCGCCGCCGTGCCGAAGTCGACATCTCCAGCGTAACTCTTCGAGCGGTCACCGTGCGTCCACGGGCCCATGATGAGCCGCACCGGTCCACGCTTACTCCTGCTTAGCGCAATGTAATTGTCAGTGGCGGTGCGGACGTAGGCGTCATACCAGCTCGACATGTGAATCTGCGGCACGTCGGCGAACTGATCGTAATAACCGTCAGCGTAAATACCGAGCTGCTTCCAGTAGTCGTCGAATGCGCCGTGCGTCCATTGCGCAAACAGGTAGTCCTCATACTCCGGCACCCAGCGTACCGGAGAATGCCCAGGCTTCCATGGCATGGTCTTAAACCAGTCAATGAGATTTTCCTGGTCAAGCGCGGCGCGAACAACGCGGTTCGCTTTTGCGAGCGGGCTTTCCTTGGCCTGGTTGAAGGCCCAGGTCACCTGTTTCATCTCGAACGCGCCGCCGCTGCGTATGCCCGACAGGTATGCATTGGAAAACGCGCCCGAGTCGATGACCATTGCGGCGAGTCCCGACGGGTTCAGGCATGCGAGCGAGCCCTGCGTGTGCGCCGCATACGACAGACCCATGGTCGCGATCTTGCCGTTGCACCATGGCTGACGAACAAGCCAGGCCATCGTGTCATAACCGTCTTCGCCGTCGGACAGATACTTGACGAATTCACCTTCGGACGCATAACGGCCGCGGCAATCCTGATAGACGACGATGTAGCCGTGCTCCACGAACCAGGTCGCTACGTCCGGACGCAGGCGCGGCGTCGCCATACCCGCATCAACCTCGGAGCGCGAGGTCTGCAGCTTGCCGTACGGGGTGCGCTCCAGAATCACCGGCAATTTTTCCGCGACTGCGCTGCCATTGCGCGCGGGACGATAAATGTCTGTTGCGAGTCTCACACCGTCACGCATCGCAACCATGACGTCGCGCTCAACGACAATTTCGTTCTCAGTTTTCGATCGCGTAGTTGCGGCGGCGGAATTGGGCATGAGTGATGGCAACAGAATCAAAAAAGGTTTTCAGCTCGGATAAGGTAGTGGGTGACGATAGTTACATGCGCAATGTCGCACGCAGATGCGCTGCGGCCTGTGACCGTGTGCCGATCCAGATGTCGTCAGCGGCTTTTGCTATCTCCATGATGCGCTGGAAGACGGCCATGCCGGCCGGTCGTCCAAACACATGCGTATGTATTGCCGGGTCCATGCGGGCGGCGCCGCGCTCATACGTGCGCGCATACGCAAGCCAGTCCTCGAACATCTCCAGCATGACGCGCGGCGAGTTGCCATGCTTCATGTAAATCGGCAGATCATTGACTTCTGTATTATTGGGAAAAGCGACGATCGAGCGATCGCCGAATTTAACGACGTACGGCAGATCATCGTTCAACGTATCGCCGTGCCAGTCGTAGCCTGCTTCGAGCAAAAGTCGCGGCGTGCGCTGGCTCGGCGTGCTGCGCGGGCTTATCCAACCGCGCGGCTTAACACCGGTCGCCTGTTGCAACAGATCCGTCGTGCGACGTATGTTCGCCCGCTCTTCGTCTTCCGTGAGATAAATGGGAATGATGTCCATTGCATATGAATGCGACACGACGTCGTGGCCGTCATCGTGGATGCGTCGAACAATGTCGGGATAACGCTCGGCGAGTATTCCGCACACATTGATCGTCGCTTTGATGTCGTGGCGCGCGAATGTTTCAAGCGCGCGAAAAATTCCGCGCCGGTGTCCGTACTCCGCCCAACCGACAGCATTGAGATCGGGCAGACCGGCTTTGAGCGGATTACCCATCGGGCCGATGCCGGGCCATTTGCCATCGGACCACCATTCGAATGCGACGCGAAAAAAAACCGCAATGCGCTTACCGCCTGGCCAGCGGAAGTCCGCGGGCGCCGGAATTTCTGTACCGCCCGCATGTATGTCGAGACCGGGATCCATTACGTGCTGCTCACCTTCATTTGATGCACGCGTGCCGCTAGCCACGCATGCAATTTTCTGTGATCGCTCGCGCACGCAAGTATACGGTTTCTTCAGCGCGTGAATTCCATATTAAACCATCGCAACGCAGGCGCGGCGGTGCGAATGCTATGCTAACGGCCGGCTGCCGCGCATCAACGCAGCACAATCCTCGAAAGAAAGTATTGCAGCATCTCTCATCATGCCGCGCGCTGCGCCGCCTCGTTGCGCTTGCGCTATGTTACACAGCAGTCGCAGATACTGTCTGCATGGCGGCAGAGACCAGCGACACGTTTCCGGCGCGGCCGGTGAGATGGATCGTGCCGTTTCCACCGGCCGGCAGCATCGACCTTGTAGGCCGCGTCGTCGGACAAAAGCTTTACGACCTGTGGAATCAGCAGGTCGTGATCGACAATCGTGCGGGCGGTGGCGGCAGGCTCGGCACTCAGCTCGCCGCCGGTTCAGCGGCGGATGGCTATACACAGCTCTTTTCGCTCAACACATCGTTCACCATCGATCGTAGTCTGTTCAAAAGTCTCCCCTACGACCCCGACAAGGCCTTCGCGCCGATAACGATCATCGCATCGACGTCCCAGTTACTTGTCACGAATCCATCGTTCCGGGCGAGAAACGTGCGCGAATTGATCGCGCTGTGCAAAGCAAATCCGGGACAAGTGAACTACGGATCATCGGGCACTGGCGGGTCGCTGCATCTCGCCATGGAACTATTCCGCTCAATGACCGGCATCGACATCGTGCACGTGCCGTATAAGGGCGGCCCGCCCGCGGCGACCGATCTTATAGCCGGCCAGATAGAGTTGTTATTCTTCAATACGCCGGCTGCTCTGCCGTACATCAAAGCAGCGAAGTTGCGCGCGCTGGGCGTAAGCACGGCCAAACGTTCCGCGTTACTGCCGGATGTTCCAACAATCGCGGAAGCTGGAGTGCCGGGTTTTGACACTGACGTATGGTTTGGACTTGTCGCGCCTGCGGGGACGCCATCCGACGTTATTGTCAAAACGCACCGCGACATCGCGCGTGTCGTCGGGCTACCCGAGGTGCGTAAACAGTTGCTCGACATCGGCGCTGATCCGGTTGCCAACACGCCTCAAGAATTCGCCCTGCGCATTAAAAAAGAAAGCGCCTTGTGGGCAAAAGTAATTGAGGCTGCGAAAATCCGGTTTGAATAATTCTTAGCGCAAGCCACCTGGGGACGATTGAAACATGATGAACCCGACTGCATTTCCCATGCTGCAAGTGATGCAACTACCGCCCAAACCGCGCACGAACAGCATGCTGCTGATGTCCGAGGTGGGCATTCCGCTGCGTGCTACCGAAGATATTATCGAAATCGCTGCTCCGATCATTGACTACGCGAAGATCACCGACCACGCGGGACTTGTTGATCGCCTTTCCGCAGCGTGGATCAAAAAGAAAGTCGCGCTGTACAACAAGAACGGCATCGACGTGCTTCCTGGCGGCATTCCATTTCAGCTCGCAGTCATCCAGCACAAGGTGGACGATTACTTCAAGGCCGTACGCGATCTGGGCTTCGCCGGCGTCGAGATGAGCGAGGATACGATGGCGCCTATGGAAGCGGGTTATCGTGAGGAACTGATTGCACGTGCGCTGGAACTGGGGTTGAAGGTCATGACCGAAATGGGCCGCAAAAATCTTGATGTACCGTTCGATGCGGACGCCGTTTGCGAGCAGATATTGCGCGACTTAGAACTTGGCGTCTCGAAAATCTATCTCGAGAGCAGCGAAATTCAGGATATGACCCGCAGCGATCCCAAAGCGCTCGACCGCATTGCGTCGCTCGGCAAGAACCAGTATCTGTTGTTCGAGCTCGGCCTCATCGAGCCACAGGAGAAAGCGGCGTGGTTGGTCGAGCGATACGGATTTGAAATTAACTTCGCAAGTGTGAGTCCGGCTGACGTCGTCGCCGTCGATGCAATCCGCCGCGGCATGCATCGAAAGTCGCATTACAGCTACATGGCGGGACGCAGCGCCTGAAATGGGCCTGCTAGACGGCAAGGTTGCAGTTGTGACCGGCGGTAGTCGCGGCATCGGGCGCGCCACAGCCGGGTTGTTCGCAGGTGAAGGCGCGAACATCGCGATCTGCGGACGCACCGAGAATACATTGCGCGACGCGGCTCAATCGCTCAGCGACTCGCACGGAACCCGGGTCATCTGGCAGTGCGCCGACATACTCGACACGGCGTCCGTCGAGCGTTTCATGGCGGCGGTCGGCGACGCGTTTGGGCACGTCGATATACTCATCAATAACGCCGGCGAGTCCTCGCAGCGCGAAGTCAACGGCGTGAACTGGCCGGTGAACGCGGTCGACGCCGTTGGACAGGCACTTCCAGCAGGCCGCTTTGAGTCCATCACTGACGATGAGTGGCGCAATGCGCTCGAACAAAAATTACTCGGCATGATCCGGGTCACACGATGCGCGTTGCCGCTCATGCGCCGTGCGGGCAGCGGCAGCATCGTCAACGTCACTTCGATCAAGGGACGTCAACCGCCGCCGCGCGTGGTAACTTCAGGCGTTGCATGGGCCGCTGCGATGAATCTCTCAAAGGGATTGTCGCTCGAGCTTGCGAACGACAACATCCGCGTGAATGTGGTGAGCGTAGGCGGTATCATGACCGGACAGATGGAAGCGGGACGCGCAAAATGGGCGCCGGACAAATCGCTCGAGGCATTTCTCCAGCCGCGCGTTGCCAATATTCCGCTGCAGCGTCTCGGTACGGTCGAGGAAGTCGCGCAGGGAATCTATTATCTGGCCTCGCCGCTGTCGTCGTATGTAACCGGCCAGTGTCTCGCTATCGATGGCGGCGGTCTGCGCACGATATAAATTATCTTACGGGTGTCCCATGCCAGCATCGACAAATATGCACGCCACACATGCAACGACCGCGGTGAATGCGGTCGGGACTATGACGGTAGTGCCTAGCGGTGCCGCGGTCGGCGCGGAAATTCGCGGGCTCGATCTATCACAACCCGTACCTGAAGAAACGCGCGCTGCGCTGCGCGAAGCATGGGCGGCCCACGGCGTGCTGCTATGGCGTGACCAGAGGCTGCCCGACATCTCATTCCTCGAAGCAGCGTCTATCTTTGGCCCCACCAAGGAGCCGGCGGCAAGAAAGTATCAGGTCGCCGGCGGTTACAAGATCGGCGGCCGGCTTGTGGCTTTGCATTCCCATGTCAGCCTTATCTCTAATCTCGATGAGGACGGAAACCCGGTGAAAGACAACGGAACATTGGGCAGCTACGAAGTAATCTGGCATAGCGACAATTCGTATGTCGAAGTGCCTCCTGCAGGAAGCATGCTCTACGCAGTGATAATTCCAGCAAACGGCGGCGGCGATACATACTTCAACAATCAGTATCAGGCTTATGACGAGCTACCGGAAGACTTGAAGCGCGCAATCGAAGGCAAATCGCAGATTCATGACTCGACGCGTAACAGCGCCGGCATCCTGCGGCCTACGGTGAAGTTGCCCACCAAACCCGAAGAAGTGCCCGGGCCGTCGCACCCGCTCGTGCGCGTTCACCCTGTTACAAAAAAGCGCGCGTTATATCTCGGGCGGCGCCGCGATTGGCCATCCAATTACATCATCGGACTATCGGATGAAGAGAGCGAAGCGCTGCTCGACAAGCTGTGGGCACATGCAACACAACCTAAATATGCGTGGGGCCATCAATGGCGTGTCGGCGATCTTGTGCTCTGGGATAACCGCTGCTGCATGCACTACCGCTCAGAGGTCGACGCGACGCAACCGAGGGTGCTCTACCGTACCGTCGTCAAAGGCGAGCCAGTAATCGCAGCGTAGACTAAGACAGCACACGTGTGGCTCGAGGTGCAGCTTGCGTGCGATCTCGAAGTTGAAGGTTCACGGGCTTAAGACTGCGAAAGCGTAATCACATTTATCTGCTGCCGCCGTCGTAACTTCTCTGTGTCCCCTAACTAAGAAGCGATTTTACGAAGAGCTGAGCATGGCGATCAAATTCAACGAAAGCGATATTGGAGCAGAGGCGTTCGGCGGGAACGCGAGACGCCAGCGCCTGCTGACCGCCGCACGCGTCCCGAACACTAAAGTGCTCCTCGACAGGATTACGCTCGACGCGGGTGCGATCATTGACCTGACAGTGCCTGCCGGAAGCGTGGCGTGGTTTCAAATGCTCGAAGGTGAAGCGGTGTTACGCCGCCGGCAGGACGATAAACGATTGAGTGCCAGCCACGTCGTATTTCTGCCGCCGGCATTCAGCGCCACGCTTGCTTGTGCTGCGAACGCCGCATTGTTATACGCGGAGATTCCCCATGCGGTAAGTCACGATGCCGATTTTGCAGTGCGGACGCCGCAGTTCCGCGTCGTTGACTGGAAGTGCGAGCCGGTGCTTGATTCCGAACATGACGCGCGCAAACGCATTTATCTTGTCACGCCAAAACTTTTCGCTACCAAAGTGCTGAAAGGCGAAATGATCATCTATCCGCCCGGGACGCAAGCTTCGAATCACCACCATGAAGGCGCTGAGCATTTTATGTATGTAACGCAGGGCCGTGGGACCGCGTTTGCCAATGAAGCGCCGCTGCCGGTGCGCAAAGGCGATCTTATTTATTATGCGGACCGCGAGCGTCATTACCTCAGAAGTGAAGGCGAAGAGGATATGATCTTCGTTGAATTCTTTGTGCCTGGAGAATATAAAACCGTGTGGGTCCCCGGCGCGCCTGTGTGCACATGGTCGCCGACCGGCCGTGACATTCGCGGCGAGACGCCCTCGCGCCAGATCAAGAAGCACAGTTCCGCGCTCGCCCAGACGCCGCAGGACATCTGAGCCGGCGTATCGCTAACCGCTTTCTCAAGCGCCTTTGATATTGCTTCGACAGTCAGTGATGATCTGGGCAGGTGCCTTTGCACTTGGCGTCACATGTCCAGCGCTCGCTGGCGATAGCTTCCCCGTGCGGTCACTGCGTTTCATCATACCGTTTGCCCCGGGCGGCAGCATCGATGTTATTGCCCGCATTATTGGCCACAAAGTGAATGATGCGTGGGGGCAGCAAGTGGTCATCGATAACCGGCCCGGCGCGGGCGGCAATCTCAGCGCGCAACTGGCAGCCAACGCAGCACCTGATGGCTATACGCTTTACCTTTGCACGCCGTCGTTTGTCGTCAATCCAAGTCTCTACCGGCGGGTCGCATACGATCCGTTCAAAGATTTTTCGCCCGTTAGTTTACTTGCAGCCACACAGAATGTGCTGCTCGCTCATCCAGCGTTCCCCGCCAAAAGCGTTCGTACGCTGATCGCAATGGCACGCGAGAAGCCAGGCACTATCAACTATGCATCGACCGGCGGCGGCAGCTCCGGCCACCTGACGATGGAATTGTTCAAAAATATGGCGCACCTCGATCTGGTGCATGTGCCCTACAAGGTGATCGGTCAGGCACTCAACGATGTCATAGCCGGCCAGGTCATGATTTGGTTCCCTTCCCTGCCGGGTGCACTGCCCCACATTCGCAGCGGAAAGATCGTCGCGTTGGCGACGGGCGGGGCGCAACGCTCAACGGCTCTTCCCGAGGTTCCAACCGTTGCCGAATCCGGTGTGACCGGTTATGAATCGTCAACCTGGTATGCAGCACTCGTTCCGGCGGGCACTGCGAACAAGATCGTCGCAAAACTCCACAGTGAGCTGACCAGCATCGTGAAAGCAACCGATACGCAGGAACGATTAACTGCGCAGGGCGTGGATGTTATCGCGTCGACGCCCACGCAACTCGCCTATCATCTGAAAATGGAATCGCAGAAGTGGGCTGAAGTGATCAGGGTTTCTGGCGCACGCGCCGACTGACATTTATTTTTTAAGAGCGATTCCGCGCGCGCTGCAAACGGTCTTTCAAAGCGGCGTCCCGAACTCATCTCGAAACACAAACTCGGACGCGGGTTTTCTGACGCGCGGCTTCAGATCCTTGGCGCGCACGTCCTCAGGCAGCGATTCAACCGTGCCCCGATATCCCGCAGCAACGATTGCAGCGACTCGAAACGGCGGTGGAATGTGCAGGCCCTGCACAATCTTCTGTTCGTTATAGCCGGCCATCGCGTGTATCGTCAGGCCCATTGCGTAGCCCTGGACAAGCATGTTTTCGAGTGCAAGGCCGACATCGAGCAGCCACACGTTAAGCCCGTTGCGGTCCGGCTGCTCATCAGGTGTGCCGATGACCGCGATTTTCACCGGCGCGGCACACGCCCATTGCTTGTTGCCGGCGCTCAGCGCATCGTCGTAGACAGCACGCGCATCAGCGCTCGTAGCAAAGACCAGACGCCATGGTTGACGGTTATTGCAAGACGGCGCCCAGCGAAATGCTTCGATGAGCAAGTTGACATCACGTTGAGCGACCGGCTTGGCGTCGAAGTGGCGGTCACTGCGGCGATTACGTAACACTTCAAGTATGTCCACTGTGCGCCTTTCCGGCACCGGTATTGTGTCGACTCAAGATGACATCGATCTCACGGCGCCCACTCGCGCCATCCAGCCAGCAACGGGAAGTAGAGACCGACCATCGTTTTATCAGTGCCGCCGACTGCCGCAGCATAGCGCGTGAGTTGCGGCTCGTAACGGGCGCGTTCCCGATCGAGAAACGCTTCCTTATCTCCGCCTTCGTGAGAACTCGTCTTGTAATCGGCGACCCAGCGCACGCCTTTGTCGTCGCGAAATACGCGGTCCATTACATAACTGTGCATGACGCTGCCGACCAGGCGGCGCACGCGATACTCGCTGCGCGCATCCTTGCGCGGCCCGAGCAGCCAGCGACCACGCTCGTCGGCAAGCGTTTGCGTAAGCGCGCGCAGGACTTGCGAAGCTGCATCGCTACACTCGCCCGGTCGGACGCCGCGGCGCTCGAGTTCGCGCGCGATGCCGGGTCGCAACGATTCTATGCGCGCAGACGTCCATCCCGCGAGCGCATCGTCCGCGAGACGCTGCAGCCAGCGATGCACAACCGTCCCGACGTGCCGCGCGCTCTCACCTGCCCACGAGAACTCGATCACTTCGGTGTCCTTCGCGCCGGCCATCGGTGCGAGCCAGCGGGCAGCCGGCGGTAATTCGGGAAGTACGAACTCGGCGGAACACCGCACCAGCACTTGCGGCACCTTGACGGCGACTTCGTTCGGCGGCGGCGGTCGGCCGGAGGCGGCGTGTATTGAAGCGACCGCCCATGCCTTCGCGAGCAGCGTTCGCTTGGCAGGCGCTTTAACCGTCCCGTCATGATCACATTTCGTGCAGCCCAGCAAATGCAAATGCGCCACGGCGCGTGTCGCTGCGACATAAAATAAACGCCCCGCTTCAATGTCTTCGGCTTCGCGCTCGAGATTTCGCACATACTCGTACGCAGCATCCTTGCGGGCACCCGCTTCGCGTATCGGCGCAAGCAGCAACGCGTCATGGGCGAGCGCCTTCCAAACAATCAATGGCGGTTCGGTGGTGCGTTGAGTACGATCGAGACCCGGAATGATTACGGTATCGAACTCCAACCCTTTCGCCTTGTGCACCGTCATAATTTCGATCGCATCAGTGCCGGCGCTGGTGTCAGGCAAGGCATAGAGTTCCGACAACCTTGCTTCGAGCACGCCATGATCGCTGAGGTCCCCGGCTTCGTCCTGGGCCGCGAGTTCATCGAGGAAAATTTCGGCGTCTTCGAGTTCTGTCACGTCAGCGCAGCACGCCGGACCGCCGAGCGCGAGCCACACGCCTTCTACTCGATCGCGCAGGTTGCCGCGCAGACGCCGCGCGAGCGCAGTTGCGAACACGTTGCAAATGCGGACGAGGCGGCGGCGTGCATCTGCGTCGAGCAGCGCGACACGCGCCTCATCATGAATCGCTTCCCACACTGTACCGCGCGTGCCCTCCACCAACGTTGCCATCTCGATCGGCGTCAGCCCGCACCATGGCGCACGAAGCACCGCGAGCCAGGCAATGCGGTCACCCGGATGCGCCAGGGCGCGTGTCAATGCATAAAGGTCCTGGACGACCTGCTTTTCACCGAGCCGCTCGATTTCCACAGCCCGATAACGCAGGCCTGCAACTTTCAGCGCGGGCACGATATGGTCGAGATGACTACGATTGCGCACGAGGATCGCGATTTTGCCGCCGGGGTTTTGCGCGCGGGCCGCACGGACGAGTTCAATCACGCGGTTTGCCTCATCCCCGCGCGTGTCGAATAAGTGCCACCGCACCGCATCTCCATCGCGCGCCGGGTGGTGTGCGACGGATGGCGAATATGGCACCGCGCCGGAAATCTCGTCTTCGGTTCGCGGCAACATGTGCGGGAACGTCGCATTGACCCAATCGACGATTCCGGCCTGCGAACGGAAATTCGTCGTCAGAAGCAATCGATCGAAGGGCACGTCCCCGAGTCCCAAATGGCGCGCGCGCAGAAAAAGCGCCACCTCGGCTTCACGGAAGCGGTAAATCGACTGCATCGGATCGCCGACCGCAAACACAGTGCGTCCATCGTCACGTTGCCATCCGGCCGTCAGGCGTTCCAGCAGTTCCCACTGGCTAATCGACGTGTCTTGAAATTCATCGACCAGAATATGCTTGATGCGCACATCAAGTGACAGCAGCAGATCCGTCGGCGCCTCGGGCTCGCCGAGCGCGTGCACCGCGCCCTGCGCTATCCCGGTGAAATCCGCCTGCCCGAATTCCGCGAACACGATCATGAGTTGAGCCACTGCGCGCGGCAGCAGTTCGAGCATGGCACTCAACGTTTCCCACTGCGCATCCGTGTATGTCTTGGGCGGCAACGCGAGCAGCGCTGCGAGTGCGAGGCGCAGCGGCTCATTGCCGAGGAGCGCCTGTGCGGTGGCATTGAGTTTTCGCCACTTGCCTTTTTTTGTCAGCACCTCAATCGCGAATTCTTGGGACGCCGCGGGATGCAGCTTGCGCGCGCGCGCGGCGAGGCGCTCGCACTCCGTAGCAAACGCGGCTTCGAGCTCGGCCCGCGCCGGCGCGCGGCCCGTTTTACGCAACCACTGATCGCGCCGCGCCAGCATGGCGGCGAGGAGCTCGCGCGCCGTGTCCACATTGTCATCAAGATGAAGCAGTAAACGCTCTGCCTCGGCGTTCGACGGTTCCAAGGCGAGCGTGCGGCGCGCCGCTTCTGCATAGAGCTCACGCGCATCGTCGACGATTTCCGGCTGCGCGCCGAACCGCGCGAGTATCGGCATCTGTCGAGTCAGCGACGCGCAAAGGGCATCGATCGTTTGTACGCGTAGACGCGGCGCGATGTCAGCGATTGCGCGTGCGTCAAGCACCCCGGGCAAACCTTCGAGCACGCGGCGCTTCATTTCCGCCGCCGCCTTGCGTGTGAACGTAATCGCGAGGATTTCTTCCGGCCGACCGACCGTCGTCAATAGCCGCAGATATCGCTGTACGAGAAGCTCGGTCTTGCCTGAGCCCGCAGGCGCCTGCACGATAAATGAACGGCGCGGATCAAGCGCGCGGGCACGTTCGTCGGCGTCAGCGACTGGCGGTTGTGTACGGTCGCGGCCACTCATTCGTCGTGGCTCTCGTCTTCATCTTCAAGCGCCACGAAGCGCTCGTGCACGCGGCACAACGGTTGTAAATCGCAATGGCGGCACGTTTTGACGCCGCGTTTGGGATCGACACGCGCCACACCTTCGCCGAACTCGCGGCCGAGCAGACCGAGTTCGCGCCGCCATAGATCCATGAGTCCCTGCCATTCGGCAGCTTTCACTTTGGGCAGCACGTCCTCATCGCGCGTAAGCCCCATGAAGCGCATTTCTCCGGCCTTGATGCGCGCGAAGGCAACGCCCACGACTTCTTCGCCGGCTGCGATCGCATACAGCGGCACCTGCGGGTCGTCGGGCCGTGTATCGAGCCAATCCTTGGGCGTCGCGCGTCCGGTTTTGTAATCGATCAGGATATGGCCGCCGCCGGGCACGCCATCGCGCGTCCAATCCATGCGGTCGATGCGCCCGGTGAATGACAGGCCCGCGACTTCGAGCGTGCGCCGCTCCTCACGTGCCACCACTTCAAATTCGCCCCGTGCGCTTTCGACCATGAGCCATTCGCGAGCGAGCCTCGCGAGCCGCACACGCTCGAGTTCGGCCAGCCGCCCGTCGAGCACACCGATGCGCTTGGCGCGTATGTCAGCGACCGCTGTGGACGCCGCGTCTTCAATCGTCGCGCTGAGCTCAGCCGCGCTCATCGCATCAAGGCGGCCTTTAGTCCCTAGCGCACCCCATAGATGCGCCATCAAAGCATGCAGCAGATTGCCGCGATCGCGCGCGTCGAGGCCATCGGCGGGCGTGTTGAGGGTTTGCGCGCCAAGACGATGCTTTGCATAGGCGCGGAAAGGACACGCCGCCTGATCGGCCAGCACCCGGGTGCCTCCGCGCACGTTTCGCGCCGGATAGGGCGGCCCGACGCCGTCCGCAATGTTCTCCATGCAGCGTGCGGCATGCACTACATCGCGATAGCGCGCAAATTGTGGCAGATCGATCATACCGGCGGGCACTGCCGCGATTAACGCACTCGGCAGCAAGTCGCGGTCCTTTTCGCGCAACGGATACGAGAACACGACTTCACCTGCCGCGCGAACCCAATCGGCGGTAATGCGCCGGTCCAGGGCAAGCGCGGTGTCGGTTGCGGCCTCAGCGATGCCCGCTTTTTTCTGCAACGCGACGGCGATAAACGGATTCGGCCGCGCGGGCAGCGGCCACGCATCGTCAGTCAGACCGCTGATCCAGAGATGATCGAATTCGAGGCCAGCCGATTCCAATATGCCCAACACCTGCACGGGCGCCGGACCGGATTCAGGCTGGAACAACGCATCGGTCACGAGTCGGCGCAAACGGGCCACCGCTTGCGCGCAGCTCATGCGTGGCACTACGCGTTCGAGCAACGTGAAGTCAGCGAGCACTTCGTACCACTTTGCGTGGGTCTGGAATTCTGCGGAATCAAGCACGCGCTCGCCGGGAAAACCTGCGGCCTCGAGCAGCTTTGAAAAATGGCGCGCCCAAGCGTGCGGCGACTGCATGCCGGCCAAATTGGAGCTGGCGTAACTGAACAACGCTTCAAGCCGTTCTCTTAATAACGGACATCCATCTATAGCGCCGACGATGCGCGGCAGCGTGACACGCGCCGGCAGCGATTCACGTAGATCGGCATCAAGCTCTGCCCGGCGCATGAGCTCGATTTCAGCACCGGCGATAAACGGCGAACGGATCAACCGGCTCGCCACCGCAAAATCAACTTCGCCTGCGGCAATCGCCAGCACGCAGAGCGCTGCATGCGCGAGCGGATAGGATGCCAGCGGCACACCGATCGAAATGTTAAAGGGCAATGGCCGCGCTTCAGCGCCCGGCAAATTCCAGCCCGGCTCCATCACTCGCGAAAACACCCGCTGCACTTCCTGCCGCCGCCGTTCGAGATCCGGCACGACGACGGCGATACATGGAAGATTCACGTCGCTGGTTCGCATGCTCGTCCCGGCGCCCTCCAGCCGCGCACGCGCCCACGCTGCGGCGGCTTCGAGGTCTTCCCTTGCCGACGGGTAACTCACGCGCACGGCCGTCGCTTCCCGGGCGCGCGGTCCGCAGCGGAGGACCTCGACGCCGCAAGCCGCTGCCGCGCGAAAAAAATCCGCTGTCTGCGGCGGGAGTATGCTAAATGCATACGCGATCAGCACTTGCGGCTTGACGAGCTGCGGCGCCGTGAGCAGTCTTGCGACAACATCGGGCAAGCGTGCATCATCCACTTCCCGCGAGGTGCGCTTCGCGTACGCGTTTGCCCAGTCTGAGAACGCGCGCGCATCATCATTAGCGGGAAATTTATCGAGCGCGCGCTCGATGCGCCAGGCGTGCGCGAGCCGCCATGCATCGCGGCACTGATCCGCCGTCCTTTCTGGCGACAACAATTGCGCCGCCCACGGACTCGCCGCAATGATTTCTTCCCACAGCGCCTGCTCCTGCGGCAGGGACAACAACGGCGTATCGACGCCCAGCTCGGAGTAGATTGCGTTCTCCCACATTCGCTCGACAAATGAGCCGAATGGCAGGATGTCCGCCGCCTCCCAGGTCTGTAGTCCGCTGGCGATCCGGTCGACGTCGAATTCGCGCACAAGCTCCTGCGCGAGCCGGCGATTAGGGGTGACGACCGTTATCCCCGCCTGCTGTCCCTCTGCGAGCCGTCCGAAAAGTTGATCCTTGGAGAGCCCCGGAAAATCGGACAATAACGACATCTGTGCTTGTTGAACGCTCACACTGGAATTTGAGAGCGAAGGCTTCGGCGTCGCGACACAACCAGCGCTTCTGGTGCGATGGTCGTCAGGAATTTAAGGGATGCGGACATCGAGTCTGCCGGCCACCTCGCATCCATGGGTCTCGTGAATTGCCGCGTCCAGGCGGCAACTCATTTATCGCAGGCCAAGCGGCGTGCGCTCCTCGTAGCGACCAGCAGCGCCTGTGGCGCCGCCAGCGCTATTTCTCGAGCAGATGCTTCTTCTCTTTGATTTTCGCCCACTCATCCGCATCCGGCGGAGCGTCTTTTTTCTCTATGATCGGCTTCCAGACTTTCGAAAGCTCCGCGTTCAGGGCGGTGTACTCGCGCTGACTATCGGGGACATCGTCTTCGGCGAAGATCGCCTCAACCGGGCATTCGGCGACACACAACGTGCAATCAATGCATTCGTCCGGGTCGATGACCAGGAAATTGGGCCCTTCACGGAAGCAGTCGACAGGGCACACGTCGACGCAGTCGGTGTATTTGCACTTAATGCAGGTTTCAGTAACAACGTAAGTCATGACTATCCTAGGCTGGTCAAGCCACTTTCGACGTAGCAGAGACAACAGGCTATTTTAACAGAAACGTCGCGCTGTCCCTGTCTCGCGCTTCCCAATCCGGGTGATTTTGGTTAGCATTGGTGTCTTAACACCCCTTGCATCATCGTCACTGAGTTCGCGTGACGTTTCAGTCCATACCCCCAAGCTGCAGGAGACCAACCAATGAGTGAGCATATTCATCACGTCACGGACGATAACTTCGAACCGGAAGTTCTACAGTCCGACAAACCCGTTCTCGTCGACTACTGGGCCGAATGGTGCGGACCCTGCAAGATGATCGCTCCGTTACTCGACGAGGTTGCCAAGGACTACGCCGGCAAGCTCAAAGTCGCGAAGCTCAACATCGATGAGAATCAGGCGACCCCGCCTAAGTACGGCATCCGCGGCATCCCGACGCTTATGCTGTTCAAGAACGGCAATCTAGAGGCAACGAAAGTCGGCGCCCTCTCTAAATCGCAGCTAATGGCCTTTATTGACAGCAATATCTGAAGTCGCTAACCTAAGAACAAATTATCCGGCAGCCGAACCGATTGGTGGCATGCCGGACGAGCGCAAGCTCCTTGCGCGTTCCTAATTTTCCCGCAGTTCCATTCCAGCAACACCCTCACTGTATCTGCCCTCTATGCACTTATCCGACCTGAAAAACCTCCACGTGACTGAACTCGTGGACATGGCCGTCTTGAACGAGATTGACAGTGCCAATCGGCTACGGAAGCAAGAGCTGATATTCGCGCTGCTCAAGAACCGCGCCAAAAAAGGCGAGGCCATTTTCGGTGAGGGGACGCTCGAGGTGCTGCCCGACGGTTTCGGCTTCCTGCGTTCGCCGGACACGTCGTACCTCGCCGGGACCGACGACATCTATGTGAGCCCGTCGCAGATCAGGCGTTTCAATCTGCACACCGGGGACTCGATCAACGGCGAGATTCGCACGCCGAAAGACGGTGAGCGCTACTTCGCGCTCGTCAAGGTCGACAAGGTCAACGACGAGGCGCCCGAGAACTCGAAACATAAGATCCTGTTCGAGAACCTGACGCCGCTGTTCCCCGACGAGCGCTTCATCATGGAGCGCGATATCAAGTCCGAGGAAAATCTGACGGGGCGCATCATCGACATTATCGCCCCGATCGGCAAAGGCCAGCGCGGACTGTTGGTTTCGAGCCCCAAGAGCGGCAAGACGGTAATGATGCAGCACATCGCGCATTCGATTGCCGCCAATAATCCCGAGGTGTACTTGATCGTTCTGCTGATCGACGAGCGCCCTGAGGAAGTGACCGAGATGCAGCGCTCGGTGAAAGGCGAAGTAGTAGCGTCGACATTCGATGAGCCGGCTACGCGGCATGTGCAGGTCGCCGAGATGGTGATCGAAAAGGCGAAACGTCTCATCGAGCATAAGAAGGACGTCGTTATTCTGCTCGATTCCATCACGCGGCTTGCGCGCGCTTACAACACCGTCGTGCCGGCGTCAGGCAAAGTGCTCACGGGCGGCGTTGACGCTAACGCGCTGCAGCGACCAAAGCGCTTCTTCGGCGCCGCTCGCAACATCGAGGAAGGCGGCTCGCTTACCATAATCGCTACCGCCCTCATCGACACCGGTTCACGCATGGATGACGTGATCTACGAAGAGTTCAAGGGCACCGGCAATATGGAGATCCATCTCGACCGGCGCATGGCGGAGAAGCGCATATATCCTGCGATCAACGTCAATCGCTCGGGCACGCGCCGAGAAGAGCTCCTGCTCAAACCGGAGATCCTGCAAAAGATCTGGGTACTCAGAAAGCTGCTGTATCCGATGGATGAGCTGGAAGCAACCGAGTTTTTGGTCGATAAGCTGCGCGCCACCAAGAATAACGCGGACTTTTTCGATTCCATGCGTAGAGGATAGGTCCGCGTCACATCGCCTCACTCCGGAGAAGCGCACCCGACGAAAAAGTCTGCCGCCGTTCCCGCCAACGGGCCTGCGGCTAACGAGTCCCGGCGGCTTTTCGATTCCATGCGGAGAGGATAGATCCGCATCACATCGCCTCACTCCGGAGAAGCGCACGCGACGAAAAAGTCTGCCGCCGTTCCCGCCAACGGGCCTTCGGCTAACGAGTCCCGGCGTCTTTTCGATTCCATGCGAAGGGGCTGATTGCGCAGCGCAGTAACTTCACTGCAAAAATGCATCGGCCGAAAAGTAGGCCGCCGTCCCCGCAACCAGCCGCCGAGATATAATTCCAAGACGCGTCACTGCAGTTTTCTCTTGTGACTCGAAGTTGGAACGAGCGCGCTAATCCGCTAACATTCGAGCCATGCGCAACGCCCTGGCGATCTGCATGTTTGTGGTCGCATTTCTAGCCGGATGCTCGACGACGCCGGAAGCCTCGCCGCAAAGCGATGCTGACGCCAAGCGGTTTGAAACGGCTGCGCGCGCTTCAATCATCTATCTCTACCGCGCCGATTTGTGGGGCGGTGTTTCTACCATATGGATCGATGACCGCTTGATCGGACAGAGCGTAGCCGGTACGTATTTTCGCGTTTCGGTGCGCCCCGGACGTCACCGAATCGCGGTGTCCGGAAGCGATCAGGGCCGCATCGTAATTGAAACCACGGAAGACAGCGTGCATTTCGTCGAGATGCGCGTGTACGGAGATTCCGAGGGCGCTTACACAACGATATTTCGCAGTGTGTCACCGGAGCTCGGGAAATCTACGATCGCGAAGTGCTGCGGCTTGTTAGAAAACTGGCGGCCCGGTCAATCACGTTTCCCGCTATTTGGCCTATAGCGTCGATCCTGGCGTCGCAGTCGATCTGGGTGGACATGCGGCGACCGCATCGGTCATCTGCTCTGGCCGGCTTGTATTAACCAAATCCGCCCTCAACTTGCAAGTCTCTCCCCGCTAAGGGATAATCGCCGCTTTTTCGCGCTGGCGTTACTCGCAAGGACACTCCAATGAAAGCAAAAATTCACCCCGAATACAAAGAGATAAACGTCATCTGCAGTTGCGGCAGCAAGTTCAAGACGCGCTCTACCATGGGCAAAGACCTGCACGTTGAAGTGTGCGCCGAGTGCCATCCTTTCTATACGGGCAAGCAGAAGATCGTCGACACGGCCGGCCGCGTAGAGAAATTCAAGCAAAAATACGCGCGCAAGCCGACTGCGAAAGGCAAATCGGCGACCACCGCCTGAGCGGAGCACAATCGCCGTCGAAAAAAGACAGCTTCGGCTGTCTTTTTTATTGCTACTGGTTGCCGGGTACGCCGACGCCGAGTAAAGCCGCAACACCCAATGCGGCGAACATGACCGCCGCAACCGTGCGCACGGCTTTAAATGGTATGCGATGAGATGCGGCGCTGCCCAAAAACACGACCGGCGCATTCGCCAGCATCATGCCTAGCGTAGTACCCAGAACCACCGCGATTAGCGACGGATATTTCGCCGCAAGCACGATAGTCGCGATCTGAGTCTTGTCGCCCACTTCGGCAACAAAAAATACCGCACACGTCAACGCGAAAAGCCCATAGCGGCTCGACTCTCTGACTTCGCCTTCCAGCTTGTCCGGTTTGAGCGTCCACGCAGCGATGACGAGTAATGACGAACCGACCACCCAACGAAGTGTCGTCGGGGACAACAGAGAACTGATCCACGCACCGAGCGCACCGGCCGCGAAATGATTGGCCAGCGTCGCGACCAGGATACCTGCAATTATCGGCAGCGGCCGACGGTAACGTGCCGCAAGCAATAGCGACAGAAGTTGCGTCTTGTCGCCGATCTCGGCGAGCGCAACGATGAGAGTCGAAGTGAGGAACGCTTCCATTCACAACTCAGGGTGGACAGCTCGTACGGAAATGACATCGATTCCCGGGCGACGCCGTCAGGCTGGAACGATCTCAACTGGCCCGCAGCAAATGAAGGCGCTCCGCTGGCATGCAGAGCCCACCGGACTCTTGTTATTTTTTGCTGCCGGCTCTGTCCGCGAAATCGGATTTGCGAA
>Ga0070678_100000034_pt1 | contig 44850 bp, 57 predicted proteins | sample KBSM73metaG_FD_65647 | JGI IMG/M metagenome (GOLD analysis project Ga0070678, IMG submission 65647) | Miscanthus rhizosphere microbial communities from Kellogg Biological Station, Michigan, USA - KBS M7-3 metaG | ecosystem: Host-associated > Plants > Roots > Rhizosphere > Soil ...
GCCTTGTTGATGTCGATCTTCGACATCTTGCCGTCGTCGCCGATCACGCGCAGCGAGCGCTCGTTGTCATAGATGTGCGGGATCAGGTCGACAATGATCTGGCCGATGCGCTCGATCGCGCGACCGAAGCTCTCGATATAGACGAAGGTACCCGTGTCTCCTTCTCTCTGCCTCGCGACGATCGCCTTGCCCGATGTCTCCTGCGCGGGTGCGCCGAGCGATGACGGGTAGATGCCGGTGACTGCGGACATCTCGGTGGTGGCGACGTTGAGCAGCTCCTTGATGCCCTGGCTGGCAACCGGCGGCGGCTCGCGCTCGGGTGGTCGACCGCCGTTTAAGGGGTCTGGGTCGTACTCCAGAAACGGCCAATTTCTAGTGTTCGCCGTTTCCCACTGATCGAGATACTTTTCGAAGTTGACGCGCGTGCCCTTGAACGGAGCCTTGGGCTGCAGCGCAACCGCTTCCGCATCTGCGCTGATCGCGTAGTTGAATAGCCGCTGCACATCCTTGAGATTGCGCACGACACCGCGACGCACGATCTGGCGACCGATCTTGATCTCCTCGCCGAGGAACGGAACGATTGGGATATGCATCCCCGGCCACTCGTCGGGACCGTCGAGGATTTCGCCTGCCGACATCACGAAACGCTGGATGCAATAGCTGTCGCGCTTCTCGATGCGTGCGCCGCCTGCGATGGCATCCGCTCGCTTCGGTCCCATGTCGGGAGAGAGCTGCGGGCGCACGGGAAACGGAATGACGTTCTCGCCGAGATTGCCGAGCAGATCGAACGGCTCGAAATAATCGCACAGCATGTCGGCGCGCACCGGGTCTTGGATTGCGGTGCAGTGGCTCGGGGCCTGGAACATGGTGCAGCCGCCGCAGCGGCGCTCGCCCTCGCCTGGGCGGTAGTCGGCCTCGTCCTTGTCGGGCTTGTCTTCCTGATCGGGACCGTATTCGGCAGTCTGATCGTAGGGCACGTCGCCGTCGTAGCCGATGTCCTCATCCGCCTGCGGGTCGTATTCGTCGTCGGTGAGGTCGACGATCTGGCCGTTGGGATAGACCGCCAGCTCGCGCTCCTTCGGCACCTTGCGCCAGTATTCGGTGATGCGGATGCTGTCGTCGGTGAACCATCCGGTCCAGCTTTCACCTAGCAGCGGCGTGTCGAACTTGCGTCCCTTCCAGCGCGCCTCGGCGGCCTTGCGGTTCATGTCGATCGGCACGAAGCAATAGTTGGCGTCCTTGCGCGTTGGATGGATGGCGTCGGGATCCCACACGACGGCGATGCCGTCTTGTATCAGCGTGATGCCGATCTCTTGGTTTGCTGTGGTGGCTGCGGCGTATTCGGTGAACACCCGGCAGTGGCCGATGCCTGCGGAAACCATCTGATCGGCGGCAGAGAAGTACGAGGCCTTGGCGTCACTGCGCCGCTCGATGTACCTGACCATCTCGGGCAGCACATCGGTCGACAGCATGTCGTCGGCCTTCTCGTCGATCGGCACGACGTGGATGCTGGGCCGCAGCTGGCGGATATCACCCGTGACCTGACGGATGAACTGCGGGACTTTGTTGACGGTGAGCACCGGGCGGTTGCTGTCCTTGCGTTCCGCCAGGGCGGCACCGTCCCACTGCGCATCTTCCTCGGACAGGAAGCGCAGATCGTCGTAGGCGTCGCGCTGGTTCTGCCGATCCTTCTCCCAGGCTTGCTCGTAGCGTTCGCACGCCTCGTCGTGAACGGCGTCGAGGTCTTCGGCGTCGGCTCCTTCCGGCGGCAAGTCCTGTTGACCGGCGGGAACGCGATCGTCCTGCGTCTGCTCTGCCGGTTCATCCGCTCTTTTTTCCGACGCGCTTTCGTTCTCGGCAGCTTCGGACGCGGTTTCTTTGCGCGCCCGTTTCCTGCGTCTACGGTAGGCCATCTATCACCGCTTGGCGTTGTTCTTGGACTGGGTGGTGGGCGACGGCGCGGAGCGCGCGGGTGGCGTCGGCGCTTTGGCCTTGCCTTCGTCGGCGGGGATGAACGCCGCCATCATCACGCCGTTGGTGCGCTGATAGGATGGCAGCGCGTAGAAGTGCAGCAGCACGCTGCAACCCCAGTCGTTCGCCATCTGCTGCGCCGAGGCGCGGTAGTGTTCGAGCTTGTAGCTGTTTTCCTCGAACATGATGTTTTCCCAGAACTCATCCTCGGGCGGATGAGCCTCGTGGTCGGGTTCGCGTCCTGGCGTGAACTGCTCGTCGGTCGGCAACGGGACAGGCGCGGAGGTGCGGTGTCGTTCGGGCTCGTCGGCCATTGGTGGCTCCCTTGCGGTTCAGGTTTCCTGTATGGTACAATCGCGGCATGACCGAAGAGCAGCTCGAAGCAGTTATCGTCGCCCTGGTCGCGCGCAAGAAAGACGCAAGCGATAGCGAGATCGCTATGCTCGATCGCGTGCTGAACGGTCTGCGTTACAAGTACGAAGAGGCGGGCGGCATCTGGGAACAGCACGATCCCTACGGATGGGACGCTACGCCGCCCTGATCACTGATTGTTGTCGCCCAGGTTGGACAACGTCGGCACCGGAGCGGCTCCCGAATAAACCGGGATTTCCTTACGCACCAATCCGCGTCGCACGATCTCCTCGCGCGGCATGCCGGTCAGCCGGTGGGTCCGCTCTATCACGTCGTTGATCACCTTGATCATTGGGCCGCCTGCTTCGTTCTTGAAGCCCGCCCAGGCCACGTCCTGAACATTCCCTGGCTGGATGCCCAAACGCTTCGCCAATGCGGTGACCGGCGCTTCCAGCAATCCGAATGCACCCTTGCGCGCGCGATCAGCGAACTTCGGATCGGTGGCGTGCGCGAGCATGCCGCCCGCCATCTGCTCGTCCATTACGGGGTGACTTAGATCGCCGAGAAACGAGCGTACGAAGTTGTGCATCTTCGGCTGATCCTTGCCGAGATAGGTGTAGCCGCCGCCTGCACGCATCGGCTCATACGTTTCCAGATTACTTGCCACGCGACGACCACCCACCGTGACCGGGAGCTGGTAGCCGCCAAACGGCATTGGTTGGTCGGTCTTGCGCAGGTGTTCCAGATATTGACCCATTAGGAAATTCTGGGATGGATTGTTGCCCGATGTCGTTGCTGCCATCGGCACGGCAAACTCATCCAAGAATGCTTTGCGGCCCGCCTGCGGTCCCAGCTCTTTGATGTACTCTGCTTCCAGTTGGCCCATCGCATACCAGTGATCGGCGTTGCCCAGCTCGCCGCCGCGCTTGTAAGCCGCCTCTAGCGCCTTGCTGGTTTCGGGCGAGCCGATCGTCTTCATGTATTCGACAACGGTGTCGAGCTTTGATGGTCCGAGCGTCGACGTGTCGACATTAGCCGCAGGATAATTCGCGGGATCAACGTAGGTGCGCTTTGCTGGATCGAAGTAAGGCGTGTAGCCCTTCTCATTCATGTCCTTCATTATTTTCTCGCGCGCCTTGGCAAACTGCTTTGCCTCGGGCGTCAGCGTCTTCTCGGTATATCCGATGTCACCTTTTGCGAGCTTCTTTGGATCGGTTTGCTCCACCCAAGTGCCTGGACCCATTGCGGGATACTGCTCGGCGAACTGTGGGAACGGTGCATCAACCGGCGGGTTGTTATGTCCAATCCCCGGTCTGGCTCGGCGTATTGCGCCGGAGCCGAGTGTTGCCAATGTCTCTGCCGGTCCCACCATTGGTGCAACGGTTGCGCCAAGCGCAGCCTGCGTCGATGGTCCCGCATTGAAGTAGGGTTCGCCGTAGTGCTGGAGCTTTCCGGCTTCCTCGAATAGAGGCTGCATGCCCTGATCCATGCCTCGGATGGCCTGGGCGGGAACGCCGAAGGATTGAGCTGCGGACACCAGCCCAGGATAGCTGCCGAGTGCTTCCAGAATGTTGGCAAGCGGATTGCTGCCACGTTCGCGGTTTTTGCGTGCGACCTCGGCGGCGCTGCCCAGACTGTCCAGTGTGATGTTAGGCATCAGCGCCTCTGACCTACCGGCGAGAACCGGAACTGCGGTGCGGTGCCGAAGCCGAGCGGCGCGGCCTTGGCCGGTGTTGCGGGCTTAAAGTCGAGGTTGGCGAAGAACCGTCCCAGCGCGCTCGCCAGACCGTCATCCTTGCGCACCAGCTCGGCGGGATCGGTGGTGCCACCTCGGGCCGCCAGCTCGGGGCGGGTGTAGCCCACGGCCTCCGCAGGGGCTCCTGGGGCCGGTGCAGCGACGGTGGTGTTCCAGCCACCGGATGTCAGGTCGGTGGCGTTCATGCCGAGCGGCCCAGCGACGCCGATCGGCGTGGTGTCGGGGCCGGTGTAGCCGACAGCGCGGGCGTAGGGGAGGTCTTGGCGTTCGATGCCGCCGCGCTCCGGGTTGCTGCCTTCGCCGATCGATGTGGTCTGCGGGCCGCCGCCGAAGCCCACCTGACGCCCGGTGATGGGATCTCGGGATGCGTTGCCGGTGGCGAAGTTGGCCGGGTTGGCACCCGCGAACAGGGCCGGATCGGTGGCGTAGTTGCCGACTGCGCCGCGATAGCCGGTGGTGGTCGCCGGGAAGTACGCCCGGTTGGTGAGCGTGTAGTCGAGCGGCTCCCCGCGAGCGGCGGCACGATCGAGGACCAGGGCATCGTACCAAGCTCTCTTTTCAGCCGAGGCCTGTGGTCCGATCTCTGCGGAGCGATTGCGGGCCAGCGTGGCCTGCAGCCCCGGATTGTCATCCAGGGCGCGTTGCAGCCGCTCGCGGGTTAGCATGAGGGAGGGGGCGTCGCGCGCCTGGATGGGGGGGCCTCCTGGCGAGCCACGCCCTGGCCCGGTGACGCTGCGCGGGCCGAGAGCACCGATATAGGGTGCGGTGGGTTCACCGCGGTTGCCGATGTCGCCGAGCGTGCGGAAGACCGGCGGCGCGGGGAAGGTGCCTGCAGCTGCACCGATGTTGCCGAGCGTGTTACCGTAGAGCCAGCTGGGGACAGGCATGCGCTATGTCTGCGTGTAGCCAAAGGGCCAGGACGGCGTCCCCGGCCTGATGACGTTAGGGTCGCGGCGCTGCAGCTGCTCCTGCTCGATGAACATGCGCAGGATGTCCTCGTCGCTGCGCGGGCCGACGTTGTAGGGGCCGAAGCGTTCATCGAACGTCGCTGCGGGCAGCTCACGATAGCGTTGTCCGGTGCTGGCGAGCGTCGGTCCTGGCGCTGCACCGAGATTGCGGAGCGTGTTCATTCGTACCAACCGCTAAACGTGCCGTAGAGCCACAGCGTGACGATGAACAGGATCAGCGCGCCGAGCACGCTGAAAGCGAGCTTGGTTTGCCGGTCCATTTTCTGCTTCAGCCGTTTGTGCGCGCATTGGGCAGAGCACAGGCGTTGAACGCGGGCAGCTCGCGCACCCGCTGCCGCATCGCCAGGAACTCGCCCGCGATCTGACATAGCTCCAGCGCTGTCATATGCGGGGGTGCTTCTACGAGGAGGTCGAGCCCGCAGCAGGGCAAGCCGAGCGAGAGATGGATGGTTGTTTCCCCATCCTCGCCGACGCTGTAGCCGCGCAGGCGCGGATAGAGATGCTGGTGATATGTGTCGCGTGGCAGGTTGCTCATCGGTGCAGTGGCGGCCCGAAGACCTGCCATCCGAGCAACAGGAACAACACGAACAGCAGCAGCGCGCTGCCGACAGGTCCATAGCTGCCAATCACGCCGTAGTGCCAAGTCAGATTGAACACCAGCCAGATCAGCATCAAGATCCAGAAGCAAAGGCCCAATGTCATGGTCGCCTCCTATGCCGCCTGCCAGCTGCCTGCAGGACGAGCGCGCGGTCGCTTGATCGCCTCTGTCGTCGCGTAGCGGAGCATCATTATCGCGTATCTCGTCGCCGCCATCAGGTCATCGAACTCCTTGACGACCTTGCCTTCCTTGCGGTGATAGAGCCGGAACTCCTCGAACCATTCGTTGCAGTGCGCGAAGACTTTCAACCGCCCGGTCTGCATGCGACCGAGCATTTCCATCAATCCGGCTTCGACGCCGGAGCCGCCATCGAGGAAAGTCGCCCTTTCGGGGAGCATGTTGAGATGCTGCGCGCGATACTGCGTAGCCAGCTCCATGCCGCTCCCCTTGTCGGAGACAAGACCGTCGTGGGGCCACGCGATAGGTACCCATTCATTCCCCCATGCGCGAATAGTTGCGGCATGGATGATCGGCGTTGATTGTCTTTGCTTGTGGCACTTGGTGACATAGAGCACGTCCTCGTCGCGATCGTGCACCAGCTCGACGCAGGCGAACGGGTGATCCCATCCGAAGTCCAGGCCGCGTATGCGTGCGAACTCGCGCGGGAAGATGCGCGCCGGGATGCTGATGTCCTCTTCCGAGATTGGGAAGATGCGGCCCGATCCGAGCGCCGGGATACCTTTTGCGCGTGCCTCGCGTTCGTGCGCGGGATAACCGGCGATGATTTTCGCGCGCTGCTCGGGTGAGTAGTGAGGGGCGTCGTCGATCGTCATGGTGACGAGGTTGCGGTCGGGGCTGGGCTCGAGCAAAAAGCGGCGGCAGACCTCACTCATCCCCAACAATGGCGTAAACGTCGAGAACACCATGCCACTGGTGCTCGCCACTCGCGTCAGTGCTTCGCTGTAGATATCGAGCGGTGGTTCTTCGTCGAGCCAGACGAAATCCAATGTATCTGCCTGCCACTTGCCTCGGCCCTGGTCGAAGCTTTTGAAGTTGAGCGCGCTGTGTTGCGCCTGCACGTCGCCGTCGCCGCCCCATCGCACGAGGATGCCGTCGAGCGCGTCGGACACGCCGTTGCGCCGGGTCCAGTTGATCAGGCATTCCTTCGGCAGCATGCCGGTTCCCCAGGCGCTTTCGTCGCGCGGGTTACCGACGATCAACCGTTGCACGCCGTCGCGCGTTAGCTCCGCGCTTTCCGAGCCTGCGGTTGCGCGCACGGGGTGATCGAACACTCTGCCGCGCCACCAATCGGGGTAGCGCCCGGTCAGGTGCATGGCGGCTTCTGCAGCTCCTGCCGTCGTTTTGCCGAGCTGGTTGCCTGCCATCATGCCGCGCTCGCGATAGAGCGCGCCGCCGTCGTGGAACTCCCTTTGCTTGGCGTAGGGGGCGTAGGCATTGAGCCGATTGAGCGATACGCGGCGTTCTTTCTCGCGCGCGACGCGCTTGAGCATCAGGTCTTTGATGGCGTTGGCGCGCAGCTCCTCTGGGGAGAGCAGCGGCGCGGGCGGCGGCTCCGGCTTTTTGGGTGCAGTTTTGGCTTTACGTGCCATTCAGGTTTCCTGTAGGCTTTGATTTGCACGGGGCCAACGACAGCATCATCTGTTCCTTCACCCCCGCATGATGCGGCCCCGTGCAACTGGGAGGCTCAATGAGTGACATTGTCGAGCGGCTGCGGGCCATCCCCGCCTGCGCGGGGACAAGAGCCGTGAAGCTCGCCGTCATCATTGTTGTGCTGATCGTGCTGGCGTCGTGTCAGATGCCGCTACGCTAATGTAACCCAGAGGAGGGCAAGATGGCTGACGAAGCCTTGATACTGGTTCTGCGTGCGATGGTGCGCGGGGCTTACGATCTGCAGCAGCTGCGGATGCAGAGTGGATTGCGTTTGTGTGCGAACTTTCGTGCGCGGCTCGGGCCGGTGGACGACGAGGACGACGACGCTGCCGAGGAGAAGAAGACGCGGGCGATCGTGTTGATCAAGGCAGAGTATCGCCGCCTTTCGGACGGCATCACGTCGGAGAAGGGTCGCATCAACATGGCGAAGCTGGACTTCACCGGCAGTGCGATCATCGGCAGTGCTGCCGAGTTCGCGCTGGTTGGCAGCTATCTTGCGCTGGAGACGCAGGAGGCCAAGCAGTTCCGCGACTTAACCGGCACACTGGAAGCGATCCCGATCTACAGCGAGTATCTTTCCGGCGTCACCGGCATTGGTCCGGCGATGGCGGGGGTGATTATTGCGTATCTTGATCCGCGCCGTGCGCGGCATGTGTCGTCGTTCTGGAAGTATGCTGGACTGGACGTTTCCGGTGGCAGCGGGCGATCGCGCCGCGAGGAGCATCTTGTCGAGCGTGAGTATCTTGATCGCAATGGCGACACCAAGACGCGCCTTGGCGTGACGTACAATCCGTTTTTGAAGACCAAGCTGATGGGCGTGTTAGGTCCGTCATTCCTGCGCAGCGGCTCGGAGTGGCGTGTTGCGTATGATGACTACAAGCACCGGATCGTGTCTGATCCGGCGCGGACCAAGGTGACGGTCAGCGAGTGGAAGAAGCTGCACAAGGCGGGCGAGGTGGATCTGAAGCAGTACTGGACGCCTGGGCGCATTCACACGGCGAGCACTCGTTATATGGTGAAGCAGTTTCTGCAGGAGCTGTGGGCGAAGTGGCGTGAGCTTGAGGGCTTGCCGGTCACTGTGCCGTATGCGGTGGAGAAGCTTGGCAACCGCCCGCATGCTGCGTGAGTAGTGCTGCACGAGAATAGTAACCCGTAGTCAGCAAGCGTGCCAGTGGCGAAGAGCAACCCACCCGCGTCAAGCGTGCCCGAGAGCGTTAGTAACCCGGCTCATGACAGCGTGCCCAAAATGGATAGCAACCCAGGATCAAACAGCGTGCCAGACTAGGCTAGCAATCCAAATTACAGCAGCGTGCCATTACGTTGTAGCCACCCAATACGTTAAAGCGTGCCGAAGCAGCCAAGCAACCCGTGACAGGCGTAGCGAGCCACGTCAGGATAGCAACCCAGTACGATACAGCGTGCCGAAAACGTGGAGTAATCCGATGCAAGACAGCGTGCCGGTCGAACGTAGCAACCCACAGGCCGGAAGCGTGCCTAAGCCCTTCAGCAACCCGGACACCAGGAGCGTGCCGAAAGCGCAAAGCAATCCAAATCGCATCAGCGTGCCATCACGGTAAAGCAACCCGTGGAACGCCAGCGTGCCAGCCGACTTCAGCAACCCAAATGGGAACAGCGTGCCGCCCCTGAACAGGAACCCACTTCGGTATAGCGAGCCGGATGCAGTGAGCAACCCCGGTCATCCAAGCGTGCCACCATTACTTAGCAGCCCGATAACAATCAGCGTGCCGTGCTCTCACAGCAACCCATCGATCATGAGCGTGCCAGGGTCCTTTAAGCAATCCACTGCAGCAAAACGTGCCATCTACTTTGAGCAACCCGTGTGAACGCAGCGTGCCATTCGTGTTTGAGTAACCCAGTGACCCGCAGCGTGCCAACGTCACCAAGCAACCCAACTCGTGCGAGCGCGCCACCAAACCCTAGCAACCCGTAAACAGTCAGCGCGCAACCTTCAGCTCGGCGCGGCGTTGCCCCACGCTAGAGGAGGCAACCCAAGGACACCCCCAATGGGCAACGATCCCAACAAGCCACAGGACGACGACAACAAGCCGAAGCCAAATCCCAACCCGCAGCCCAATCAGCCGCGCTGATTGGTAACGACGGCGGCACCGGCTCCCTGTCCCCCGGTACCCGGTGCCGTTGCTTGCTGCTCGGGATACTGCGTCACCCGCTCGCTGCCGAGCATCATCTCGCGGATCAGCGCACGGCAGAACGCCCGGTCCTGCGCACGCCGCGACATCAGGTCAGCACGCTCCTGATCAATCCGCTCGGGCATCACCCCCGCCTCCGGTCCTGTGGCGTCGGGCGGTAATGCCACGCCGCCCCGCGCTGCTTCACCACCACATCCGTACTGTGACAAACCTTACACCGGAACTTCGGCGGCAGCACAAATCCGTCAGCATTCTTGACCTTCGGCAGCACCGCTCGGATCGTCGCCACCCGCTCACAGCCCCGGCAACGCAGCGTCAGCCGCGTCGGAAATGTGACAAGATTTCCCATGCAACCGCCCTCCAAGTTGCTGAAAAGCCCCAATACTTGCTTTTTCTGTAAAAATTGATACGCGCGAGGACGCCGCTAAGAGGCACCCAGTGTGTGGCCCCGGCATCCCCACAAACCTCCCTGAAACATCCCTCCGCTACAGACGGTAGCAGTTCCCAGAACGCCGCCGCCCAAAAAACGGACCCACATGGCGGCACTCACGGGATGGGTACTGCCCCAGCCACGGTGGCCCCTGGGATCGGGTTCGACCCCCGTACCCCCACCCTGCGGTGGCAGGGAAGCATGCTTTCCCATCTCTGGTTGTGGTGCTGCCTACCCCTGGGGTGGGGGCAGGGCACAGATGCGGCACATGCAGGCTGATAGTGCAGTGATATCAACGTGATGCTGCGATTAACCCATTCGCAGATGTGAGGATGAGGTAGCCCCCTACCTCAAGAGCTCTGGCCTGCAAGCAGTCGCTTGCATTATTGCACACTCGCTCTTTGGTCGTCCCCCCTGCGGGCAGGTCGTCAGTTTCGAGCTGATCCTGATCTGTGTCAGCGTCCCCGGTGAGGTTCTCTGGGGCCGAGCTTGCTCTGCACATCTTCTTTCTTTGGTTGGTCTTGCTCTGCTGCTGCGTGCGCGTGGACGAGGCGCAGCTCCAGGAGTGCTGCGACCAGTCTCTGTGCGAAGCTGATGTTGGTTGCGAGAGCGCCGCCGTCTGCTGCGGGGCCGAGTGAGTGGAGGACGCGCTGGATGAGGCGTTCGTGAGCGTCGTGATTGTGCGAGGCGTCGGGGGCGCGGTCACGCGCGTCTTCGTGAGATGGCGTCATGTTCGTTGGCGTTGTGTTGCCCACGGCAGCTCGTTGTCGAGTGCGGGTGACTTTGCGCCGGATGGCTCTATCGGAGCGCGGTCAGCGACATCGGCGTACTGCAGCATTCCGAGTGCATCGAGAGCGGTTGCGACGCGAGCTGCGAAGGCGTCGATGGAGAGTGTTCCTGCGATTGGTCCTTCGGCTGCGATCGCCTTGGTGATGATGTCCTGGGCTTCAGTGCGGGTCATCGGTTACTCCGTTACGCTCGCGCGTATCGCTTGTGGCACTAGCGTTGGCTTGCGCGTCGATGGTGACGTTCTTTGCGCGTGATGCGGCGAGCCACAGCTCCAGCTGCGCGAGTTCGTCATCAGTGAGATCGGCGAACGGGCTCTCGATCTTCTCTTGCTGTTTCGGCAACAGCGATACGATCGCGGCGAGATAGTGCGAGGGGTTTTTGCGCCGGACCTCTTCGATCGCAGCGACGCCGTGCACATCGAAATCAGCGAGCAGGCGCTGCAATGTTAATTCGGCGAGCTTGCTACGCGCGCCTTTCGGGCGGCCCAGCGGATTACCTGATTTTCCGGGTTGCCAGGGCGGCAGCAAATTCTCTGCGCCAGGGTGCCGATGTTCCGGCGATGTAATATCACCGGCTTCGATCGGCTCACCAAGCAGCTTGGCTGCGGCACTGTTTCGTGTCATGTGATCCAGGTGTTTCGCGTTACTGCATTATGTGATGCGGGCGGTGCATCGTGGGGAGATATTGGTCGAGCGCAAGCGCGCGTTCCTCGCTGCAGATGGCGCACAGGAAATACACCCGCGTGCGCTGATCAATCACGCAGCTGAACTGCTCCAGCGGCTGGCCATACCAGCGCAGCGCATGACAGCTGTCGCAGCGCATGACACCCTCCGGGCGTGCGCTAAGATTTGTGCTTGCGGCGCGGCTTGGCAAGACCAGCCTCCGATAACGCAATCGCCAGCGCCTGCTTGCGGTTGGTCACAACCGGCCCGGATTTGCTGCCACTGTGGAGCTTTCCGGCCTTGAACTTGTGCAGCTCCTGCTTGACGCCCTTGCGGCCCTTGGCAACCGGCATCTTTACACCTGTTCAGGTTTCCTGTAAGTGGGGTGATTGGCAATTTTGCCTAACCCAGGAGAGCATATCGTGTGTGACGTCGCTATCCTAGACCAGGGGAGCCTGATCGGCTTCCTACCCAAAACCAAGGCCGCCGCCGACTGGTTCCAAGAGCACGTCGAGAGCGAAGGCTGGCAGTGGTTCGGACCGGTGCTGTGGGTCGATCACCGCAACGCCAACGACCTCATCATCGGTATCAGCAACGCCGATCTGGTGGTGGAGGCGCAGCGATGACACCGGCAGAACACCAGCAGCGCATCAGGCGGCTGCAGTTCGAAATCGAAAAGGCCGATCACGGCCTCGCCATGCCCTACGATTATCAGCGCGTCCTGGCGCTCCGGCTGCTGCTGCTCGAAGCCGAGCGGCAGGCAGAGCTGGCAGCAGTCCTGTCCGATGGGGTGGAGCAATGACCGGCTTCGCCTACGCCATGAGCGAGTGCTACGGCTGCAAGCGCATGATGACCTACAACCCGGTCCATGTGCCCAGCATCCGCATCAAGGGCCAGCGCGAGCCGATCTGTCTCGTCTGCGTCCATCAGTGCAACCCGGCGCGGGTCAAGAACGGCCTCGCACCGATCATCCCGCACCGCGACGCCTACGAGCCCTGCCCCGAGGAGGAGCTGCACGAATGATCGCCGCAATAGGCTTCACGCTGATCGCAGTTTTCGTCTGCTGGCTCGTGTTTTGCATCTGTGATGCACGCCAGGGCGATGAGAACCGCTGGTGGCACAACACCGATCACAAGTGGTGGTGAAATGACCTACGGAGCGGGAGGTTCTCCGCATCGGCGAGCGGCGGCGTCGGTGTTTGGCACAGAAAGGCGACCTCCAAGATCCCGCTCCGCGAGACACGACTTGGCCAAGGTCGCTGGCCGCCGCAAGTTTCACGTGGAACACCATACCAGCCGGTGCAGTTGTAGTGGTCTGCACCGGCTCGGTTGCGTAAGCGTTGCGTAAGAGTAGTTCGGGTCGTTGCAGTCCGCCGCAACGTACAGCAGCGATCCGCCAGCCGGGGGGTGTCCGGCAGGCCCGTGCGATCCGGGCCACCTACCCTCCGCTCAATTCCGATGAATGGCAACAGCCGCCGGGGCGCTAGATAAACCCGGCAGCTGCGCCTTCCAGCCACGGTAGAGGAGGGCAGCTCCTGCGCCCGCAACCGGTAGTGCTATGCAAATTTGGGAACACTAGCGTTATGGGGTGCTTCGGGGGGACACGTCAAGCGGGATATAACCCTAGGGGTTATATCCCGGTGGTGTTCAGGGTCCGTTCCGAAAACCGCTAGGAGCCTCGCTGGTGCGTCCGAGCCTCGGGGGGCTGCTGGGCTAGGGGGCGACGGTTTTATCGAACAGGCAACCGCCGCGCGGCTCGCAAGCCCCCGTCAATCGGGCACCGGAGCATTGACAAACTCCCGGCCCTCGATCAACCCCAGCGCCGCATCCTTGGCACGGGTCAGATTGACCATATCGGACAGCGTCCCGTCCTCGCGCACGATGCGCCACATCCCACGATGCACAGCATCGCCGACGATCTTCACCCGGTACTTGCCCTTGCGTGCCTCCCAGCCGTCCTTGGTCCGGCGGAAGTCCACCTGATAAACCCGAAGCCTCATGACCTGCCCTCCAAAAGGTTAGGGGCCAGGATTGCTCCCGGCCCCTCATCCTGGCAAGCCGGTCGGGGGACTATCCCGCCAGGAAGGCTGTCTGTGCGGCGTGCAGCTCGTCCGTGCTGTCGGTCGCCGGAAACAGGTGCCCGTACACGTCACCGGTCACCGCGATCGAGCTGTGACCGCACAGCCCCTGCACCGACTTGAGGTCAAGGCCGCGACCACCGTCGCACACCCGGTTGATGCACCAGCTGGCGAAGAAGTGGCGCAGGCAGTGCAAACCCGAGTACTTGGCGTTGCCGTCTGCATCCACGATGCCCGCCGCTACCTGCGCCTCGGCAAACTCCTCGTCGGCAGTCACCCGCGCGATCGGGTTGCCACGCGCATTGGCAAACACCAGCTCGGACGACGACGCCAGCTTGTGCTCGCGCAGCGCGTTGGTGACCATCGGCAGCACCGGGATCGTGCGGTTGCCCGCCGCCGACTTCGGCGCACCCACGTCGCCGTAACGATCGATGCGCTGGCTCACCGTGATCCGGCAGCCGTCGAGGTCCACGTTGTCCCACGTCAGGCCGCGCAGCTCGCAGGCGCGCAGACCGGCGAACGCCGCAGTCAGCACCAGCGGGCGGCAGCGCCCCTGCAGATGCGGGATCAGCGACCTGATCTCGGCGACCGAGGGGACATCCACGCCCACCGCGAGCTTGCGCTGCACGGTGTTGCGCTTGGACACCTTGGCCTTGCCGGTCGAGCGCACGACGTTCTGGCTGACCTGACCGCGCCGCTGCGCCTCGCCCACGATCTGGCCGAGGTTGATCCGCACCCGGCGGATGAGCTGCGCCGAAGCACCGCGAGCCGCCAGCGCATCCTCCCAGGCCGCCACGTCCGGGGCCGTGAAGCGCGACAGCAGCACGTCGCCGATCACCGGGTTGATGTGGCTGGCGATCTGCTGCGCGTACAGGGTCAGCGTGACGCGCTCGAGCCCCGCCTTCTCGCACTCCGCAAACCACTGCGCGGCGGCGAAGGCGATCGTGATGGACTGGCCGTCCGGGGTGTGGGTGCCAGCGTCGACGCCCACGGTCACAACCGACAGGCGCTTCTCGGCGAGCTTCTTGGTGGGGAAGGTTTCGCGGACCCTGCGGCCCTTCACGACGTAGTCGATCTGGTAGGCCTGACGGGCCTCACCGGCGGGGGTCTTCCAAGTGCGGAGGCGGATGGACATCGAAGTTCTCCAGGGGGTGGGGTTCAGACGGTGGCTTCAACGATGCGGGCCTTCTTGGCCAGCGCGGGCTTCATGAACTTCTTGGCCTTGTCGAGCTGGGCCTGGGCGGCCTCGCGGGTTTCGAACTTCTGCGCCCGGTCCATGCTGAAGGCCCAGACCGTGCCCTTGAGGGGCCAAGTCTCGCCGTTGTGGTCTACGATCACGATGAACATCTGGCTGTCTCCTGTGTTGGCGTTGCGAACACCGGAGAAATAGCACGTCACAAATCCGTTGCAAGCTTTCTTATTCTGCAATGATTTCAACGGTCTTCTGCGTCCTTCGGAAACGCATCATTTGGCAGGCAAACCTGCGAGATATGCCCATAGAATAAGGGTTTCCTGCAGTTTAGACCCCTGGCACACCATTATCAGAGGCTGTCAGAGATTATCCTGATTTATCAGAGGCCTGTCCGCTATAGCGGCGGCTCTCCGTCGCAGATATGGCACACGTTGAAAGTGGGGATAGCCGCAGATAGATCGTGCGAGGCACCACCAATTGCCGCAAAATGCCGCCACAGGAGGCCAACATGGACACCACCAACAAGCTCGCCGACGACATGCTGATGGGAGCCGAAGCAATCGCCCAGGAGCTGGGCATCTCAACCGCCCAGGTCTACCACTACGCCCGCCTCAAGCGCCTGCCGATCGGCAAGCTCGGGGCCACCCTCATCGCCAGCAAGCGCCAGCTGCAGCGCGCCTGCGCCAAGCTCACAGCCAGCCAGGATTGACCCCCTTGTCACAAAATTATTTATGTGACAGCGTTGCCGCATGAGCCGCCGACCGCGAGGAAGACCCACCATCGGTGATCGCCCGATGACGGATGCTGAACGTCAGCGTCGTCGTCGACAGCTCATGCATCAGCAACAGGAGACAGATATGGCAGAAGCCACCCAACTGAAAGTAGCCCCGCCGCTCCCGGCGACGCGCACCGATCTGCTCGCGGGCTACAAGCTCAAGCGCCGCCGCTCGATCAACGATCTGGTCGAGGAGATCGTCGTCAAGCTCTGGGACAACGACGAGCAATTCATGAAGTACGTCGACGCCATCTACAACGAGCAAGCGGTGGAGGGCTCGCTGGACGACGACGACACGATGGCTGCGATTATCATCCGCGACACTGCCAAGCGCGACAAGCACATGGAGGTGGCTGCGCAGAACATCCGCACCATCAAGCTTGCAATGCGTGTTGTTCTGAAACGCTTCGGCGTCAGCCGACCGGAACGCGAAGAGATGGCGCAATTGCCACCTCCTCCAGCCGCAATCTCAGCTCCGACAGAAGCTCCGTTCTCAGCAGAGTGAAGTCGTTCACAGTGGCCGGGGGATTTTTCTCCCGGCCACTTGCTCGGGAGAGCCGACAATGAAGTGTGGCCCTGACGGCTGTCCGATTATAGCGTTTTCGGACCTCACACCCGCCGAGCAAAGGGTGCAGCGTAAACGCTATGCCGCCAACATGGCAGAGCAGGGCTTCACCGAGAAGCACATTGCCAAGCAGCTCGGAGTTGACCAAGCGACCATCTCTCGCGACCTCAGTAATTTATGCACGGTGCATAAATCAAAACCAACCAAAACCGCGACCAATCCTAAGGGTGCGGGCCGCCCAAAAGGCAAGCGATCAGCTCGTCCTAAGATCACCGATCCGCACAAGACAAAAATCATCGCAGCTGCCGATGCGGGCGTGCCGTCGCCTACGATTGCTGCTGATCTCGGGATCAATGCGCGCGTCGTGCATCGTGTCGTACAGGATGAACACCTTCGCCGCGAAGGACAAGCCGAGCCAGACATCGAACGAACAGTATTATCGATGTCCGCGCAGGAAAAGCTCGACGCCGCCATCCGACAGCACAAGCGCAAGCTCGATCTAGAATTTGAGATACGGTGCCGTGAAGAATGTCAGCGCTGGTTAAATGAGGTGAGCTTGCCGCAATACGCAAAAGAGCTAGGCAAGCTTGAACACCTGATCCGCAATCGCGAAGGCGTGATGGACCGCATCACCTACCAGAAAATCCGCGCCTGCCTTCACCCGGATCGCGTGCAAGACCCGGCGCTGAAGAAGCGATACGAGGAAGCGTTCCGGCTTTTCACCGAGCTTGAGAAGCGCGTGCTCAACGAAAAGGAAAGCCCCACCACATTCAGGACCATGCCGCGTACCTACGCGGACTTGATGGCGATGAAAGCCAAGGTGCAAGCCACGCGCAAAGCAAAGCGGCACGCCAATCCCATAGGGCAGCGCTAGTCCTCGTTATCGAGTACCTTGCCGTCCATCTTGATGCGCCAATCGCGGGTTGGAAACCGGGCACTTAGCTCGGCCACCCGCTGCTTGGCTGCGGCCAAGGTCGGCTCGGTCGCCTGCCACCACCAGCTATCACCGGTTTCATATTCGATTTCGTACTTGCTCACGGACTGCCCTCCCGCGTGCTGCCTTCGCCTCGGCCAGGACGGCCAAGGCGTCGCGAAACCTGTCGATCGTGTATCGCTTGCCCCGCCGGTCCTCCCGGCCAAAGGCGACCGCCGTCACACCGAAGCTCCACCGCAGCCCCAGCACCCGCCACAGCAGCAGCGTGTCGCGCTGCCCGACGTGCCGCACCAGCCAGCCCAGGAAGGCATTGACCGCATGCGCGCGCTCGATCCCGAGCAGCGCCGCAACCTCGGCCTGCGTCGCCGGGTCCAGCCGGTCACCCTCACACCACTGCCCGCCACCGGACACCCGCGTCATGTGCTCAAATATCCGTTCGACCTCGCGCCCAACGAGGTAGCTCGCCTCATCGATCGCGCGATCGCGGCGCTCGCGGTCGAGCAGATCGATCCGCGCCAGGGCGCGCTGCCGGCGGCGGGCGTCGAACACATCGACCACCGCGACCGGCGTCAGCGTGCGCGCCGTGTTGTGCAGTGACGTCGGCACCGAGGGGAAGCCGCCGATCGGCTCGGGCACCCGGTCGAGGTCGTGCCTACCGGCTCCGGTACTGCGTGGCATGGGCAAGGTAATCCTTCAGGTTGACGTGGATGCCGTCACGCTCCGCGTCCCAGCGCCAGTAATCCTTGGGATCGAGCTGCCGCCCCACGTTCGCGTAGAGCGGTGCAGCCCATGCACCCAGCGCCCCGGCGTGCGCCAGCTCGACCATCTTGTCAAAGCCCGGTCGACCGCGCGCCACGAAGAGATTGCAGATGTCGATAGATCGGACCGGGTGATTGTCGATCCGCTCGCGCTCGATCCGCTTGCCGATATCTTCGATCTGCGCTCGGAAACCGGGATCACGTCGGAAGTTCATGTCAAATAGCTCGGGAGTGGCCTCGGGCACGTTCAGCGCCTTGAACCGCCCATCGAAGAACATCGCGACCTGACGCGAAAAACCATAACCGCCACCAAGCCAAATCCAGTATTCCACCCAGCCATTGTGATCCGCTGTCGGCAGCTCGTCGTCATCCGGTGCGTAGGTTCCTGGCAACCGCAGAAAGGGCGTTTGCGATCTCCCGGTCTTCGACCTCAGGGCCATGTGTGCTTCCGCCCGCAAGTCGTAGTTGGCCTTCGTCACCGGACCGCGCTTTGCCCAATCGGGTATCTGTCCAAACTCGCGCTTCTGGGTTTTTGCCATTGGTCTGCCCTCCAAGGTTTTGTTGCCGGTAGAACTCTAGCTCATCGAGAGCCTTGCGGCGCTCGGCGTCGGATACCGTTGCAGGGATACCCCCGTTCTTATTTCGCGGGTTGTACGGGGACCGTTGGAAGTTGCGGAACGCCGCTTCATGGTCGACGTAGGTCCGGCCCTTCGACCGGCACATATCGCGGAACTCGTCGGCCTCCGCAGGATCACGCTGCGCTCCCTTCGGTTGCCAATCGTCCGGCAACGGGAGCGCAGTTGGTTTCCTCCGTACCTCCTTCCCTTTCTTTGAAAGACCTTCTTCTCTTACTTCTAAAGAAAGAGCGGATTTCTGTTCGCGAGTGTTCGGATGTGTTCGCGAACGTTCGCGAACAGACCTCATACGCCCCCGTGCGCTCTCCCTCAATCTTTCAGTTTGCTTGGCATCTGCAATGAGTTGGGCCACGCGAACGATGGTCGCACCGGGCACGCCGTGTGCGACTAACACGTCGAGGATGTCATCCATCGGGGGACTCGCCGCAGGAGGAGCCCCCTACGGACACCCGTTCGCCGGTTCGCGCAAGTCACATCCGCCGGGTTGTCCCCGCTTTACCGGATGGCCCCCCAGCCCTTCAGGATGGCCAGGGCTGCGTCCAGCCCGTAGGCCACGGCACAGATCACCCCGGACTGTTTCAGCGCATCCTGGCGCTCCCGCTGGGCTGCAGACAGCCTTCCCTTGGCGACCTTCAGCTCCAGCTCATGGTAGCGCCCGGTGGGGCTGACGATCGAGATATCGCCGACGCCCGCCGTCATGCCCTGCGCCTTCAGCTCGGCCCCCATCTGCAGGGACCGCTTGGCAGCGTTGGGCGTCGACCAGAACCGCCAGCCGGGAACCTGCCGATACGCAATGTGCTCGAATACCGCCCGCTGGATCTGGGCCTCGGGCTGTGCACGCCGCTTGCGGATGAACCGCCTCACGGCTCCAGCATACCCCACAAGGCCGGGGGAGCCTCGTAGCCCTTCTCGGCCAGCGCCTTGCGCATGACCAGATAGGTGTTCGCCGGAAAGCGTCCGGTGTCGTTGCGCCAATTGCCGAGGTGGTTGAGCGAACGACCGGTGAGCTTGGCAACATTGGCCCCGCCGTCCAGCGCCTTGATCACATCCTCCATCGAATTGCACGCGATCAGGCGCGAGTTGTTTCTACGCCGAGCTATTGGCATGGGTTGACCGTTGTTTAAGGTTTCCTGTACGGTCACATATATCGGTTTTGACCCTCGGAGACAACATGGCCCTGAATGCAGCACAGCTCGCGCGCCGCACCGGCAAGCTCGGCGGCTCCGACATGAACATCGTCATGGGCGGCAACGCGGTGAAGATCAACGATCTGTGGCTGGAAAAGATGGGCGATAAAATCCCCGACGATCTCTCCGATGTCTGGCCGGTCTATCGCGGCAGTGAAACCGAGCAGATGCACCTGAACTGGATTGAGCGGCGCGGGATAGACGGCGGCGTCGTCGGCATCAGCAGACGCGGCGACACCGTCGACCACTACCAGCACGACTGGGCCATGTGCACGCTCGACGGCTGGGTCAACGAATTGAAATGCCCGATCGAGGTGAAGTGGACGAACGGCAACGAGCCGTTCGATCCGGTCATCCGCGATCGCTACTTCCCGCAATGCCAGTGGCAGATGGAAATGACCGGCGCGGAGCAATGCGCACTGTCGGTGATCATGGGAGCAGCCGAGCCGGTCGTCGACATCATCAGGCGCGACGCTGACTACGCCAAGCTGATGCTCGAGCGCGGCTGGACGTTCATCCAGCACGTCAGGAACAGAACGCCGCCGGTCGATCTGCCGATGGTGCCGCTGCCGGTCGACGCAACGCGCGTTGTCGACATGAACGGGAATAACGAGTTCGCACATCACGCCGACATCTGGCTGCAGCTGCGCGACAGCGCGGACGCCTACGACGACGCCGCGAAGATACTCAAGAGCATGGTGCCGCCCGACGCCAAGCGATGCTTCGGCTATGGCGTGCAGATCACCCGCAATCGCCTTGGCAACCTGTCACTGCGACAAATGAAGGACGAATGAAATGGCACTGCCTCAGAAGAAACAAGACAACACAGCCGACGTGATGGAGCGGCTGATCATCGAAGGCGATCTGGGAGGCCTCACGCCAGAGCAGCGGGTGATCTACTACAACCGCGTCTGCGACAGCATCGGTGTAAACCCGGTGACGCAACCGTTCCAATACCTCAAGCTGCAGGGCAAGCTGATCCTGTACGCCACGCGATCATGCGCCGATCAGCTGCGCAAGCTCCACGGCATCAACATCGAGATCGTGTCGCAGGACATCAGCGACGGCTTGCTGACGGTCCACGTCCGCGCCAGAGACAGCACCGGGCGCGTGGACGAAGACCTCGGTGCGGTACCGTTCCCTGATACGCTGCGCGGCGAGGTACGCGCCAATCAGATTTTGAAATGCGTGACGAAGGCCAAGCGGCGCGTGACACTGTCGATCAGTGGCTTGGGCTATCTCGACGAGACAGAGGTCGAGAGCATCCCTGGCGCAGAGAAGGTACCACCCGTCGCGCTGAAGCCTGCGAACGGAACGCGCATCGATGCGCAGACCGGCGAGATTACCGAAACCGCTGCCCCGGAAGCTGGCCGCATCGCAACGGGAGCAGTGGACGCCGCCCCGCCCGAGGACACCCCCGAGGACGGGGCGGCACAATCTATCGAGGACATGGCGCGCGCAGAAGCCCGCAAAGGCTCTGCGGCCATGCGGACGTTCTGGTTCAATTGCACGCCGAAGGAACAAACGGCGATTAACAAAATACGCAAAGAGATAGACAAGCTGGTGACCGAAGCAGAGGAGGCAAACAGCAATGGCTGATATTGATCGTGTGGAATTGTTGATGCGGCTCAGTCAGAATGCGCGAGCCGACAACGATGAGTGGCGGAGGGAGATGTGGCGGGAAGGCGCTCAACGCGCAAAGCGAATGAACGAACTATACGATATGTTTCTGCGGGAATTTGAGGCTATCGAAACCGAGCGGAATAAGCTCGCCCAGTATCTGCCACGGCAAGAACAGCCGATGCCGAAGGTCGTCGCGAAGGGACCAGCTGCCTAGTCGGGAGCTGGGTAAGTTAGCTCGGCCTCATCGTCTGTGGTGAGGTCGAGCACCGTCATCACCAGAGGACTTAGGTCCATTACGCGATCAGTGTCCTCGTGCGGCCCCCAGTCGGCAGGCCAGCAATCAATAAAATCTCCAGTGCGAGGATTGGTGACGCGGGCGAGCTGTCCGCTGTCGCGGAGCATCGACTTCGGCGTCTGCTCATAGTCCCAGCGCGCCGCGCAGTATGGCGTCCAAGGATTAAGTCGACGTGCGAGCCCGGTCGTGTCCTCCGGTTGGTACGGGAGGAAGAGTTGCGGTGCCTGCATTTCATCCGAGATGAATGCGAGCATTTCTGAGCTGCTCACCCCGGTGTCCGAAGGCCCGCCAAAATAGCTGACCTTGCCGCGCGCCGCGAACAGCACGCCGCTCGGTGGCTCGGGGCCAGGATCAGGACCGGGATCGGGGCCTGGGGCCGGTTGCTTCCCGGCAATAGCCCCTGCAATTGCGGAGCAGATACTTTCGAAAGCCGACGATACTCGATCGCAGTCGTCTGGATTGTCGCAGAATGCCACCTCCAGAAGGCATGCCGGTTCGTGCGTCGAGTTCAGGAACTTCAGGTCGCCTCGGTACACCGCACCCGCGTCCCCACGAAGGGTCAAGCCAGAAGCAGTACATATTGCACCCGATATCTTCTTCGCCATGTCCTTGCCGGTGTTCGAAACATACAGCGTTTCGCAACCGTGCGCAGTGCCATTGTAGGCGTTCATGTGAACGCTGATATCCCAATCGTGCGACACCCAGCTGTTGTGCGCGTTCACGATCGTCGTCAAATTGGTCGATTGGTCGCGCGAGGTGTTGTCGTGAAATACTTTCACCTCGACGCCGAGCGCGCGTAGCTCCTGCGCCACCTGATCTACGATCAGCCGCACCTCGTCGACTTCGTCCATGCACGGCGGGATCGGCGAGCCAGAGGCACCGCGTATGTAGAGCCCGTGGCCTGAACTAATACAGACCTTCATGGTTTGCTCTCACAGCTTGGAGGGGTCCAGTCGAGTGCGAACTTGCGCGCGCGAGCGTGTGCGTTGATGGCGTTCACGATGCCGACCCTGGCGCGCTTGGGCTGCTCGGTGTTGGGGTCTTTCTGCCAGATCGTGTAGAGGTGCTTCGTCGCCTCTTCCAAGCCCTGGTCGATGCCGTGCAACGCTATATCCCGCACCCGCTCACGCTCGGTTGGGTCCATGCAATCAAATGCGATATTGCTTTCTGCGTCGCGGTCGAGCAGGGCGAGTAGCAGGAGCGTGACGATGATGGTGGCCACGCCGACTGCTATTCGGAGGATCATGCAAAGATTTCGTCGGCGCGCGCTTGCGTCAGGATGCCATCAGTGACGAGCGATGTTTTCAGCGTCTGTGTCTTCTTCTTGTTCATGTTGATTGCTGCATCGCTGGTGACGTTGTCCCAATCCTTGGCCATCTTGCCGTTGTCAGTCGTGCGCCGAAGCTGAAGTGCCTTGTACTCAGCATTGGTCCAGCGTGCGATGAAGTCCCCGGTCGCCACGGTGCCAAGCTGATTGATCGGAATGGTGGCAATAACATTATTGCCGGCGTCAATCTGCGGCTGCGTGGCACCTAGTCCCGGCACCCATGTCCAAGTCGAGCGGTCGTCAGCTTTACCAACTGAGCATGAGGTGATTGGGCTCACCTCGGCGATTGCATCGTGCAGCGTTCCTGCGTCCATCACATGACCTCAATTCCAGATATCAACAACAAGGCCCGGGGCAATAAAACCCGTAACAAGCCCAGTTCCATAATACGACCCGGTGCTGGAGCCGCCTTGATGAACAGCCAATGCTGTCAATGTATGAGCCCCAAACAACGGAGCGGAATATTCACCATACGCGTGCCCGGTTAGCGAACCAGTGCCGGTCATGATGCCGGACGCAACCGTGGTGCTATCAACCCCAACCCCTGCACAAGCATTCGCACCAGTTCCGGGGCTCGCAATAGCATTAAATCGAGCTAATACCGTGTCTTCTGCCAATCCAGTAACGACAAGAACGTTATTATTCACACTGCCATTGAATACAGCTATTGTATTTGCGCCTATAGCAAAGCTCGCAACACTGTCTTGGACAGTTGTGACAACTCGTCGCCGATTGTACATATTCCAAACACCTAGCAATGCAGCGCCACCGCTCGCAGCATTCGACCCAAAAATGAAATTCAGTTGCGACGAGGCGTTGCTACGTGTTGTGCCGACATAGGTTCCGCGCGACGCCGCCGGGCCGTTCGTAATGGATGCGTTATTCAGGAGCGTTCCAGCAACCATCACCAATGCCGTGCCAGCCGAGCGTACCGTGTCGCTCGTCCAGTCCGGGCCGTGGCCTATCCGCAGCGTGCCCGCATCGCTCCACACAAACCAATCATTGACCTTGGAGACACCAATAGCGGCCGGCGACTTGGTCGTATCCGTTGTTGCAGCACTCAATTCGGCGAACGTCGTCATTACCATGTTGGTGCCGTCGTAGATTGGCACGCGATTGCCCACATAGGGCGTGTAATAGATCGTGGTCTTCGCCGACTGTGTTGTCGTCATCACAGGTGTCAGCGTCTGTAGCGTGAGGCGACCCTGCGGCGAGCCATTGATGACGGTGATAGCACTGGCACCAGCCGTAGCCCACACGCCCTGCGACGTGAACACATAGGTCACGCCGTTGAAGGCGTATTGCTGGCCAGCCGTCGGGCTAGTGGGGAAGTCAATGGCCACGTTATCTCACCTCGGCGATTGAGTCGTGCAGCGTTCCTGCGTCCATGTTCACATCCATATCTCTAAAATGAGACCAGCCTGATAACTAACTGGCACACCGGCATCACCAAACCAGATAGATGCGGTCGTCGTGCTGTTGTACTCAATTGCGCTTACAAAATGGAAACCGACCGCTGGAACAACAGTACAGATTGCAGCCATGAATAGAGCACCAGTCATACCATTAAAAGATGTTGTGCCGGTGTATGCCGAAGTCGTATCGTAACCTACGCCACAAGTTGCAGTTGCCCCTGCTCCTGGACTTGCACCTGTGGCATATGTGCTCGTAATTCCATCTTCGCTCAACCCAACAACAAAAGAATGGCGCATCGTACTGCTGCCATCGGCAGCGCGCCACGCTACCGTGCCATACGTCCAGGTATCGGTTAGATCGCCAACAAGTGAAACGACCCTGCGCCGATTATAGATATTCCATACACCAAAAAATCCAGCCGTCCCCCCAACAGAAAGCCCACCAAAAATCCAATCCAGTTGTGATGAAGCGTTGCTGCGCGTCGTGCCGACATAGGTGCCACGCGATGCAGCGGGACCGTTGGTGATCGAGGTATTGTTGAGCAAAATGCCGTTGACCATCACTAGCGCAGTACCAGCCGAGCGCGCGGTGTCGCTGGTCCAGTCAGGACCATGCCCAATACGGACGGTACCGGCATCGCTCCATACGAACCAATCGTTGACCTTTGACGCGCCGATGGCGGCCGGGTTTTTTGTTGTGTCAGTAGTGGCAACACTCAACTCGGCAAACGTCGTCATCACCATGTTGGTGCCGTCGTAGATTGGCACGCGATTGCCCACATAGGGCGTATAATAGATCGTGGTTTTCGCCGATTGCGTCGTTGTCATCACCGGGGTTAGCGTCTGCAACGTCAGGCGACCCTGCGGCGGCGTGGGATCAGTGGTACTAACCCCACCCGGCGGCGCAACCATCACCCACTGCGAGCTGCTGCCGTCGTTGACGTAGATCGCCAGCACGCCGGTCGAGAGGTCGTACCAGAGGTCACCAGCAGCCGGTGATACCGGCGCGGTGCTCGACGCCGTATAGGTGACGTTGCCGGTGCCGCCGCCGCCGGTCGCGTTCAGCGTTGTGCCCGACATCGTCAGGTTGGTGCCGAGCACTATCTCCTGCGGGTCGCCCGCACCCGATGCAGACCCGCGCCCGATGAGCACCGATGCCGCCGATGCGTTCTGCATCTTGGCGTAGGTGACGGCATCGTTCGCAATGGTAGTTGCGTTGCTGCCTGCCGTGGCCGTTACGTCGCCAGTCAGCGCAGCACGTTGCAACGCACCCGCACCTGTCATCGACAGCGTGGCATTGAGCGTGATGTTCTCAACTGCACCCGTCGCCGCCGTATCCCTGCCAAGGAGACTGTCGGTTGCAATCGTTTGCATCTTGGCAAACGTGACGACCCCAGGGTCAATCGTCCAAACCGTCCCTGTGCCGGAAACGGTGATGTCGCCATAGTCACCATCCGCGACTGTTGCGCCGCCACCACCCGCATGTGCGTCCACATACTGTTTGGTGGCCGCGTGCAGGACCGCCGTGGGATCGGCATTGAGCGTCAGGAAGCCGGTCATCACGTCACCGGTACGGTCCACCTTGTTGGTGGTAGCGGCGACGGCAGTGTTGGCAGCAGCCTCGGCGGCAGCAGCAGCAGCCTCGGCCTGAGCCGCAGCGGCCGAGGCGTTGCTGCCGGGAATAGCTGGCAGGAATTGCAGCTTCAATGCCTGCGGCAATGTCAGCTTGAGCCGCAGCGTAGGATAGGCGGTGAGGCTCATGCTGCGACTACTCCGTCAACGACCGGCAGCTGACCGGCGAACAGCTGATAGGTGACGCCGTCGTTGAGCAGCACCGTAATGCCAATATCGAGATCGCCGGGAGAAAATTGCGTCATCTCGGCACGCGAGAACTTCACCTCAAAATTGCCGGGACCAATGACTGTGATGTGACCGTCGTGATTGGTGCCGGTCAGTGTCGGCGACGAGTAGTTATTGCCGCCACCCTTCACCGGACGAAGTGCAACCGTGATTGTTGCGCCGGTGAAGTCCACGCTGTCGTTGGTCACTGGATCGACCAGCTGGACCTGAAACAACAGGTCCGCGCGGTTGCTCGCCGCTGCGACGTGTCCGGTATAGAAGGGCATGCGATTGTCCCAATAAAAAAGCCGCCCTCCGGGGCGGCTCGTTTCGTGCGAAGGAAGATGCGGTTAGAGCTTTATGTAAATAGTTAGCACCATCGTTGGTGCGACGATGGCGTGTGGCGTTCCAGTAACACCGTCGCCAGTATTTGTGGTGAAACTGAAATTGTGGTTGTGGTTTTGGTTCTCATTTCCACTGATAAAGTTCATGTTGTGAGTGTGGACGCCAGCACCGATACTCGACGGGCCAGTGGTAGAACTAGTGGAGCTATTGCTGCCAGTACCAGAACCACCCGCCGCTGCGGCACTACTGGTTTGTGAGAAGAATTGATCTCCATAATTATGCGTATGATCGAGGGTTTCATTATTGCCGCCGGTGGTGCCAACAATCTGATGGTTGTGGGCTTGGTTCTCATTGCCGGTTACACTGGAACCCGAATGGGTATGCCCCGGCAATTGGGCAGCGGTCAGCGTTTTGCTTTCGGTGCCGCCCACATTGCCGAGCACAATTGCCGACGCACCAAAATATGTGGATGTCAATCTGGCCGCCGCCGTCGCGCCCATGTCGTCCATGCCAGCGATGATGCGCCCGCGCAGATCGGGAAGAATGAGCCGCTTGAGCAAACCGAAATCAGTGACGGCGTTCACGCCTTTCACGGCACTGTCGAGCGCGATGTTCGGAAACGGCCAGAGATATTCGTACAGAGCTTGCGCCTTCACTCCCGCCAGCTCGGTTGCGCTTGAACCGACCTGACCAATCGTCAGGCCGTTGCAGCGCACGAAGCCGTCCAACACACCAGTGCCGTATCGCGATTTGATGTCGCCGGTCTGCAACACGGTCGTCACATCGACGCCTGCTCCACCACTTGTGCCGGTTGACGGACCTATCACCAGCATCTGATCGGCGGCGATGACAACCACACCGTTCTTGTCGGTGAGCCTGATCTTGATGAAGCCGTCAGCCAGATAGAACATCGGCACACGACCGCTGGCGTCGAGGACGATCGGATTAGGATGAAGGATGGTTAGCCCGAAGTCCTGAAACGACGGTTGCGGCGTCGTCGTGCCAGCGGTGAGGGTTTGCAGCAGACCGCCACTGAGCGGATCGCCCTGCGCGTCGAACTGCTGGGTGAGCGCCAGATTGATTGTGCCAGCCATCTATTCCCCCTCGCCCAGGTTATTGAGCGTTGGTGCGAGCGTTGTTAGTGGAAAGCCGGTTCCCGGCTGCGGGATGCGGCCAGCACGATTGGCTAATTCAGATCGCCCGAGCAGCATGCGCTCAAGATCCCGCGCGCGAGACAGCGCACTGCGGTTGCCGAGCAGCGCGAGCGTCGTGCCGATTGCGGGGATGGTTGCACCCGCCGCAGTGCCGAGAACCGGATCGCCACCCGCGAAATAGCCAGCAAGACCGCCAGCGCCGAGTGCGCCGCCAGCGGCGAAGCCACCGCGACCGCCAAGCGCGCCGATGGCATAGCGGCGAAGGTTCTGCGCTGTCGTGCCTTCGCCAAATTGTTCAAACTGCCGCCGCTCGGCGGGCGTGAAGCCGCGCGACGGCGGCCTGTTGCCAGCGGCCTCTGGTGGCAGACCCAGCACGCCCATGCGCCGCCGCAGCTCGTTCTCCAGGCCGAGGCCGGAATACTGCCCCGACGCTACCTGCTCGGCCTTGGTGATGCGACCGCTGACGTTCTCGGAGCGTGCAGCTGCAGCCCAGTTCTGGTTCGCGCGCTGCAGGAGAGCTGCGCCTGCAGCTGGATCGCCGCCCCGGATAAATCCCGGCGGCATCGCCTCCAGCATGCCGAGCAGTCGCTCCTGCGCAATGCCAGCCGCCATCCGCTCGTTGGCGTTCTGCGCACCGCGCGCGACCGCACCCAGTTCCTGATAGATTTCGTGGAACTTTTGGGGATCAAGCGCAGCCGCCTGCGGTGCAGGCTTTGATCCCGTCAGCGCAGCCATAGGATTTGAAGGTGCAGGCTTTGGTCCCAGTTCCTCGATTTTATTGAGTACCTTCCAAGTGTCAGGCACCGTTTCGCTTGTAAGCCCACGCGGAGCCAGATCAGCTTTTAGCGCGCCGGAAAACTGCGGGGCGGCAGCGGGATCAACCTTAAAACCACTATTGCGGAACGCATCATACTGCGCACCGCCTGCGGTCTTCGTTTCCGCGATTGTCGGCAGCGCAGCCTTCGCAGCTGCGCGCTCGGCCTGACGAGCTGCAGCCGTACCCGCAAGCAGAGTGCCAGCGATCTGTGCATAGGGTTCGGCTGCGGTGCCTTCCGTTGCCTGCCGCGCCACCTCGCCGGTAACACCAGCGGTCCCGCCGACGCCAGCAGCGCGTCCGACTGATAGCCCGCCTCGGAATGGATTGAGCCCGGTCGTGAGCGCAGTCTCGACGCCCTGGCGCGTGAGTTGACCGGCGCGTGTCTCCGGTTCCGGCAGATAGCGTGTGATGGGCTTGCGTGCGCCCTCGGTCAACTCAAGCAGCTTGGCGCGATCGGCGGCTTGCTCGGGGCTAGGCGCAAAGCCGGGTATCTTCTCGACCAACCCGCCAACAAAGCTGGTTGCGTTCGCCGGGAACGTCAGCGCGCTCTCCAGTGCTCCAGGGACAGCCGACAGAGCTTGCTTGCCGACGTCGAGCGCCTGTCGACCGATCTCCTTGCCGAGCGGTGATGGTGCGCCGAGATCGCCAAACGGGTCTTCTGCCGTTGCGCCCAGGTCGGCGAACGGGTCATCAACCAGCTTTCTTGCCATGATCTATTGTTCCAGCAGAAGCCGAGCGTCCACGCCTTTCGGCAGACGCTGCTGCAATCTCTTGAGAGCCTCGTCGCGTGTTTTGGGATCGCGCGCGACGGCGGCCTTTGCTCTGCCGATGAGGTAGTCGATGTCCTTCTGGTTCGTCGCCACCGGCACCGGGGCCTGCTCGGCCTCCAGCTTGCCAAACTGAGATCGATAGTCCTTGAGAAAGTCGTCGCCGCCGCGCCCCTTGCCCTGCTCGGTGGTGACGAAGCGCAGCGCGCGCTCCAGGCCGTCGAGCTTTTGTATTCTGGTCTGCCGATCGTCGGTCAGGCTCCACTGATAGCGCCGCTGATATCGCGCGGCCTCGGTTTCGGGCATGCCCGCACCGGTCAATCCACGCAGCAAAGCGTCCGCGCCTTCAGCGATAGCATTGATCAGCTCACCCTGACGACCGCGCCCGAGCAAGGCGTTCGGTGTGTTCGCACCGAAGTCCAGCTCACCGGCCCGCATGCGCTCCTTGATCGCGGGGATCAGCTCAAGGAAGCCCCTGGCCAGACCCATGCGACCCTGCGTTTCGCTCGATGGCGGCGTGGCCCGCTTCTGGTACTCCGTCATGTTGTAGTCGGGCCGGTAGAGCTTGGCCGCCGCGATCACCTCCTCGCGGTCTTTGCCCGTGAGCGTGCCGGGATCTATCTCGTAGTTGGCCACCCCCTTGACGATGGTCCGAGCGTTGGGCGGTAGCCGCTGCAGGAAGGCTTCATTACGGTCTGGCGTGGCCACCGGCTGCGCGGCTGGCTCGGCGGGCACCACCCTGGCCGGGGCCTGCGGCGGCGGCGTGGGCGGCCCTGCTACCTGATAGGGCGGGGCATTCTCTGGATCAGGCTCGACTGCTGCTACAGGCACGGGCGGCTCCGCTGCCGCCATAGGCGCTGGGGGCTCATCCAGCGCCGACTGTGGGCCGATCGACGGTGGCTGCGGAAACGGACGGAAGCGCGGATCGCCTTCCAGGGGGATGTCGTACACGCCGCCGGGAGACATCAGGCTGGGCGGCACCACTTGCCGCGTTCCCCGCTCGGCCTTCTCCTTCTCCAGCTTGAACTGCCTCTCCTGAATGTCGCGGCCCTGTCGCGCGACATTGAGTGCATCCTGCCGATATTCCGACGCCTCTTTGCGCCGCTGCTCGGCTTCCAGCAGCGTGAGGTACTTGGCCGGATCACGCCCTGACAGCGCGATCGCGGTCGCGGCCTTCTGCATGTCGAGTGCGCCGGTCTGCGGGTCGACCGCGTTCTTCAGTATCTCGCCCATCGCGTTGCGCTCGCGATACTGCCCGATCGCGTCGCCCAGGCTGGCAATGTTGGAGAACGTGCCTTCCGGCGCGCGCGCAGCCGATGGCAGATAGGTGGGGATGTCCAGCGGCTGAATGCGCGGGAACGGATTGATGGCCATGATCTACCTCACGCTTTCAAGCCGCCGCCGAAGCCCGCGCCCGCCGCCTTGACGCCCGCTCCGAGCAGACCCCACAGGTTCGAGGCATCGGTCTGGCCAGCCTGGGCGATGGCTTGGTTGGACGCAGCGTTGCCCGCCGTGATGTCCTTGAGCGTCTGCCCCTGGCCTGCGGTGTAGTTGCCCAGCACGTTGCTGACATCGGAGCCGTAGCCGCTCTCCAGGCCAGCCGTCTGCGAGGCGTTGGCCCCGTAGGCCCCGCCGATCGCGCCGTAGCCCTGACTGTAGATGTCGGCGAGCGTCTTGTTGGCTCCGGCGACGCCGCTTGCAGCTCCTGCCGTGGCCTGCAGCTGCGGATTGACGAAGCCCGCCAGCCGATCTTGATAAGCGCCATAATTCTTATTGACGATGCCGAGCACGTCGCGGCCGATGCCCTGCGCTGTGCTGCCGCCACCGACAGCTCCGGTGCGCGATGCGGCGTTGATCGCTGCGCGCGTTGCCTCATCGATCTGATATTGCTGACCGGGATCGGCGACGTATTGAGCTTGCGCATTGCGTGATGCATCCGGCCCATTGAGGCCGAGCGTATCGTAGTATCTATTGACTGCTGTCCCGTAAGTGTTGCCCAGTTGGCTCAACGGATTGTAAGCCGCAACGCCAGCGTTGCCCGCCGCGAGCGATCCCTGCAGTCCGGTGTTCAGCGCACCGAGCGTGTTGGTCAATCCGGTGCCAAGCGCACCGACAGCTGCGGTCTTCGCACCGGTCAGTGCGTCGGTCGCGCCGGTCTTGTATTGATTGTAGAGATTGCCGGTATTTATGCCGTATTGATTGTACAGCGCCGCGTTCTTCGCCGCAGCTTCTTCGGCTTCGTCGGAGCCGCTAAACCAATCAAATAGGCCCATCACGTCACCCTTATCTGAACGATGCTGCCGTTGCGGTAGAAGCCGTTGATCGGCGTGCCACCAGCCGCAGCTGCTGCGTCATTGGCGAAGTTCTTCAGCGGTTGCCCGCCAGCAAGAACGGAAAAGAAATCCCACCAGTATTCGTTGACGATGCCGGTCTGCACGTCGACAAGCGGAACGCTCGGCGGCGGAATGCGATTGATCTGCGTTGCCATCAGCCGATGTCCGACACCTTCGGCGAGACATTCTGATACGCCGCCATGAACCCGACATAGACCGGGTCGGCAATCGCCAGCCGCCAGCGCCGCGCGTTCCATGACGAGCGCCCGGTGCAGGCAATCAACGATACCAGCTGCCGTGTCTGCGCCTGCCGTCCGAGCTTGCGGATGATCGGGGCGTAGTAGGTCTGACCGCCGTCATCACTCCAGCTGATCTCCACCACCGGGTCAGTCTCGATCGGCTCGATCGATGCAAGGCCCGTCAACACGCCACCGGATGTATAGGCATGAACGAAGGTCGAGCCGTTCAGCTCCACATGCGTGCCGTCGATCACATCAAACGACCATGTGCCATTCGCTTCGGTCGTGCCGCCAACGCCAGACACCGTGCCTGCGTCACCGTCGCGGTAAAGCACGGTAGTCGTGACGGTAAGGCGGATGCGGTTGGCCGTGCCGGTGGGAGTGGAAAACGCCGTACCAGCCACCGCTCCCGTGATGGTCATCGGATGCGCGGTGGTTGCCTGACCTACGCCGGTTACAAACTCAGCATCGAAACGACCGACGCGCGCACCCACCGGGAAATTCTCGACCGCACCACTATCGAGCTGCCAGCGGAACGGCTGTCCAATCTCGGTGTGTGCAAGGTTGGTGATCTCCTGCACGTTGCCGGAAAGCGTGTCGCCGCACACCCACTTGTTGAACGCAAACACGCCGCCGGTAATGCGCGAGCGCGCCTGCAGGTAGCTGGTGCGCTCTGCCCACTTGTTGGTGTTCAAGTCAAACACCCAGGACCATGTCGGCGACGACAGCAGAATGAAAGCATGCCCTCGGCTCATAAAGGTGGACATCTCAAGCGACGGCTTCTGTCCGAGGATTGCAGGCTCGCGCTCAATCAAGCCATCGAGATCCGGCGGCGATATTTTCTCTGGCAGATAGCCGTTGAGCCGCACGACGGTGTTGTCGTCGGCAACCCACACCAACGCGCGCGAGAAGTTATCCTCAAACCCAGCAACGCAATATGGACCGGCAATACCGCGCGGGATCACGACGCTGCGCTGGAACGGGAACGGTACGGTGCCTGCATTGGCCCACACCTCGGTGGTCGACGGCCCAAACAGAAACAACTGACCAGCCCACGGCACGCCCCGGACCAGACCATCCGGCTTGTTTTCGGCGGTGCCAAACGACAGTGCTGGGATCGTGACAGCATTGTTGTCGGTTGCCCACACCTTGCCGTCACTGACCGTGAATACAAAGAACCCGTCCATCGCACAGACAGAGTTTGGTGCACCCATATCGGTGGGACGAGTGATGGTTCCGAGTGTCACGCCGTTGATGGTTGCGGCGTTGCCGTCTGGATCAACGAAGACAATGTCAGGCCCCGCAGGAGGCCCCGCCGTGGCCCTGACGTTGCGCGCAAAGAACCCTTTCGCCGTTCCGGGGAACGCACCCACATCGGCTGCAGCTCCACCAGCTTCGGTGAACGTCACCAGCCGGTTGTTGAAGGCAGCATAGAGCGCCGCATTGACTTGGATGCCACCGCGAAAGCCGGTGCGAACAGTGGTGCCGAAGTTGCGCAGCCCTGGCGCTCGCCGGTAGATCAGCGTCGACGGCGCAGCGGGGCCGAGCGGCTCCAAGTAACTATTGATGATGCGCCCGCCGCTTTCCTGAAAGTGCCCCGGCGTCCCCGGCATGGTACTGTCGGGGAAAGGAACTTGGATCGTGCGGAGCGGCATCAGGTGCCCCGCGAGAAGTTGCCAACGAGCGCGCGCCGGGTGCCACCGCGCAGCTGGCTGTCGGTGCGCAGCGTCTGCCGGGTGGAAGCCGGTCGACCGATGATCCGCATCGTGCTCTCGGCCTGATCGGACAGGAGCTTGAGCTGCGGGTTGTCGCCCAGGTTGAACGCGCCCGCACACGCCCAGGCGACGTAGTCGGCGAGCGGATTAACGATGGGGTCGTCGATCGCGCCACCACTCGGCGGATCGGGAATGCCAGCGTCGGCGACGTAGACGACCCCAAGCGCAGCGAGCGTGGCGAAGCAGGGGTCGACATAGCCATCGACCCTGCTCACCGCCTCGTCGCCGGGAGCTTGCCCAGGCACAAGCACGCCGAGCTTGTCGAGCACCTTATCGATGAGCTGACGGCGTGTCTGTGCCATTGGGTTAGGCTCCTGCGCCTTCGAACTCTTCGCGGTCTTTCTCCAGCTGCTCCACCTTCTTCGGCTCGGCGGTGCGCGCCTCGACCGCAGAGTTGTAGGTGAAGACAAACTGGAAGCCGTAGTTGCCGCCCTTCAACGCGGGCTTGAAGAAAACGTGCAAGCCCTCGTCGTCGGTTGCTGGCGGCCGATCGCTATCGAGCATCCAGGCGTTGCCCGAGATTTCTCTGATGGCATCCGGCTCCTCGGACAGACCGAGGCAGCTCCACTCGATCACCAGCTCGTCAAAGTCATTCGCTTGCGTGACGCTGACCGAGCATTGCACCGGGATCGACACTTCGCCGAGCACGGCTTCGACTTCGCCCTCTGCTGTGGTCTTCGGCTTCGGCGCAGGCGACGTGCTGCCTTTGCGCTTTTTCTTCTCAACTGGCTTCTTCGCCATCTGAATAACTCCCATTGAATTGAAGAGGCCCGCCCCGGATGAGGCGGGCCGTTGTTGCAACGCGCGCTAGGTCGCCGGGTTGCCGAGCGTGCCGCTGCCGCCACTCACGCGAACGGCCATGCGGTTGTCGATCACCTTGACGCCGTAGAGGATGTCGAGGCGATAGTTGCTCACGTCGTTGGTCCCGTCATAGTACGGGATCACGCGAGCACTGGTGCCGCGATAGCTTTCGCGGGCGACATCGACCGCTCCAGGCGGCTTCACCATCGGCACCATGACCAGCGCGAAGGCATCGCGGTGGAACATCATGTTCTGCCGGTAGTTCCCGTTGGCGTCGCCGACGACGTTGACCACCGTGGTGGCGGCAGGCGCGATGTTGGTCGTCGCCCACTGGTTGCCATCGGTGCCGGTCAACGGAATGATCGGCGGCGTGATGGTCAACGTGGCCGCACCGCCGGTTGCCGTCACGTCAGCCACGACGGTGAACATCTGCCTATAGGGCAGCACCTGCTTCGTGACCGGGTTGACCGCAAGCACGTTGGTCGCACCGGAGCCGAGCGTGAACACGGTGCCCGCCCTCACGATCGCACCGGAAGTCCAGCCGCCGGTCACCAGACCAGTGCCAGCGCCGCCCGTGGCAGGCCCCCAGATGCCGGGAGTGCCTTCGGTATTCTTCACGGTGTCGTAGAGCACTTGGTTGGTGGCAACGGCGTTGGTCACCGTTGGTGTGTCACCCTGCGCCGCAGTGCCGGTGAACGTCGGCACGTTCTGGCTCATGTAGGTGCCCACGCCGCCGATGTCGCCGATCTCACCGCGCCGGTACGCCTGCGTGGTGATAGCCGGTGCGAACAGCGCGGTCTGGCTACCAGCCAGCGCCCAGTAGCTGTCCGGTGCCAGGACTGCGTAGCGCATGTCTCCCGGCACCGCCATCTGGTCGAGGCGCTCGGCACCAGCAGCAAACTCAGCAAAGCTGTTGATCGTGCTGTCGGCACCAACGTCGGGCTGTCCCACCCAGTTCGGGATTTGAGTGAACAGGGACATGAGTGAAACGTCGACAGCATTCGCCAAGCGAACCATTGCCGGACGAATAACGCGATCGGCGAGCTGCTCGATCTTGAGCGTGAGGTCTTTGCTGGAGAAGTTGAAGTCGACGCCTTGCTGGATGTTGACGACGAGAGACAGCTTGCCTTCCGTCACATCCTGCATGACAGCAGTGGCACCAGTACGGATCGCGAAGTTCTGCGGCTTACGAACGCTGATGGTGTCACCAACGTCATAGCCGTTGATCTTCTTGTCGAACTCCTCCTCGTACCCGCGATAGACGTGAGAGCCCATCACGAGTTCGTTTTCAAGGATGCGTACCGAGGTCTTGGCGATAATACTTGGATTAAGGACTGTGTTGGCCATCTAAGCCGCTCCTGTTGCGGCTCGAAGCCGAGATCACGCGCGGTCGCCGTACAGCTTCTTGATGTACGAGTTGACCGCAGCCGTGTCAGACGGCGGCGCTGCGCCGCTACCCTTCAGTGGCGTGATCGGCTTACGAGCCTGTGTCTTTGTTCTGGTTGCTGACGGCAGAGACAGGCGGCCTTCCAGCCGTCCGATTTCGCGGGCGGCCTCCTCGGAGGACATGCGGTTGAGCTGTGCGAGCTTGGCTTGGTTTTTTCCGAGCACGTACGTGAGGCGATCGGATTTCTTCGACGCCAGGAGCAGGCGCTCGACGTGAGGGGAGACAGGCAATGTCGCTCTCGACATCACCTCATCGAAGTCCTTCACGCGACCGCGAAGTCGCTGCACACGTTCCTTGTGTTCCGCAACCTGTCCCGCCACCCGCTCTTGCTCTTGTTTGATGGTGGTGGCGAAGTCCCTGCGGACCTCACGCGAAACCTGTCGTGCATCGATCTCGTATGCCAACTTGGCGTTGGCGAAAGCGACGTAGTCGTCACCGAAGTCTTTTTGTTGTGGCGGGTCGCCGATCTTCTGCAGCACCGCATATTCGAGCGCGCGCTGCAGCTGGGCCTGATCATTCGGAACGCCGCTGTCAGTGCGACTGCGGAGCGCCTCGTTCTCGGCCTTCAATCGGTTTGCCTGTTCGCGGTAACGCTGGATGCGGTTCTTCTCGCCCTTCGGCGATGCATCCTCTTCGTCGTCTTCGTCGTCGTCTTGCTCGTCATCAGCTCCGAGGTCTAACTCCTCCTCGGGTTCGGCTTTCTTCTCTGCTTGCTCACCTTCGGGCTGATCGTCGGATTGATCATCCTCCGGCGGCTCGACAGGAGGCGGCTCGGCTTTCTCATTACCTGCTTGCTCGTTTCCGGCTGGCGCGGTGTTGAGATCGTCGTCGTCTACCATTGTCGTTTCTCCAACAAAAAAGCCGCCCGAAGGCGGCTGTCGTCATCCCGTCGCGGCTTGCCGGATCGGCTTGCCCGTCCAGGGAAACTCGTTAGCGCAAGCGCATGCGCGGTCGCTGAACGGCTGTACTGGTTGGTGTCACAGTGCCGCCAGCGTTGAAGTCAAGAACGGCCTGCCAGCGCGGCGGAACGCCTGCGACCAGCGGGGCATAGGTCGACGGATCAAAGACACTGAAATTGCCGGGGCCTTGGCTACCAGAGGAAAAGACGAACTCCGAAGGGTATTCGACTGTCACGCCGCCAGTGGTGATCGCGACTGTGTTGTTGAATTGGTAGAGTTCATAGGTCGTGATGTTGGGACGAAATTTTGAGTATTGCATCATTGGCACGACACCGACGCCAGGGCGCACAGTGATCGTGCCACCACTAACATAGGCGGGTTGGCCGGTGAGGTCTTGGACGACGGTGATGGTGCCGCTTGGGTCGGCGGCGATTACTCCGTAGGTGTTTCCGTTCAGCACGGTCGGGCCGACAACGCCAGTGATGAGAGCGTTGTTGCCGTGGGGATAGATAAAGCCCATCGCACCGAGCGTCAGGCCGAGGGTAAGGAGGGCGCAGGGGGTGCCGCCGCTCGTCGTAGCCTGCACGTTTGTGATGGGGATTTGATACCAGTACTCCATAAACCCACCACTGCCGCTTAGTCCGGTGGTGTTTACGTTCAGCTGAAAGGTGTCTTGCGTCGGAGTTCCGGTAACGGTGTAGATGTTGCCATTGAGCGCCGCGCCTAACGTCCCTGAGATGCCTTGCGGCTTGAAGCACATACCAGCGACAGCGCAGACCAAGCCGGTTTGGTTTTGCTTGGTGACCTGAAACTCACTTGTGGTGAAGACGAAGGTCGTGGGATTGCCAGGAGTGTTGCCAGCGAGGTCGGTCTGCCCAGTCTCGTAGTAGTCCATTGACCAGCCGCCCTCGTAGAACTCGACGGTCTGCGGGGTGCCATTTTGGTTTGGGTACTGACTGGCAATGTAGACCCAATTGTTGATTACGCCTGCAGTCGGTACGTTAGGATCGCCAGCGAAGCGCGTTCCGTTGAACCATTGCTGAAGCGTAAAGCATTCGCTGTTTAGCGTGGCTCCGGTCGTAGGGTTCAAGCAACCGTCGTTGAAAGCATCGAGGGCGGCGTTCCGCGCCGTGAGGTTGCCCATCAGGAACTGATAGCCCGCCACATACTGCGCCCCGTGCTGGTAGCCGATGGGGCCGAAGTAATTAGCGATGCTTATGCCGGTGGTATAGAGGCGCGCGGCCGTGCCACCCTGAGATACGAAGAACGCAGAGGTTAGTTTGGTCTGGCGACTGAGAGGGATGGCGGGATAGTCGAAGTAGCCGCCGAAGGGAACGAGGAACTTGTATTTGTCGGGGCGGTAGCTGCCATAGAGCGTCACCAAATACTGCCCGATGGTCGAGGCGACAGTGCCCACCCAATTAGAGTTATCGGTGTTTCCGGTTTCACCGCTGCCGACTGCCGCCGAGCCGTCGCGTATAGATTGCTTCCTGAAGGCGTAGTTGGTCTGGAAGTTGCCGGGGTTCCAGTTTTCGTTCGTCGGTTCGAAGCGCGGGATGACCCAAGGCATGTCGCTGTCTTGGCGGCTTTTGACGTAGGTCATCAACCCGGTGATGTACGAACCGACGCTCGGCGTCTGTCCGGTGCCGTTGTCGCAGGCGTAGCAGGGCAGCACGAACCAGGGGTGTGCTCCCGCAGCCTTACATAGTTCCATGCACACTTCTGGCGGGACACTAGCGCCGACAGCGCCGCCGGTCGAGAATGGCACATTGTATTGCAGCCATACGCCGAGGCTGGCATCCCAGACGCAGGGGGTGCCAGTGAAGGCAAAGGCGCTGTTTGTTTCTGCGTCAGTGTAGAGTTGGCCCCCGGCAGTTTCGCCGTATTGGTTGGCGAGGGGGTTGGCCGTCCCGCCGTTGACACTGAACGTCATCGGCACGTTGCCGACGATATTGAAGTTAAACGCGCCCGATGCGCCCACGCGCATGGGAGGATAGAAGTTGCACGAAATCTTATCCGTCAGGCCGGGGAAACCCGGCCACGTCACATCGAAGTGAGTGCCCTGGCAGTACCAACGCTGCGAAGCAACGCTGAAGCACTCTGCGACGGTGAATTGAGGAACGAGGATATAGACGCCGATGCCCCCGGCGGTACCGGAAGCTTGGCCCCAAATCCAAATGCCATTTAGTCCGGTGCTAAAGGGATCGGTGGTCTTATAGCCGGTGGGGTTCATACCGGCGACTACGGTCCCGGCCGTCACTGCCGTGACGTTGAAGGTGGCGTATTGACCGTTCCAAGTACCCGAGGTGCTCTGCGATTTGTTGACGGTGTAGGTGCCGGTGCCGCCGGTTCCGGTGCCGAGGGCAGTGATGCGAGTGCGCTGAACTAGACCACCTCCTTGCAGAAAGGCACCTGCTACAATTGGGTCGCCGGTCGCTGTGGTGACGGTCAGCGTGGTGCCGCTGATAGAACCGGTGATGACCGAGGTCTTCTTGGTGATCGAAGCGGTGACTTCGGCAAGGGCAGCTGTGGCAGCAAGGTTCTTCCACGTCGGCGGCGTGTACTGGGCTCCGTAGGAGTACCAACCAACGGGGGCGCGGTCGGCCCATTCGTTGATTGTAGCTTCGTTCATCCGGCACCAGTCCATGAAACGGATGACGCCGACCTCGGACATGAAGCCGAGAAATTGATCGGTGAAGATCTGACCGGCGATGAGCTTTGAGGCGTCGGCGGTTTTGTAGACCCTGACGTTGGTTAGTTTGACTGAAGTACCTGGACTTAGGATTTTGATGGTCAGGACGTTTATATCGGTACGGATGGGCGTTAGTACGGCTGCGCCTCCAGCACCCGAGGCCGTTGCGGTGGCGCTGTCACCTTGGAGGAATATCTGCACTTGCGATCCGGCGTCACCACCGGTGTAGTCAACGGTCCACGTTCCTCCACGATCTGCTTGCGAGGGACATTCGGCCTGTGTGCCCCAGACCTCACTGGGGTTCGAAATGGGGGCAGCTGTGGGCCAGCCATTGCTGTCGAGCAAAGCCCAGTCGGCGGGGAAGACGCTGCCGTTTCCAATGCCCCAGCCCGTCGACTGCTTCATGATATTGATGAAGGGATAGGCGGCGTCGAGAGAGAGCGATGCTAGATTAGTTTCGGTGCGTTTGCCGTTGTGAGGCATCAGCGGAGCCTCAAGCGCGGACGGGAGATTGGAACAGCGGAGCCGCCGGAACCGTCGACGCCGAGCGTTGCCATGCCAAACTTCGTCCGCATGAAGTCGTTGATGGCGGGAGCCGTAAGGCGGTAGTCCCAGGCACCGTTGCGGTTATTGCAGATGGCGCGCATTAGAACGTCTTCGCTCGCCGATAGACCGATTGATGTGGCGTAAGCCGTCAGGGTTGCGTTGTTTGGGTCGGGGAATGAGTATTCGGCGTTATCGCCGTTGAGGTCAACCTGATTTGGCGTGACAACATTGGTACCGAAGCTTGGATAGGTGGGATTAGTGTCCGATATACTAATACCCTGCGCCATACTATAGATTATGTTGTCTATAACCTCGCAGCCGATTGCGCCGCGGCTTAAGCTGACATTGGCAGAAACAGAGTTGGCAATCGAGTGATGACAGATGTTGCGTTTGAACATAATGGGACCGCACGGCGTCGAGTCGTTCATGTTGGCGAGTTCGCCGGTGGAGCCACCACCACCCCCGTGTGGGATAGAGGTACGGTCTTGATCCCGCATGTTCATGAATACATTGTCTAGAATATTGAGCGTCGTCGTTGGAACGCCACCGGGGGGTGCCGCCGAAGCGCCCATGTTGTAGACTTCGAAGCCTTGAGAGCCCTTGCCTAAAAAGGAGTTAGTGATATTGGCTCCGCTTCTGGCTTTGAGGCAGTGGTACTGCGTCAGATAGGAAATGCTGTTTTTGAAATTGACGATCCCGCAGTCGTAGTTGATGTAGAGGTTGTGGCTGTTCGAAAAGCCGTCGTCTAGACTCCAGCCAATCACGTCGTCGTTGGGAGCGACGGCGCATTGATACCAAATACAGTCTTCGATAGTGATATTTTCAACGTGTCCTGCCAGAATGCCGGTGCCACCATAATTTATACCCGCCCACAGACGATCAAACGCATTCCTCCGTAAGACAAAATGATTACCGCTCGGGTTGTCTATACAATTTAGCTCAATACCAAGGAAGAATGCAAACCGACAATCTTCAATGATCATACGAGCGAACGGCGTCAGAACAAAACCAAATGGTTGCGAGTTTATGATCCCTGCGTATCTGACATCGTCAGGGTCGCGCTCATAACATCGGCAATCCAAACTGAGATAAACCAAATGACTGGCACTGTTTCCCGAATTGAAACAGATGATGCTTTTGCTTCTATCAACCTCAATGATCGGACGAGCGCCTGTGCCATAGGCCCCGATGATCATCGGGTTGTCAGCGTCTTGCCCGCTACGGTTCAGAAATCCGTTATTGTCAGGGCCAAAGCTCTCATCGGTCCATTTGTCGCCGCGCTTGAGCAGGAGCCAGTCGGGGCTACCTCCCCGCAAAAGGGCAGAGCCCCCAACCAAGGTTTGCTTCGGTGAGGCTTGGGTACCCGTATTGCTGTCGTTGCCAGAGGTGGAGACGTAAATCTTTCTGGTGCCTGCGCCGACGTAATCCGAGCCTTCACCACTTCCCGAGGCACTCTCGGTGAACACGGTCCAGCCGGTGGCGTCGTTCTTTCCGGCAATACCGAGGGTCACGCCCATGGTTCGCTCATGGGTTGGTCGAGGAGTCGGTTACGGCACCGGAGCCTACGATCATGTCGCCGGTTCCGGCGGCGTTGGTACCAAAGCCGGCGGCGGGGCCTTTGAAGTAGAATGTGGGGTTGGAGCCGGTTGGGATGTTGCCGGTCGTACCCAGGTCAACTGGATGTCCAGAGGCGCTGATGAACTTGGCTCGGACCGTGGAGTTTGAAAGGTCGAGAGAAGTTCCGCTGAAGAAGATAAATTCCGCGAGGTCGCCGGTGTAGGGACTATTACCAAAGCCAAACGACCCGATAGTGGGATAGCCGGTGGCGGGATAGCTTACGGTGTTGTCGGTGATGGAGCTGCCGTCGAAGAGATCGAGACTGCCAGCGGTTGTGTAGACATTAGAGGCGCATTGCATACGGGCGGTGCTGGCGAGGTCCCAGCTAAAGGCAAGCCAGCGCCAGCCCAAAGTGCGCCAGTCGTAAGCGGTGCTGTCGGGGGGAATACCGCCACCGCTTCCGAAGCCAGAGTTGGGGCTGATGGTACCAATCTCACCTACCCCGGCCGGATCAAACAGCTTAAATAGTATAAACTGGTTTTGGCTGCGAACTGAAAAACCGCTCGCGGAAAAGCCCGAGTTCTGCCACCCAAATATAGCGCCGTTGGCGGCAACATTGACCCACATCGAGACAGTGCCCTGCTTGCTGTTCGAGTTCCCAAAGCCACCGGCGTTTCTAAAGTATTCGGTGGCACCGTCGAAGTGGACACCAGCGGCGGTAAAGCCGCCACCACCTCCGCCGGCAGGAACGTAGAGCGACCCATGCGTCGGCGGCCATGTTCTGCGTCGGGATAGCGTTGGCATCAGCTGAAATTCCCAACGCCGATGGCGGTCACGCCGGTACCGCCGATGACAATCTGCCATCCGCCAGTGCCGCCGGTTGCCGTTGCGCCGATTGGAATGGCGAATGGCACAAGGTTGGAAACGCTGCTTGCGCCGCCGGCAAAGATCGTGATGGCGGTGTTGGTGCCGTCCTTGATGCCGACAGAGCCGGGGGAGGTAGTCGTCGGCGTGATGATGACGGACGAGAGAAAGTCACCGCTCGCGCCGCTTGTTCCGAGGACGGTTGTCCCCGCACCAGCGGCGACGGCTTCGTACTCGCCAGCCTCAACTTGTTCGGGAATTAGCCGGACCCACATTGCGCCTTGGGCATCGACCTGGGCCGCGACCCAATCGCCATTGGCAGGGGTCAGCGTGGCAAGGGTATCGACGCGCTTGACGAGCGTGCCAGTGCCGGTGTCGGTCGCACCAACCGCGCTGTCGATGGCTTTGCCGAGGTTGGTTGCGGCAGTGCCGGGGGTGACGGTGCCTACGTTCCAAGTTCCAGATTGTGTGGCGGCGACCGTGCCGCTTACGGTCATAGTCCCCGTACCGGCGTTAGCGGTCACGGTGCCACTGACCGCCATCGTGCCGGTGCCGGCGTTTGCAGTGACGGTGCCGCTGATAGGCACCGCGCTCTGATTGCTGGCAATGACAACGGGACGCGACGCTGCCATTGCGGCCTGTCCGGGCGTGAGCGGCCGCTCCAATGCAACGGTAGCGCCCGCAGCGTCTTTAACGTCGATGGTAGCCATCAGATATCCTCCAACAAGGCCCAGAGGCCGCCTTGGGTTGTGAGAGAGAAGTCCATTTTGCCGTCGTCGGCGCCGACGATAGGCGCGACCCACGCCACGATATTGTCGGTGGAAGTGGAGATCGTGTTGGCGTTGCCCGACAGGTCGGTGCAGACGCCGGCCGCGATGCTGGCCGTGACATTGCCGTCTGCCGTCATGCCGGTGACAGACGCGGTGTAGGTCGGGCCGGTGCCGCTGATGGACACGGCAGGCGTACCGCCGCCGCTGAACACAACGGTGACGTCGGTGTTGATGAACCCGGTGACCACTTCGCTGAACACGATATCGAACAGGATTGGGCTTGCGCTGGTCGGATCGGATTGGCTCGCGCCCTTGTTGATGGTGACCGTGGGCGCGGTGGTGTCCGGTGTCCAAGTGATGGACATGCTATTCGAGACGGTGCTCAGATTGCCGGCGGCGTCGGTTGCCGCATTGACCGGAACGGTGGCGATCACCGTGCCACCGGTCGTCATGCCGGTGACTTCGGCATTGTAGACGGCACCGCTGCCACTGAGCGAAACGGCCTTGGTGCCGCCAGACGTTCCCGTGATTACCACATCGCTGGCGATGAACCCGGTGACGGCTTCGCTGAACGTCACGGTGAACGTGATCGGCGGCATCACCGCCGGGGTAGCCTGACCAACCGCTGCGGTTACCACCACACTTGGCCGCGCGGTGTCGAAGACGACCGTTGCGGTGTTCGACGCCGGGAACGGCAGGCCCTTGGTGGTAGTGGTCGCGGACCCTGCCGGGATGTTGATCGACACGCCGCCATTGCCGGTCATGCCGGTGACGGCGACGTTGTAGGCGGGGCCGGTGCCGGTGACAGCTGCGGCCAGGGTGCCACCTACGGTCGAACCGGTGAAGCTCACGTCGGCATTGGTGAAGCCGGTGGCGGCCTCGCTGAAGGTGACGGTGAAGTTGATCGGACCAGCGTTGACCGGACTACCCTGGCCGCCCGCCAGGGCGATCGACACCGATGCGCCGCCGCCGAGGTTGGCCCGCAGCAGCCTGGGCCTGCGCGCGAAGAACCTGCGAACGCGCCTCGGCTGGTCGTACTCTTCTTCCAGACGGCGATAGTAGTCTTCTTCTGGATCAGCCACCCTCACCTCCCGGTGCTGGCTTGGCGCGCAGCTGCTCCATCTTGGCGGCGTGCGCCAGCTCGGTCTGCTGTATCTTGGCGGCGGCGGCGGTTTCGGTTTGCTCCATCCTGGCGGCATGCTGCGTTGTGGTCTGCTCCATCTTCGCGGCGTGCTGCGTTTCGGTTTCGCGCTGCTTGGCGGCGTGGCCCAGCTCGATGCTCTGGTTGGCGAGCTGCGCCTTCTGCAGCTCGGTCTGCGCCAGGATCATCGCGGTCTGCATCTTGATCCGCTCGACCTCCAGCGACATCTTCTCGATCTCGGCTTTGCCCTGCAGCTCCTGTTGCGCCTGCTGCAGTTCCGCTCGCTTGAGCAACACCTCGGGCGGCGGCGGCGGGGGTGGAGGTTGCGGGGGCGGCGGCTCGCCCGACTGCGCAGCTTCGAGCTTCTGCACGTTGGGCGGCAGCAGCAGACGCATGCGCTTGGCGATGCGATCGGCGAGCGGGAAGTCCTGGCCCTGCACAAACAAATCCGCCAACAACGGTGCGGACTGCGGGCCGAGCGCCTGCATCAATGTCTGGATGCCCTCGCGCGCTTCTTCGCGCTTGGTGGAATAGCTCGGCCCCATCTCGACCGACACCTGATAGCTGCCGGTGGTGAGGTCGTTCATCAGCACGGTGGCGATGCCATCACCGTTGGGGTCGACAATCGCCTTGTTGATGTCGATCTTCGACATCTTGCCGTCGTCGCCGATCACGCGCAGCGAGCGCTCGTTGTCATAGATGTGCGGGATCAGGTCG
>Ga0070678_100000039_pt1 | contig 43738 bp, 59 predicted proteins | sample KBSM73metaG_FD_65647 | JGI IMG/M metagenome (GOLD analysis project Ga0070678, IMG submission 65647) | Miscanthus rhizosphere microbial communities from Kellogg Biological Station, Michigan, USA - KBS M7-3 metaG | ecosystem: Host-associated > Plants > Roots > Rhizosphere > Soil ...
CCAGGGACAAGACCTGGGCACCGACATCCTTGCCCTTCAGGGCCTCATACATGCGCTGGAAGTCGCCCGCCGCAGCAGAAGTATCGAACCCCTTCAACTGCAGCCATTTCAGCTTGGTGAACTTCACCATCAGCCACGGGTGATACCAAACAATGTCTCCGTCGCTCTGCACCATCGCGGCATCGGGCAAGTCATCCGTCGATGCGGGGGTTTGCACCCAGTTGCTGGAGATGTACTCCATGCTGATGCCGAACGGCGAAGCGGGCACCGGGTAGAACTCCAGCTTGTTGCCCATCACGCGATAGCGCATGTGGGGGGCGCTCGCTACGAGCCCACCCTTGATCCAGGCCCACTCGGCAGCAGATTTCGGCCCCAGCAGTGGCCAATGGTTCGTAGTATCCCACTGGGTCTGGTCCACGAAGTAAGACCAGTCAGGGGGAAGATCGTATTTGGCTTGGTCAGTCACCAGCGGGAAAGCCAATGACCGAGTGAACTGCTCGAAGGGGTAATACAGCAGAAGCTCATTACCCGCCGACTGCAGCGCCGCACGCATCTGGGTCAACTGGACATCGTTGTTGCTCGCCGGGTCGAACATGGTCGTGACACTGGCCTGCCCTGTCTCCCCGGCAACCTGATTGACGATATCGATGGCAGGCCAATACTGCACGGCTTACTTCCGCTTCTGCTCCATTCGCTCGAATGCCGCCTGAAGTTCCTCGATCTTGCGCTCCAGCACCTGAATGTGGTTGTCGCGCTGCTCCAGTTCGGCCTGCAGCTTCAGGGCCGGGGCTTCGCCTGCAGCGGCAAGCATGAAGTTCTTGGCACGCTCACGAAGCTGGTAACTGCCCATGAACTTCATCGCATTGACATCGCTCATCTCAGCCAACTGCTCCACGGTGTGAACGTTGGAGTAGTTGAGTTCTGCGATCTGCGACTTCGACAGCCACGGCAGTTCGGCGAGGATCGTGCCCTGAATCTTGAGTTCACCACCACCCTCGGCCTTCCACCGGGCATAAGCCTTGGCAAAGCGTCGTTTGTAATGTTCATCCAGCGGGAACGTCGAGACATCGCGCGAACCCGGCACGACAATCTGGATGTACTCCTGATCGAAGAAGATCGGGCGACCCTGCTGGTTCGACTCGTACTCGTTCTTGACGGCATGGACCTCGAAACGCACGCGCAGCTTGTCGTCGTCGGCGTACTGCCTGCCGTCCTCATAAGTTTTATCTCCTTCGTAGGAGCTACCCATCACGAAAGACATGCCTGCTCCTTAGTTCTTGCACCACCCATACCCATTGGCGGGAATGACCCCCTGGGATACCGAAGACCCCGCACCCGGCGTGAACACCGTACCCGCAATGGTGCCGGAAACTCCCCCGGCGCAGCCCGCACCACACGTCACCCAGGTCATGAGAGCCCCCGCCTTGTCGCGCCCGAGGGTGCCCGGGGCCGCGACCAGCGAGGAGCCATCCGTGGGAGTACCCCCCAGCGCGACAACCTTATTGCCCACCGCCCCCGTGCCCATCTCGGTGCCGATGTGGCCGTTCCACATCTCGGTGTTCGCTGCGGTCAGCTTGTCGTAGCCGATGGGCGGCTGAACGGGCGGAGTGCCGGGAGGTGCAGCGGGAGTGCCACTGATAGGGCCGACAGAGTTTCGATTGTCGATAGTCGCATTGGCGTAGTCGAGTGGCATGGTCTGCTCCTTACCGATTCGGATCCTGCTGGCTCGGGTCGTTGGGATCCGGGGGCTGCGGGTTGGGTTGAGGCTGCGGTTGATTCGGGTTCGTTGCCATTTCACTTACCTTTCGCGGCACGTGCCGCATTTTGCGCAGCACGCGCAAGAACAAGATTCTTCGACAGCGCAACGCGGCCAGCTTCTGATACTTTCCACGCCTTGCGATTCATCACTTGCTCGAAGGGCGTCGCCCAGCGGCAATTATCCTTGTAGTAACCCTTGCTGTTGTTGATGCGATCAATGGTTTTACCTTCAGGGCGCTCACCCATATCAGCAAGAAAATTAGCAAACTCTTCCCAGCGAGGGTCGATATACAAATTCCCGTATGTCGCCACTTCGCGCGGCTTAGGACGTCGAATCCGATCCCACATAGCGTGCCACGATGTGTATGTCGGACTGCGCTTACCACCTGCCCCGGAATGGCCATGCTTAGTCCAGCGTTTACTAGACAACTCCCGCGCAAGACAACCGCATGAAGTAGCGTTACCGTTCAACAAATTGCTCTTATTCATCACCTTTTCCATTCCGCAATCACACCGCACATTGCAACGCCACGGCGTGTTGGGCTCGGTTTGAAAAGACGACAACACAGTAATACGCCCAAATTTGGTTCCGTTAGGAATATGAATAACTGGTCTTGACATCTAAACCTCCTGTTCGAGGCCACCATTGTAGCCCAAACAGGAGGATTTTTTAGCCTATATAGACCAAATCATTCGAACATCCGTCCTTGAAACTGACGCCCAGACATGGTCATGTTACCGGCCCAGGCTAAAATTTGCACTTCGGCATCTTGATTCACGCTGTATCGCTTGGAAGGATTCAAGCTTACCATATTACGATCGGCGTGCGGGCGATAGAAGATGTACTTGGTGTTGAGCATGAACATCGTCTTCACCGGCATCCCGCCGCCGATACCGCCATCGAGCACCACGTCCGCATCCATGTATTTCAGGGTCACGAAACCACGGTTGGCAGATTCGCTGGACGTGAAACGCTGCTGAGCCTGCAGGCCGGAAACGAAATAACCCCAGTAGCCGTTATCCATCAGGATCAGATCGGGACGGTCATTACCCCGCACGAGCTTGGCCCACAACGTATTCATGTAGTCGCCGATGTTGGCCGCCGTCGCCGCGCCGCCTGAAGTTCCGGTCTTCAAGACCTGATTGCGCCAGAAAGCGAACCCTGAAGCCGTTGACTGGTCGATGCCGCCCACCGTACCCGCCACGGTCGGATCAGTCTGGACCTGCTTGTTCAGACCATCGATCTCCTTGCCCCCTGAGCCCGTGCCGTCCGAATAAAGCGAGATCCCGATCAGGTTCTGCATCGAGGACTCGGCCACGTTGATACGCGCTTCGAGCAGGTCGATCATCCGCTCGGGACCGCTGTTCATCAGTTGCTCAAGGCCCGAGATGGTCACAGGACAGGCCGCCTGCTTCCACTGGTACTCAGCCGCGCTGATGACCTCCTGCGCCGCGATTGGGAGGGTTTCATAACCACTGTAGAACCCGGCGTTGCCGTTCGCGGCAAAGCTCAGTTCCTGCATGATGGTGTTGCCGCCGCTAACCGTCTTGATGTTCCCTCGCTTGGAGAGCCACGTCAGAAGGGCGTTGTTCTTCGTGACGTTATCCGCGATGGTCTTGGTGCGCGACTGGATGGTCGTAGCGATGATGTCCGAGATTGCCGCATTGGCAAATGCCATGATGATTACTCCTCCGCCTCCAGCGGAGGCGCGATTTGAGTCAAAGGTTCGTCCCGGGGTATCTCGATGGGCGCTTCGTCGTGGTCCTCCAAGGGAGGGGTCGGATTCGCTTCGAGGGCCACCCGCGCGGCCTCCGTGAGGAGATGGTCATTGGGGTCGCGGAGCGCTGCGAAGGCGAAAATGAGGGTGCTCATTTATCGCCCCTGATGCGCCGCCCACGCGGCCTCGATGGTTCCCCTCAAATCGTCAGGAGCCACAGTCTGCTTCAGACCAGCGGGCGAACCACTCACGGAGAGCGATGCCCCAAGGGATCTGGTGGCAGCATCGTGGGCCACTTGGGCTCTTTGCTGGCCAGTTCTGCCTTGCTCTGCCGCCTGGGCTTCAGGGTTCATGGCAACAGCCCGCTTATACGCTTCTTCGGGCGTCAAGTAAATCTGCCGACGCGATGCAACTTCCATGATGTCGGCCATTTCAAGTGCCACGAGGTCGAAATGGGGGAATTTCTGGCTATCCGCCGCCATCGCATTGATAACCTGCTCCTGCTGCGAATACTCCCGCTGCAGCGCCTGCTGGCGACCCTGCTGCGACGACTGGACGAATTGCTGGATCGGCGCGAGTTTCTGGTTGATGAGCGACTCAACCTGCGCCAGCGGTTCGTTCGACGGATCCTCACCGGCCAGCGCCGAATCGAGCGAGCGGATATCAATGCCGTAGTCGCGGATCAGCTTGGCCATGAACTGCGCCCGCTGGGGCATCGGGGCCGTGGTCAACACGGCATCCGCGTTCATCAGGTTATGCACCACCTGCAGCGGGTTCATGCCGGTCTGCCGGTAACGCTCCGCGTGCGGCTGAATGACCTGCTGAAACTCGCCGACGAACTTCTTGACCGGCCCCGCCTCGTTGATAGCCCGGGTGGATTCGCGTTCTCTTCGGTGTACTTCTGCGCGCACCTCGGGGTCCAGACTGGCCCACTTCTGCCGCGTGCTGGCCTTCCACGACTTTGGTGCGTTATCGATATTCGGAGCTTCGTGCGGCTGCTCCTCCTCGGCAGGGACAGGCTCGGAAGCTACCTTCACCTCCTGCTCGGAAGGCACCTCGGCACCTTCGGGAGCCTTGGTAGCGAACCGACCGCGTTCATCCCGCTCGCGCTGGGCAGCCTGCGCGGGTGTCTCCCGATCCGGGGTTGATACCTCTATCGGGCTTGCCTCGACCACCTTCTCCAGCGTCTCGCGCAATGTTGGGGCTTCAACAGGTTGCTCGATGATTTCATTGTCCATTCAGATACCCCTTCGATTTGGCCGCCTCAATGACAGCTTCCCTCACTCCCTTGGGTGCCTCCTTGGGCATCTCCTGAGGCAGGCCCTTGCAGTCACGCCAGTTCACCACGTCATGGCGACGATTGTGCTCGCGCATACCCGCCCGGCCACTATAGGTCTTGCCATCGATTGGCGAGACGAACTCCCCCTCGTCCTTGGCGATCATCGGAGCGCCGCTGCGCCGCTCGTTCAGGTACGCTGCGTACTCGGGGGAGCCCTTCTCGAATACCCGCCCATCGCTGGCGTAGACCCAGGTTCTATTCATTTCGCACGATATCTTTCTGAAGGGCAGGATCACCTTCCGGCTTCGGCGGATAGAAGGTCTTACCGTAGGGCGGCACAGGGAAAGCCTCGTTGGCCGCATCGGCTTCCTCCTGGGTCATCTTGCGGTTCCAGCCACGCGGGACCGAGGTGGTGTCGAAGGGGGCATCGTCAGGGATAGGGAGAGGCATCATGATTTTTCCTTTCAAGAAATTTCCGCGTCAGCGGTCCAGTTATCTACAAATCGAGAAGGGGAAGGTGGTAGCCATTACTTACCTTCCAGTACCTTAAGACGACCTGCAAGTTCTTGTATTGCATTAATAAGATGCGGAATAAGGTCAGTCATGCGAAGCTGCAGATACTTCTCAGCCGTAGCCTTGCCGTCCGGCCCGATGAGTGGGACTTCATCCACAGCTTCTGGTATATGAGGCAATATGCTCTGCGCGGTCAAGCCCACACGTATAGGGAAATCAGACTCGTCCGTTTTGAAGCGATAACGGATAGGACGTATCGCCAATATCGCCTTCAATCCGTCCGTTATTTCACCGACAATATTCTTCAGGCGCTCATCAGAAAACCCACCCCAAGACTGAGCGGCATTACCAAGCGTCACGCCTGTACTACCTGATCCGCTATAACAAGTAATAGCCCCAGAACTAAAGTTACCACTTGTATTCCCGCGTATGGCAATCATACCGCCATTAAGCGTAGGCCATCCTGGACCCCCATTAATATAATGATAAGCCGGGAAAATATTCATTTCTGCACTTGCAGCACCGCCTCCGATAATTGATGCTTGAATATTAGGAAACATAGCATTGCCAGAACCACGATTAATTTCTAATGACTTTCCAATAGCATTACCCGCGTCATCATAACGCCAAATTGAAAAATCACTTCCAGCATTACTTCCAGATTCCGCAGTACTATCTCCAAGATATATAAGCCAACGTGGCTTAGTAGCCATCAACCCTTGAAGAAAGTTAGAGTTAGCACCTGCAGCTTTATTCAACTGCAATGCAGCAAGGCCTCCTGCCGCAGTTATTCTCAAAAGATTATGTGGTGCTATGTCCTGAACGTCGAGTAAATTGTGCCGTGGAATACTCAGTCCAGCCAATGCCGTCGCTTGCGTCGTACCACTCGTGCCTCCATTGGCCACGCTCAAGGGCAAAGGTGGGGGAGTGTAGTACGCACCCGACTGGCCATCAAGCAGATCCGCATCAAGCCCCGAGCCCACCCCGTCCACCGTCACCAGCTTGGCCAGCACATCAGCCGCCGTAGCCACGTAATCCGTCCCAGGCACAGCAGCAGTGAATGAAGCCACACCGTTGCCCTTGGCAAGGCCTGTCAAGGTCGTCACGCCAGTCCCACCCTGCGACACCGTCATGGGAGCGGATATTGCAACCGACCCCGTGATATCCCACTGCTTGCCGTTCCACGTCCAGGTGGAGGCCCCGTTGCTCGCGGTGGTGCCGACAGAGGGGGAGTTGGGAAAGTCCATGGTTTATCCGTTGACGGTATAGCGTTGCACCGGATCGCCTGCAGATCCGAGTGCGACATTCGGGCGCAGGACTTCGATAGCCATCTGGGATAACTGGGCATTGACCGAGGTAGGGAACCGCAGGACTTCCACTGCCATCTGGCTCAGGCGGGCAGTCGTCGTACTGGCCGGATCAGGAAAGGGCGCAGTAGGAGGCGTAAATGCCCCACCATAAACCGCCTCGCCCTTGACGATACGGACTTCATCAATATACCCACGCACTGCACTAAAAGCAGTAATTCCCCCAATATCCAACACACTCGGTGAATCAAAAAAAGCCAATGCAACCGTAGCAGATGCCTTGACAACACCATCAACATAAATCCGCAATACATTACTCGCATCGCGATCAGCGGCAACGTGATACCACGTGTTCAGCGTCGGCGTCCAAGCCGCACTAACTGATGGATTATTTGAACCTGTTGTGGAATAGAAAAATGCAAAATTGCTTGCATTATGGCCGAAACACCAGCCAAGATTCCCACTCAGCCCATTCCCCCACTGCGACACGATGGAAAACGATGTCGTCGTTGGTGCACTCGTATAATATACCCAAGCTTCAACAGTAAATGCACCAGATCCAAATGTCCAATCAGGACTGTCCACCGCTTCAGCATGATTATTCCCATTAGTAACAGTCTCAAGTGCCGTACCACCAAACTTTGATTGTGTAGTCGACAAAGAACCAACCATTGTCAACGACCGACCATTTAATGATGAATCAATCGTCGTCGTCTGCCCATTCGTACCATCGAAATGGCACAAAAGCTTGACGTTACTGGCTAATGGAGGATTGGCCATATCAGACCACCACCTTCACGCCCGCTTCCAAGGCATTCACCGAGGTCTGGGTCCAAGCTGCCCCACCATTCGTCTCGAATATCTGCGAGACGTAGGTCTGCGACGTGCCGAGCGCGGCCGTGGCCCCGTCGCTGTCGGCCCCGCCCGAGCGGGCAAACAAGGCCACCTGCTTGTTCCCCGCATCGTCCTTGAGCAGTGCCGCATTAATCTGCAGACCGTAGACCGTGGAGGAGACGAGGGAGGGCAGATCCTGGAAGGCGTAGCTGTCGCGCAGGCCGGGGGTCAGGGCGTAGTTGTAATCGGTGAGGTTGGGGGTGGCTTCATCGACCAGGGCGGAATGAGGTGTAGCCGTTATGTCCGCTGAGAAGTTCCTGGTTTCGGCCTGAAGCCAATTTGCGGCAGTGGCTACCGCCAAAGTAACCCACGCAACCCCATCGTCGCTATATTGAAGCTGGAATCGGCTAGGAGTTTCCGAGTCATACCCCGCAACGTTCTCCGAAATAATGCTAAATCCTCTGATATCCTTCGTATTCCCGGCCCCAAAATCATAAGCAAGCCAACCCGGAACTTGCGAAGGAGCCGTTGCCCATCTAGTCCCACCACTACCATCGAATGCGTTGGATGCCGCACTTACTGCCGCATTGCTTGCACTGGCAGTACCGCCTGTTGTCACAGAAGCACCCCCTGGCGTAAGGCTAAGTTTCAATTCGGCAATAGCAATAGTGGACCCACTCAAAACAGCATCCACATACAGCCGCCAGTACCGATGCGCCCCATTCACCGCGCTCGGGGTCCACTGGCTGTACGTCCCATCGGCATTGGGATAGAGCGTATCGACCTGGATATCGCCGAGGAAATCGTTGTTGGTAGTGCCGGAGGAGTCGCAGAGATAGAAGTCATCAATTAACCATGTACCCGAAATAGCGTTTATTGGTCCCAGCGTCAACTGATTTGCACTGGCATTCGCCGTATTCTTCGTATCCTGTCCTGTCGCTACCGTAATCCAATCCACTCCGTTTACTCGCACCTTACAAGAATTTGCCCCGATGGAATCAGCAATGGTGACTTTCCATTCAACGTAATAATAAGAACCAGTTGATAACGAATTGGTGGATGTTCCGCCAGTAAGTGCTGTGCCATTACGTGTTACCGACAACGTGAGGTCAGGATTAATACGTAAATCGCACTGTAATGTAGCTGCATCGAATAAACTGAATAATCCACGTGATAACGCAGAAACTGCCGAAACTTGAACGCGACAACCCATAACCCATGATGCACCAGCAATCAACGTTTTTGTAACATTAGCATTGGTACAGCTAAGAGCGCCACCACCAGAACGCCCGGAACTTGGAGCAATAGCCGCTCCACCAGAATTCCACTTCTTCAGAATATCAGCCGTAGCATAGTGGTCGAATCCATCCATGAGAATCAACATGGCTCACCTCGTCCCGGCCAAGGTAAAGCCGATATTGGCCAGCGTGGCGTCGGGTGATGCAGGTGCCACCACCGTCAACACATCCCCCACGGCAAAGCTGGTCGCGGAAACCGCAATGAACGTGGCCACCGTCCCCGCGACAGCGAATCGCATCGTGCCGAACGACACCCCGTTCTTCAGCAGGTTGAAATCAGTCTGAGCCGTTGCCGCAGTGGCCACCACGCCCTTGCTGCTGGTGAGCCCGGCAGGGAACGTCGCAGCACGAGGGAATGGATAGCGCATGAGCACCAAGCTGGCCGTAGGTACCCCAGTACAGCCACCACCAACGTCATAGATCAACGCGGCGGAGAACGATCCCGCTGGCAATTCGACCCACTGGGTGGAATCGCCATCGTTGACCCAGGTGTAGAGCCGCCCCGTCGAGGGCACGTACCAGCGATCCCCCAGGGCCTTGGTCACCGGCTCCGTTTCACCGTTCGTGAACCCGCCGCCACCCCCACCACCCCCTGTCACCACCGTCCAGTTCAGGGATTGCCGTGCGTACTGCTGGCCATCGTTAGGGGCGTCACCGATCTTGGTCGTATCGCCAGGATGGCGATGGTTGCCACGTGCCCATCTCGTGGAGTCCCCCGAAGAGCCCACCCCGTCCATCTCCGGCAGACCGTTGAAGGCCTGTCCGAAGAACCAGCCGGTAGTAGCGATGCGATCAGAATTGTCATCGACGCTGGGGGTCGGGGCTCTGGGAATGCCGGTGAACACCGGACTCAAGTTCGGTGCCTTAGCGTTCAGTAGCGCCATCAGGTCGGCTTGGGCGTTGATATCGCCCGAAATGCTGCCCCAGGTCGCATACACGTCCGTGGGGAACCGCCACTGCCCATCACCATGCAGGACCTGGGACGTGTCCCCGTTCAAGTTGATCGGAGAAACCGTGCCCAGCGGCGGTTTATTGATGAGTTGGTTGTAGTTCCCCGAAAAGGCAACGGGATGAAGGTCCGAAATGTCCGCTTTGGTATCGAACATCGCCATCAGGTCGGCCTGATCCTCGATGTCCCCGACGATGCCGCCCCAGGGTGTGAGTCCGGCGGTGCCCACCGTGACCCATTTGCCGGTGCGGGACAGTACCTGATCCTCCGCGCCCGGTGTCTCCACGGTATCCGTAAACGTGACGACGAAATCCTTCCCCGATCCCTGAACGACTGCCCGATCAGGGTTCTCAATCGGGGGTTCTACGATCTTAGTCCGGTCGTAGGGGTTCGGAGGAAGGTTGCTCACCGGAGCTTTCCTGCGGCGTTGCTACGTCGAACCCGTATTTCGCGTTGGCCCAGTCCGCACACTCCTGCGACAGGGGCACATTGCAACCGGGATAGATCGTCGTCGTGTTGAACGGGCCATCGCCGGGGGCCAGCGGCGGGCATGCGGGACCATCGGGGGCCGGTTCGGTACGCGGCGAGCCATCGGGGGTCAGCCCGTAGAGGTCGGCCAACTCCTGCGCCGTCTTGTTGGTGCCCTTGTAGCCGCTACCCGGCCCTACGGGCTCGGGCTCCACCTCGGGCTCCTGCTCCATGCCTTCCAACTCCGGGTCATCACGCTTTTTCCTGCTCATGGCTCACTCCTTCTTCGGCTTGGCCGCTGCTTGCTGCTTCATCTGCTGGACCTTGGCATCGGCAGCTTCAGCGCCCTGCTCAAGCCCCTGCTCATGCTCCTGCCTGGACTGCTCCAACTGCATCTCGCCCTGTTGCCTGGACAAGTCGGACTGCACCAGCGAATCCTGGACCTTCTGCTGACTGACCTGCTGGTGCGTCTGCAGGTCGATCTGCGATTTCTGCATCGTCGCTTCGAGGTTCTGCTGGCTCTCCTGAGCCTTGAGTGCCAGTTCCTTTTCCTTGAACTGCAACTCCATCTGCTTGGCCTGTGCCTCGATCTGCGCAATCTGCTGCTTGAAGGCCAACTCCGCCTGCTGCTTCTGCTGCTCCAGTTGGGCCTCCTGCTGCTTGATGCCCATCTCCATCTGCATCTTCTGCTGCTCCATCTGGCCCTTCTGCTGGTCGCGCTGCATGTCGGCCTGCGCCTTCATCTGCGCCGGGTCGGGCTGCGGCGGCGGTGGCGGCTTACCCTCCATCTCGGCGAGTTGCTTGTCGATCAGGCCCTCGATGTCGGCAGCGCCCTTGAAGGACGCGATGCCCCATTTCAGCATGTTGAGCATGACGGGCTTCAACTCCGGAATCTGGCCCGCGATGGGGAGGGCCTGGGCGCAATAACCCGTCACCATGGACATGAACTTGATGCGGTCCTCCTTCTCGGCCTCGTAGTCGGCCTGGGCCATGGAGTCCGCCTGCACTTCCACCCGCCAGTTGAAACCCTCCTCGGACTTCAGCATCACCAGCGCATCAGGGACAAACTCACCGTTGTCCGTGTACACAATCCCAGACTTTCGTATAAGGCTCTCAGGCGTGAAGTGCTTGACCGACATCTCAGCCTTGATGCGCAAGATGTCCGACGCGAAGATCGCCACCTCGTTCTGCAGCTTCTTGATGCGGATCGAAGCAAACTGCTGCTTGATCTTCTGGGCACCGAGCGTCTCGCTGGCCTTGGTGTCTCCCCGAACAATGTCGGCGATGCCGGTGAGTTCATAAATCTGCCCCTTGATGGCCTCCCTGGCTTCGTAGAGTCTTTGCAGCGCGGCCACGACCATCTCCAGCGGGATCCAGTCCACCGCACCCTTCATGCCGCCCTTTTCGGAGAACTGCCCCCAGTCGGGCACCGGCACCATGGTGTTCTCGTTGCCTGTCAGGATCGAGGCGACGGCCTTGGCGGACTGGTCGTAGATCCCTACGACCTTGCAGGCGCTGACCAGGAGGCTGATGCGGGCGTTGACTGTATCGAGTTCGGAATACTGATCCTGGATCATGTAGTAGTCCGGACGGGGAACGGTGCTCGACGTGCTGATGTTGGCGAGCATCGGCTTGGGGCAGGGCTCGAAACTCGTGAGGTGCAGGAAGTCGTCCCGGGTGTCGAGAAGATTGGTAGGGAACCCCGGTGCGTACCAGTGCACTTTCCTCGTAGTGCGGTCCCAGATTTCCCAGACCACCGCCTTCTTGAGCACCTCCTTGGAGAGCGGCCCGATCTTTTCGTCATCCTTGGCTTTGAGCACCGCGTGGTCGAGCGAACACAGTTTTGCCTTGGCCTCGCCGAAGCGTTTCTTGAGTTCTTTCCTGTTCAGGAACGTGCGGCGTGCCACCCAGCGCCGCTCCGCCCAGGTGCGGCAGGGCGACCATCTGAAGTCCTTCCAGTGCACGTAGTCCACACAGATGCGCTGGTCGGTGATGCGCTTCAAGGGCTCGCTCTGGAAAGCCGCAGGGGTATCGAACCCATCGTCCCCGGGGGAGCCTGCGGAGGCGTGCGGCTGCGTGGCCTGCGCATCGTTGGTCAACTGTCCACCGGCCTGGGTCGGCACATCCTCCGTCTCGGTTTCCAGCCTCAACCATGCGCAGGCCATACCCGGGATAAGCCTGTCCTGCACCGACTGGCGCATCACCGCGTCAAACTGGTCCTCCGGGTCGTTCAGGTCCGTTTCCAGGCAGCGCTGGAGAATAAGGGCGCCTACTCGGGCAATCTGGTCGCGGTAATCCGCATATCTCCGATTCACCTCCGGCTTGGGCAGGTCGGCATATAGCGCGGACTCCAGAATATTGGTGTTCGCATAATAGATATTGAACCACTTCTTGTCGGCGTTGATATCGCCGCGCTCATCGAGAAACCGCTCGTTGGCGATGATGCCCCGCTTGATGAACTTTTCGAGTTCTTTTTCCGCCGCGTCGATCTCCATTTCCCACAGCGCCCGGGGAGAAATATCCTCCGGGGCTTCAATCGAGCCTTGGGTGACAAGGGCGAGCGGGGTCGTCATGGCATGTTGCGGGTCGTGGCGAGGGATCTATCTCCGTGCAGCGTTTCCAGGTTATAGCCGAGATGCGGGGTCCAGCGCCGGGAAGCGGAGTCCCGGGCGGATTGTAGGACATTATCACTGGAAATCAAGTCCGGAATATCGGCGTGCACCGCGATGGCCAGATACCGCAGCGCATCCATGTAATCGCTAGTCCAGTCGTGGACGGGAATATCGGAAAACATCAGCTTGTCCTCGTCCCACTCCCGGTGGTATCCCTTCATCGCTTCAATGAAATCGTCAGCGACCCCACCCCCCTCGGGGTCTGCCGGGTTGATAGGGTGGTTGTCGATTGTGAGACGGGGAAAGAGACGGCGGGTTGCCGAGATGCCATCGTGCACCGCGTGATGAGGGACCATGCGGGGGGTGATGTCGAAGGCGAGGAACTGCTCGACGATGCTCCGACCCGTCTGCAGATTTTTCGCCCTGGCGTCATGCGGTAACCAAACCGTGCCGATCTCGGACGGGAACGAGTGGATGTCATCGATGTGGTGGAAGATGTCCTTGCCCTGGGTGGCGTAGACGTTGACGATCCGAATCTGGCCCGCGTGGATCTGGTAGGCGATGCGGACGGTGGCATCCGTGAACCCCAGGTCGTAGACGAAGTGGGTGGGCAGGATCGGGTCGAATAGTGGGGTGGAGGAGACTCGGTTGGAGAGGAAGAGTTCATTGACTTCACTAGCGTAGATCGCCCCCTTCAGCGCAGCGTCGAAGGAGCACATGTACTCCTGGGCGAACTCCTCCTCGTCCATGTCCGCCCTCAGGTCATCGAGTTCACGCTGGGGGACGAGGCCGGAAGTGTCGGCTCTCAGGGTGAGGAGGAAATGGCGGAGGGGGTCTTTGCGGGCTTTGTTGACCTGCTCCCAGAAGAGGTTCTTGCCCCGTGGAGTAGAAGCGAAAACGCCCCAGCCATTCCGGTCCGATAGCGCTGGACGCAGAACCTGTGAGAAGACAGAAGGTTTCCAAAGTGCATACTCATCGCCCACGGCACCGTCGAGATACATGCCCCGGAGTGAATCAGCATTGTCAGCGCCCAGGCAGTAGATGGTGGAGTTTCCGGTGAGGGTGACTCTGAGTTCGCTTTCGGATGGGGGAGCAGTCCAGTACGGGCGCGAGTAGTTCTTGAGATATCGCCATGCGACCCGCTTGGCTTGTCGATACGTTGGTCCGATGTAGGCATATTGCGGGTCCGGTCGTGGGTTGTCGTGTTCGTCCCTGAGGGGTGTACACCCGGCGATTATCAGGTCGTTCACCAGCGCAATCGTCTTCCCGGCCCTGCGGTGTGTCACCAGCGTCGCCCACCTCTGTGGGCGATTATGAAATCCCACAAATGCTTGCCTAGGGGTGTAGATCATCGTCACCTCCGCTGTATGGTCCCTCCTCAGCGACAGCCCCCCTCTCCTCCTGGTATGCCAGCCTGCGCGCCGTCAGCCAGGGAGGCCACTCATCGTGCGCCCTGTCCGGTGGAGCGGGGAGCACCGGGGCGATCGTTTGTTGCGTTTGGCGGGCATAGAGCTTCAGGAAGGCCCCGGGGTAGCGGTCGGCGAACAGCAGAAGACGGGGAATGCCTCCCCAGGCTTCGAAGGCCAACTGGAACGCCTCGGCTGCGCTTGTGTGGAGGGCTGGAGGAAGGTGGGAATGGTGCAGGCCATCGGAGAGGAGGGTGGTCAGTTCGTCTGAAAGTTTTACTTTCGTTGCCTGCAGCGCAACCAGCAGTTCGGACAGATTGGTTTCTTGGGCAGGAGTGGTCATGTCATTGTCCAGTCAGACTATCGATTTTTCAAGACTGTGGAGATGGACTTCCGAGCCGCCGCGAGGGGAGGGGGGCCTGCCTGTGATGCCACCCCCGTCGCGAATCGCCAGCACACGAACGATGCGAGCACGAACGATCAGCACGTCAATCATTGGTGTGCACATCATTAGATCCCTCATGAGTACCAGGGAGCGCACCCTGCTGGAACCCTGCGAAGCGCTGGCCGTTCAGGTAGTCCCGGGGAGGGGGGACAGCCGGGGTCGATGTGCTCCCTTGGATGGCGGAGGGGGAGACATAGGCCCAGAGCAGGAGTTCACGGCAAGCTTCCACAGCCGGTCTTCCCTCACCCTGAGCAAGGCGCGCCAGATGCATGAGTGCGATCGGCGCGAGCCGACGCGCCAGGGCCGCAGGGGATAGCGAACCATCAGGCGACAGCAAGCTTTCGTTCCCCTCGCGCAGCGTACCGACTTCATCTACGGAACAGCGTCCGGCCAGAGCATCGTCCGGGAGCCAAATGATGTCGGGAACCATGGTCGCAAGAGTACAACGATTCGCACCGTCCCCCACGACCCCTGCAAGCATCGTGGGGGGCCGCAGCAAGTGCGGCCCCGAAAATCCCGAAAACCCCCTTATACAGTATTATCTCGAAGATGTAAGTAAGTGTGTGCGCGTGTGCGCGTGTGTAAGCGCGTGGGGTGTGTGTGAGAAAGATCATGGTGCAAGGTGTTTTCGGGGTTTTTCGGCATTTGCTCACAATTTAAAACTCTGGCGCAACATATCCATCCCAAAAAAGTATTGACAATACCTATTCCCATCCTGAGTTTCCGCTGCATCGCTAAGCTTTTGAGCTTTCCACTCAAAACCACTCAATTGACATTCCATCCCTGATGTGCTGCGCATCGCTGGCGCGCGCTGTTCCCCCTATTCGAGTGGTCTTCCCCTAGTTCCCGGAGTGAGTTTCGGTGTGCCATAATTGGCCATCAACAAACGAAAGGCACACTGTGAAAACCACCCCCCTGACCCCGAATCAAGTCCGCCATGAGTTCGCCCAGCGCAAGGCCGTGCTGCGCGGTGAAGCCCTGTCCGACATTGAGCAGTTGATGTCTTGCATGCGCGACTGCTACGAGAAGCGCGAAATCCTCGCCATCCTGGCCCGCACCGACGAAGCCCTGGCCACGATGCGCACCGAGTACAGGGCTCGCCTCGCCGCTGCCGGGGAATGAGCATGAAGGGCTCGCTGTTCTACCCGCTCTCGCTGCAGATCGCCGACACCGCCCGGGTTCACGGGCTAGCCTGGACTGCGGCCTACTACGCCCGGCGGGGCGTCCCCCTGTTCGAGTTCACCCTGCTGGCGCGCGGCGCTGGTCTCATCTGAAAGGCACACACCATGCTGACCAAAGGCGCTTCCCTGACTTCCGTTCAAACCCCCCTGTCCGTCCCAGAAATCCTGCGCGCTACTGCGCAGGAGTATCGGGAAGATGCCCAAGAGTTGCGCTGCGCTTGGCAAGACCAAGGCGCTGGCCTTGTTTGGGACAAGCTCGCCGACATCCTCGACAAGGCCGCACTGCAGGCTGACGCTGCCGTTGCCAAATACTTCAAGTAGGGAGACAACAATGCATACCCACTTCTTCACTTCCTACGATGGCGCGCTAGTGCGCTACTCCGATGGTGTCGCGGTGCGCGAGAACTACTCCCGCACTCACTCCCTCATTGAAACCAGCCTGCAGCTACGCGCCACTCTGCGTGCGCCCAAGTACGCTCACGGAGGCTATCCGCTGTTTCTGCTGGCCGACGACGGTGAATCGCTGTGTTTCGATTGCGCACGCGAGAACTACTCACTGCTTGCGCGCGCCATGCGCGATCAGTCCCGCGATGGCTGGCGCGTAGTCGGCTGTGACGTGAATTGGGAAGACCCCGGCATGTACTGCGCGCACTGCTCGAAGTGCATTCCCTCCGCTTACGCGAACGACGAGGAATGAACCATGTTCGGTGTCCGTCTCATCAACTTCGACTTGACCCATTGGTTTGCCACTCGCAGCGAGCAGTTTGCCTATGCCGCTCGCTGCGGTTTCGAACATCAACTTGTCTCCAAGGAATGAACATGCTCTCCATCCCCAATCTCGACGCCATGACGAATGAGGAACTCATGCGCTTTGCCAATGAAACCAACAAGGCCAATGGAGGCCGCAAGCTGGGCATCGTTGGCAAGGGCTCGGTGCGCATCACGAAGGACTTGGTCAACTACGCGTGGAACAGATCCACTGCGATGCGCTGCCGCATCCGGGGTGATATCCAGACTGCGCTGCACTATGAGGACATCTGCGATCGCATCTATCAAGACTTGCCAGAGTGCGTGCGCTGGTAAGTGACCACACGTTATGCACTCACAAATGAGTGCATAGCGGGTATCATTGCCCTGTCAGACAACACAAGGACACAGCACCATGGCACACGAAATCACCATTCGCAAAAATGGCTTTGCCGAGATGGCATCCCGCTCGCAAGAGTGGCATAGCGCCGACACGAACCATCAGATCATCACGAACGATGACTCCATGGAGGATATCGAGCGGAAGGCAGGAATGGACTGGAAACTGCAGCGCGCCAAGGTCCGTTTCGCGACCGGCCACGCCCAAGGCGCTGCAGACTGGTCCACGATGGACGATCAACACGTCATTCTCCGCTCGGACACCAAGCAACCCCTTGGCATCGTTTCCGACAAGTTCAAGCTGGTTCAACCCAGGCAGGTATTGGAGTTCTTCAAGACCCTCACCGACTCCGCGGGGTTCAGGATCGAAACGGCGGGAACGCTGTTCGGAGGGAGGAAATTCTGGACGCTGGCCTCTATCGGTGACACGTGCGAGATCGTCCCCGGGGACAAGGTAGGCGGTTACCTCCTGCTGGCGACTGCATGCGATGGCAGCATGGCCACCACGGGCCAATTCACATCAGTCCGCGTCGTCTGCAATAACACCCTGTCGATGTCCCTCGCGGGCGATGGCAAGCACAAGGTCAGCCACCGCACCACGTTCTCCCCCGAGGCGATGCGTTCAAAACTCGGGATCGCGCATGAGATGTTCGGCGACTTCGCGCGCCAGAGTGCCAAGCTGGCGGATAAGCAAGTATCGAAGGATCGCGCTGAGCGTTTGCTCCTCTCCCTGCTCGCACCGCAACTCGAAACCGTGAAAGCGCCGACGCTGGAGCAAATCGAGAAAGTCACGGAATCCGCTGCCTTCACGAAGATCCTCGCCCTCTTCAATGGCGACGGTCGCGGTGCCCGTATGGACGGTGTGAAGGGCACGGGATGGGGATGGCTGAACGCTGTGACTGAGTATGCAGACCACCACGTGCGCGCTACCTCTGACGAAAACCGCATGCACTCCGCATGGTTCGGACCCGGCGCCGACTTGAAGGCCCGCGCGCTGGAGCTTGTCACTGCGCTGTAAGCCAACTCCATCAGTCCATTCCCGCGAGTGGACTGATGGGGCAACCTTGCCCGTTGACTAGGACACACATCATGCAAGCCATCGCCACCAAGTTCATCCCTGCCACCAATACCCGCAGCAATCGTTTATCGGCGCATGCCGCTGCCGGACGCATCGTTGTCGAGTGGGACTACGGCCTGCCCGACGAACAGAATCACGTGAAGGCCGCTCAAGCCCTCTGCGACAAGCTGGAGTGGCCCTGGGCATTTGTCACGGGCACGCTGCCCGATGGCACCGTAGTTCACGTTTCTCTCCCCGATGGGTTCGTACCCGCATGATCTACTCCATCATGGTGACATATGCTGGCGGGAAAACCTGCCTGCATCACTTCAAGCATCGTTCACTCGCCGTTGCCTGGGCCAACAGCCTCATGGACGATCCGACAGTAGAGCGAATCGAGTCCGATCATCTTCGATTGACAAAAACAGGGAAGTGGAAATGATGCGTTTACTCGCTGCCATACAGATAGTTTTCTACCTACTTTGCTGGGCCGTCTCTCTTCTCGTATGGCCGGTTTGCTTCGCAGTGCTGTTCCTCATCAGATGAGCGGATATAATGGAGCACCAAAAGGATAACGAAATGAACATCGAGCGTAGAAACCGCCTCGCCTCCATCGCCGACAACCTGCTGAAACTGCTCGATGCCGTCACCTCGGTGCAGTCCGAGGAGCAGGAAACCTTCGACAACCTCCCCGAAGCTTTCCAGCAGGGGGAGAAAGGGCAGGTTAGCGAAGCGACCATCGCTGCCATGGACGAGGCTCTGGATGCACTGAGCACCGCCATCGTCGCCATCAATACCGCCAGGGAGTAACCATGCCCAGAACCCCAGCCATCACCGACCCCGCCTCTTCCCTCGCCCAATGCAAGGCGACGATGAAACAGGCCTTTTCCGCGTTCATGGAGCACCGAGGCAACGCGACACAGGCTGCCATCGCATTGGGTAACGCGGCCATGCAGGCAAAAGAGCACCTCCCCCATGCGGAGTTCGTCCCCTGGATCGAGAAAAACTTCAAGTTCTCGCCCCAATGGGTCCGGGTCTGCATGCGGGCCGCCGAAACGTGGAACGAAAGCCGGAAGAAGGCCCTGCCCTTCGAGGTGACGCTGGCCGTCATGCGCGCCAATACCGCCGAGAAACTCGCTGCGCTGCGGCCCGAGGTGACGGGCAAGCCGCCCAAGCAACGGGCAAGGAAGGCGACTCCCGCTCCCGTGCCCGAGGAGGAAACCGTGATCCTCGACGCCCCCAGCTTCGAGGACCGCGAGGCTGCCCTGATCGCCCGCGAGCAGGCCTGCGATGCCCGGGAGGCGTGGCTGGACGAACGCGAAGCCGCCCTGGACGAACGCGAGGCTCGCCTGGCAGCCCTCGAAGAGGGTAAACCCTTACCCGCAGCGACCTTGGACGCCGGGAAGAAGACCATTCGCGCCGGGAAGGCCCCCAGGAAGGTCACAAAAGGCCCTAGGAGGCTCGATCAGCCCCCGCCCGGTACCGTAGGTAGTCCGGACGCCTCCAACGCCTCTGAGGCCTTCTAATCGCTGTGGGAAAGAATCCCAGACCCCCAGGCCGCCCTGTTCTGCCCCCCGGCGAGAAGCTGGGCTCCATCACCCTGCGCCTGAAGCCCGCCGATATCGAGAAGCTGCGGGCGCTGGGGGGCCGTCACTGGGTGCAGGAGAAACTGAAGAGGGCAAAACCATGACCCCTACTGAAGTAGGTTGGCTGTGCTTTGCTCTTTTCCTGATATCGAACTGGCGGGAATGGCGCATGGTCTTCTTTTTCATTTTTCTCGGCGGAGTTGCGGCGCTGGCGATGTATATCGGTGGAGTGCTAAAGTAGCGGTGCAGGGCGTGGTTTCTCTGCAGTGTGCCTAGACTTCCCGCTTCCTCAGCGGTTGCGCGGCCTTCGGGCCGCCTTCTTTTTTCAGATGTCCAGTGTGAGCCCGGGATCGTCCCGTGGGGTCTTCGATTCCCGGCTTTTCTCGTAGTGCTCGCGCAACCACGTGCGGTCGGCCTCGCTGGCGAAGTACTGGAACAGTTCGTCGCGCACCTTGAACCAGCGCTCCTCGTTGGGCTGGCGATGCTGTTTCAGGACGCGCGCATTCGGGTGCTCGTAGACTTCGATGAAGCCGTGGTCGAGCAGGGCTTGAATCCACCTTTTATGCTGCTCTTTCCTCTCCGCCGTGACGGCTCCCCTCAATCGTCTCGGCCCCTTGTAGGTGAGATCCCCGCGCACGATGATGCGCCCCTCGGGCACCTGGGGGTCGTCCATGGTCACCCGGTAGGCGATGAAGTTCATCAACTCATCGCCGAACTCCGTGACGCCTGCGGCGATGCGGTAGAAGAACTCCTGCAGCTTGGCGAGGAAACCCTCGGTGAACCGCACCGCGCGCTGCAGATTCGGGTAAGTGATCCTCACCGTACGCCGGACCCGTGCATTGTCTTTCCCCGCATCCTCCTCGGTACGTGGCAGGATCACCTCCTCGCAGGCCGTCATGCCGCCTTCGATGAACTCGTAGGCTTGGAGAAGGGTCGCGCACGTCATGATCCTCATGTCGTACTTTCTCCACCAGTTGACGTAGCCGACCGGGTAGCACTCCTTGACCAGTTGCAGGTTGATGGCTTCGCGCTTGCCGATATAGCCCAGCCACTTGTCGGCCGCTTCATCGTCCAGCACGAAGCGCATATCGCGCAGGCCCCGCAGTTTCAGGAGCATCGCTCCCATGGCCTTGTCGGCATCGGGCACCAGCTTGGTCGGGTCGCGTTCCTGCCGGTGCGCGATGACGCTGATGGTGTGCCGGGCCATCAGGCCGGAGTCCACCATCGCGAGAAAGCCTTTCCAGTTCGTCACCTTGTCGATGGTGGTGGTCATGACCAGCGTGGCCAGCGCTTCGGGAATCATGTAGAGCTTGGTCACGAGGCGCTTGTTGAACATGGAACCATCGTAGGCCGCGCAGACCGCGTTGCTCATGGCGTTGACGGCGTTATCGCGGTGATGCAAGGCTGCGCCATCGTAGAAGCCCATCGCCTCCTCGCTGGCCATCAGGAGCCGCTCGCCGTGGTTGTCGGCAATCTGCGCCATCATCCCTTCAATGGAGGCGTTCTGCAGGAAGCACATCGGCGGGTGAGCTTTCTTGGCACTCTGCACTCTCGATTGCGCGCGCACCATGGCCTGCTGCCACTGGGTCTGGTGCCGGGTCAAATCTTTATACATGCCGCTTTTCACTTCACCTGACTTCCCGAGGATCAACGAGAAGTCGTTCGGGTTGCGCCAGTGGTCGGGCTTGAGCGGGTTGGTTGCCATCTTTACGCTGGAGTGCAGCACCCCGGCGTGCATCGCCATGAACGATGCTGCGTAAGGCCCGGGGTCGCCGCCCCACGAGGCGATGCAGTCCTGCACGTAAGCCTCGAAGACGGCCGGGAGGTACCTGGGTTTGTATTCCGGGGCCTCGCGGAACTGGTCGCGGGGGTCGATGACATCGAGGCCGTTCGGTGGGGTGGTGATCTGCTCGCGCTCGCCGCCGAAGGGGTCGCGGGCGTGCCCGTTCATCTCGTAGCTCATGGTCAGATGACGGGGAAAAGCCGCGTGGCAAACCAGTTGTCCAGGTCCGCTGCCGTGCGATCCTGGCAGTGCGCGTGAAGGCACTTGTAGTAGCCATCCGGTCCGCGTTCTCCGGGTGGGTAATAGACACTGCTGGTGGCGTTGCTGGGCGTGGTGTGTTCGCTCTCCCAAGGGCATTTGATGTTGTACCCGCCATCCTCGCGCATGGGGTGGAAGTGGGCCATGATCGCCGCCGTCATCGCTGCCTTGGTGCGAACGGTGCCCTCGGTGATGACCGGGCGTTTCTCCCTGGGTTTGGCGGGGAAGGCTCCGAGGATCTCATCGGGACCGTAGCGCTTGCCGCTGCATTCGATCAGCTTCACCGGGGTCGGTGTGCCCTTGGTGTGATTGAACCCGGCGACCCGCACTTCGCGCGACAGGTCGATCACCGAGGCATCGCTGCCGAGGGCTGCCGCAATGCCGCGCTGGGCCTGCTCGTAGTGCTCCAGGGGGAAATCATCGACACACCAGTAGAAGTGGTAGCGGTGCTTGCTGGTTTCCGTAATCATCGTCGGCTCCAGCGGCATGGGCCACGGCGGCTTCTTGCCAGCGTTGTCCCAGTCGGCGAAGCACGCCCGGACCCGGGTGACCTGCGAGCCCTTGCGCCGGGCGACACCAAGGTCATCGATGACCTTGGTCAACCGGTTCAGGCAAACAAAGATTCCAAAACCTTCCTCGTTCCGATGCACCAGCCTGGGGAGCATGGTTTCCAAAGTGCCATAGGCCTGGATGCGCCGCCCATCGGCGTGCTGCCCGCTCCAGTAGAACTCGCACGTCTCCGATTCGGGCTCCAGCGTCCGCAGGAACCCGAGCAAGTGGTCTATGTCCAACGTCGTCTCCTAAGGGGATTTTCGGGATTTTCACACTATTGCCTGAACAGACTATAGCGTTTTCTGAATGGACTACTCACCTGAGGGGGTGGTGATTGACTTGCCTGTGGGCGGCACCTAATCTTGAGTCCTGCATTGTCCAACTGAATGAGATCCTATGACACTGAAATCGAAAGACATCACTGCCCTCATCGCTCGCTACCAGACTGCTCGCAATGAGCGGCTCGACCTGGACGAGCAATCCAAGAAACTCAAGGTCGAGGAAGACAGCATCCTCGATCAACTCACAGCAGCGGGCGTCGAGTCCGGCAAGTACGGGCCATACAAGCTCACCGTGAAGCCCAAGCAGACCCCGCGCTGCACCGATTGGGAGGGCCTCTGGGCCTACATCAAAGACACCAACAGCTTCGAGTTGCTGCACAAGCGGCTCACCGAGACGGCTGTCATGGAGCGGCTTGACGCTGGAGAGCACCTCCCCGGCATCGTCACCGACGAAAAAGTCACGTACAAGATCACTGCCGCTTGAAAAACCACTAGCGCGCGCGAGGGGATTTCAACTGAGGAACTGCCCGTGAAAGCGGGTACAAAAATATGCTTGCGCTTGTGGAGAAGCTGGTGCTAGATTCGCATCAGCCATCGAATCGTTCGGTGGCACGCGTCAGACCCGATGCGAGCAGACCCGCTCATGAAACGATTCTTCTCTCCGAAGCACAGGCACTACCTGTTCCTTCTCTCCGGCGGCTACTGTGCCCTCTGTGGGTGCAAGCTCTTCTCGTCGGACTTTCATGGCGATCACGTTGTGCCCTTCTCCAAGGGAGGCGTGACCACGCTCGCAAACGGTCAAGCGCTTTGTTCGAAGTGCAACACCCGCAAAGGAGCACGCCATGAGTCAGACCCCTCCCCTTCGTGAATGGCAGTTAACCGCCGTAGGGAAAATTTTCGAGGCCTGGAAAGTTCCAGACAGCAAGCCACTCATCGCTGCTTGCCCTGGTGCAGGAAAGACATTGTTGACTGCGCATTCTGCTACTGAACTTTTGAAATCTGGCCAGATTGAACTCTTGATCGTGCTGTGCCCTACAGTGAATATCAAACAGCAATGGGCTGAAGAGTTTGAAAAATTCGGACTCAAGGTTTCCGACCAAGTGACCAATGCAACGTTGCGTCGGCGACAACAAGTGAGTGATGAGCATGAAACGGGTGGGCATCAAGTCTTGTGCTTGACATACGCCATGGCTGCGAAAGATTACGGCCTTTATGTCGAGCTTGCGCGAAGATTCAAAACACTGGTTGTAGCAGATGAAGTTCATCATGCCGATGATGATGAATCATTCGGTAAAGCACTTTCAGCAATTGCTTATCAGGCATCCTTCAGACTGGCGTTGTCTGGTACGCCCTTCAATACGAAAGGTGGTTCACTTGCGATGTGCGAAAGTATCGCGGGTGTTGATGATGACGGGCGTCCAACGCGCACAGCAACTCCCATCTACACCTATTCCTATGGAGATGCCATCAATGCCGGTGTATGCCGCCCCGCCGAATTTGTCTATGTGTTGGGAAAAACAGAAGTTGTACGCAAGAGCTTGGCCGACGATAAGCTCTTCAAGAAAACTATTGATCTGGCATTGGCAAAACGCACGGACTCACTATCCCCATTGCTGGACGCTGATGGAGAATACATTGGCACGATGTTGCATGAGGGACTGCAGGCGCTTCGGGATTTGCACCATGGAGAAAGCGCTATAGATGGTTCAAGAGATACGCGTGCTGGCATGTTGGTTGTTGCCCGCGATGTGAAGCATGGTGAACAACTGGCTCAACTTATACAGCGTATGAACGACGCTGGAAACTATGGGTTCAGCATCGTTGAAATTTATAACGACACACCCAAAGCGCACGAACGCATCAAGCAACTCAAATTCGACCGCACTGACATCATCATTACTGTACGCATGATATCGGAGGGTGTTGACATCCGGCGCTTGCGCGTTGGTGTGTTCTGTTCAGACTATCTGACCCGCATGTTCCTGATTCAGTTCCTTGGTCGCATGGCGCGCATGGAAGATCGGCTCGGGCCTGGGCAATTTTGCAAGATTATCTTACCAGGGCACATCCTGCTTCTGGAATACGCACGTGAAATAGAGAAGATGATCGCTGCAGCTTTGATTGCACCGATTCCAGGAGAGGGCGGTAACGGTCCTGAGCCGAAAACTTCTTTTGTGAGCAATACGCCAGTTGCAACAGGTACCGGCTTGATGATGCGCGGAAATGAAGAATCTGGACGCGGCCCAGGAGAAGCATTTTTCAACAGATACCCTGAATGGCGTGGCCGCATATCAGAAATGGAAGCTGCGCAATTCGCGCGCGATATGCATCTGGAGGGTTTTGAAACTGCTGCCAATCGCCCCAAGTATGAAGAAAGCTGGTCAACGAAGAACGTAAACCTTGTTCGTGCTCTTGGTCGTGCGAAGCGCAAGAACGGAACTACCGAGGGGGATCGAGAGATGTATGCCCGCATCAACGCAGCGGCCAACAAATATATCGGCGTACAAAAAATAGATGAATTGACCAGCGATGAACTGTTGAAGAAGCGGCATGCGTTTCTTGTGGCGTGGCTGAATCGCCTCATCAGTGGCAAAGAAGAGGCCGACGCATGACTGATCGTGAGCGTTATGCCGGTGAAATGTACAGCGATGGGTTGAAGCGCGTTCATGACGGCCTGCAATCAAGCATCTGGATGATGGCCAGCCACATCCGCACGATGCTTGAAGGCGACCGGAACCATGCTGGCCCACTTTGGCGAGTACGCCTGTTGGTGCCTGACGGCAAGCGTGTCGAATTGAGCGACTTCAAGCAATACCTGCTCAGGCCTGCGCGCGAAGGGCTTGGTTTCGAGAGCTTGGTGCAGGTCGATCACGTTCTGAAATCCGAGAAGGACCAAGGCCGCAAAGCCTTGGCCGCGCTGCGCAAAGAGATCCCTACGTGGGATGCCGATGTGAAACACATAATGAAAAAAGAGGTACCCATAGCAATAGGCCAAGGCAAGCATGGAGCACGCGGGAAAGCGCGTAATACGCCCTTTCATCATGATGATGCACAAGGACGCCTTGCTCGCCTGAAGCGGGACCGCCCCGACCTCGCTGCCCAGGTCGTCGCTGGCACCATCTCTGCCAACGCTGCTGCCATCGAAGCCGGTTTCCGAAGTCCCCCCGTCCATTGGTCGAAAGACCCATCAGAGCATGCCCAGCAGGTCGCCGAGAGGTTCCCCGGCTGGGTCATGACCAAGCAAGCCCCTAGTCACTTCACCAAATGAAAAAGGAACTGAACTATGCCCCGCAAACCTGCCAATCCTGATCTCACCAAGACGGCTCCGGGCACGGCACTTACCAGCTACAAAGACAGAATGGCTCAATTGGTTGCTCAAACCAAAAAAGCTGAAACGCCTACGGGCGGCTTCATCAGCACCAAGGGCGGGCACCTGACCATCAACGGAACCCAATTGCCGGGAGATAAGATCAACGCAATCATTATTGATTACAAAAAAGATAATGAGTTTTACCCGAAGGCTTTTGCTCCCAACGAGGCGCAGGCCCCTGTTTGCGCAGCTATTGTTGCACCGGACCAGATCCTCTCACCGTGGAGGAAGCTGCGCGATGGTGAGAAGTATGAAGAGTTCGAGAATAACAACAGGGAACTCGGCCTCGTAAGCGAAATGCCTAAGCCGCAAGTCAAAGCTGGGTTCAATTGCGACTCCTGCCGCATGCTGGAGTGGGGCTCTGCCGTGCTCATCATCGGCAAGACCGGATCGGGCAAGGGCAAGGCCTGTCGGGAATCACGCCGCCTGCATGTCTTCGCGGCAGACCAATGCACCACGCCTGCCGACATCGAGCGTGCGCCCTACATGACCTTGATTCCGCCACCCACTTCGGCGCAGAACTTCTCGACGTTCGCCAACGAAGTGGCCGAGGTGCTGGGCCTGCCGATCTTCGGCGCGGTGGTCGAGATCAGCGTGAAGCCCCATGAGCAATTCCAGTTCATGGTGTACTTCAAAATTCTCGAAGCCATCAGCGATCAGGGCAGGCTCGCGGCGCTGCTGAACCGGCACGAACAGATTCGCCAGAAGCCCGTCATGCTGCCGAAGCCGGATGAGGACAAATCCACCAAGGATGCCCGTGGCAGCAAATTCTGATGTCAACGAACTGGCGGAATATGCCGCCAACTTCATCACCACTGCCCTAGACGTTCTGAAGGTGCAGGCCTGTTTCATGATTATTATTTCGGAGGATGACGGCGCGACCCACATCATCACCGATGTCGATAAGTCGCTCATACAAGACTTCGCCGCCTGGGCAACCAGTGAAGTCTCCGACCCGCAGCACCATGTTCGAACGCATTGATATGCCGATGCTGCTCTACGCCCTCGGGTTCCTGCTGGGATTCTTTTATGACCAGTTGAATGCCTGGGGCGGAACGACTTACGCATCGGCTTTCGCGGGCCTGGGTCTGCTGCTGGCGCTGATCTGGAGCCTGCACGATGGCTGATCCGGTAGTCATCGACTTCGAGACGCGCCCTGCCATCGCTGGTTCTGGCCAAGCTCCGGTGCCGGTGGGTGTCTCAGTCCTCATCCCCGGCCAACCCAACGTTTATTTTGGTTGGGGCCATCCGGGGGGCAACCCTGATACGTATGAGCAGGGACGTGCCATGCTGGTTTCAGTTTGGCAGCGACCCCTGCTCTTTCATCATTGCAAGTTCGATATCGGCGTGGCCATCGAGCATATGGGCCTGCCCTGGCCAGAGCACGTCGATGACACCCTCTTCCAGGTGTTCCTCGTGGACCCGCTGGCCAAGAGCCTCGGCCTGAAGCAGACCGCGCACAAGCTGCTCGGCATGGACCCCGAGGAGCGCGATGCGGTCTACCGATGGCTCAAGGAAAATTTCAAGGGACCGTTCCTGCCCGACCACAAGGTCATCACCGAGAGCAACGCCGGGGCCTACATCAGCTATGCCCCGTATGACATCGTGGCTCCCTATGCCATGGGCGACACCGCGCGCACCCTCAGCCTGCATCGGCTGCTGCGGCCCAAAGTCACGGCGATGGGCATGGACGCTGCGTACCAGCGGGAACTGAAGGTCGCCAGGATCGGCTACTGGATGGAGCGGAAGGGGGTGCTGGTAGATCGGGAACGACTGGAGCAGGATTACGGAAAGTACGACGCCATCAAGCACGAATGCGAGGATCGGATCCGCATCTACCTCGGCGACATCGACCTGGACAAGCCAGTGCAGATCGCTACAGCCCTCCTCGAAACGGGGCACGCTGACACCCTGCCGCTGACACCCACCGGGCGCATGAGCACCGCCAAGTCCTCCATCGAGTCCAGCGTCGATGAACCCGCCCTGGCCCGGCTGCTGCGATATCGCGGTGCTCTCAAAACACTGACCCAGACCTTTTTCAAGGGCTGGCTCAAGTTCAGCGAGCGGGACAGTCATTTACATCCAAGCTGGAACCAAGTTAAAAGTTTCGGCGTCGGCGCGCGCACCGGGCGGTTCTCATGTTCAGAGCCCAACCTGACCAACGTGCCCACCGAGTTCGATGAAGAGACGCTGGAAGGCCTGGACCTGCCCTTCATGCGCCAGTACCTGCTGCCCGACCCCGGCCATGTCATCGTACCTGCCGACTACAACGGGCAGGAGATGCGGATCATGGCGCACTACGCGGAGGGCAAGGCGCTGGAGATTTACCAGAAAGACCCGCAGGCCGATTTCCATGCGGTGGCATCGTTGCTCATCAAGCTGCACGCCGGGCTTTCGGTATCGCGCAAGATGTGCAAGATCGTCGGCTTCTCGCTGATCTACGGCTCGGGCATTGCCCTGCTGGCCAAGAACCTCGGTGTCGATGAAGACACCGCGCGCAAGATCAAGACCGCCTACTTCAAGGCCATCCCCGGCCTGCAGGAGTTCATCAGCCTGTTCCGTGAGCGCTCCTCGGTGCGGACCTGGGGCGGGCGCGTGATGCCCGTCGAGCCCGCACACGAGGTCGATGGCGAGTGGCGCGAGTTCAACTACAAACTCTGCAACTACCTGATCCAGGGCAGCGCTGCCGACCAAACCAAGGAAGCGCTGGTGCGGTATGACGGCGAGTACGGGCGGCTCCTGATGACGGTGCATGACGAACTGGTCATCAGCGTGCCCGAGGAGTGCCTGCCACAGGAAGTGCCTCGCCTCAAGAATGCCATGGAGGGAATGCCCGGATGGGATTGCCGATTCGTTGCCGAAGTAGAATACGGCCCCGACTGGCACAACCTGCGAGCATACAAATGAACCCCAAATCTCATTGGCCGTTTCCCGAATCCGATGGTTTGACCGACAACTTCATTCGTGGTTTCAAGATTGGCCTCGACCCCTACAAGTGGGACAGCGTGCGGGTCACGGCGGCACCACACCGCGACGCTATCACTATCCACCTGGGCAATCGCTTCGTTTCGTTGTCGGGGCTGGAGATGGTCCAATCCAGCGACATGTACGGGCTGGGCTACGTCAAGGGAGTCGAACTGCGTCAGAAAGCGAGAGAACCATGACCCCTCCCCTGAAGACCACCATCCCGACCGAGCACTACACGAGGCTTACAGCAGAGGCATCGCGCTGGCGTCACATCAAAACCTTGAACGCCAAGCAACTCGTCACGCTGATATTGACCAATCGCGAGAAATGGGATGAAACCATCGACATGCTCCTGTTCATAAAAGGCAACGACCATGTTCGATAACCGGCCAACGCGGCACTCCTACTCCTCCCTGAGAACCTACAAGGAGTGCCCAGCCAAGTACGCCTACAGCTACATCGACCGGATCCCCAGCCCGCCCAGCGCGGCCATGGACCGGGGTTCCCGCCTGCACAAGCTCTGCGAGGATTACCTCGGTGGTGGCCTGCCTTCCTGCCCCTACGACATCCGCCGCATCGGCGTCAAGATTTTCCAGATGCGGGGCAAGGGGGCACTGCCCGAGCAGACATGGCTACTGGACAAGGACTGGTACGCCACCGAGGATCCCGGCGAGGCGATGCTGAAGGCGATCATCGACGTTCACTACATGGACAGCGGTGTCCTCAAGATCCATGACTACAAATCTGGACGGGAGTATCCGGAGCATCAAGATCAACTTGAGCTTTACGCCCTCATTGGACTTCAGCGATTCCCGCTTACAGGACGGGTTGAAGCGTCTGCAATCTACATTGACACTGGCATTGAAGGACAGCCCCGCTCCATCATTCGTCCGATGCTCCCTAAGCTCCGTCAACGGTGGGATGGGCTCATTGCCCGAGTGGGAGCAGATGGAGAGTTTCTGCCGACTCCTGGGGGACATTGCAGGCGCTGTCATTACCGAAGCGATGCAGGAGGAGAGTGTGATGCCTGGAGAGAAGTGAATGAGTTCTGAAGCCTATATTCAAGCCAGCGTAGTCAACTATGCCCGCAAGAAGGGGGTGCTGGCGCGCAAGCTGGACTTCGGCCAGGGATATCCAGATTACCTGCTGCTCTACTCCGGCTGCGTTCTCTTCATCGAATTCAAGGCCACCAACGGCAAGCTCTCGGTGTTGCAGGAGCACGTCATCAAGGTGATCCGCGAGCAGGACTTCACGGTGGAGGTGTGCGACAACGTGGCCTTTGGCGAGAAGGTAGTTGACCAATTGGTAACTCGTGGTATACTGCTCAGACAACGAAAGGCACCATGAGCACCAAATCTTTATCTGACCTTTACTCAAGTGACAATGCTCGCCTGACCGCTGCCGCGCCCGAGCTATTGGAAGCGCTGCGAGCAGTCTTCCGTGCTAATCAGGAACTACGCGAAGCACTTGAAGAAGCGATAGAAGCGTCTATCGACAAGCATCCGAGGGTACGAGAGTGGAGCAGGGTCAACAGGGCTTCGCTATCTAGCGGGATGCAGGCTCGCGCCGCTATCGCCAAAGCCACAGGGCAAGCAGCGTGAACTGGACCCCGCACCCCTATCAGGAAGATGCGATGGCGTTTGCTTTGCAACGCGATGGCTGCGGGCTGATGCTTGATCCGGGACTGGGCAAGACATCCGTCACCCTAGCCGTCATCGACATTGCGCGCAACGCTGGGGACATCCGCAAAACATTGGTCGTGGCACCGCTGCGGGTCTGCAATACGGTGTGGCCGGTGGAGGCCCGCAAGTGGGACGATTTCCATAATCTGAAAGTTATTAATCTCTGTTCGTTGAAACCCATCGAGCGCGAACGGGCCATGCGCCACGGCGATGGCCACGTCTATTGCATCAACCCGGAGGGGCTGGTCGGACGCAACGGCTCCAAGGCAGCGCTGGACTGGCTCACGCCCGAGTTCGACATGCTGGTGCTCGATGAGTCCACCAAGTTCAAGGACACCAAGACCCTGCGCTTCCAGGCCCTGCGCAAGAAGATCCACCAGTTCAAACGCCGGATGATCCTGACGGGTACGCCAGTTCCTAATGGAGTCCAGGATCTGTTCGGGCAGATGTTCGTCGTAGACCTGGGTGAGTCGCTGGGTAAGTTCGTCACGCACTTCCGCATGGAGTTCTGTCAGAAAGACCCTTCGGGGTTCGGCTGGAACTTGCGGCGGGGCTCTGCCGAGCAGATTTATGCGCGGGTAGCCAATCGACTCATGCGCCTCGATTCCCGTGACCACCTCGACATGCCGGAACTCATCAACAACTTCATCGAGGTAGAGCTACCCGAGGAGCAGCAAGCCCAGTACCGCAAGCTGGAAAAGGAGTTCGTTGCGCAGATGGAGTCGAGTGTCATCGCGGTGTTCAACGCTGCCGCCGTGGGTACGAAACTCAGACAGGTCGCCAACGGCTTCGTCTACGGCGACGATGGCGGCACGGTGGAGCGCTATGCCGTGCGTCTGCACACTGAGAAGATCGATGCCCTGGAGGAACTGATCGAGGAGATGCAGGGTAGGCCTTTACTGGTCGCCTATGAGTTCGTGGAAGACGCCGTGATGATCCACGAGCGGATCCCCGGCGTGGTCGATCTGGGCGCCGTGAAGGATCCGACCGCCATCATCAACGCATTCAACCGGGGGGCCATCCCGGTGCTCATCGCACACCCTGCCTCGGCGGGCCACGGACTGAACCTGCAGGAGGCGTGCAACACCCTCTGCTGTTATGGTATTACCTGGAACCTGGAGTACTACCAGCAGTTCATTGCACGTGTATGGCGACAGGGCCAGAAAGCGCCGAACGTGGTCGTGCACCACATCGTCTGTCGGGGCACCAAGGACGAAGCCGTCATGAATGCCCTGCACGGCAAGGACATTACCCAGAAGAAATTCAACGACGCCATCAAGGGTGTCCGTTGAGTTAATATGATTATTCCAAGGAGGCAATCATGGCTACCAAGACAGTCAAGAGCCTTGATGCGGCCATCGCGCTGCTCATCAAGCACAGGAAGATCGAATCCCAGGCCGAAGCTGCGCGCCAGTTCGGCATCGAGAAGCCCTACTTCAACCGCTTGGCGCTGGGCATCAAGACCAACCCCAGCGATGACATCCTGCATCAGATGGGCATCGAGCGACAGGTCATCACCAAGTACATCGTCAACCTGTGAAGGATCTGTGGATCGCGGTGGCGCTGGCCATCGCTCTCGTCCTGATGCTCTGGCTGACCCTTCAGACGTAGTTCTGGCTCAGCAACCCCTTGAGCCTGCGGCGCTGCTCCTCCTGCGCCACCGGGGCATAGGACTGCTCCGTGAACGCCTTCTCCTGCGCCTGCGCAGCGCCGAGCCTGGGGTTGCCCAGGTTGAGCGAGTGCGAAACGGGGGTGAAACCCGACATGCCGGTGCCCTGCGGAGACTGCGGTGCAGGCTGCTCGCCGCCACCCGACAACAAGCCGAGGATGTTCTTGCCCTTGTTGTAGATGTCGTAGCCCTTCCTGCCGTAGTTCAGGATGTCGCTGCCCGTCAGGCCTGTGCCACCTATGGCTGCATCGAAAGCGGCAGTCTCCGCGCCGGTCATGCCCGCGCCGTAGCCCACGTCGCCATACAGGGCTGCTGCCTGGGCGCTGGTGAGCCCTTGGCCTCCGATCTGACCAGCCGTAGTGGCTGCCGTGGTCGCGGTATCAGCAGCAGGAGCGAGCCCGCTAGCGATAGCCCCCAGCGCCTGTCCACCTGACCAAGCCAGCGCTGCCATCGTTCCGTACTTGGCTAGGCCCCCAACGAGGTCCGCGCCGAAGCCACCGCCCTTGCTTTCAATCCCATAGGCCGATACAGGGACAAGTTGGCCGTTGGCATCTACCTTGTAGATGATATTGCTCTTGTGGTACTTGTCGGGGTCGAGCCCGGGAGCACTATTAAGACCCCCACTGTAATAAGTGGCATTAGGGTCTATCCAGTTTCTGTCACCGGAATAACCTACGAAATCAAGCCAATTTCCAATCCCACCTTGGTCTATGGCAGTCAGGTAATTCATGCCTCCCCTACCACTGCTATCCTGCCCTCGCGTATAGAGCTTGTTGGCGGTGGCGAGATCCAGGGTGCCGAAGTTTGATGGGTCGAGATATTGAGTAGTCATCTCAGTGCCTTTCCTGCGGTGGGATCTCGCGCAGGAGCTTCTGGTAGATCAGGCTTCGCGTTGCGTCGATCTGCTGCTGGGTATCCAGCGTAGGTTGGTAGCCAAACAGCTTGTTGAGGCCCTTTTCCACCAACCCATATTCAGCCGGGGCCTTGTAGTGCGTTGGCATGGCCCGGTTGGGCTGGGCATTCTGCTGAGCAAACAGCGTCGAGATAATAGGGTTCTGTGCAATGACCCGCTGCACCTGGGGATCCTGCTGAGAACGTGGCAGGTTTGCCTGGGAAGCGAGCCACGCTGCAGGTTCGGTACTGCCATACATCAGATCATTCTTGCTCAGATCATTCATGAATGACCGGGGCGATCCTTCTCCAGGCAATTGTGTATCCGACCTGCTGAAGCCTGAACCCTGGTCCAGGGTAGCCAATGGGTTATCACGATACTTGCCGGTATAGCGCATCTCAGGTTTCCAATATCCAAGATGCTGCAGGCTGTGAGTCAATTCGTGGGCCAGCGTTGTTGCCATTCGGTTGGGGTCGCTGGTAAGCAGCGCCTCCACCTTGCCGGGATCTCCCTCACCCTTCGGGTAGGTGTACTGCCCGGTAACACCCTCGCCCAGGTGATATCCCCCCACAAACTTGACCGGCGCTGTGGCATCCTCGGCCAGCACAGGATGCCGCGAACGCAAGATGTCCTGCGCTGCGCGAGAAGCCGCGAGTTTCTGTTGATACTCATCAGCAATATCATCACCCTTGTATCTCGCCTTTGCCATCCGGTCGAAATAGGGATCGTGAGTGAATTCGCTGGGCATCTCACTTCCCCCGCGCCCTCAGGATTGAGATGGACACATGGGTCTTGCGCTTGAGCCGGTCAGCCTCGTTGAACTCCTTGGCGATGGCGACGGGCGGAGCCTGGACCTTGTCAGGCTTCCAGCCGTGGGCGACTGCGGCCATCAGGCGGGCTTGAGCCGGTGATTTGGATGGCATTTCTATCTCCTGTCCCTGGGGGGCACCAGCAGCATCGGATCACGCACCGGGTTGGCTTGGTAGGCCGCACCGCCCGCAGCGTCGAGCGTGACGGCGGGCGCGATCAGCACGACCTTCCCGGTTTCCTGGCACTCCACTTGGCGGCCATCGATCCGGCATGGCCCCTCGATGATGGCGCAGCTAGCCAGCAGGAGAGCCAGGAAGTACCACACTCACTGTCCGCCGCCCCGCTGTCGCAGGATCTGCTGCAGCATCATGGCCTTGCGCGCCTGCATGTCGGGGGACATCGGCGGGGGCTGACCCATCGCCTGGGGTGGCATGCCCCCGGGCGGACCCATTGGAGGCCCTCCAGCGCCCCCAGGAGGCGGCATCATGCCGGGAGGCATGGCACCCCCGGGAGGGCCTCCTGGTGGCATCCCCGGGGGGCCACCCTGCATCTGCTGGAGCATGGCGATGGCACGCGGATCACCCGCTGCCGCTAACACTTGCAAGTTTGGCATGGGCATTCTGGGCCTCCTGCTGCTGTTCGGTAACCTGTTGCTGGATGCTGCCCATCAGGGTGTTGACTTCGCCCCAGGGCTGCTTGGCGAGCAGTTGCGCGATGTAGTCGAGTTCGCGCGCCTGCACTCTCAAGGTGAAGGTATCGGTCATAGCTTCGAGACAAGAAGTGAGGCGACCCAGCAGGCGAGGCCCGCCGCGACCAGGGAATAGCGACCGGCCGGTGTCCCGCACGCGGCCAGCACGAACAGAACGAAGGCGGCGATGAGGAACACGAGGGCAATCATGAAGCCACTCCCTGGAACGCGCCGATGTCGTTGCTCACGGGATTCCCCAGGATGTCCTTGGTATAACCCAGGTCCGTGCTGGTCGCTTTTCCTCTCAGTGGTGAAGACGAGGTCAGCCTGAAGTCGTAGTTGGCTTTGTCCTTGAAGCCCAGGTCGCCCGTCACTCTCCCCGGCTCCTCGGGAATGCTTTTGCACGAAGCATCCCAGCCGTTGTAGCTGTGCGTGGTGTCACCAACCACATAGCAATCGCAGGCCACGAAGACGTTGTTCTTCAAGAGCAGGTTCACCATCTGCGCATTGGGATAAATCGGATACCAGAGGCTGGTAGAGAAACTGATGGTGTTATTGAAGACTCTCCAGTTGCGAATCTCTATATTCCATTCACTCGGCCCCCCAGCATTTATGGCCCAACCTGCACTACCCCCTGAGCCGCTGTCCTTATTGTCGAATTGGTTGAACGCCACAGTGAAATTGGTCGCTCCAGGGGCACCCGTGTCACCGGTATAAAGGTGTTGGCCACAGTGCCTGAAGAGGTTGTAGCGGAAGGTACATCCATCACCAAAGAACCACTGCACGCCATCGCCGTGCGAATCTCCTCGGTTGTCGCAGTCGTGAATGAAACAGTACTCCACCAGCAGACGGTGGCCCTTCCCCTGTACACCATCAATGCAGTAGTCCGCCGCGCTCTCGTCGCCCAACTCGCAGTAGCGCACCGTCAAGTCATCGACCTGCCCGCCTGCGAAGACTGCCGCCTTGTCGCCTGCGTAACCCTTCACGCAATGAATGCCATGGCCGGATGTCAAGGAGGTTCGCACCTGTCCATCGAGGGTAATGAACGATTTCTTTCCGCTCCACTCAACGTTGAAACCACCCCGCAACACCGCTTGTCCCGCACCGCCGTCCACGGCATACGAATCTTGCCATCCGGTATTTGTACCGTGGCTGGCCTTGGTCGCCGCCTTGTACGTCACGGGCGAGCCAGACGAGCCGCTTACGCCCTGGGCCGCGCTGGAGTCGTAGGCTCCACCAGCAATAAAAACGGTCATGCCTGCTGACAAGCCGCTGATCTGACTCCATTGATTCCATGCGGTGCTCCACGACTTGCCATCACCACCGGACCCACCCGCGCGCAAGTACCTGAACTTGGCGCTGTCTTCACCCGGCGAAGGGGCCGGTGAAGGCGAGGGGGGAGGCGGCGTTGGCGAGGGTGACGGCGAAGGTGGCGGCGGCGTAGGCGAGGGCGCAGGCGCACCAGGAGGCCCTGCGACACCCTGGGGGCCGGGTGGCCCCGGAGGACCAGCCGGACCCGTTGCACCCTTGGCACCTTGTGGCCCCGGGGGACCAGGAGGCCCAGGCGGGCCGGGAGGCCCTGGGGGTCCGGCAGGGCCAGTGCCGCCTTCATTACCCTTGCCCGTGGTGGTGGAAAAGACCCCCATGGTGTGCTCCTTACTTCTTCGTGGGTGACGACTGCGGCGTGACCCCGCCCTGACCCGGAGGCGTCGGCTTGGTCGTCGCAGGCGGCGGTAGGTAGACCACCGACACCACCGTCCCCGGGCCGAACCAGACGACATAGGGTTCGTGGTTCTCGGGCGTACCAGCCGGTGCATCAGGCGCATCGGCTCCCTCGGGTAGAGGAACGATCACGCCACCGCCCTCTGGCAGGTTCGGCGGTCCTACGGGGGGCTGACCACCGCCCGGCACCTGAGCCCACGGCGGGGAGTAGCCGGGGTCTACCGGACCACCCCCCTGACCACCGGGCGGGACTTGCGCCCAGGGAGGCGAGTAACCAGGGTCAACGGGACCTTGCGGAGGCTTGCCACCCCCAGGCACCTGCGCCCAAGGCGGAGAATAGCCGGGATCGACCGGCCCGCCACCTTGCCCGCCCGGAGGCACTTGTGCCCACGGCGGAGAATAGCCGGGGTCAACGGGAGGGCGTGCCCACGGCGGCGAGTAGCCAGGATCATTGGCGATGCCCCACCACGGCGGGCGACCGGGACCGGCAATCGGAGGGGTCGGACGCGGGTCGGTCGGACCCCAGATGCCCAAGGGGGGCTGCGGCGGCGAGGTATCCCCACCGACCGGGGTAATCAAAGCCAGAAACGGAGCCATGTTGTTCCTTTAGAGTCCAGCCGCCATCAGGCGGACATTGAGTTCCTTGACCGCGTTGACCAAGGCATAAGTCAGGGCAGTGGCATCGAGCATGCGCAAGTCCTTGTCCAGGAACACCATCTCGGGCATGACCGGCTCGACCTCCTGCGCCACCAGCCCGATGTAGGTCTTGGGATCCTGCCCCTTGAACCGGAACGTGCGCGGGCGCAGGGCAGTGACGGCCATCAAGCCCTGCTGGTAATCTTCAATGTTCTCTTTCAAGATGGCATCCGAGGGAGCACTCCACGTGCCTCCCCCCACCTTGGTCGCCGTGTCCCCGCTGATTTCCAGGTTGCCGGTATTGCGATAGAGGGTCAGGACGCTGCCCAGCCATGTCGCCCCATCGTCAGCGTAGCGGTCGATGGAGAAATGGCTGCCTGCATTGCTGCCCGATTCCGTGTTCGCGTTACCGAGAATGACGACCCAGCGATTCTTGCTGTTCTTCTGCCCCGTCAGCACCGGGCTGTTACTCGCGGGGCCTGAGTTGAGCGTGACGTTGGCCGAGGCGGTGTTGTTGAACACGACATCGCTGCCGCCCGTGCTGTACATCGTCAGGCGCACCGCATGGATCTGTGACCATCGGTGCGTCGAATCCCCCAAGCGCACGGATTGGTCGCTGATAGGCCTCAGGGTCGCGGTGGCCCCGTCGAACTCCACCGTCGCTCCACCGGACTTCAACAGCAGGGGTGTGCCGGAGATGTTGGCGGCGAGCCCTGCCGAGGACCATGTGCCGACCTTGGTACCCTGGATCGAGATACCGATCTGACCGGAGGGGATGCGATAGAAGCCCGTGGAGGGTTCGGTGTTGAACGACAGGCTCGGTGCGGCGGCACTGCCGTCCGTCACCTTGAGGGGATTGGTCGGCCCCAGAATGCCGTCGCGGGTGATGACGTTGTTCAACTGCGCCGTGATGTCCGTCAGGGTCGAGTTCGCCCAGGTAGACGTGATGACCGTACCGCTGGCGACGGGATTACCGATGGGCAAAACATACACGCCGCTCCCGTCTCTAGGCATGGCTATTCCTCTTCCTGTTGCAGGGCCTTGCGCAGGCGCAAGTGAAGATCATTGGCTTCATCGGCACCGACACGTGCGCCCAACTGCGCCGCGCTGAGGGGCGACCTGCGAAATACGGCATTTACGCCGGGGACGCCACGATTGAGCAGCGAGAGGGCAGGACGGCTATAGGCGGCGTTCGCTGCCAGCCACGCAGGGACCGTCACAGCAGGAGCAGCGACAGCACCGCCGCCCCCACCCAGTATCTGCATCGATTTGCGCAAGACACTCATGGGCCTGCCCGGAGAACCCGGAATGACTTCCCGAGCCGGGCGGTTCAACGGACTCTGCTGGACATTGGCCTGCTCCGCTGATCTGAACATCTGCGTTGGGTTGAACTCGCCGATATCTCCGGCTGCCTTGCTGCCCGCCTTGCGCACCGGGACCAGATTGCGGAAGGCTTGATTGGCATCCGTCAACCTTGCCACATCGTCCACTGTGCCGTTAGCTCCCGGTGCCACGCGGTCGCGGAGATGAGATTGCAGGATGCGCAGGGCATCGGCCATCTCCTGCTCCTCCGCCGATGAGGTGGGCTTGGAGCGCCTCCTGATAAGGTCGCCCAACTCGGTATCCATGTCCTTGAATTCCACTCCGCTGATTTCAGCGGAACGGTTCGGCCCCCGGCCAAGCACACGGCGCTGAACCAAGTCGATCAGCGCATTGCGGTTTGTCTGAGACAGCAAAGGCACCTCGCGCCGAATATCGTTGTCGGCGGCAATGACCGCCTGCTGGCGCGCGTTCCTGGGCAGGACAATCCTGCCCTTGGCTTCGTCGTAGGCGTCGGAAATGAGTTGCCTGCCCTGTGCGATGGCATCCTCCCCGACTTCCCTGGTTTCGACCCCCAGCGGTCGCAGGGCATTGTTCACCTCGGCGCGGCTGTACTGCTGCAGCGAGCGATCCCGGGCACGCTGAATCCCACCACCGATGCTCGGAACATAGGTCAATGCTTCTTCAGCCTTCGAGGCACTCCGGCCCATCAATTGCCCCGGGGTCAAAGTGACGCCTTCATCGATCAGCCTGCTCGCACCCGGGCTCACCACACGGCTTGCGCCATGCTGAACTGCACCGCCGATGGCATGACCGACACCCCCACCGACACCGCCCCAGCCCGCCGCTTCACCCACCTCGGATAAGGAGCCGCCCTGCAGTGCCTTCTTGCCCCCTTCGTAGCCCGCATTGGAGAGGACATTGGCGAGCCACGGCGCTACCCGACCTGCAAAGCCCAGAGCAGGGGTTGCTACATTGGCCGCGCCGCCCGTAAGCGCCGCGCCTGCCACCATTTCGGGGATGGCTTCACCGACGCTGCCTGCCATGCCAAGACTGGGCTTCTTGGCTTCATAAGATGCAACGTCCTGTGCCCGAATTGCTTTCTCCGGCTCGGACTCCGTGAGTTGCTGCAACAGAGTGGCGGGGTTGATCGATGGCTGGTTGCGGAACTTCATCAAGCCACCCTGAAGACCTTCCAAAGCACGGGGCAGCGCCGACGCAACAGCCTGGGGATCCGCCTTGTAGCCCTCACCGATACTCGCACCGATGGCCGTATCGACATCGCCCCCGAGAGGAGTTGACGGAGGAAACTGCTTCTGAAGCACACCCTCGATGGCGGCGTCACTCATGCTGTCAGGGAACTCGCCCTTGGTGCCATCGGGAAGATCGACAATCTTGGCCATAGCCTATTCCAGCCTGCCCGTTGCCGGGTTGTACTTCTTGTTCTTGGCTGCTGGCTTCTTGCCACTCAGTTCCTTCCTCAACGCATCGACATTCTCCTGGGCCGTCTTCTTCTCTTCAGGCGTGCCCGCCACGGCCAACTTCTCTTCCCATTGCTCCAGTTCCTGCTGCTTGGTCGCCGTAGCTTTGACATCCCGCGCCGCCTGCTCAGCCGGAGCCACCTTCATGTCGGTGCGGGGCTTCTCGTTGGCAAACGGGGACTCCGTGCCGGAAATGATCTTGTTGCCCTGGCTGGTATCCACCCAGGCATTCAATTTGGGGTCGTATTTGGCATACTTGTTGGATGCCTGCGCCTGAGTACGGGCAGCCGCAACATTGGTGAGCTTGATCTGCCTCTCAAACCACTCATTGACCAACTTTGGATCAGTCGATGCCGTTGGCATCGTGACACGCTGGCGCTCCATTTCATTGGCTGTGACATTCATGCCGGACAAGGCCTTGAGCATGTCATTCACCTCGGACTGGAAATCGCTCCAGAAGGCTGCATGCTTGGCTACTTCATCCCCGGCAATACCTGACTTGGCTATCTCATTGATACCAGAAATCTGAGAACCCCGCGCTATCAAACCCGTAGGCTTCTCAAGGTTGTAGCGCTCCTGGAGATTGGTCATCACGGAGACATGCTTGGCTGCTGCTGACACAGCATCTTGCGCCGATTGGTTCATCACCGTGGGTGGCACACTCAGAATCGATGTATCGGAAGTTGCTGATGCTGTTGCAGCGTTGGGGTCAACACGCAACTGGTCCTTCTGTATTCCATCGGGGTAATTGATCGAATACCACGTGCCGTCAGGGCGGACAAGCGCCTTGGCACCCTTGTTGTCCACCATCCCGGAGTCCAAACCGGGCTTGTTGCCACCGCCCCGCGCCCTGATTTCCGCCGCCTCGATTTGCGCCTTCCGATCCAGAGCCTTCTCCAGATGCAGGTTCCGCTCCTTCATCAACTCAAGCCTGAGTTGCTGCTCCCGGGTCGGGCCGTGCACCATGATGTCCTGCAGCATGGCTTGACTCAGAGGCCGCGCTGCGGGATTGGCTGCGCCCGCCATGGCGTGGGAGAGCAGGGCCTCGCGGGTCGGTTGCTTCGTTTCGAGTTCTGGACCTACCGCGCCTACCTCCAACTGCTGCGTGGCCTGCGGAGTCTGCTTGATCCAGTCCTGCATGGCCTGCTGTTCCTGCCGGGAGAGCGTCGAACGCTGCTGGTCGAGTTGCTTCTCCTGCACCCCTGCCACAGTGTCCTGCACCAACGGGGTCAGAGAGGAGAGCAGCGGCTTCTTGACGGTGGGGGCGAGGAACGAGGCTCCCGTCACGGCGGACTTGAAACCCTCGGGCTGGTTGATCTCAGTGTCGAGCTTCATCCCCCGCAGCGCCTTGATGCGTGCCGCCGCCTGGAGCATCTGCTGCTCCTGGGCATCGAAATCGAGGGAGGAGTCGAAGTCGTAGTAGGGCATGATTAATCAAAACCCAGGTAGGAGGAGAAATCATTCATATCGGCATAGCCTGCCGGTACATTGCTGCCTCCGAAACTGTTCAGGAAACCTCCGGCACCGCTGAGAATGTCCCTGCCCGCACCGATAAGTTCTCTGCCTCCCGAGATGACACCCGGTATGCCCGCATTGCCGCCCAGCGCACGGATGGCATTAATAGCGCTATCCGTATTGGCTTGGTTGCGCACGATGTCGGTGTTCTCGTTCATCTGCTGGGCATTGAACGTGTCCTGTGCGGCACCGTAGATGGTCTGGGGCAGGTAATTGGCGGAAGCCTTGACATCCGGGTTCCACTTGTTGGGGTTCAATGAATCGCGGATACCGCCCAACGCCGCCGAGCCCGTCCTTGCCGCGTCGTAGCGATTCTGAAGCTCACCCGCACCCTGCTGCCTCGCAGCAAGCGCCTGATTGAACTCGGTATTGCCCTGGGTATAGCCTGCCAGGATGGCCTTGTTGCCCGCATCGGTACGCCCCGCGCTGAGGGAGGACTCGATGGAAGACCACGGGTCGCTACCGATGGTGAGCCCCATCGCTGCTGCCCGAGCACGAGCCGCTTCGTCCTGTCGTGCCAGCCCCGGCTCCTGCAATGCATTCCACGAGTTGATGACTTGTTGGTTGTAGCCACCGACCTGCGGCATCCCGCCGAGAGAGGAGTAGTCCAGGCCCTGACCAAGCTGCCCTGCGAGGTTCTGCTGGCCAGAGAGGGAAGCATCGAACAGGCCTTGGGCCGGGGCACTCAGCGATGTGTTGGTGCCCCACGTCCCGTCCGGGTTCATCGTGTAGGTCGTGGACCCCAGTGGGTTGTACTGGTTCGGGCGGTTGGCGAGGTTGGTCTGGTTGGTCGCCGCATCGTTCGCGGTCTTCTGCGTTGCCGCCAATTGGCCGAAATCGGGTACGACAGGAGTAGCCATCAGAGTATCCCTCCTGAAGTCACGGTGTAGTCACTATTCACCCACACAACCTCGCCATCGGACTTCGTAGCCATGGAGAGCGACCCCGCAAAACCCATCCCCTCAGCAGAGGCCCATTGTTTTTGTGCGTGCAGGCCGCCCGCCCACTTGGCTTGGTCCCAGATGGCGACATCCCAATAAGGGAAGTCAGGGCTTGCCGGGTTGACCTGCAGCAGCGGCGTGAAGAAGTCGAAGTCGTAGCGGATGGATCCCTTCCAGGTGACTTCACGGCTGGTCAGAAAATTAGGGCGATATAGGCCAACCTGCTTATTGTTCGCTGGCGTGCCATAGTAGTTGTAGGCCTGCTGGACTAGCGCCGTGATGGGGGTGCCACCGGGAGAATCGACAGTGACGTTATCGGCGTTGCCTGTCCAGGCTTGAACCACCCGGTTCGCCGAGCCGTAGTAGGGAACATCACCGTAATCCGCCGCCCAGCAGAAAGCCTCCATGCCGAGAAACGTGGTCCATTTGCTGTTGACCAAGTTCTCCACCAACTGCAGCGTACCGTTCAGGGCCACGCTGGGGATGTTGATGATGAGCATGTTCTGCGAGGCGGCATACTTCATGTCCCACCCAGGCAGGAACCCGTACAGGGATATCTGCTCGGCGAGGAATGGCTGAATTTTCTGGGCCTCGGCATTCGACTGGGGTGCTCCTACACGATTGGAGGCCAGCATGTCGTTCATGCTGATGAGTCCGCGCGTGGTGATGAACTTCAGGTCGCCACTGACCTTGCAGTGGAAGCGGTGCCCCTCCAGCATCGACCCGGCGTAATAAGCCCCATGCAGTTTCCAGGTCGGGGCATTGAGGGGGTCTACTCCACCGGACGGGTCCAGCCCCTCGTAGACCACCACGTCGCCTTCTGAGCCGAACGCCACCAGGACATCGTTGGAGCCTTCACCATCGTCCACCGTCCAGGTCGCCAGGGACTGCAGGAAGCCACCATGCTTGAACAGCGGGCCGAAATCGAACTGGGTCGCGGCACCCGCATTGAGTTCAGGACCGAGATACCAACCCCGGGTCGAATCCTTCTCCACGAACCACAGGCGCTTCTGGTGGATCGTCACGTCAATGAACAGCTTCGGATCGATTCCCGTGATGGTCGTGGCATTGGGGCGGTCGAAGACCACCGCAGGCGGTGCCGTCTGGTGGATCCAGATCGGATCGTCCTGGCCAGACACGAGAAACAGGTGGACACCCGCCGAATTGGCGAACATGGTGCCCTGCCAGATGGTCGTTGTCAGACCCGACACCACGGCAGTCAGCGCAGGCGGGGAACTGACGGTATCCCGCGCTGACACGTCATACAGCGCCGTGCCCGCGAAGGCATAGAGAAAAGAGACGTTCTTGGCGCGGGTATGGTAGGCGTACAGCGAGCCTACCGTCCCGGGCAAGCCCTTTTTCCACTCCACGAAGCCCCGCCGATGAATGCAGCCGTAAACCTGCGGCCACCAGTTGGTCAGGCGAACCGCATCCTCGGCAGGCATCCCGAACAAGGAGTCATAGAAGTTCACCCCGCCCATGGGGGAGGGCACGGTCGTGACCCCTGCGCCTTGTTGGACGGCAGTAGGCATTTAAACCACCCATGACCCATCGGGAATACTTCCCGGGCCGATGAACATGGGCGAAACCTGCGGCACCAGGGACAAGACCTGG
>Ga0070678_100000048_pt1 | contig 41482 bp, 52 predicted proteins | sample KBSM73metaG_FD_65647 | JGI IMG/M metagenome (GOLD analysis project Ga0070678, IMG submission 65647) | Miscanthus rhizosphere microbial communities from Kellogg Biological Station, Michigan, USA - KBS M7-3 metaG | ecosystem: Host-associated > Plants > Roots > Rhizosphere > Soil ...
GTGGAACTCAGGGAGAAGTTCGACCGCCAGCGATTTCGTTTCAATGCCGCGATCTGGCACGGCGACCTCGAAGCCGTCCGGCTCGAGAGCGGGCGCATGGTCAAGGCCTGGCAGGCGCTCAGTCGCGCTGCCGAGGCCGCCGGGCAGCCTGTCCTCTCCCCCGAGGTCTGGGAGGTCGCGCTCGCCGACGGCACCGTGGTGGCGCTGGTACGGTCTCCTGAAGACGCTCACGCCGTGGTCGCCGAGGGACGGAGGGTCACCATCTACACCCTGGCGGAACTCGCCATCATGCTGGAACACTACGCCGAGGTGACCAGGGTCAAGGTCACGTTCCCCGGAGCCGAGGTCACCCGGATCAGGCGGGACATACCCGACCCTTTGAACGAAATTCGGGATGGCGTCAGGCTGGAAGACACGCTTGACGATCCTGTGCCCGCTTTCGGGAATTAGAATATGATCCGGGTGGAATTGATCGAGAAAGTCAGGCGGCGAGGCAAGTGGCGCTGGATCGCGATAGGGACGCCGCTGAGTGGTGTTAGTCGTGAGCCGCTGTTGGATGCCTGCCGGAAATTAGCGGCTGTAGACATACCCACCGTCACGATGGTGGGCCTGTTCAGGGTCGGGATGTCAGAGCCAAGCCTGACGTGTGTGGTGGGGGTGGGAGCTCAACTGACGGTTAATGAGGATGGCCCCAGGTTCCAGAAATGGAAAGCCCGCCCGATCGGGGCGGGGTCAGGGTGGCCCGGTAAATCAGTGAATTAGCGGGCCATCTTCTCTGGCACCGGCGAGCAGTTGGTGCAGGGGCGGGCGATTGGCCGGGACAGGTCGATCGATCCCCATCGCACCATGCTGTTACCATTGAGAATGTAGGCCAAGCGGAGGGCCGCGATCTTGGTCGCCTGGTCTGGCTCCTCCCCCGCGACGGGGGAGGAGGCTAGCAGGATGGCCGTGAGGATGGCAATGCGGGTCATGCTTCGACCTCCGCATTGTACCTGGCGACCATCGCCTCGGCCTGGGCCAGGGTGCGCTGGTAAGCACCCCTGTCCGTTTTGCCGACATTATGCGAGCCGAGCTGAACGATCTTCTCGATGCTGGCATGGCGTTCATCGATGCGAGGCGGCCGGATTCCGTAGCCGAGGAAGTCGTTTTTGCCCTTCTCGGTCAGCTTGACCAGGGCAACCTTGCGATAGTTGCCGCGGCAGGAGGCGGGCACCTGGCCCGATGATGTCATGACGATCCACATGATGATGCTCCCTTACGCTGCGAGGTTTTTTCCGGTGGGCAGGCCGATGCGGTGGCTGCGCACGGTCTTGTCAACCGTGTGTGCAGCCAGGTACTGCCGGGACAAGGTCTTGCGGTATTCCTCGACCGCGGCCGTGGCGATTTCCTTTTGCTGAAGGCTCAGCTCCTCGTCCGGCACCTGGCTTAGCGAGTTGGAGATGGTGAGACGATATTTTTCGCTCTCGTAAGCGCCAGCGGGCAGTTCGCTCAGCGCCTTCTCCAGCGCCTTTTTCTGCGCTTCCAGCTTGCCTAGTTCGGTTTTGAGCGTGCCGTAGCTGTCAATGAGAGTGTCGAGGTTGGTCATGGGAAACTCCGTGAGTTGATGAACAGTGACTACACCATAGGACTGTCAGTCAGCCCTGTCAAGTTGACAAGGCTGTCTGTTGGGACATAATAGGTGCAGTTATCAACAGGAGTTTCTCATGAACTGGCAAGCACGCACCCGGATGTCGGGCAACGAATTCGCCCGCGCCTATAAAGCCTTCGGGCTGTCGCAGGCGGCAATGGCGCGCTGGCTCGACATCTCGGAGCGCACCGCGCGCCGTTATGTCACCCAGGACGTTCGCATCCCCGTCGCTCACGCCATGCTGATCCGGCTCGTTCGCCTCCATAACGAGCAGCCGATCGCGCCACCCTACGAAGGTGTTCGTGCTAAAAGGCGTAAGGAGAAGACCGATGCGCGTTTTGATTGCCTGTGAGTTTTCCGGAGTAGTGCGTGAGGCCTTTCGTGTCCGCGGCCATGACGCATGGTCCTGCGACCTGTTGCCAGCCGAGGATGGCAGTAAATTCCACTACCAGCGCAGTGTGGAAGGGTTGTTCGATAACGACTGGGATCTGATGATTGCTCATCCGCCATGCACTCATCTGGCGGTCAGCGGGGCGAGATGGTTCGCCGGCAAGGGAGAACAGCAACAGTCAGCACTGCATTTTGTTAGAACGCTGCTTAATGCCTCAATCCCGCGGATTGTCATCGAGAACCCGGTCAGCATTATCTCGTCGCATATCCGCGAGCCGGACCAGATCATCCAGCCATGGCAGTACGGGCACGGCGAGACCAAGGCGACGTGTCTGTGGCTGAAGAACCTTCCGAAGCTGATCCCGACCAACATTGTCGAGGGTCGTACGCCGCGGGTGCATTACGTCTCGCCTGGCCCAGACCGCTGGAAAGAACGGAGCCGAACCATGCAGGGGATTGCCGAAGCTATGGCTGACCAGTGGGGTAGTCTGTGGCCGGTCATGCCGACCCGACAGACGGCTTTCGATTTCGAGGAGCAAAACTGATGTGTGTGACGCTGTTGCTCTGCGCCATCGGCTGGCTGTACGGGGTCATGCTCTGGTACTGCCTGACCGGGCGGACCTGAAAAACAACCTATTGTCCCTCAGGACAGGGTAGACAGACTAGATCTAGCGCGCGTATGTTCCCCACCGGGCGAGCTGCGCGCCCGATCTTGTTTCCCGGTCAAGGCCTTAACCTAAATGGCCAATGCCAAGATCATCTCGTTCGTCGATCACCAGATCAATGCCGTCGTCGACGCGGCATTCGATGCGATGGCTGTCGAGCTGGACGATCTTGGTATTGAGCTGCGGGAAGATGTCCGCAAGGCCATCGAATACTCGACCAACATGATCATATACGATCACCAAGCCGATACGCGCCTGTTGCAGCGGGCTATTCAACAGCTCCGAGAGGATGTTGACCGACTGCAAGAGGGAGGGGGTAACCCCCCGCTATAAGTAATTGGCAAAACCCAACAAAAATATTCCGATCGAAGTTCAGACGCTGGCACGGTCTTATACCAAGGCCGCCATCAGTAGGCTGGGCGGCATTATGGTCAATGGCAGCGAGGCCGGGCAAATCGCTGCATGTCAGCAACTGCTCGACCGCGGCTGGGGCAGGCCGATCTCGAAAACCGAAGTTGCCGGTGTCGACGGCGACAACGAAATCCGTGTTGTCCTCCGCACCATCACGGAGGGCCGCAAATGAACGTGGCGCAAATCGTGCGTAGCGCGCGGCGCGCTGAATTAGAGCGCGACGAACTGGAGCGCGCTGTCCGCGAAATTGCGCGTGTTCGCATCATGGATGGTCTTAGCGCGATCCGGATGCGCTCGATTGCCTACGCTGCGCTGGCGCATGTCAAGACGCTGGAGGATGCGTGATGGACATGAACCCGCGCCTCGCCACCATCGTTGTCTGCGTAACTATCGTGCTGGTGCTTGGCCTGGTGTGGGTGCTGCGATGATCGAGCTGCGGCTGCCACATAACGAATGGACGCCGCGACCGCACCAGATGGCGCTGTGGAATTATCTCAACGATGGCGGCAAGCGTGCGGTTGCGGTCTGGCACCGTCGCGCCGGCAAGGACGAGGTCTGCCTGCATCACTGCGCAATGGAGATGATGCGCCGACCCGGCAATTACTGGCATCTGTTGCCGCTCTACGCCCAGGCCCGCAAGGCGGTGTGGGACGCGGTCAATCCGCACACCGGCGTGCGGCGGATCGACGAAGCCTTTCCGCAAATGCTGCGGGCCTCGACCCGCGACACCGACATGCACATTCGTTTCCACAATGGCAGCACATTCACCTGTATCGGCTCGGACGAATTCAGTCGCGTCGTCGGCTCATCGGCTGCCGGCTGCACGTTCTCGGAATTCGCGCTCAGCAACCCGAGTGCGTGGGCCTACATCAAGCCGATGCTGGAAGAAAACCAGGGCTGGGCGGTATTCATCACCACGCCGCGCGGCAAGAACCACGCGCTCGATATGTTTCATCATGCCCAACGCACCAAAGGCTGGTTCGCCGAGCTACTCACTGCGCGCGACACTGGGGCGTTATCCGCTGAGGCGCTTGACGAGGCCAAGGCGGAATACCGCGCGCTATACGGCGCACAGGGCGAGCAGCTGTTCGACCAGGAATATCTCTGCGACTGGTCGGCGGGATTGCTCGGCAGCTTCTACACCGAGGAATGCCGCGATGTTCGCAAGGACGGCCGCATCCTCGAGGTTGAGCCGATCGCCGACGAGTTCGTGCATCGGGCTTGGGATCTCGGCGTCGGTGACGATACGAGTATCTTTTTCTTCCAGGCCCAGCCGTCCGGGCAACTGTTGATTCTGGATCACATCGCTGCGTCAGGTCACGGAGTAGAATGGTTTCGTGATGAAATTTTCAAGCGCCATGCGCAGAGAGGATGGAAACATGGATCAGATTACGTCCCGCACGACGCCAAAGTCCGCGAGTTCGGCACGGGCCGGTCGCGAGTTGAAACAATGGCATCGATGGGTTTGCACCCGGACATCGTTCCTCAACTCTCCCTTGACGATGGCATTAACGCCGTCCGAAGAACTCTACCTCTATGCGTGTTTCATCCGCGCGTTGAACGAGGTGGTTTCGACGCGCTCGAACAGTACCGAAGGGAGTGGGACGACGAGAAAAAATGCTTCAAGCCGTCTGCCGTGCATGACTGGACTTCCCATCCATCCGACGCATTCAGATACCTTGCATTGTCGTGGCGACGCGCGCCTCGGCGTGAAGTAAAAGCGCCGCAGGCTCAGGGCTGGCAGATCCCGCCACCACCCGAACCTGGCCGAAGGGGGATCGTGTTATGACCAGATTGCGCGGCATTCAGCGGGGCAGGGATTTTAAAAGGGCGGTGCTTGACCTTGTCGGCGAGTTTGACGAGCAGGGCAAGGCAGCCGGTCTGTCGATGCGCCAGATCGACGCGCATGTCGCTGCCACCTTCATTGAACTGCTTTGCCTGATGGTTGAGGAGCGTGGGACGTACTCGGCAGACAATTTGCTTGGCGTGTTCAAGGAAGAGTTGAGCGAGGATGCCGCATGAGCAGTGACCTCGTTCTGCGGATGCGGACATGCGCGGCGGCGATCGTCGCGGCTGAACCTCGCGAGAGCTGGGTCGCACTGGTGTCGGACGATGCCGCCAGGCTGCTGGTCGAGGCGTCGAATGTGCTCGATGCGTATGATGCGCTCGAGGAAAGAGTTTTCACCGAGCCGCTTGGCGAGCCGATAGTGGGTCAGCTCCGTGAGCCGATAGACCTGACCGAGTCGGCCGGCGGCGCGACCTGGACCGCGGCCGGCGAGCTGCCTGACGCCGTGCCGCGGCCATGTCCGTCATGCGGCAACGTCGGTGCCAGGACCGTCCACATTGCCGGTCGACGGCTGATGCTGACATGCGCAATGTGCTCCCATCAATGGGAGTACCGGCCATGAGTAATAGTCCGTTAAAAAACAGATTCAACGTTTCGCTGCGTACTGATCACCATCAGCGCAAGCGCGACGAGCAGCTGGTTCATCCTGATCTCTGGCTTGCCACGCTCGAAGGCGTCAAGACGCCCGAGCAGGAGCTGCTGGAGCGTGAGCGATGGCGGCGGCTTGATCATCATATCGACCAACTGCCGCCGCGCTGCGCGCTGGCATTGCGGTTGAAGTATGGTTTGCGCTGCGAGCCGCATACGCTGGAGCAGGTCGGCGAAGTGTTCGGCGTTAGCCGCGAGCGGATCCGGCAGATTGTCTGGAAGGGCGAGAGTATTCTGCGGCGCAGAATGTTGCGGGAGGAAAACCCGCAGCGGCTGCGCGATATGGTAGCACGCGAGAAGGCGAAAGAGGATGCTGCGCTAGCCCAATATCAGGCTGAGTGTGACGCGAGCCGGGCGGCGCAGAAGGCGTGGGAGCGTGGACGCGAGCGCGAGGCTGAACTTCGGCGTGAACTCGAGTACGAGGTCAGGCGCAAGCGCATAGAGTTGGCTGCATATGATTATGCTTACCACGAGGCGCACGCCGTCAACGCTGGCTGGCAGGACGAGCTAGAACGGCGTGAACAGGAAGCCCGGCTGCAACAGCGTAACGCCGTGCGGCGCGCGGAATACGAGCAGCGGGTGAAGGCGCTGGTGGCCAGGCGAGACGCCCTGTCGGCTTATCCCACGGCAGACCCCAAACGCGATTGGTTGTTCGTCGCATCCAAGGAGCATGCCTGATGGCCGACGATCTCAAGCCGCCGATCGAGGAAGACATCCGGTTTGACGACGAGGAGTTTAACCCGGCGCTGGAGCCGAATTCGGCCAAGGCGTGGCTGAACTTGTTGCGGGAAAGCGAGGACGCTTTCGAGGATTGGAACGACCATTGCGATAACATCGATCGGCAATACGCCTCGCTAGGTTTTCTGGCACAGATGAACCGCGACAAACAGTTTCAAATGTTCTGGGCCAATTGCGAGGTGATCAAGCCGAGTATTTACGCCAAGCCGCCAATCCCGGTGGTGGTGCCAAAATTCAAGGACCGCAGGCCGGTTTACCAAGCCGCCTCCGAGGTGATGGAGCGCTGCACCGTGGTGGCGTTCGACCTCACCCGCATCGACGACCTGATGATGCTGGCGCGCGATGATCTGGCGATGAACTCGCGTGGCGTGGCGTGGTGCCGCTACGAAAGCGGCGCGGATGGTGCATACGAGCACGAAAAAGTCTGCATCGACTTCAAGAACCGCCGCGACTTTCTGCACTCCATCAGCCGCAACTGGAGGGAGGTGACCTGGGTGGCCGGCGCGTCCTACCTCACAAGGAGCGAAGCGAGGGCGCGCTTCCACAAGACCTCAGGCGACGCCTATCAGGAGGCCGAGTACAAGGTCGACAAGGAGGCGAAGAATATCGGCGGCGCAGACAATCGGGAGCGCGCTAAATTCTGGGAGATATGGGACAAGCCGAGCAAGCGCGTGGTCTGGGTCGCTGAGGGCGTCGAGGACATTCTCGACGAAGATGATGCCCACCTGAACCTGCAAAACTATTTCCCCTGTCCACGCCCGGCTTACGGCACGCTGCAGCGTGGCTCGCTGGTGCCAGTGCCTGACGTCATGCAGTACCGCGACCAGCTTGAGGAAATCAATCTTCTGACCGGGAGAATCCATGCGCTTAGCGATGCGCTTGAAGCAAAAGGCTTTTATCCGGCGGGCGGCGCGGAGCTGGCTGAAGCGGTACAGGCGGCAGTTGCGACTAAAACGCCGGGTCGAATGCTGGTCCCGATCTCTAACTGGGCCAGTTTCGGCGGGTCAAAAGAAATCATCATCTGGTTGCCGATCGACATGATCGCCACCACGATCCAGGCGCTGGTCCTGCTTCGAAAACAAGTCATTGAGGATATCTATCAGATCACCGGCATCGCCGACATCATGCGCGGCGAGACTGACCCGAACGAAACCCTTGGCGCGCAGCAACTCAAAACCCAAAATGGTTCGTCACGCATTCGCGACAAGCAACAGGAGCTGGTCAGATTAGCGCGCGACCTGGTCGAGATCACATCGGAAATCATCACTGAAAAGTTCGACCCGGCAACGATTGTGGAGATGAGTCAGACCCAGTTGCCAACCAGCAAGATGAAGCAGCAGCAGATGCAGCAGATCCAGCAGGGCCTGATGCAATTGCAGCAGCAGAAGGCGCAACTGCCGCCGCCGCAAGAGCCGCCACAGCAGCCCGGCATGCCCGAGCCGCCGGAAATGCGGCCTGATCCGAAGCAGGAGCAGATCGAGGGCATGATCAAGCAGGGCATGACCGAACTGCAAAAGATCAGCGAGCAACCGACCATCGATCAGGTGTTGTATTTCTTGCAGGACAATCGTTCGAAAGCGTTTGTTCTCGACATCGAAACCGACTCGACCATCATGGCGGACGAGAATTCGGAAAAACAGCGTCACACCGAGTTCGTGCAAGTGCTCGGCAACATCCTGCCGCAACTGGCGCAGATGATCCAGACCGAGCCGCAGACCGCCAATTTCTGCGGCGAGGTGCTGAAGTTCGCCACCCGTCCGTTCCGGGTCGGCCGCACGCTGGACGGTTCGATTGATGAACTGGTCGAGCAGATGAAGGCCAAGGCGGAAGGGCCGCGACCGGATGATCCAGCGACGATGCAGGGCAAGATCGCGCTGCAGGTCGAGCAGCTGAAGCAGCAGACCGCGAAGGCGAAGAACGATCAGGACGCGCAGATCAAGCTGATGGAGCTGCAGCAGAAGGACAAGCACAAGCAGTGGGAGCTGCAAAGTCACATGGCGATCGAGCAGCAGAAGCTGCAGCACGTCAACCAAGACAACGCCGTCAAGGCGCAGGTGCAGAACCAGAAGATGATGGAGAACCGCGAAAGCCATCAGGCCCACATGATCGAGAAGACGCAGGACATGCAGTTGCAGCGTGAGAAGGCCGGCATGGTGGCGGCGCAGGCGCAGCAGACCCATCAGGCCCGCCAGGCCGACATGGCGAATCGCGCCAATGAACGGCAGATGGCGGCGCAACAGAAGGCGATGAACCCGAATGGTGGAGGGCCGGTGTAATGCCGCGGATGGGCGAGTACCGGCCATGACGAACGAAACCAAAAAATACGTTCGCCAGGTGCTGGATTATCTCAGCGACATCAAGGACGCGCTCGATGATTGTCTGTCGGCGATGGCGTTGGAAGACATCAACGCCGCAAGACACTGCCTGAAGGACGTTGCTGTCAAGGCTACACAGGCAATCGACATACTCACCCCGAAGGAGGAATAAAGTGGCTGCATTCACGAAGTACCACACCTTTGTCGATGAAGTGTCGAAGAGCGGCCACAACCTGCAGACCGCCGTGTTCAAGTGCGCACTGACCAACACCGCGCCTACGCCGCTGACCGACACGGTCTGGAATACGACGGTGTACCCAGCGCCGGCAGCCGCAGCCGGCTACACAGCTGGCGGCAACACATTGACGACGTCGAGCGCGAGTTCGACATCCTACGTTTTCAAGCTGGTGCTGGCAGATAGCGTGTTTACGGCCAGCGCGGGCAGTATCGGGCCGTTCCGATATGTCATTCTCTACAACTCGAGCGCTACCAACAAGGTCGTCGGTTATTACGACTACGGCTCTAGTATCACGCTGGCCGACACCGAGACGTTCACGGTCGACTTCGACCCGACCAACGGTGCGATCCAGATGACGATGACGCCTTGACGGGCACGGCGTGATCCAGATGACGATGACGTAAGGACGCTATTGTGGCGATCGTCCAAACCGGCACCACCCTCGATTTCCCGATCAGTAGCACCAACTACTTCGGGACGGTGTCAACCACGATCACTGTGCCATCGGACGCACAGTTTGTCGTTGTCGGCTTGTCGAATTACGGCGGCGGGACGAACAATAAACATTCCGGCATGACGTTCACCAAGGGTGGGGTCAACACCGCGATGACGCCGGTTTTCGGCGCTGACGCCACCACCAACTGGAACGCGGTGGCATTCTATCTGGCTGCGCCGGATACCGGCACCAACAAGACGCTAGCATGGCTGTGGGATAACGGTACAAGTTCCGGCGACCTGGCCTTTTCGGTCACGTTCTGGAAAGGCGTCGATACCGCCAGCCCGGTGCGTGATACCGATGGCGCACAGGGTTCTGGATGGCCGCGCAATACACCAACGCTGACGTGTGTCAGTGGTGACAAGATCATTGCGTTTGCCGGGTTCTATTACGGCGCGGGTGGCGGCGCGGGCGGCGTCACGACGTGGAATAACCTGACTGAACTCGCTGAGATTACCAACCAAGGCCCCGCCGAAGGCACCTGGGCGACCGGCGATCCGACTGGCGATACGACAGTTGGCGTACAATCCTGCACTGGTTCTGAAGGCGGCATCGTCGCCATCGTGGTGAAGCCGGCCGCGGGCGGTACGGCTTACACGCTGACGGCGGCGGCCGGTACGCTGACGCTGGCGGGGCAGATTGCGGCGTTACGTAATGCGCGCAAGATTGCCGCCGTTAATGGCACGTTGGCACTGTCGGGTCAGACGGTAACGCTGCGTTACGCGCGCAAGATGCCGGCCGGGCTTGGCGTCGTCACGATATTGGAGCCGGTCGTCAACCTGATCTATTCGGGGACCGGAAACAAGTTGCTGCCTGCCGGGCTTGGCTTCCCGCGCATCGACGGGAAACCGGCCACGCTGCGCTACGCGCGCGTGACGATTGCGGGGCGGGGCACACTGACGGTGTCAGGCCGGACTGCCAACCTGGCTTATGTGCCGTTCACAGGCGATCACGTAATGCCGGCTAGTGCCGGGGTGTTGGCGCTGGCGGGGCAATCCGCAGAGTTACGGATTAGCCGCACTGTGCAGCCTACCGCACAGCCGGGCAGGATCGTTTTTGGCAGAACTGTATGGTTGAGAAAATGGTGAGTTTAACCCGAAGGAGAAAAGCATGGCCCAGAGTGCATTGACTGTAACTCCACCCAACCCGACGCCGCCGACTAATATGAGTTGCACCGGGGCAACGCCGCCGAACCCGCCGAATTACACCAAGGCGACCTACACCGACATGATGGATAACAACAAGTTCGACAGCGCCCCGCCGCCGTATTTTGACGATGGCGCGGCCGGCTCGCTGATCCTGTTCGCCGCTAACACCGCGGCACTGGCGAGCGGCAGTGGCGGCACCGCAGGCGGCACTGAGGGATCATACCCAGGCGCAGCGGCAGGCGCAGTGCCTGCCTCGACCAGCGTCCCGCACGAAGGTGCCGGTACCGAGACCTCGCTGACCTGGGGCGTCGGCGGCTGGCCGACTAACGCAAGCGTCTACAACCCCGCCGGCACGCCCGTGATGGTATCGACGGGGCCGGCCGCAACCGCGGCTTCGATCGCCGCCGGGCCGAACGGATCGCACGCCTCGACACTGTCGCCGGCCTATGCGTCCAATCCGGCGTTTGCCTCGCTCACGGTTGGTTCGGCTGTATCCGGCGCAGGCACGACGCTGTTGACCTGCACCGGCACCAACTTCGTCCCCGGCTGCCGGATCTGGGTCAATAATGTCGAGCAGTCGACGACGTTCGCCAGCGCGACGTCGCTGACGGCGACGATCAACAAGAAGCGCGAGGCCGGGACGTGGCCAGTGGACGTCAAACTCGGCGGTGTCGCCGTGCCCGCAACCCGAACCATCACATGGACCTGACATGAGCAAAGAACCAGTCAAACAGGACAAGGTCGACGAGCAGGCTGAGCAGCAACGGCGTGAACAGGCGCAGCGGCAAGGCGGTGACAGGCCTGCCGAATACACCGAAGCACGTAATCGAGCGCAGCACATCAGTGAGGAAGAGCGGCAGGAGATCGATCGCCGGCAGAGCGAAGACCCGCTCTACATTGAGCATACCCGCCCGGAGGATCCTAGTGGTCGCCCCGGCCAGCTAACCCGCGACAACGTCAACCCGAACATCCCGAGCGGGCCGAAGGACCGGACGCCGGACGAATGCGGCAGGGTTGACCCGAATGCCGGCGGCATTGTCGACCCGACCAGTCTCGGCATGCCGCAGGGTGGCGTTGCGCCAAAAATGCCGGAGGAAATCCCGCCGGGCGGACTTCGTAGCGAGAGCATCAACGAGCCGACCGGCAGCAACGTCCTGGGCAAGACGGAGGCGGATATCCCGCCCGAAATCCTGGCGCAGGGCAAGCCGACGATTAGCGGGCTGGAACCAGCCGAGGCGGTCAGCGGCGATCCTGATTTCACGCTGGTCGTCAGCGGCACCAACTTCTTTGCCGGCAGCGTGATCGTATTCGGCACCCAGGACGAGCCGACGACATTCGACGAGGAGGCGGGGACGCTGAGTACAGGCGTCAAGCCGTCGCTGTTTGCGCCGGCCACGGTGCCGGTCAAGATCCGCAACGGCCCGCTGGTATCGGACCCGTCTGATTTCGTTTTCACAGGGCCGGTGGCTGACGATCAGGAGACCGACCCGGACGAGCTGGAGGATGAAATCGACCAGATGAAAGAGGACGGCGACATTTCATCCTCGCGCAAGCCGAAGAGGAAACGCTGATGGCAATGGCAGTCGTCACAGTCGCGTCTGGAGGACTGCCGGTCACCGACGTCACCGCCACGACCCCTCTCCGTGGCATGGCAGTGACGGAGGCGATCGCGGTCGGTGTCACCAAATGGGGACTGCCGGTGACCAAGGTGGCCAACGGCATCCCGGTGACGTTCATCGTGGTCAGCACGACCGGAGGCCAGCCGAAATCACAGTAGGAACAGGGCGAGAACAATGGTCGAACTAGAGGAATTTGCGCCAAATCGCTGGCGGGTGAAGCGGACGCCGCAACACTTCGCCAGATCTGAGCATCCGGTCCCCTACGTCATCTCCGACATCATGCCGCCGACCGAACAGGTCGACGGCCAGTTCTACACATCCAAGAGCGCATTTCGCCGGGTCGGTCGCCAGCTCGGGCTGATCGAGGTCGGCACCGAGAAGCTGAACCCCCGATTACAAAGAGCTTCTGCCACGCAGGCGGCCAGGCAAGGCCGCCAGCAGGCGCTGAAGAAGGCAATGGAACTAGTCCGGTCTGGCTGACCGGATGTCAGTGTAACCCCCCGGCTTTCCCTCAGCCGGTAATGGAGCTGCGACCATGAGTGACGTTACTGTCGCGCCGCCGAGTGCTGCGCCAACTGCCCCCGCCCCTGCCCCCGCCGCCAGCGAGGTGCCGATCAACCAAACCCCGCAATCCAGTCCGAACCCGATCGGCTCGCAGGCCCCGGAGAAGCCTGCCAACTGGAACGGTCCGGAGGGCCGCAAGGAGGCGATCCAGCGCGCCTTCGATCGCGCTAATAACCCGCAGGCCAAGGCGAAAGAGCCGCCCAGGCCGGCTCCCAAGCCGGCTGAGGCCAAGGCGGGTCACAACCAACCGCCGGAAGAGACACCAAAGCTGAACCTGAAGAAGCGTCCGGAGGCGCAGGACGAGACACAGGCAACCCCGCGTGGTGAGCGGGGCCGGTTCGCGCCGCGGCAGGCGGCGGCTAACGATGTCAATGCCCAAGTGCGGTCAAGTGCGGTCAATGCTGGTCAGCCTGGCCAAAATAATCTTGGGCATGCCCAAAATGCCCAAAATGCCCAGTTGACAAAACTGCCGCCGCACGCGCCCTACCCGGAGCCGCTGCAGCGGATGGCCGAAAGCGCCAAGCGGGACTGGGCGGTGACGCCGGAGACGGTGCGCGGCGACGTCCACCGCATGCACGCCGAGTTTAAGAAGGCCTCGGACTACTACAAGGCCACCCACGAGGTGTTCAAGTCGATCGCCAAATATCACCAGATGGCGGTCGAGCAGGGCACCACGCTGGACAAGGCGCTGGGCAATTTCGTCTCGATCGAGAATAAGCTGCGCCAGGACCCGATTGCCGGGCTGGATACTATCGTCAACAACCTCAACATTACGGACCCGCAGACCGGACAGCGGCTTGGGTTACGCGACATCGCCTGGCACGTCGTCAACCAGTCGCCCGAGCAGTTGCGCCAGATCCAGATGGGCAATCAGCAGCAGGCGGCGGGACATCAGATCGGCGCGCTGCATCAGGAAATACAGGGCTTGAAACAGACCCTGCAGCAGATGCATACTCAGCAGCAATTCACTTACACGCGGTCTGCGGTCGACCAGTTTGCCGAGACGCACCCGCGGTTTGATGAAGTAGGAGATGCGGTTCGCAGAGAAGTCGAACTCGGCTTCGATATCGACACCGCATACAAAAGGGCTTGCTTACTCCAGCCAGCCGCACAGGCGGAGCAGATCCGCACCACACCGGCTCAGACCCGAACCCCAGACCGAAGCATCCACGGCGCGCCCAGCGTGACTGCCTCAAACGCAGCGTCACGGCGTCCCAAGGAGCCAAGTCCGACAGCACGCGATGCAGTGAAAAACGCACTGCAGCGATTGAACGGCGTTCATTAGGTATCGCAAACGCGAGCCTGAAATCTGACCCCAATGTGGAGCTGCGACCATGCCTAACGTTACTACCGCCGCCGCCTATCAACAGGTTTTATCGATGGCGCTCGAAGACCGTTCGAGCGGCTACCAGGACCTCGTTTCCAACAACAACGCACTGTTGGCCGTGATGAAACGTAAAGGCCAATGGCAAACCTATAGTGGTCCCAAGATCAGACAGACACTACAGGTAGGAAAAAATTCCGCTCAGTGGTATTCTGGATACGATCAACTTCTGAATCCAGCGATCGATTTATTCAATGATGGCGTGTGGGATCCGAAGATGGTTGTGGTCCCGGTGATCCTCTCGTTGCAGGAGATACTTAACAACGAGGGCGAATCCCAACTCATGGATGTATTTGAATCGTATATATCCGCCGCTGAAAAGGCGCTGGAAGACGCCATGGACGCCGGCATCTATTCGGACGGCACCGCCAACGGCAACAAGCAGATCACCGGCCTTGCTACTGCAATCCCCGCACTGCCCAACACCGGCACCTATGGCGGCATCGATCGCAACCTCAATCCGATCTGGCGCACTTCGGCTTACGACCCGAGTGCAGCGGCGGGCACCACGTCATTGTCGGCGTTCGGCACCCAGGTGACGTCGACCACCATCCGCCCGATGATTAACTACGTCATGACCCGGCAAAGCCGCGGCCGTGATTACGCTGATTTGTTGCTGATGTCTCCTGAACACTACGCGGCCTACGACGCCGCCACGGTGGCGATCCAGCGCCAGCAAGGCGATACCTCGCTCGGCAAGCTCGGGTTCAGTTCGCTGGAATACATCGGTGGCGGCAAGCGCGCTGAGATCGTATTGGACGGTGGCATCGGCAGTAATATGCCGGCGAATACAACGTTCGGTATCGACACGTCGAGCCTGCGGCTGCGCTATCACCCCTCCAGAAACTTCGACAAGTTGTTCGACGGCGATGGCCAGATGCCGATCGACAAGGACGCGATTGCGCAATTTATCGGCTGGATGGGTGAACTCACCATGACCAACCCGCTCTTCAATTGGAGATTGTACGACTCTAACCCGGCGGCTTAACCCTCCGCAGGGCGAACACCGTCCCGCTGGTTCTGTCCCCTCGACTCTGCCCGCCAGCGGGGCGGCTACTTACAGGCTGCGACGCCTCAACCAGAAAAGGTTTCCCTCATGCTGCGCGATCCCGACGAAGTTCTAGTCGTACTGTTCAAGCACCAGGCCTTTCCCAACGACGACAAATCGCTCGCCGCCGGGCGGCCGATCTTCGATGACCTCGAAGTGTGCGAAATCCGCGCCCCCGGCTCGAAAGAGGTCAAGGTGTTCCCGGCGACGTTCTTCTCGCGCTGGGTCGACGATCCCTTCACCGGCCAGCAGCGCAAGCAGAGCTACGCCGAACGCTTCAAACACCAGTACCAGCAGTTTAAGGCCGACGCGGCCCAGACCAAAACCGGCACGCCGTTGGAGTTGGCCAAATTCCTGACTGACGGACGGCGCGCCGAGTTGCGGGCGCAGAACATCTACACCGTCGAGGTGCTCGCCGCCGTCGAGGGCGCTGAACTGAAGAACCTCGGCCCCGGTGGCAGGGAGATGAAGAACGCCGCCACCGAGTACATCGAGGCCGGCAAGACCAGCGCGCCGAACAAGATGTTGCAGGCCGAACTGGAGGCGCTGAAGGCCCGCAACGCCATCCTCGAAGAGGACATGGCGGCCAGGAAGGCGCGCGAGGCCGGCGACCCGGACGAGCCTGGCGAGTTCGCCGGCATGTCGCTGGTGCAGTTGCGTGAGTTCATCACCATCAATACCGGACAGGCCCCACTGGGTTCGATGAACCGCAAGACGCTGATACGGATGGCCGAAACCGCCCGACCCGAGCAGGTGGCCTGATGACGATCCTGTCGGTGACGAGGGACGTCTGCGCGGCGGTCGGGGTTTTGCTGCCGTCGTCGGTGTTCTCCAACCTCGCCGGCAATCGCACCATGCAGGAGATGCTGGCCTGCGCCAACGAGACGGCGCAGCGCATCGCCTACGACCAGCGCGACTGGACCCGGCTGCGCACCACGGCGGTCTACACTGGCGACGGCCAGTACGTGCCGCCGCTGCCCGATCCTTACGCGGTATGGACTGGCAGTACCGCGTTCCCGTTACCGGCCAACTACAAAAGGATGTTGTTGACCTCAAGCGTCTGGCGCACGACGTGGGGGGCGCAGCCGATGCGGTTCGTGGCTGATACCGACGAATGGATCGTCCGCCGCCTTAGCTTTTCTGACGATAGCATGTGGGGAGAGTGGACCATATTCGGCGGCCAGATCCACATCTGGCCGATCATGGCAGGCGCATCGCCGGGCGTTCCCGCCGAGACGGCATATCACACCTATCTCGACAAGAACTGTGTGGCGCTGGCCAGCGGCGGCTTTGGCGACAGTTTCCTGGCCGATGGCGATAGCTTTGTACTCGACGAGCGGTTGTTGAAGCTCGGCATGATCGCCGACTGGAAGCAGAAGAAGGGTGCGGCCTACGCTGAAGACCTCGAAACGTTCGGCACTGCGCTCAGTATGGCGATGGGACACGACAGCCCAGCACCGATCCTCGTCGATGGACGCAGAAACGCCATAAGCACGCGAGGTGGCTGGGGTGCCTATCTCAACTAACCGACCGAATGGGCCGTCCGGCGTTATCTTCAACGTCGGGCTGAAGGGCGACACCGGGCCGCCGGGGGCGACGGGTCCAGCCGGCCCGCCCGGCAACAATAGCACGGTGCCAGGACCGCCAGGCGCAACAGGGCCGCAGGGACCGCAGGGCATACCAGGGGCGTCAGGAAGTGGTGCTGGCGATGTCACTGGGCCTGCCGGCGCGGTCGCCGACCGCATCGCGGTCTACAACGGCACCACCGGCAAGACCATCAAGGATGGCGGTAAGCTGATCGCCGATCTGGCGCTGGTGTCGCATACTCACACCCAAGCCGACGTCACCAATCTCGTCAGCGACCTCGCACTCAAGGCCCCGTTGGCTTCGCCGGTATTCACTGGCGATCCGCAGGCCCCGACGCCGACGACAAGCGATAACGACACCAGCATCGCGACCACGGCATTCGTCAAAAGCGCAATCGCTGTGTCCGGTGTCGGTCAGATCTTCTACCTCGATCCGACCGATGCCGCAGATGTCGCCACCTACAAGCGGTTGGTTCTGTCGCCCAGCCCTGCGGCTGAAAGCTCTCTTGCTGTCATCTGCACCGGAACGACCTCCGACTTTCTGATCGGCAGCTTCATCACCGATCCCGGTGTACCGGGAGCAATCGATTTTCCTGCCGGATCAGCTTATCGCAGGATGTATGGCAAGGTCTCAGGCGGCACGGCAAAATTCCGCTTGCAGGTTTATGTCCGGACTGTTGGCGGCACCGAGACGCTGGTTCGCGACGAGTTTAGCAACGATTTTTCAAGCACGGTGCCGACCTTGCAGGAGTGGCTGGCGACGCCTGCCAGCGGCGGAGCACTCACGACCAGTGATCGCATCGTCGCCAAGGTCTCGGCGCGACGTGTCACGGGTCCGACGAATGTCACCGTGACACTGTATGGCGAGGGTAGTGCGAACGCCTCGCAAATTCAGACGACCATTCCGTCTTCGTCATCTGTGCCGTTAGCGGCGACCCCGCCGCTTTCGATTACGGCTGGTAATATCTCCATCACCGCGGCGGCATTGACCAAAACCGACGACACCAACGTGACGCTGACGCTGGCCGGCACGCCTGCCACCGCATTGTTGCAGGCTTCGAGCATTACCGCTGGATGGGCCGGCACGCTCTCGACCACGCGCGGCGGGCTGGGCGCGAACAACGGCGCGGCTAATGGCATCCCGTTGTTCGCCTCTGGCGCAGCCACGGTGACGGCAGCCGGTACAGTCATCGGTGCATCAGCGGTGCGCTACGACGCCGCGCAAACCTTGACCGCCAACCAGCAGGCGCAGGCCCGCGCCAACACTGGCACGCCGAACGCCAATATCATCATCAATGGCGATTTCCGCATCAATCAGGAAGGATATGTTTCAGCCGCCGTGTTGGCCGCCGGATCGTATGGCCACGATCAATGGAAGGCTGGAGCGGCGGGCGGTAATTACTCCTTCACACAGCTCGCCAGCAGCACGCAGGTCACCATCGCATCGGGCAAGACTCTGATCCAGCCAATCGAGGACGTCAGGGTTGTCGGTGGCTCGTATGTGTTGACGTGGACCGGCACCGCGCAGGCGCGCGCAGGTGTCAATTCGCTGACGCCGTCCGGCTCCTATGCTGCCAGCCCGTTGGCTATTGCGGGGCAGACCGCAGGCACTGCGATGTCCGTCGAGTTCAACGCCGGCACGCTCGGCACCGTCAAGCTGGAAAGCGGATCGGTCGCGACGCCGTTCGTCATGCCGGACTACGCCAGCGAACTGGCGGCGTGTCGCAGATACTATCAGAAATACGTCGGCGTGCTCGTGTCCGGATACGGAGCCGCCGGGGCCAACCAGTTCGACACGTATCTCATCAGCCCATCAATGCGAGCGACGCCAACAGGCAGTGTAACAGGCACCGCGCCTGTCTACTCCAACTGCTCTGCTCTGGTGATTGTCCCATACACCGAAACGACTTTCACGGCGAGGGTCACGGTCACGGCAGCGGGGCAATATTACGTCGATACGAGCGCCAGCTCGATTAATTTGAATGCGAGGCTATGATGGCAGACTATCAACTCACCGCCACCGACAGCATCATCCGCACCGAGGACGGCGCGTGCATCCCGCCCGATCCGGCCAACCGCGATTACGCGGAGTATTTGCAGTGGGTCGAGGACGGCGGCGTCGCTGATCCCTATGTGCGGCCGCCTGAAGTGGAGCCGGTGCCGACACCCGAGCAGGAACTGCTGTTCGAGCACGAGAACAGAATCCGCGCCATCGAAGGCGCGCCGCCGCTGACGCAGGATGAGTTCAAGGCAAAGGCTACCGCATGAGTCAATATCAGGCCTTTCGCCGGGTGCCAGTACCGCCGCAGGTGGCGCAAAAGCTCGACACCGTGACATTTCCCGCGCCGACCCGCGGTATCGTCATGAACGAGAACGAAAGTTATACGCAGCCGGGGTCGGCGGTGATCTGCGATAACTGGAAGCCAACGACAAAAGGCGTCTCGCTGCGTGGTGGCTGCACCCGCTGGTGCGTATTGCCAGAAACGCTCCCGGTGATTTCGGCGTTCGAATACCGCAGCAGCGCTGCCCACCACATGTTCGCCGCCAACGCTACCAAACTATACAACGTTACGACTTCGATCCCAGGGTTAGTCAAGGCGGGACAGACCTCGGGCAATTACGCCGCCTCGCAAATGGCGAACGCCAGCGACGACTGGCTGATTGTCGTCAACGACAACGGCGACCCGCCGTTGCGCTACAACGGCACGACGTGGGCGACGCTGAACTACACCACCCCCGGCAATTGGGCGAACAGCACCGCGTATGCGATCGATGCGCGGGTTAAGGACACTACCGACAGCACCAACTGGAAATGCACCGTAGCGCACAGCAGCCCGGCGGGGCCGACGACGTTCGCGGCGGACCGCACCGCCAATCCGGGGCGCTGGGTGACCGACAGCGCCGCCGACAATGTCAGCTGGATCACCGGGCCGTCAGGAACGGCGGTCGAGAACGGCAGTCATCTCGTCTACGTCTGCAAATATCGCAACCGGTTCTTCTTTATAGAGCAGGACTCGATGAACGCCTGGTATCTGCCGCTCAACGCGATCGGCGGCGTGCTGGCGATGATTCCGCTATCAGGAGCAGCAACCAAAGGTGGCAAATTAATTTTTTGCACCACGTGGTCAATCGACGCCGGCGATGGCGTCGACGACAAGCTGGTGTTCATGACCGACCTCGGCGAGATCCTGGTGTTCACCGGCGGCGATCCCTCCAGCGCCGCAAACTGGCGGCAGGAAGGTCGTTACAACATGAGCCCGCCGATGGGGATGAATGCCCACCTGGCGGTTGGTGGTGACGTCCTGGTCGCCACGGTCGACGGCATCATGCCGATCACCGGCGCGATTACCAAAGACCGCGCCGAACTGGAGTTGGCCGCCGTTACCCGACAGATCAAGATCATGTGGCGCGCCGAGGTGTTGGAGAAGCGCGAGTGGCCGTGGACGATGTGCAAGTGGGACGAGTATGGCGGGATCTTTTGCGCCGTCCCCGGCAGCGCGTCAGGCAAGGAGCGGGTGCTAGCCGTTAACGCCACCACTGGCGCATGGGCGCGATACACCGGTTGGGACTGCACCTGCTTCATCCGAATGCGCGGCGATATGTTCTTCGGCACCCAGAAGGGCATCATCATGCAGGCCGATCGCACCGGCTATGACGACGGCCTGCCCTACACCGCGGTGCTGGTTGGCGGCTGGGAGGTGTTTTCCTCGCCGTCGCAGACCATCACCTGGCGGCAGGCGCGGGCGTCGTTTACCGCGCGGGCGGGGGAACCCTTCCAGCCGCAACTGGCGGCGACCACCGACTACGTCGTCACCTTGCCGCCACCGCCAAACGCCGGGCCGGATAGCGAGCCGCTCGACATCTGGGACGAGGGGCTGTGGGACGACGCCGTCTGGGATGCCGGCGCACCGCCGTCCGTCACGGTGCGCAATACCGGCTGGGTCAGCATCGGCGTCACTGGCTACAGCCACGCGCCGATTATCCAGGTGACGGTGGCGCAGCGGGCCAGACCGCAAGTCGATCTGATTTCAATCGCTGCGACGTTCGAGCGTTGCGGCATCACGGTGTGAGGGACCGATGGCCAGCTATAGTTTCCTCGACGACTATCTCGCACCTGGCCAGCGTTATCGGGAGGACGAGCCCGGCCCGGAGGAAAAACTCGACCGGATGCTGCGGAACATGCCGCAGATCGGCGATGATGTTGATCCTTTGTTTGCGCCACCGCCGAAAAATATGCTCGGCATCGACCCGACTAATGATCGCAACACCATCAGCCCTGACAGCATAGGAGCCCCGGCGCAAACCCTCGGCGACCTGTTCGCACCGGCATGGATCTATGGCGACGAAAAGAGCATGGCAGCGGCAACTGACTGGAACGCGCGGCATCTGAAGACGCCGCCTGCGCCAGACCCGCGCTATGTGCCGCCAGTGCCGAAATCATCGAGCGATCTGGTGCGTGATAGCGTGGCGCAGGCGATAATGGAGAGCCCGGTATATGGTGCCGGTCAAGGCGGGACAGGTAATCTTGGCGGTGAAGGTATTGGCCCGGCAGCCGAGAGCGGGGCCACGCCAGCCGCGCCTACCACCGGTACGGTGCAAGGCTTCACCACGCCCAACGCGCCGCAGGCGCAGCCGACCACCGCGCCACCGGCACCAAATGAGCAGGGTGTAGAAGCGTGGGGTGACAAAAACTCCATTGATGAACAGGCTGATACTGCTCCAGCTACCCCATCTACTAATGCACCGACGGCTGCGCCGCCTTCATTTGGCTTTGCCAACCCCAGCGACCCCGGCCAAACTTCCAGCCACGGCCAAAACACAACGTCGGGCCAATCGGCGGTAACCGGCCCGACCTCGCCATCATCAACGGCGACGCAAGGCCCAACGCAGGGGCCAGCAACAGCACCCGCGGTATCGCCGCAGTCTTCTGCAGAACCTACGGCAGAAGAAGACGCCGCCGCACTGGCGGAAGCCAATGCGCAAGCTGTCCAGGAAGGTTTTATGTCCCCCGAAGGTGTACCCGGCAAGGGTGTCACCACGACAGTATCAGCAGTTCCATCCGTCGCCCCGCCCGCGCCACCCGCACCGCTAGGCATCACCGCAGAAGAAGATGCCGAGGCCATGCAGTCGGTCGCCCCCGAGGCGATGCAGGCGTTCCAGGACGCTGTCATGGACAGCATCGCCGACGAGCAGGGGATACAGGAGAACGCAGTCAACGCCCAGGTCAACGCCATCACCGCGCCGGAGCAGTCCGTTCAGGACGCGCCGCAGCAGACCCAGACGGCTCCGACGCAGACGCAGGAGGCACCCGCACCACCCGCCCCGCCTGCACCACCTGCCCCGCCTGCCGAAACATCACTCAGTCAGGCCGAAATGGATGCCATCAATGCGGAAGTCGACAATGCGCTGTCGCCGATGGCGGCACCAGTGGCGTATGCGCCGGTTATGGCACCCCCGGATACGCTGACGGTGGATGACGTTGCGACACCGCACTCGATGGCAACCCCGACGCAGACCGCCCCGCAACAGACACAAACCGCCCCGACTGCATTGGACGCCATCAACAACGCCATAGCGACGCCGACAGCCCCGCAGTCACCGACACCAAGCCAGGAAGAGGCTAGTCCGACGACGTCAGTTCAAGGCCTTACTCAAGAAGACGTAAACGCTCTCGAGGCGGAAAATCCAGACACTTTTGGTCCGCTATCTCAAGCGCCAACCCCAGCTCAGATGAACCAGGCCCAAACGGCGGTTACGCAGGGGATAAACCAGGGCCTCTTTGGGCTCGCGATATCTCCACCCGCGCAGCAGCAAGACGACGCCAACGCTGTAGCCATGAACACATTCGGCTACACACAGGCAATGAACGATGTTGGCATGACGCCGTCCGCGATCGCGGCGGCACACGCTGATGTGCAGGAAGCGATGCAGGCATTGGCAAACAATGTGTCGGTCGCCAATCCGGAAGCCAGCGCCGTGCAGGGATTCACCACGCCCGGTGTGACGACTGCAGAAGGCGTCATCGGCTCGCCAACGGCAGGCACGGTCGCTGCCCCCGGCATTAGCGGGCAAAACATGGGGCCAACCTCTGGTCTTACTGGCACTGCCACAGTTGGCCCAGCGACAACAGCCGCAGTTTCCGGGTTTGCACCAGGCCTCGGCTTTGGTTACGGGCCGGACGGGCCGGTCGGGCCGTTGGGGCAAGCCACTAGTGCTGTGGCCCCAAGTGTCGCAGAGGCCGCCGACACCCAAGGCGCGGTCACTGCCGACGCCAACACCAGCGCCACCGCTGAAGCGGCTGCGCCATCCGTTGCTGAAGGCACTGCGGTCAGCGGCAGCCCTGCAGACGGCACAGTTGGCTTCGGCTTCGGGCCATCAGAAGGCGATGCCGGCATTGGCGTGGGCGTTAGTGGCATCAGCGGTGAAGGTGAAGGTGAGGGTGAAGGCAGCGGTGTCTCAGGCAGCTCCAGTGGCGTTGGCGGTCTTGGCGGTATGGGCGGCGGCGAGGGTGACAGCGGCACCGCAGGCACCAGCGGTGATGGCGGTATAGGCGGCATCGGCGGCGAAGGCGGTGAAGGTGGCGAGGGAGGCTGGTGATGAATTACATCTACGGCCACGACGATATCGTCGCCAGCTTCGTGGCGCAGCTGATTCCGTCATGCCGCGAGCGCGGTTTTGGCAAGGCCAAGGCAATCGGCGTCATCGACAAAGCGGGCCGCCTGATCGCGGGCTTCGTTTATCACGGCTATGACCCTGACGCCGGAACCATCCAGATCTCCGGGGCCTCGCTGCCCGGCACCAAATGGTGCAACCAGCAGACGCTGGCGCATGTCTACCGTTACCCGTTCCTGCAGCTCGGCTGCCAGATGATTATCCAGATGGTGCCAGCCGACGACGAGCGGCTGCTCTACCAACTGTCCCGGCTGAATTACCAGTTTATCCCGTTGCCGCGCATGTTCGGACGCCACAAGGATGCCGTGCTGGCGCAACTGACCTTCGAGGATTGGGCCGCCAACAGGCTGTGCCGGCGTTACGGCCATCATCTCGAACAAACGCCACTTGAGGAGGCTGCATAATGCCAGGCGTATACCAGAATACAGGCGTGATTGATCAGCGTGACGCCATCACCCGCGCGCTGATGAATATCTCATCGCCACCGCCGCAGACCCCGCCACCGCAGATGCCGCAGGGTGGCCAGCCGCCGCTGCCGGGCATGCCGCAGATGCCGCCGCAGGGTGCCCCGCCCCCCGGTGCGCCGACGCCGGTGCCATTGCCGGGAGGCATGCCGCCAGCGTCGCCAGGAATGCCGCCGATGTCGTCAGCACCGGGGATGCCGCCGCCGGTGATGCCAGGTAGCCCGCAGGCCCCGTCCCCGCAAATGCCGCCGCAGGGCGCGCCGCCGCCGAGGTACTAGCCATGAGCCTTTTTAAGCCCGACCCACCGACACCGCCTAACCCGATCGAGACGGCGCGCGCCTCGACCTCGACCAACGTCGCCACGGGTGTGGCCAACGCGTATCTAAACAACGTCAATCAGGTGACGCCGCAAGGCAGCCTGAATTATAACGCCACCGGCAGCCACACCTGGCACGATCCGGTTACCAATACCGATTACGAGATCCCGACCTTCACGGCGACGCAGACGCTGTCGCCAACCCAGCAGGCGATCCAGGCTCAGAACGAGGCGGCGCAATACAATCTGGCTGGGATGGCGAATGCGCAGTCAGGGCGCATTTCCGGGTTGCTGTCGAAAAACATGGATACCAGCGCGCCCATCAATACCCAGGCCTATCTGCAGGCGCTGCAGCGGTCGGACCCATCTGGGTATGAATACGCGAGACGATCCATGGCTCAGGGGGAGAGCGCAGACGACTTCGTCAAGCGGCATTATAAGGAAGCCCAGGCCGCCGGCGACTACAGAACAGAAGGCGTCCTGTCAGGCGGTGATCCCAACTCGATCATGAACGTCGGCAAGGCGTCGACCTCGTTCGACGCCGGTGGCCCGATCCAGAACACGTTTGGCGGCTACGGCGACATCACCAGAACCTACGGCCCCGCGGATAATTTCAGCGCCGACCGGCAGCGGGTCGAAGATTCGTTGATGCAGCGCATGAACCCGCAGTTGCAGGTCGAGCGGCAAAGCGTCGAGCAGCGCCTCGCCGACCAGGGCATCCGCTACGGCAGTCAGGCCTACAGCTCAGCAATGGACGACTACAACCGGCAGGCCAACGACGCCCGGTTCGCGGCGATCGGGCAGGCTGGCGGCGAACAGCAGCGCATGAACCAGATGGCGGCGCAACTCGCCGCGTTCCAGAACCAGGCACAGGGACAAAGCTACGAGCAGGCGCAGGGGTTGGCACAGTTTGGCAATCAGGCGCAGGGCCAGCAGTTTACCCAGAACGCCGCGCTGGAGGCGTTTCGCAACGCCGGGCTGGCGCAGCAGATTTCGCAGGCGCAGTCCGGCTTCAACGCCCAACAGGCGGCGCGTAATTCCTGGATGCAGGAGCAGTACGCGCAGCGCAACCAGCCGATCAACGAAATCAGCTCACTGCTGAGCGGCTCGCAGGTCAGTCAGCCCAATTTCGTCAATACGCCGGGCTCGCAGATAGCGACCACAGACATCGGCGGCTTGGTCAATCAGAATTTCCAGAACCAGATGTCGGCCTATGGCGCACAGACCCAGCAAGCCAACCAACTGATAGGTGGCGTGCTGGGTGGCGCAGCGGGCCTGATCAAGTCGGACGAACGCGTCAAGAACGTCGGCGACCGTATCGGCACGGTATTCGCCACCAACGAAGATGACGAGCGCAAGAAATTGCCAGTTTACGAATACGCCTACAAGGACGATCCGGCGGCGACCCGGCATGTCGGTCCGATGGCGCAGGACGTGGAGAAAGTCGACCGGAAAGCAGTCAAGACCATTGGCGGCGTCAAGCACATCGATACGCGCCGGGTGATGGGTAACATTTTGAGGGCGGCGTGATGGCAGACGAAACAGAAAACGAACTCGCTAAGCTCGCTAAAAGCTACATCTACAACAGCAACGACCCCAACATTAACCAAGTGCTGCGACAGCGTATTGCGCTGGCGATGATGGAACGCAAGAGAGCTGTCCCCAAAAATGCCGGAGAGGGCATCACCGCGATCGGCGAGGCGCTGGGCGAGAACCGACTACGCAACCAGTTGGAGGCAGGCGATCTGGCGCAACAGGCAGTAAAACCGCCGCCGCCCGATACTGCAGCGCCTGTTGCTACGGTGGCTCCGCCAGCCGCAAGATCGTTGGTGCCGGCTGAAGGCGATACCGACACGGGCGATGTGGTTCTTCCCCGTACCCCGCCGCCGCCAACATCGCTTCCATTGCCGCCATCCGAGCAGACCTCCGCGCCGAACGGGCTGTTGTCTCGTGAAAATGCGGGCGGCATTGTCGGGCCTTACGCCAACAACCCGGCGCAGACAGCATCGCTGATGAACCCGCAGCCAACGCGGGTAGCCCCGCCAACAGGCGGGCCGCTCCCGACTACGTCCTTCCAGCCCCAGAACCAGCCGCTGGTGCCGCCACAGAGACAGCCACCGATGCCGGTGTCGAGCGGTGGCTACAACATACTGGACCAGGCGGCAAACGCTCCACCGCCCGCGCCTACGGCTCCCGCAGCCCCAGCGGTGCGGGACGCCGTGGCGGGTGCCCTCCAGAACCAGCAGAACGGCCCGGCGGTGCCGCAGCCAAACCCTATGCTCGCCGGGCAACCGGCATCTCCCCGATTAAACCGCGATCTGGTCCTGTCTTCCGACCCGGCGGCTGGTTCCCCTACGGGTAGCATGCCGGCGAATACGATGGCGCTGCGAGCCCCTACTGATTTCGGCATCAAGCCAGCGCCACCGGCAGCCCCGCCGATGCAGGCTGCACCACCACCGACGCAGGTGGCGCAGGCCTTGGGTATCTCTCCCTATGGGACGCCCAAGGGCACCCCCGGCTATGTGGTGCCCAAGCAGGACACGCTGCCTGAGCCGCCACCGCCTGTTCTCATGAGCAAGCGTGAAGCTCAGATCCGCAACTGGCTCGCGCAAAACCAGAATAACCCCTATGCGGCAGGAAAAGTGGCGACAGAATTGAACGACCTCGTCGCCGATCGTACCCAGCGACAAAACACAGCCACCGAATTGTGGAAGTCCAAACTGACCCATTCGCAGCAATTGGATCTGAAGCGTCAAGACCAGCTCAGGGATCAATACAAGCAGAGCCTGCAAGAAATACAGGAAGCGCAGAAGATACAGGCTGGGCAGCATACCACGGTTGAGGGGCGGCTGATGATGCCGGACCCGAACAAACCGATTGGCAGCGCGTGGATCGACGTTACCGCACCGAAACCGGGACAGAAAGAAGGCGGCCCTCCGGTTCTTAGTAAGCCGCTGACGGCAGAGCAGGACAAGTCGCAGAAATTCCTGACCCAGATGATTCTTGCCGAGAAACAACTGGAGGGGAAAGAGCACTTGCTCGCCAACAGCCCCGGCCAGGACATCCTCAACAAATTCGGCGGCAACGCACTGCTCGACCGCAACTATCGGATCGCCAGGAACGCTGCCGACTTCAGCGTCGCCGCCAATTTGCGCGATATTTCCGGGGCGACAATCGGCGAGACCGAGCAGGTGCGCCAATACAAGATGGCGATGCCGGTACGCGGCGACGACGCCGCCACCATCGCGGCCAAGCGGGATCTGCGCAAGAGCATCATGGACAGCATGTACAACGGCTTGGGCGAGGCGAGATCGCTGGTCGACTATAGCAAACAGGAAATGATTAAGAGGCACGACGAGGATCAGGCCAGGATCAACGAAACGCTCAACGCAAAACTGGGGCCGCAGCCCAAGGGCTATGTCGCTCACAACAGGAAAACCGGCGAGAGCCGGGTTTTCGACGGTAAAAACTGGCTGGATTACACGCCATGACAGACAACACAGACGAGTGGGGGCCGGCACCGGAGCCACAGACCTGGGGCCAGTACCTTGGCGATACCGCCAACGATTTTGGTCGTGCCGTCACCAATGCCGCGACTTTTGGCATGGGCAACCGCGCCAAGGCGGTGATCGAGGCCGCCAAGTCTGACCTGATCGAAGGCAAGCCGCAGACCTATAGCGAGGCGCTGGAGAACCAGGTCAAGGCGAGCGAGGTCGCCCGCGAGCGCAGCCCGATCGCTTCTATCACAGGCGACGTCCTCGGCTCGTTCGCGATTCCAGCGCTGGGGGCGGAACGCCTCGCCCTGCGCACTGGGGCAGCATTAGCACCGACACTTGGCCGGGCTGCGCCTGCAGTCGGTCGCGCCGTCGGTTACGGCGCGTCAGGGGCTGCGACTGGCGCGGCGCAGGGGGCGGGCGGCACCTACACCGGCAATCCAGAGGACTACCTCGAAAACGCTGGCTGGGGAGCTGCCCTTAGCGCGCCGCTCGGTGCAGCAGGCGGTGCAGCATTCGGACGCGGAAAGCCGGTATCGGCGGCCAAGGTGCCGACCGCAGCAGAACAGGAACTGGCGACAGACGCGGCCTACAACACTCTCAGGACGTTACCGGCGCGCTACACGCCAGCCTCGTTTGCCGATCGTGCATTGTCTGCTGACCAGGCGTTGCGCACGGCTGGGCATTTTACTGGATCCAGAGATCTCGGCGGCAGCCCGGTGCCATTCCGCGCCACTGAACAAATGCGCGCGCCCCCCACAGCAGTTGACCCGATTACTGGCGCAGCAAGACATATCAACCTCGCCGACATTGATACTGTCCGCAAGGGCACGACAGGCAAACGAATCGCAAAGTTGGACCCCTGGGAGCAGGAAGGCGCTGGCATTGTCCGCCGCGCGATTGACGACTTTGTCGCAAACCCGCCACGGGGTGCTGTAGTGCCAGGCACAGAGCCTGCCGCACGACAGGCGGCGATGGTAGCCAACCGTGCACGTCAATTGCATGCCGGAACCATGCGCACCGAGGCAATGGACGAGATGATCCGCAATGCCACGCGGACGGCGGATGCAACCCATTCCGGTCTTAATCTGCGCAACGAATTACAAAAGGCCGTCAGGACCGGGCTCAAGGAAAAGAAGGGCGAGAGCTCGTTTTCAAGGGCTGGTTACAACCCTGCCGAACTGGCCGAGTTCGAGCGTTTTGCTGCCGGGCAGGGGGTGAAAAGCCAGGTATTGGGCTATGCCGATAAGTACCTCGGTGGCGGTGGCGGTCTCGGTGCGTTGGTGGCGGGTGGTATTGGCGGCCACTTGCTCAAGGATGACAGTTCAGATCCTGCCACGGCCATCGCCAAGGGGGCCGGGGTTTCGGCACTGGGCCTCGGTCTGCGCCTGTACGGCAACCGCCGCGCTACTGCTGACATCAACCGCATGCGGGATCTGATCGCACAGCGTAATCCGCTTTATCTGGAGCGTGCAGCGCGAGCAGGCATGAAGCCCGGCCCCGGCTCGTCGCTGGCGGCAAAGGCGGCGCGGGACGCCATCGCCACCGCTTTGATCCGGCGCGGGGCGCAGCCAACAGCCGAAGACGAATGGAGATAGCAAATGCCGCGCGATGGTTCGAACAACTATAATCTGCCGTTCCCCGACGTGGTCACCGACACCACGATCGAAAGTGCGGTGTATAACGGTTTTACTAATGACGTCGCGCTCGACCTCAACACGCCGCGACCAATCCTGCACGGCGGCACCGGGGCCAATAACGCCCGCGACGCCATGATCAACCTGTCGGGTGAGATCGCCAAGCAGGTGGTCGCCAACTACGACAGCCATCCATTCGTTTCCGGCTCGTTCTATTCAGACAATGCGACGGGGCACGCTGCCCCGATCGACGGCCACGCTTTCATGGGGATCTGCTACCTCAAGGACGACAACAACATCGTCGTGGAGGCACGCGACCAGGGTGACACCACCACGCCGGGGCGGTTATACGTGCGGGAAAAGAAGGCCGGCGTCTGGGGGCCGTGGGTGAACGACGGCCTCGTTGTAGTAGTCGATGGCGACGACATTGGCATCGGCATAACCAGCGACGCCGCCGACATGACGTTCGGTCTGCGTGGTACCGCGCCGGATTCCTTCTTCGCCGTCAATACCGAAAGCGACGGCAGCGGCACCAATGCCTTCAGGGTCAACAAGGACGGCAGTGTGGTATTTGCCGGCAACGTCACCTTCCCGGCGACGCCGCCGGTCAACCCGACCGACGCCACCAACAAGGCCTATGTCGACGATAATTTCGTGGAGCTGACCGGCGACACCATGACGGGACAGCTCACTGCCCCGACATTTTCTGCAAGTGCCAACGCTTATTATTTCAATGGCGGTGCCAACTTTCTATTTTACAACACTGGTGCCGGATATTGTCATTTCAATACTTCACTTAAAGTAGACGGCACGGTCTATTCTGGTCCAATCAATTGCGCTCAGATCTACGCCACCGGCACGTCGCGCTTCGTGGATCGCGTGCTAGTCGAGGGCGGTGGGCAGCCTTGCTTCGCTGTCCACAATAGTGTCGCGCATCAAGCGTGGGGCTATTGGGTCGATTCCAGCGGTGCCGGCGGTATGCTGATCGGCTATACCGACGCGGCAGGCAATCCCATAGGCAACGTTGCGTCATTCACCTCGGCACCTGGTTTTACCGTGGGCGGCACGGCCTCCAAACCCGGCGGCGGGGCGTGGTCGGCGACCTCGGACGCCCGCATCAAGAATGTATCGGGCGACTATACCTCGGGCCTCGACGCCGTCACCGCGCTCAATCCGGTGCGCTTCACCTACAAGGGCAATGACGGCGACGCCCACAAGGACGTCGCGGACAAGGGCACCGAATTCGTCGGCCTCGTGGCGCAAGACGCCGAAGGTCCGATGCCCGAGATGGTCAGCCAATTCGAGGGTAGCATCGACGGCGTTGCGGTCAGCGATCTGCGCCATCTCGACACCACGCCGCTGATCTTTGCCTTGGTCAACGCCGTCAAGGAACTGAAGGCCCGGCTCGAGGCGCTGGAAGCCGGATGATGACGCTCACCGAAACCCATACGGTGGTGGAGAGATCAATGAGTACTGTTGAACCGCCACCGCCTGCGCAGGCGGTCTACCTGCCGCCGCAGAGCACGGTGCAGCTGGCTCATGCCACCAGCGATGCAGTGATTTCTGGGCTGGCGAAATCACCTTATTTATTGGGTGTGGTCGTCATCGTGATGGTCGGCGTCGGTGCCGCGATCTACTTTTTACAGATTTTGATCACCGGGCAGGCCGCGCATCTGGCCGCGCTACTAAGCACGCAACAGCGTCAACAGACTGAACTCGTGTTGCTGCACAAGCAGGAATTTGATGCGCTGCTGGAGATGGCAAACCGATTGTCAGCGGTGCCGCCGCCATCGTCGCCGATCGCGCCTGGTTCGCCGATCCTGCAGCAGCCACCGCGGAGGTGAGCACTTGCTTCGTATGACCACAAAATGTACCATTTTGTATGGACATCAAAGCAACGACGATAGGCCGCAAACGCCGCCCGTTTGCGGAGCGGTTTTGGGAAAAAATAGCAATAGGGGATGACGATAAATGTTGGGAATGGCAAGCAGCACGCAACGCCAAGGGGTACGGACGGCTTACGTCAGGGCGAGGTGTTTACTTGAAAGCCCACCGCGTGGCGTTCGCCCTGTCAAATGGCGGGTTTGTTGCGGATGAAACTCACGTTCTGCATCATTGCGATAATCCGCCGTGCTGCAATCCGACTCACCTGTTTATTGGAACACCGAAGGACAATACCGCCGACATGATCAGGAAAGGGCGCTGGAGCAGACCTCCAGTCTTTTACGGCGACCAGCACTGGAAACGACGTCATGAACGAGGATCGAAGTCTGACTAAAGCGGGAGCAAACTTAATCCATCACTTCGAGGGATGTCTCAAGAAGGATGGAGACAAATATAAAGCCTATAAGTGCCCTGCTGGGGTGCTCACAATCGGGCATGGCCACACCAATCATCACGGTAAAAAATTTGACGCAACTTCTAGATGGACCCTGGAGGAGTGCGATGCCGCATTTGCTGAGGATATGGTCGGGTTTGAAAAGGCTGTACGTCGGCTGGTCACGGTGCCTCTCAATCCTCATCAATACGATGCGCTGGTGTCATTCTGCTACAATTGCGGAGAGGGAAATCTATCTAAGTCTACTCTCCTCAAATGCGTTAACCGAGGAGATCACAAGCAGGCTGCCAAGGAATTCCACAAATGGAACAAGGGCGGCGGAAAAGTTCTCGCCGGACTAACCCGGCGCAGGGCTAGCGAAAGCCTGCTGTACCAAGGCATCCCCGACCTCGACTATGACGGCAAGGCCGATCCCAAACCGCCCAAGGAACCGATGCCGCAAATGGTCGATAGCCCGGAGGACTAGCCGTGATTAGCGCGACGGGTAATCCAAGGATTGCGACGTGTTTGCATAGCTTCTAGCGAAGTTTCCCACGGGCTGCGTCTGTTATCGTATTGCTCTTTCCAGGTAGCCCATTTGCAGTTTTTAGGAGTGTAGTTCTTGTTGTTATCTATACGTTGAATAGTTGGCTTGTCAGACGGTCGTGGTCCCATATCGGCATAGAAATTTTCAAACGTGTGCCACCGCTTACACACAGTAATCCCGCGACCACCATAGTTAGGATAGCTCTTGTCATTTAGGTTGTTGCACCGTTGCAGCATATTGTCCCACGCCTTGAATTCTGGCGTTCCGGTCATGCCGTGGGTTCTCGTTGCTTCGTGTGCTGCTGACCACGAGTTTTCTTCGCGCCAACAGCCGCACGAGATAATTCGGTTTCCTCTTACGTGGTCTAGTCTGGCTTCGTGTAAACGTCCGCAGTCGCACTTAAACAGCCAAGATCGGCGGTTGTTTATGGGCGGAACTTCCTTGACCGTTGTTAGCTGATTAAACCGCTGACCTGGGTGAATTACGAGACGTCGCGTCATTGATACTCTCTAAAAGGAGAAAACCCATGATTTCTACTTTAGTCAGTGTCATCTTATCACTAATAGTTTGCGGCGTCATCCTGTGGGCCGTCGAGCAGCTACTGCCCATGATCCCGATGCCGGCACCGTTCGCCCAGATCATCCGGGTGCTGATCATCGTCATCATCGTGCTGGTCGTGGTCTATATCATCGCTGGGCTATTGGGGGCGGTACACCCCTTCAGGTTTTGATAACCGCGAGCCGGTACTACCGCCGGCAGAACCATACCGGCCGGACATTTGCCGTGGCTGCTAGGCCATGCTAGGGTTCCCTTGGTCCGTTGTGATGAACAGACCAAGCGTAATGCCTGATACGCGTAAAGACGCCCGGCACAGCCCCCAGCCCTCGCCGGGCGTTTTTGTTAATTCAGCTTTCCCCAAACATTTTTTCTGAAATCTTCGCCATCGGCAAAGTCGACCGGGTGCAGGATCAATAGCACTCCCGGCTTGAGGATGTGCGGGATCAGGGGGATCCCGATACGGCCTCTGTAGACGACCTTGTTGCCGTCCATCACGATGCATTGGCCGACCGTTATGCTGCGGTCCTGTTTGACGTTGATGCTGTCTCCCATGGCGCTACAGCGGTCCTTTCAGGGTAGAGAGGATGGCGATGTAGATCAGGATCACCAGTCCGGTGGTAACCGTGCTTACCAACATGACGAGAAGTAAATCATGCATCACCGCGGCTCCCCATTGTAAGCGTAGCTGGCGGCGGCGTAAGCGGCGGTTTCGTGCGGGCATGGTGGAACCTGCTGACGGCTTGCGACAACGTCGTTGATGACCTCGGCGAGTTTTTTCGATAATTCTTCGTCAGTGAAGAACAGCGTCAAATCGGTGTCGCCGTAGCTGCTCTTGAACTTTAGCAATAACGGCTTGCCGAAGGCATTGTGGTCGACCGCCTGGACCTCGGTGATGAGGTGCAGGGATATGTGCGTCGTGGTAGCCATCGCGGGATGCTCCGTTTGTGATGAACGAACTCAAACTACGCTGTTGAAAAATGGCTTACAAGCCACTAGGATGACCTGATGCCAAAAAAACATCCCGTGGTAACCGAGCTACTCACCGAGATCGAGGCGTACCGCGCCAAGTCCGGGATGGGCCGCACCCAATTCGGACTCAAGACGATGAACGACGGTCACTTCATTTCCAGGGTCGAGAACGGCCGCGTTCCTGAAATCCCGACCATCGACAAGATACGAAAATACATGAACGGCAAGAGCAAGGCGGCGAAACCGTTTAAGGCTGGCGGATGAGCGTTAACGGTTCTGACACGATCTGGACGCCAGAGGCGCTGGAGTTACTGGAGACGCTGGCTGGACTGGAAGACAACCTGACCTATCGCGAGATCGCGCAGCGAATGACGGCGCAGCTCGGGGTCACGTTCACGAAAAACAGCTGCATCGGGAGGGGACGCCGCATGGGACTGCCGCCACGCCCGCCAAGAGAGCACCGGGATAGGGTTCCGGACGAGACACCGCTGCATACGCCGCAGGCGTTCGCCCCGATCGAACCGCTCCAGCGCAAGCGCAACGGTCACGACTTGACCATCATCGAGCTGCGCGAAGGTGTCTGCCACTGGCCATCCGATGGCGACAAGCCGCCGTATACCTACTGTGGCAGGCCAACGGTCACGCTTGGCGTGTCGTGGTGCCGAAAGCATTACGCCATCGCCCATAACCAGTCGAGGAGGGCATAGGGATGCGTAAAGACCTGCTCGAAGAGGCTGCGTTTATGCTTGAAAAGCTGGCCAATCGATTAGAGGAGCGAATGCAGGAAAGTTTTGAAATGCTTGACCGCATCGAGGCGCTGGAGGCGGCGCTGCGGAAGATCGCAGATCGTCCAGAAGAGATAGAAAGCAAATACGAGCCTGATGTCGGCGGCTGGGTGTACTGGAGTGCTCAGCGCATCGCCCGCGCCGCCCTCGCCGGGGGGCAGGACAAATGATTACAAAGCTGCTTCCCGTATTGGCGCTTGTCATTTTGGTCAACCCGAACCAGCTCGCGCGCGATCTCGGCCTGGACGATCTTGTCGACATCGAAGACCGCCGCGGTCTCGACCTGGATACGCCCATCAAGAAGCTGAACGACAGAGAAAAGCGTATCCAGGATATGGTCCGCTGCTCGCGAACCCCAAATTGCGCCTTTTTCGGTGTGACATTTGATAAACCGCCGGAGCAGGATAAATGATCATCCTCGGCATCGACCCCGGCATTTCAGGCGCGCTGGCGTTTTACGACCCGGGACAAGCGAACCGCATTGCAGTGTTCGACATGCCGATCCTCGACGGCGACGTCAACCCGCACGCGCTATTGCACCACATTCAAACCTTCAAACCAGATCACGCGGTTATCGAGCAGGTTTCCCCGATGCCAAAAGAGGGCGTCCGCTCAGTGTGGCGGTTCGCCAGCGCTTTTACCACTGCTTGCGTGGTGGTGAAGCTAGAGCACATTCCGCTAATCAGGGTATCACCTGCACAGTGGAAAAAGGCGATGGGGCTACAAGGCGGCAAAGACGGCAAGGAGCAAGCCCGCGAGCGCGCCATCGACAGTTTTCCGGTGTGCGCACAACACTTCAATCTCAAGAAACATCACGGGCGCGCCGAGGCAGCGTTGCTGGCGCTCTATGCCGCCCGATTACCAACTACGAGGAACTACGATGCCGCTGCCGTATGAACATCATTCACCATCCGGGCTCAATATGTTTGCGGCGCAGCCATCGATGTTCGTGCTCGAACGTATTCTCGGCGAGAAGCAGCCGGTCGGAGTACCAGCACATCGAGGCACTGCGGTCGAAGCCGGATTAGCCTACGCCCTGATGCATCCCGAGGCTGACGAAAAGGATTACCTCAAGCAGGCCTACAAGGCCTATGACGCCGTCACCGTACTGTCGACCGACGAGCGGCGCGAGAAATACCGCGACAATATCCCGGCGATGGTGAAGCAGGCGCTCGACGAGCTGCGGCCCTACGGCATGCCGACCGAGGTGCAGGGATTTATTACCCAGCAGCCCAATGGCTTAAAGTACCCGATCATTGGCTATTTTGATTTCCGCTGGGGTAACGACGGCATCATCGTCGATCTCAAGACCACCGAGAAAATGCCGGCGCAGATCAAGATCCCGCACGCCCGTCAGGTATCGTTTTACTGTGGTGACAACATGAAGGGGTTGTTGACCTACGTGACGCCAAAGAAGGTCGCGACCTACAGATTGGAGAATGTCCGCGAACACCACAAGGCACTGATCAGCCTGGCGCACAAGGTAGAGAAATTCCTGTCGCTGAGCGACGATCCTGATTTCTTCATCTCGATTACCGCACCGGATCTGGAGAGTTTTTACTGGGGCGATCCCGCCGCGCGTGAGCTGGCGTTCAAGTATTGGCGAATTTAGTCATGGCAAATCCATACGGTTCTAAACCAGCTTCTCTTGCTAAATATCTTGCGAGAGTGCGGGATCGCATTGAGCGTAATTCAATTCCAGAGCCTAACAGCGGTTGTTGGATATGGACAAAAAAACTTAATAACAAAGGTCATGCAGTAAGTGCCTTGCGAGGATGGAAAGGGAGAACAACAGCAGCATCTCGTGTCTCGTACATGGCTTTCATTTGCGACCCCGGTGTACTGAACGTCCTTCATTGTTGTGACATGCCTGCATGTGTCAACCCCGAACATTTATTCTTAGGGACACAATTGGATAACATCAGAGACTGCATAGCAAAGGGACGTTTCCGCCCCGGCGGTGTATTACAGGAGAGGATATGATGTCTGTCGTTCTCACAATGAAGCACTTCACCTACGCCACTCGCGAAACGAAATGCAGTGTTTGTGGTGGCATGCTGCGCCCGCCATACGTCGAATGGCATGGGCATACCCCTATCTACATCTGCGGCGACTGTTGTGTATCAATCAAGCCAGGGCTGACGACAGACATCATTCAGGTTGCCGCCGTAACCGAAATACGCAGGCAGCACCACGGCCATTATTATACGGGTGCTGTGCTGGAACGGATGAGTCATAAAGAGTCGGAAGACAAAATAGCAAAGCAATGGGATTTCGACGTGGGGATCATGAGCAACCGCATTGTGAAAAAAGTTTAAGGAGACACATCCAAGACTATTCCGATTCCGGGATAATCCGGTTTGCTTGGCCACTGAGCACCAGCGGCATTGTTGGAGATAAAAATGGCTACAGATATCCTTGGCTTCCCCACTGGGACCACTACCGGCAACGGCGAATTCACCCCGATCGTTAAATACGACGCGCGTTCGGGCCGCATCTTCCGGGTCGATCGCGTCGATACCGGCGACGGGTTTGCCAACGAGCAAATCGACATCACTGCAATATTCGAGGCCGTATTTGACTTCGAGACAGTGTTAACGGGATGGATGCTGTTTACACCGGGCGCGGCACCATCGTTTTCTCTGGTGCACCTCAACCCCGACAATCAGACACCGCTGCCGGACCGCCCCAGCGCCGAACACAAGCACGGCACCAAGACCATGATCAAGCTAAGTAAAGCCTGTGGTGGCGATCGGCCGGTGCGCGAGATCTCGGGTAACTCGATCGCGTGGAGAGAATCCTACGGTAAACTGTTTACGCAATACCGCAGCGAACGCCATCATCATCCAGATAAACTACCCGTCGTGATGCTGACCTCGGCCGATCCGGTGGCGTCGAGCAACGGCAAGAGCAAGACGACGAGCTATCACCCAAACTGGCAAATCATGCGCTGGGTCAATCGTCCGGCGGATTTGCCGCTGGAGATCAAGCAGCCCTCGATGGCTGCGCAGACGCCATTGCCGGCACCGATGAGCGCAGACGATTTCGATGCGCCGAAGACGCCGCCGGCGACCGGCAGCCAGACGGTTCCACCGCCGAACCGTTATCCACCGAAACCTGCGCTTGTCCCACAGGCCAATACGAATGTGGATGACGACTTCGGTTAATTAGGTTTAGTGTCGGCGCTTATGTCGGCTAGCCGACAATAATAAAAAAAGAAATGGCGGGAGAAGCTGCGACGTTTCTCCCGCCAAACCTATGAAGCAGAGTTTCCCTCACCGCTTTCACAGGCATACCACACCGCATTCTTTGGGGAGAAGCACAGCATGGCAATAATGGCTTTAGACCAATTTTCGGGTTTAGAAAAGCATTCTGTCGGGATTAGTTCCCCCCTATTTAACAGGGGGTCGGTATGATCCCCACAGAACCTAATCTCCCTTTTACACCCTCCGGTTTAGATTTCGATTTCGGTACGTCGGCGACGTGGGCGCAGCTGTATCGCCTGCGCGGCATGCAGGTGGTGCCGGCCTACAGGCCAGGCGAGCCGAAACACGGCATGTCGTGGAAGCGACCATTTTTAAAAGAGTGGATAGAATATCAGGAAGCGCTGATTCCCGATGTGCTGTTTAGCTCATGGTACGGCCCCGGCGGGCAGTTTGTTTCACGTGAAAACATGGGGATGATCACGGGCCGCGCCTCGGACAACCTGTTCGTGATCGACCTCGACCTCTACAAGACGCCAGCCGCTGCAGCGTGGTGGAACGAGCTGATGATGATCCACAACAACAACATGGATCTGACCACGCTCGAACAGGTCACCGGAGGCGGCGGCAGCCAGAAAATATACCGTGCGCCTCCGGGTTGGACGGTGCCCAACAAGGCCATTCATAACATAGGCGTCGACATCAAGGGACAGGGTGGTTTCGTGATGCTACCTCCCAGCATGCACGAGAGCGGCCGGGCCTATGAGTGGGTCGACGGCCAGGGTCCTGACGACATGCCGCCGACACTGGCCCCGGACTGGCTGCTAGAGGCGGTGGCGGCGCTGGTGGCCGAGTATGGCGGGACGACAGGCCCGAACGGTGCAGCGCGCCAGCCGCCCCCGCAGGGCATCTATGACGGCTTCGGGCATCTGGTCGACAGTCGCGAAGACAAGATGCGGGCGGTGGTATGGGCCGCGATCCTGGACTGGAACGAGGAATGTCCCATTAAGCCTTCCAGGGCGGAGAGCGACGCCAAGGCCGCCGAGAAGTACCTCGAGTACGAAAAAACCGTCGAAAGCCGCATTCCCGGCGACCCCTCGACCAAGGCGGCGAGGCTGGATGCCGAAAACCCGCAACGCGGCCCGCAGGCGTTCCAGGCCAAGTGGGACCGCGCCATGCGGAAGTGGGACACCGAGGTTTACACCGAAGCCCGCAAACCAGGCAGGGACCGGGACAAAGGGTGGACAAATAAGGACAATAAATCACCCCCAGAATATGTCCGAGAACCGCTAATTCCGCCAATTAGCGGGCCGTTGATCCTGACATCAGCCGAGTTTCTGGCCGGCTTCACCCCGCCCGCCTACCTGATCGACGGCATTATCCAGCGCGGTTACCTGTACAGCCTCACCGCCCGCACCCATCACGGTAAGACGGCTGTGGCCCTATACATGGCGCAAGCCATAGCCCGTGGGGTGTATATGCATGGCTGTAAGGTGCTGCCAGGCACCGTGCTTATCCTTGCCGGCGAGAACCCGGACGATGTCCGCGCACGCTTCTTCGTTCTCGGAAAAGCCTATGGCTTCGACCCGGCGGCATCCAAAATACGCTGGATACCCGGCGTCAAACATCTTCCCAGCCACATGCCCATCATCCGGCAAGAGGTGGAAAAGATCGACGACCTGGTGCTCGTCCTCGTCGATACCGCAGCGGCGTACTTCCCAGGCACCGAGACAAACTCAAATTCCGAGCAAGGGGAATATGCCAGGTTGCTGCGGGAACTCACGTTTCTCAAAGGCAAGCCGGCGGCGATTGCCCTAAGCCACCCGGTCAAGAACGCCGCGCGCGACAACCTTCTCCCGATGGGCGGTTCTGCGTTCCTCAACGAGGTTGATGGAAACCTGACCCTGTGGGCCGGTAACGACAGGCAAACGACCCTGCACTGGCAAGGTAAGTTCAGGGGGCCTGAGTTCGACCCCATGACGTTCGAACTGGCAGAGGAAAGCTGCGACGCCGTAAAGGACGTGGAAGGGCGGCTGCTGCCATCAGTGGTCGCAAAACCAATGTCTGGCGAGGCTGTAGCGGCATCCGAGGAGATTGCCGAAAAAGACGAAGATCGGTTGATGCGCGCCCTCTACGAAAAACCGAAAGAGCCATTTGAAAAACTGGCCATAAAGCTGGGGTGGAAAAAGCGCAGGGTGCAGACCCTGATGGATCGCCTGCACGCCGACAAGCTGGTGGTTCAGAAAAGGAACAAGAAATACGCCCTTACCGACAAGGGGAAAGAAGAAATCGGTGCCCTTAAAGGGGGAAAAGATGACTGAAATATCGTGGGGTATCAGAGTGGAGGATGGCCGCATCGTCGGCGTCGATCAGGTGGAAGGAGGGTTGGCGTGTGGGTGCATCTGCCAGGAATGCCGCCAGCCGCTCGTGGCGGCCAAAGGCGACATCAACCAGCATCATTTCCGGCACCGCGCAGACCCTCTGTCGCCTTGCGGGGGAGGGCAGGAAACCGCCATGCATCAGCTGGCCAAGACCATCGTGGCCGAGGCAGCCGAGATCATGTTCCCGGATGGTGTCGTTGCTGTCTTATCAGCCAGCCTGGAACCGAGGTTGGAAGGCGTCCGTCCCGACGTCCTGGTGCAAACGGCAGACGGGAAGGTCGCCGTCGAACTGGCCGTCAATCATCGCTCCCCCAGAGACAAGATCGTTAAGTTCCTCGATATGGGGCTGGAGGCGGTCGAGATCGATCTCAGTATTTACCGGGGGGTCGTCATGACATCCGACGAGCTGAAGCAGGCTGTTCTGGTTACGGCTTCGCGGTACTGGCTCAGGGTCAGGGACAAGGCTGGCAAACTGGTCAGGCCACGGAAGCGGCCGCCGTCGCTGCAAGACCTGGTGGAGAGGTTTACGGTCAGAGACGCCGATGGAACTATCCTGGAAGGCGGCTATCCGAGGATCACAGAACAGGCCTGGAGTGAGTTCCATTACGCCATGCTGGTGTGGAAAACGTCACTACTAGAAAGCGAGCACTACAAAAAACTAGCGGTACAGGAATTCGGTACGGAAAATACGTCATCTTTTGTCACTTAGCAGCATTTCGTACCTGCGGTACGAAACGGTACGAAAGGTACGAAATGGAACTAACACTTTGAAAATGCTACACTAATTTCGTACCGATCTCCGTACGCTCCCACACCTGTGGGAGTGAGCGTACCGGAGTGAGCGTACCGGAGTGAAACGTAGTGAAACGTCCCCCAAAAAACAGAGACAAAACGGCGATGACCAAGCAAGACACAAGGCCTCTCGGAAATCCCAAGAGTTGGGCTTCATCTCATGGAACCTACATCTCCGGTCAAGCGGCGATCGATGGCGCTGACGCCGTGGCGATCGCGATGGAAGCCCGCTGGGGTGCCGGTCGGCTACGTCTGCTGGTTCCCGTGGAACTCAGGGAGAAGTTCGACCGCCAGCGATTTCGTTTCAATGCCGCGATCTGGCACGGCGACCTCGAAGCCGTCCGGCTCGAGAGCGGGCGCATGGTCAAGGCCTGGCAGACGCTCAGTCGTGAAGCCGAGGCCGCCGGGCAGCCTGTCCTCTCTCCCGAGGTCTGGGAGGTCGCGCTCGCCGACGGCACCGTGGTGGCGCTGGTACGGTCTCCTGAAGACGCCCACGCCGTGGTCGCCGAGGGACGGCGGGTCACCATCTACACCCTGGCGGAACTCGCCATCATGCTGGAACACTACGCCGAGGTGACCAGGGTCAAGGTCACGTTCCCCGGAGCCGAGGTCACCCGGATCAGG